>Ga0118677_10011445_pt1 | contig 13288 bp, 6 predicted proteins | sample AliMusrvi5mmetaG_FD_86154 | JGI IMG/M metagenome (GOLD analysis project Ga0118677, IMG submission 86154)
GGATAAACACTGATACCTTGGAAAACATTGAATTTAGAAACATTTATAGAATATGTCAAACCACAAGTTTCAATAAGTTTAATTCTTGATTGTTTTGCATAATCAGCAATTAAAAATTTGTTTGGAATTATCCAAGTATAGATACCTAAATCATTTGAAAGGTCAATGGCTTTTAAAATAAAAAGAAGATACAAATCGTACGAACCAGTTGCAAGCGGATATTTGTATTTAAAGAAATTTTTAATCTCTTCATTACGTGCCATTGTAACCGCAGAAACATATGGCGGATTTCCAATTACAATATCAAACCCTACTTTTTCAGCTACCTGCTCATTCATTATCTCAGGAAAATCAAGCTTCCAGTCAAAGAAACAAAGAGGTATCTCAGGTTGCATTTTCAACTTTTCTAATTGAATTATTGAATTATTGAATCCTTTTAATACCAACGAGATTTCTAAATTTGATTTTATTTCAGATGGTTTAAGTCCAAAACCCATATCGATTTTAATTACGTTTTTATTAGCATAAAGTTCTTTGTTAAATGATAATTGATTTATAAGAATCTCAATTTTCAGATTTCGTATCTCATATTTTAATTCATCTTTATGATTAGCATAAAAGAATTTCTTTTGTTTATCAGAGAGCCTGTCGAGTGCTATTTTTAATTTCTGATTATATTCTTCAGCCTTTCCATAATTCTGTTTTATCTCCCAATTGATATCAATAATTTGTTCTTCATTTCCAATTTTTAATTTGCTTACTAAACTATCACCCACTACAATTTTATAATCGAGGTTGGGCAGAGCTTTGGGTGTTGGTTCGTCCACAATGAGTGATAACCAAAACCGGAGTCGGGCAATATCAACTGCTCCTTTCTCAATATCAACTCCATAAATGGAGTTTTGAATGATGTTAAGTTTTACCGCTGACGCGTCGAAATTAGTCATATCTCCGTTTTCGAAAGCAAACAAGGTTTGCTTTACTCCATAAATTTCGTGCAACAAACCCATAGGAAATGCACCAGAGCCAATTGCAGGGTCACATATCTTTACGCTATCTAATGCGTTATTTAAATTTGCTATCTCTGGTTTTAAAACTCTATCTATTTCTTTCGTTTTGAGAAGTGTTGTAATTGCTTCCTTTTCCTTTGCTTCATCATTTATTTGAAGTGTGGTGCATAGATATTCAATCAAACTCTCCTGACACATATAATGTACAATTTCTTTGGGTGTGTAAAATGCGCCTTTATCCTTATTATCTTCGAGTAGATTTTCGAAAATATGACCTAACATTTCGGGGTCAACAGCCACAGTATGGTCGTTGGGGTCATCTTCGTAAATGGTAAAATTATATTGATTGAAGAAATTGAATAGACCTTTAAATAAATGAACGGAGAAATTGAGTGTACGTTGTTTTATGTCATCTTCTTCAAATAATCCTCCATTTAGAAATGGAATCTTACAGGATTCACCCGGTATCAGTTCAATTAAATCGTTCGTGCGAGGAGTATTGAGCGTATCGAAAAACAATTTGCTTAGGTACTCAGAGTAAAATAATTCAGGATTTTTACACTTGTCAAACAGGTTGGTTAAGTAATTAAAATCACCTTTACCCCAATCTTCAGTTACATGTACCCCGAGCCATCCTTTTTTCTGTATAAAATAAAGAAAAACAATCCGACCAAGCAATTTTTTATTAAAATCACGTATTGCCTTTTCGTCACCATCAAATATTGTTTGACGAATACCCGGTTTTGACAACATATAATTGCAAAAAATCTCATATTGTTTTTTATACTCATCAAAAAATTCTTTTGAAACTTTTTCCACCGAAAATGCTTCGGTGATATTAGCAACATTTTTCTCTTTGTTGGCAAGTATGGCAAACCGATCAGCCGCAGTGCGGCATTTTTGGTTTGCACCCATCAAGTAGGTGTAGCGCTTTGCTGAAGTGGCATCGGCAACATTACTTCCTTTCGAAATGTAGGATACCCGCCATTCACCCTCATTGTCGGGATAATGAAAAACAATCAAAGCAGCGGAATAGGTTTCCATCAGTTGTCGTAGCAATTGCTGGATATAGACACGGGAGTGAGCCAGATGTACACGGTCATTCAGCGTAATATCGAAAAACTCCATGGGAACATCCAGTTCGCACGACCCAAAGCGGTTAATGGATAGGATATTGGCACGTTCGGCAGCCGGCTTGTAGTTGGGATTGCTATCTAAAATATCTTCGTTGCCCAAACTAAATCTGTTACCAAAAACAGGGCTTATAATCTGATTGACAAATGCTTCTGTACCCTGATAATCGTGTTCAAAGAAATTCCTGAAATCTTCCATATTTATTGATTTATCTTATTTTTATCGCATGGGGTTAAAACCCCACGCTCAGCATATCGGTCGTGGCGATGCCACTCACAAATCATTGCAGCAAGTCGCATAGCGACGACCGATTTGGGTTGCGTAGGGTTTTAACCCTATGCAATGGTTTTTGGGTTTTAACCCTATGCAATCTTTTTTTTAATCGCATGTGAATAAATTCACACGCTCGCCATATCGGTCGTGGCGATGCCACTCACACATTGCTCATTCTCAACAAGTCGCGTAGCGACGACCGATTTGGGTTGCGTAGGGTTTCAACCCTATGCAATGGTTTTGGGTTTTAACCCTATGCACATGAAATTCCCAATATTATTGTTGGCTGTCCATTCAAATCAATCATTACCCGTTGGCGTACTGCTTCCATTTCGGTTTCAATCAATGCTTCCAAATCTTCTAAATCCGTATCGAATAATGAGAGTTGAGGACTGACCGTTATAGTGTAGAACCGAATTATTTTACGCGATAAATGCTCATCACCTTTGCGGATTAGTTTACCTGCTTTAACCAGAAGTTCTTTTACCTCCGGTCTGAAATTGTAATGTTGCAAGAGCTTTTTGTGTACAATATCAAGTGCTTCTTTGGTGATTTTCTTCTGTTCACGTCCGGTATGCATCTTGTTGAAAAAATGATTGAATTCGTCCAAGGCTTTTTGTTGAACAGCTTCCCAGTTTTCGGGCAATGCAGTCGAAATGGTTTCGGGTGTACATCGTATTTTTTCTGCCATTTCAATCACCGGAATATCCCGCGCTATACCACTGTTATCAACTGACATACACAAACCCTGGTTACTAAGTCCACGAATCAAAAAAAGTGATTCGTCAACAACGGAAGGATTCCCGACAAATAAATTCTCACTTAGTTGGGCTATCCGTTCATATTCTTCAAGGTGATGTAGCTTGTATTGTTTCAGTTCGGCAATGTATTTTTCAAGTGGCGATTCTTCACCATCCACCAGATGTTGAAGCGTAATGGGGTCTTGACCGTAGGATTCTACTTCTTCATTGTCGCTGTACACCCGATTATCTTCGCCAAACAAACTGTGGAATGCCTGAAGTTTAGTGTGCGCTTTGTGTACAAGGTCTATCTGTGCATCGCTTTGTGCTGTGGGAAAAAAGTTATAGACATACACAAAATCTTCTTTAGAACCAATACGATTCACACGCCCGATTCGTTGCATCAGTCGGGTGGAATTCCAGGGTGTATCGTAATTAACAATCACATTACTGCGGTGCAAATTCACGCCTTCAGCCAGTACTTCGGTAGTGATGATTATATCATATTCATCACTTTTTTCTGTAGCGTTGGCATCAAAATTGGCTTTAATACGCTCGCTCATAACATCTCTGTTTTCAGCTGTAATAGCTAATACTTTGTAGCCTTTGCTACCTTCAATGTGCCGCTTCAGTTCTTTTACGGTATCTATAGCTTCGGTGAAAATAACCAGTTTTTTGGGGTCGTACTTGTGTGGATTATTTATGGAATCGGAAAAAAGCGTTTTATCTAATTCATTCAGGAACTTAATCATTTTGGGATCGTAAGTAGTGGCATCCCATTCCATACAAAGCTTATCAATGATTTTCTTATCCGCTTTGAGCTTTTTCAGGTATTCAGGGTCTAAATCTGTGGCATCATAGCAATAATTGTTTCCGCCTTTCCGGTCAATTTTACGCTGAATATCATCATAACATTCATCTAATGATTTATTTTTCAAGTCGGTATTTAGTTCTGCATTTACATTAATATCAGGACAAATAAAAACACGGTTGTTTTCAATCATCTCAATCATGTTTTGTGTATAGCGTTGCAGATTATGCAGCGAACTTTTAAAGGCACTAAAACTGCTTTCCAGTCGTTTCACCAACATGATTTGCATGATTCGGGCCAATCGTTTGGAAGTGGCTTCGGCAGTTAAATTCCGTTTTTCGTACCTTTTTCTATATTCAGGATTGCTAATGTATTCAATGGCACGATAGCGGTAAAAACCCAACCCGTTTTTTTCATCAAAAATTAGTTTGCTTGTTTCAATATCGAAAGTAGCAATCATGTTCATCGTTTTGAAAAACAGTTTGCTCAATTGCTCATCCATTTCGTATTTCAATACATTCGGTCCGTTTATTTCAGGAAATTTTAATGCCTGCATATCATCCCCGTAAAACTTACGAATATCTGTTCGGGTGCGCCGTACCACTAGAGAATCGAGCACACGTTCCCGAATATCCCTCGACATTTCAATCAATTCCTTGTTATTTGATTGCCTGTTTTGTATGTGTTCTTTAAAAATCCGGTTCTTCTCAGCAAAAAAGGTTTCCAGTTTTCGTCCATCTATCTTTTCGAGCGTGGTGTTGTTATGTTCCCGCTGAAACAGATAAATTTGATTTTTTAAATCCTCGGGGCTGTTATTCTGTGGTGTTGCCGACAGCAATACGATAAAAGGCTGTGGATAAGTATTGCCAATCAATTCATCCAACTGTTGATACATAAGTGTATTACTGTTGCGGAATTTATGACTTTCGTCAACTAGTATTAAACCATAATTCTTGCTGTTATTGATACTCCCTTCAAATTCACCCGAGCCTTCATCAATATCTTCCGTATCTTCCGTATTCAATTTTCCAATGCTTCCGGTGGTGATAAAATCAATATGATGGCTCAGTTTGTCATCCTGATTTTTGTCGAAAAGTGCAATGGTTTCTTCCCACGACTTTTTTATGGCGGGTGGGGTTACAATCAGTATATTTCGCTTCCGACCTTCGGTATCAGCTTCGGTCAAAAAACGTTTCAACAGCATGATACCCACCATTGTTTTTCCCAATCCTACCACATCGGCAATCATCACTCCATGGTGGCGATGCATGATGGAGTAGCTTTGATTTACCGCAAATAGTTGGTATTTAAGCTTCTTGATAGAATCGGGCAATATGCTTTCGAGTACACTACTCCATTTTTCGTCAATCGAATCGCCCCATTGACATTGCAGAAATTTAATATAGACTTCGTAGGGAGTAAGCTCTTTGGATGGTTCCTGTGTTTTTTCTTCAACGACTTTTTTACCAATGGGTGAAGGTTTCAGCACTTCTTCCAGAAAAATATGATTCCATGGCTGGCTTTGTTCCCATTTTTCCTCAAACCACATCAGATGACTTTTTTGATTTGCCACAGCTATTTGAGTTGCTGTAACTCGGGTCGGGTCAGTTTCTAAGTAATTTAATTCGGCATTATCGTCCAATCCTTTCAAGGTAAAATTGGAGCTGCCTATTAAGCCACATGCATCATTTATTCCTTTGAAAATATAGCATTTAGCGTGTAGAAATTTTTCTTCAGCTCCTTGTCCGAAAATTTTGATTTGGAGTTTGGAATTAACAATATCAGAGTTACAATAATCGAGGAGTAACTGGACTACTTTTTGATATTCTACGGTAAGAGCCAGCGCATTAATATCCTTTTTTAGATATTGTCCGGGAAAGTCATCTTTTTGAGTGGCTGTAGGAGATGATTGTTGATAGAATCTCACAACCGGTTCCTTGCCAATTATCAATCGGAACGTAGTGTTATCACGGTCTAAAAAAGCTTTCAGTTCATCGTAAATCACCACCATGCCTGGCAAATCCCAATAGCCAGTGGCAATCATTATTTCCGAGAAACCTTCATCAGCGATGCAGTTTTTCAACACCGAAAACATTTTCAGTGCATCTGTAGAATTGTCAATTAGGGTGTTTTTCATGGCTTGCCGGGTGGCTGCCATTATTCAGGTAAGTTTTGCCCACAAAAAAAGCGTGGACTAAATCCTTATCCGCCTTCGAGGCCCTAGTAAGCCCACATGCAAATAATAAGTCAAAAGCCCACGCCGTTTGGCGTGAGCATTTTGCTCATTGAATCTATTTGCATGTTCGCTTTTAAAGAAATTTACTAGGTTTCGAAGGCGCGAACAATAGCAGAATGCTATTTTAGTATGTTGAGAATTATTTTACTGTCTGTTTTTTGTTGAGATGCCAAGTAGGACGTCTGTACATTATTTTTTGTTTGAATTGCAAATATACTAAAATTCTTTTTTAAACATTGCATTGGAATAAATTCCAACGCAAATGAATCGGTCGTCGCGATGCGACTTGCTGAATGTATTGCAGCCAGTGGCATCGCCATGACCTATTTGGCGAGCATGGGGTTTCAACCCTATGCGGGAATAAAAGAATGGGGGTTGTGAGCTAATGGCATCGCCACGACCGATTTCTGTTGCGTAGGGTTTCAACCCTATGCAATTGTTTTTTTATCGCATGTGAATAAATTCACACGCTCGTCATATCGGTCGTGGCTACGCCACTTGCTAATCATTGCAGATATATTCAGCCAGTCGCATAGCGACGACCGATTTCATTGCCAGAGGTTTTAACCTCTGGAATTAAAGAAATTATATCAGCTCTTCAAATATATATGCTTCATCAAATTCCACCTCGTGTTTTTGCAAGGTGTCAAGGTATTCATCTTTGAAGTCTTGTTTGGCATGGTGCTTTTCCTGCCCTTTTACATAATTGAAAATCATATTTTTGTCCCACGGGCTATAGGAGAATGCACCGAAACCCCGCTGCCATTCAAAACGTTCCTGCAATAATCCACTCTCATTCACCCACTTCGATGATTTGGCTTTTATGCTTTGCATCACATCGGATATCTCAATGTTTGGCTTCAATTTAAAGAAACAATGCACATGATCCTCTACTCCATTTACAATCATGTTTTGGCAACCGGTTTCATTTATAAGGTTACCCATTACAGCCATCAGTTGTGGTCGCCATGATTTGTCGATAGTGGCGTTGCGGTATTTCACTGCAAAAACACACTGGATATATAGTTTATGATAGGTTTTTGCCATAAGGAATGTCTATTTTATTATTTACAATCCAAAAATAAATAATAATTTTTAATTAACCAACTTTTTCTTCCTTTAATTGCATTGGGTTAAAAACCAACGCAAGAAAATCGGTCGTGGCGATGCCACTTGCTAACCTTCTTCTTTTTAACAAGTCGCATAGCGACGAACGATATATGGAGCGTGTGGTTTTAACCTCATGCGTTTAATGAGCGATATGATGTGTGTGGTTTCAACCACATGCTTAAATAAAAAAAAGCGTGGACTAAATCCTTATCCGCGTTCGAGGCCCTGAGAAGCCCACACAAAAAGATAAGTCAAAAGCCCACGCCCTATAAGGTAGTTGTATCGTTTTAATTAAGTGCAAAAATACACATTTTTTTCAATCGAATTGCTTTGTATTTGTGACTTCATGTAATTGAATAAATTCTTGAATCTGTTCCTTAGTGTAACACACTTTCCCTCCAATTTTATGGAACCTTAATTTTTTTGCTTTCCTGTAATTTAGTTGTGTTCTTTTTTGCACACCAAACATTGCTGTGAAATCATCCTCAGTATAAGGTTTTAATGGATATTTTGTATTAGCATCTATTTTTTGTAAAAGTGCATTTTGTTGTTCATTTATCTTGTTCATTTTTTCCATCTCCATCCGGCAATTTTCAAACTTTGCATCCACCAAATCACGAACATAACCCGCCAAATCCACCTCTAAAGGCAGCTTTGGCAGGAGTTTGTTGGTAACACTTGGGCTGATTGTTTGTGACATTTTAAGAATTGATGATTGATGTACTGCTAATTTATATTTTATTACTGTTGCAATTTGACACAAAAAAAGCGTGGACTAATTCTTATCATTTACTTATATACCCTAAGGTACACACGGAATTGATAAGTCAAAAGCCCACGCCGGTTGGCGCAAGCATTTGCTGATTTATTCTTTTGTGTATTCGCTTTGAAATTTCTCAGGTTTCGAACTTGCGAACAATAGCAGAATGCTATTTAAAATATGTTGAAAATTAAATTAATTGTCTGTTTCGTTTTGAATCTGATTTTATTTGATTTGCAAATATACAAAATTATTTAATTAAGCAAATAATAATTTCAAAAAAATACCTCATTGCATTGGAATGAATTCCCAACCCATTGCATTGGGTTAAAACCCAACGCAACAGAATCGGTCGTGGCTACGCCACTTATTGAAAGTGCATTTGTGTAAGTCGCATAGCGACGACCGATTTAGCGAGCGTGGGGTTTTAACCTCATGCATTTATATGCGATTTGTGTTACGTACGTAGGTTTTAATTCCATGCGTTTTATGCGATATGGCAAGCATATAGTCATCTTCGCCTCACATTCATATCTGGGCTTTTTCACGTTTTATAAAAATACATAGATAATACATATCTAAAACTATTTAATAACATTATTAATACTTAATTATTTAAATATGTTTTTAATTTGTTTTTATCTTGCTTTTAAATAAAATAGATTATTTTTGTTTCCTGAACTAAATTAGGCTGAAAAGAGAAGGAAAACCAAACTACAGTTCTCAGTGAACAGCATTTCATTAACCATTTATCATTAACCATTAATAAAGATGGCCATAATTAAAGGAGCAATTCAAATGACGGGAAGCATCAAGGGTGTTTCTTTTTATACCGTTCGTGGAAGCGACCGGGTTATTATGCGTACAAAAGGTGGTGCAAGTAAAAATAAGATAGCTACTTCGCCTAAGTTTGAAGGACTGCGCAAGCAACAAAAAGAATGGGGTGGCTGTGCCAAATTCGGTTCGCTGACGCGCTATGCGTTTGGCGGGTTGCATCGCTTGGCCGACTATAATCTTACTCCCGTATTGAACGGAATTGGCAAAAACCTGATGAAATTAGACACAGTATCAGAAACCGGCAAACGAAATCTGAAACTATCCGTTTACCGACAAGTTCTGGAAGGGTTTAATTTCAATAAAAACTATCCATTCAACAGCATATTACGGGTGGGTGTGAATTGTGAGATAAACCGCAAAACCTTACAGGCAAGGGTAAAAGTACCCCGTATTAATGCCGCTAATGATATACAAAATATACAACGTCTGCCATACTATCGTTTAATTGTGGTATTGGGAACAGTAAGCGATTGGCATTTCAGCGAAGAGGAACAGGCATACGTACCTGTTGAACTAAACCTGAACGGTGTAAGTGAGGTATATACTAGTGAGTGGTATCAAACGCAGGGCATACAAAACGAACAAACAATTACCGTACAGATGACGGAACAAGAACAAGCCTTAGTAACCGACGACGTAACCGTACTAGTAAGCATGGGTATTGAATTTGGCACTATCGGTTTCACGGGCGAACCCGTGGAAGTGAAATATGCTGGTTGCGGGAAAGTTCTTAAAGTCAGTTGACAGTTTATAAAATAAATAAAGTTCATAAAGTTAGGAAGAGGTTTTAAACACATCCTTTTAAGGTTAGGGGTTGCCTTTTCCAACCAATTTCACTACTTTTGCAACTCAAACTCAATAACAATACCCAATGAATATTCTTCTTCTCGGTTCCGGCGGACGCGAACATGCAATGGCTTGGAAAATAGCGCAAAGCCCCAAACTTTCTACCCTTTTTATTGCCCCGGGAAATCCGGGAACTGCAACTATTGGAACAAACTTACCTATTGCAGCTGACAATTTCTCGGCTTTAAAAACTGCCGTTTTAGAAAACAACATCGAAATTATTGTTGTAGGACCGGAAGATCCACTGGTAAAAGGAGTTGTAAACTTTTTTGCAGATGATGTCGAATTGAAAAACATTTCCGTTGTTGGACCCGACAAAGTGGGCGCACAATTGGAGGGAAGTAAAGATTTTTCAAAACAATTTATGTTCCGTCACAATATTCCTACTGCCGGATATTTAAGCGTAACATCTGAAAATATAGCTGAAGGAATTGAATTCCTGAAAGGCCTTGAAGCTCCTTACGTACTTAAAGCTGACGGATTGGCGGCTGGCAAAGGTGTATTAATTTTGAACGATTTGGACGAAACCATTTCGGAACTGAAAGCTATGCTTAATGGCAAATTTGGTGCAGCAAGTAAAACAGTGGTTATCGAAGAGTTTTTATCTGGTATTGAATGTTCGGTTTTTGTAATTACAGATGGTAAAAACTATAAAATCTTACCCGAAGCAAAAGACTACAAACGCATTGGTGAAGGTGATAAAGGTCTGAATACCGGTGGTATGGGCGCTGTTTCACCGGTTCCGTTTGCCGATGCAGATTTTATGCGTAAAGTAGAAGAGCGAATTATCAAACCTACTGTTGACGGACTCATCAGTGAAGGAATTGTATATAAGGGTTTTATTTTCTTTGGGCTGATAAAAGTGAACGGCGAACCATACACCATTGAATACAATGCACGCATGGGCGACCCGGAAACAGAAGTGGTAATGTTACGCATCAAGAGCGATTTTGTAGAACTGTTGGAGGGTGTAGCTATGGGCAATCTGAATGAAAAAACGGTTGAGTTCGATGAACGGGCTGCTGTAACTGTAGTATTGGTTTCGGGCGGTTATCCTGAAGATTTTGAGAAAGGCAAATTAATCAGTGGTTTTGAAACCATAGAAGGTAGTATTGTTTTCCATGCAGGAACTACTCAAAAGGGGGATAATATTCTTACCAGTGGCGGTCGCGTTATGGCAGTAAGTTCATACGGCGTAACCAAAGACGAAGCTCTTGCAGTTTCTTTTACCAATGCCCAAAAAATTCAATACGAAGGAAAATACTTCAGAAGTGATATTGGATTTGATTTGTAAACAAACCCCTAAAAGGGGATAAGGCTAAGTCTTTGAAATAAAAAAGTTATAAAAAATATTCTAACTAAAATTTCCCCTTTAGGGGTTAGGGGTTATGGCAAAAATACTGGTTATCGACGACGAACGAAGCATTCGTAATACGTTAAAAGACATTTTGGAATTTGAAAAACACCAGGTGACGTTGGCAGAAAATGGCAAACAAGGACTGGAAGCCGCTCAGAACGGAATTTTCGACCTGATTTTTTCTGACATTAAAATGCCCGAAATGGATGGCATTGAATTGCTTGGTCAATTGATTGAACTAAACATCGAAGTTCCCATCGTAATGATTTCCGGTCATGGGAACATAGAAACAGCGGTTGAATGCATCAAAAAAGGAGCTTTTGATTTTATCGTAAAACCAATAGACTTGAATCGGCTACTGATTACTGTTCGCAATGCGTTGGAAAGAAATACATTGGTAGTTGAAACAAAAACACTAAAAAAGAAAGTAGCCAAACGTCACAAGATGATAGGTGAATCACCCGCCATCGAAAAAGTGCGTTTGATGATAAACCGCGTTGCTCCTACCGATGCCCGTGTGTTGATTACCGGTGATAATGGAACCGGAAAAGAAGTGGTAGCTCGCCTGCTTTACGAAGGGAGCAACCGCACCGATGGACCTTTCGTGGAAGTAAACTGTGCAGCAATACCTTCAGAACTAATTGAAAGCGAATTGTTTGGGCACGAGAAAGGAGCCTTTACCTCGGCTATCAAACAACGTATTGGAAAATTCGAACAAGCCGATGGCGGTACGATTTTTCTGGACGAAATTGGCGATATGAGTCTTTCAGCCCAGACTAAAGTGCTTCGCGTTTTGCAGGAAAGTGAACTTACGCGTGTGGGTAGCGACAAAAATATTAAAGTAAATGTTCGCGTACTGGCTGCCACCAATAAAAACCTAAAAAAAGAAATTGAATCCGGAAATTTCCGCGAAGACTTATTTCACAGGCTTAATGTTATCCCCATCTATGTTCCAAGTCTGAATGAACGAAAAGAAGACATTCCATTGCTTGTAAAACATTTTTGCGAACTAATCTGTGGCGAGCAGGGAATTCAACCTAAAAGCTTTGATGAAAATGCTATTGATGCTCTGAAACTCCGCACGTGGACAGGAAATATCCGTGAACTAAGGAATGTAGTTGAACGTTTAATAATTTTGGGCGGAGCAACAATTACGAAAGAAGATGTTGAAATGTTCGGATAATCCGCAAATACTGAATAGAGTTTAATTTGTTTTTTGGAATTATATATTGCTTTTTTTGATATTTAAAAAAAGATAATAACCAAATCAATTCAGCTCATGAAAACAAAAATCACAATCTTTACAGCATTAATCTACAATCTGTTTATTGCAGCAAACGCTCAGGTCACAGAAGGCGAAAGCAAACTTAAAAGTGTGACCACCGACACTATAAGCGGATGGAAAAAAGGAGGTACGACAAGCTTTAATCTTGCACAAACAGCATTGACCAACTGGTCTGCAGGGGGTGAAAGTTCGTTTGCATTAAATGGCTCATTAGGACTCTTTGCCAATTACAAAGATTCAACAACAGTCTGGGATAATTCGTTGGAAGCTGGCTACGGACTTTTGAAACAAGGTACCACCGGTTTAAGAAAAACGGATGACCGGCTGGAAATAAATTCAAAGTATGGAAAAAAAGCTTTTTCAAATTTCTACTATGCCGCATTAATAAATTTCAAAACCCAATTTGCACCCGGGTACAATTACACTGTCAACAAAAAGATATCCAACTTTTTAGCACCTGGCTATCTGATTGGTGCAATTGGTTTAAACTATCAGCCAAATAGCTATTTTAGTGCATTTCTTGCACCTTTCACAGGCCGGTTAACCATTGTAAAAGATACAACTTTTTCTAATTACGGTGCATTTGGAGTCGATCCCGGAAAGAGTTTACGCATGGAATTTGGCGGATATGCCCGTATTCTATTCAACAAACAGGACTTTAAAGGGGAATTACTGAAAAATGTGAGTCTGACTTCCAAGCTCGATTTATTCACAAATTACCTGAAAGACCCCCAGAATGTAGACGTCAGCTGGGAAAATATCATTTTTATGAAAGTAAATAAATACATCGTCATAAGCCTAAACACCAATATCGTTTACGATGCGGATGTAAAAGATCCGGTTGACAATGTGGCAAAAGTTCAGTTTAAGGAAATTCTGGGAGTGGGTT
>Ga0118677_10011446_pt1 | contig 13288 bp, 8 predicted proteins | sample AliMusrvi5mmetaG_FD_86154 | JGI IMG/M metagenome (GOLD analysis project Ga0118677, IMG submission 86154)
ATTGATGGCTCCGGGCAGGATGCCCGGACCACAGTGGCGCGGGCATCCTGCCCGCCGCCATTCTTCCTCTGCTTTCCCGCGGCGACTATACGAACAGTATTGGGCGAGGACGCCTGTCTTCCCTCACAGCCGAGACGGCTGTGCTCAAGTATTTCCCATTAATCGGACTATTTGGCGGCGGGCTTGGTGTCGTCGAGCAAGGCGGAGGCGGTGATATCGACGAAAGAGCCGGGAGGTCCGGCGTATTGGATTTTGCGTTCGCCATCCAGCACATAAGCCAGGGGCCAGGTGCCAATGCGATACTCTTGGGCGAGGTGGTTTTGCGGATCGGAGAAATTGACGAAGGTGACGAGGTCTTGTTTTTTCTGCCACTCGCGCAGATTGTCGGTGGTGTCGTTGTTGACGCCGATGACGGCGAAGGGCTTGCCGGCGAACTTTGTCTCCATGGCGGTGGCCATTTCCAGAACGCGTGCCGCCTCCGGGGCACCGCTGTTCCAGAACAGCAGGACCACGACTTTGCCCTTGTAGTCGGATAGTTTGAGCGGACGCATGCCGGAGTCGGTGCCGGAGAGATCGGGGGCGATCCGCCCTTTGGTTAGAAAGCGGATGATGTAGAGTTCGTCCTCGGCGAGCTTGGCCACCGAGACGCCGTTGATTTCCACGTCGGCGCTATCGATGATGGCCTTGCGCAGCAGCGTCAGGCGCTTCTTCAACAGGCTGTCGTCATCGCCGAGGAATTTGAGCCGCATGGCGATGGCCAACGCGGCGACGCCCTGGACCTTTTTGTCGGAGTGGTCGGTTTGGATTTTTTCAAGCAGGCTCAGCGAGCGTGGATCGTCGGTGGCGGCCAGGGCGAGGCACACCGGGGGCAGTTTGGCGCTCTTCATGTGGTAGGTCTCGATGGCGGCGTAAATGGCCTTGATTTCCTCGGCGAAGGTCGGGCTGCTGCTGCCGTTGGGTTTGGTGGTGCGCAGTCCGGCGGCGATGCCCAGAAACCATGCCGTCGGCTCCAGGGTCCAGGTTTCGCGCAGGGCCGGGCTGATGACGGCCCACATTTGGTTGGCGGCGACGGCCGGGTCGGGGCGGGCGCTCCATGCCTTGGCGCGGGCTTCGGTGGTGGCCGCGCCGCGCACGTCGCTCGCCCATTTCTCCAGCGAGACTTGATAGGATTTTTCCACGCGCTCGGCATCGGCGGGCAAGGCGCTGGATGCGGCGGGCATCAGCGTCAACAACAAGGCGGCGAGGCGGGACATGCGTTTCATAATGATGAGGATTGAGGATAGCAGGGAATGAGGGGAAAAGGGAATGCGAAAATCACGCGAGGCAGTCAATTACCTGCCGCTTTGGCAAAAGTCGCTGGCCGATTCGCGCGCCCAGAGGTCGGCGGCGACCACCGCGGCCAGCGAATCAGACGGCCCGACCTGGTGGGCATCCATCGCGGCGGCGACGCAACCCCAGATTTCCGGGAAAGTCAGGCGGCCGCTGCGGAAGGCGGCCACTGCCACCTCATTGGCCGCATTGAACACCGCCGGCAGCGTGCCGCCGCACAAGCCGGCCCGGCGGGCCAGTCCCAGCGCCGGAAACACGTCGTCGCGCGGCACCTCGAATTCCAGCTTGGCCAGGGCCGCGAAATCCGGCGCGCGCAGGCCGCCGGCCACCCGCTCCGGCCAAGTCAGCGCATATTGGATCGGAAAGCACATGTCGGTGCGGCTCAGTTGGGCCAAAACCGAGCCATCGCGAAACTCCACCATCGAGTGAACGATGCTTTGCGGGTGAACCAGTACGTCGATGCGTTCCATGCCGATGCCAAACAACCACCTCGCTTCGATCATTTCCAGCCCTTTGTTGAAAAGCGTGGCCGAATCGATGGTGATCTTGGGCCCCATGTCCCAGGTCGGATGGCGAAGGGCTTGCGCCGGGGTCACCCGCGCCAACTCGGCCTCGGGCAGGGTCCGGAACGGCCCGCCCGAAGCCGTTAGAACCAGGCGTGCCACCTCGTCCGCCCCACCGCGCTGGCCGTCCAAACATTGGAAAATCGCGTTGTGCTCACTATCGACCGGCAGCAATTTCACCCCGTGGCGGGTGGCGGCCGTGGTGATGACCTCACCGGCCATGACCAGGATTTCCTTGGAGGCGATGGCCAAATCCTTGCCCGCCTCGATTGCCGCCAATGCCGGTTGCAACCCGGCCGTGCCCACAATGGCCACCAACACGATGTCAGCCTCCGCGAGCGTGGCCAAATGCGCCAAACCCTCCGCACCGACGTGGATCCGCACGCCGGGCGGCAGCATGGCGCGCAGGGCGGCCTCCTTGCTGGCATCGTAAAGCGCCACCTGCCGCACCCCGGTGTCGCGCGCCTGTTGGGCGAGTTGCTCGATGCTGCCGGCGGCGGCCAGACCGACGATTTCGACGCGCTCGGGCAGTTGGGCCGCCACCTTGAGCGTGGAGCAACCGATGGAACCGGTGGAACCAAGCAGCACAACGCGGCGTTTGCGGGGCGGGGTCATGACGAGGGAAGCAACACCCATTGCAGGTAGAAATACAGCGCCGGTGCGGTGAAACAGAGGCTGTCGATCAAATCCAGCGCGCCGCCGATGCCCGGCAGCATGCGCCCCGAATCCTTGGCCTGCAGCGCGCGTTTCACCACGCTCTCCGCCAAGTCCCCGAGCACCGCCAGCAACGCCAGCAACAACCCGAGCACCACCACATGGCCCCAGCCGCCCAGCACCGCAAGCTGCCGTGGCAGCCACGCATACAGACCGCAGCCCGCCAATTGCGAAAACACCAGCGCGCCGCCCAAACCCTCCCAGGTTTTCCCCGGGCTCACATGCGGGATCATCTTGTGCCGCCCGATGAGCGAGCCGACCAGATACGCTCCCATGTCCGTGAATTTGGTCACGGCCAACAGCCACAGGAGCAAAACCGCCGCCGGTGCCGCCACTTTCCCCGCGCTCCCCTGCCAAGCGGGGGCCAAGAACAACAGCTTCGCGGCAAAGTTAAACAAAAACGCCACATAAACAAACCCGCCCAGAGTGGCCAGCACCGCCACCAAGGTTTCCAGCCCGCGAATCGGCTCGCGCAGTTGCAGGACAAACGCCCCAATCACCGCCACGCAAATGGCAAACATATCCCAGCCGGCCACCAGGCCGCCCGGCGCACGCAGAAATCCCCCGTGCAAAACCCCGCAATATACCAGCGCCAGCGCCAGCCCAAAGCGCGGAAAACACCTCACCCCAGCCGCCCGCAGCATCTGAAAATACTCGCGCGTGGCCACCACCGTCAACAGCCCGAACAAACATAGGTAGGCCCAGCTCTGCATGCTCGCAAACGCAGCCCCAACCACGCCCCACAACATCACGGTACTGCCAGCCCGCCGCACAAACACACGGGCTTTCGAGTTGGCAGTTGAGGAGGCAGGTTCGGTCACGGCACAGCGCTATCCAATCCGGTCCAGTGCCTCATGGCAACTCATTCCGCGATTTCTCGCGCAACCTTTTTCCCGCCCTGCGGTTTAACCCTACCGAGAGACGCCCAACCGGTCTCCACCCCAATCCCCAATTCGAACCAAACGTAACATCATGAAAGCACCCACCCTTATCGCCCTCGCCACCCTGCTTGGCTCCAGCGCCTTCGTCGCCGCCCAAGATGCCCCTGCCGCCCCGGCCCGTCCTGTCCGCACTCCGCGTGCGCCTACCGCCGAACAACTTAAGGAATTCGACAAGAACGGCGACGGCAAGCTCGACGAAACCGAGATGAAAGCCATGCAGGATGCCCGCCGCGCCAAGTATGCGGAAATCCAAAAGGCAATGCTCGAAAAATACGACGCCAATAAAAATGGCAAACTCGACCCCGAGGAAATCGCCAAAATGCGTGCCGACCGCGAAGCCGAACTGCTCAAAAAATACGACAAAGACGGCGACGGCAAACTCTCCGACGAAGAACGCAAAGCCATCCCTGCCAGCGAACGCTTCATGGGCGGCCCAGGCGGCCCCGGCGGCCCTGCTGGACGTAGCGGCACTCGCCGCGGTGGTGCCCCAACCGCTCCTCCCGCCCCTCCAGCTCCTCCAGCGGTTCCTGCCGATCCAGCTAAATAAGCCTGGTATCCTTGGAAAGCCACAGATTGAGTCGTTAGGCCAAATTCCTTTTCTTGGGCGTTCGGCGAGCGGTTCGACTGAGACTTCGGCGAGCTCAGTCGAACCGCTCGCCGAAGTCTCAGCCGAGCCGTCTTCGAGTTTAGCGTCTTGTATCTGAGGTGGAGCCTCGTTAGCCAATATTTGTTCCCTACAACCGCAGATGGCTCGTGCTGTCTGCGGTTTTTTATAGGCATTGGCCAATCCACAGAACGCAGTGTCCCACAGAACTCGGTGTCAGACCTCAATAAAGCCACGGGGGCGAGCAAGTTCAATTCCCTGAAATTGCGGTTAAGCTCAGAAGCCGATCAAGCATATTTGTCGCCTCGCCTATGAGTGCGGTGGCTTGCCACCGCCTGGGAGGTGGCGGGCTTGCCCGCTGCGGTGCGGAGCCGACACCTCCAACACCGCGACGGCCCATCATTTTTTCCGACTCTTCCTCGAAGACTCACGGTTCTGGGGCCGCACTTATTGCTGCATTAACCGACTATCGATTATATGTTAGCCTTTCAATTCCGGCATGGGCTAGGTCATGGCATGTTGAACGGATACATTCCATGAGCGCGATAAGCGGTCATGGAGATCCTTGACAAATTTGAGAGAAATTCTAACCTGCCCGTGGAGAGTCACAGGAGGCAGAGTCTCAAAAGTCTGATCGCTCTCGATTTCTCCGGCAGGCAGAATCTTCAAGACACGGCATTCCAGTCCGTAGGTTCGGATTGGCGGGTGGTGTCACTACCAAAGAACTCTATGGCAAATTACGAACTTACCCTAATCGTTTTCCCCCAAGGTTGCGGGGTCACGGTGGATGGCCGCGCAGCACACTATCGAGATCACCGCACGGGCGTGAACGCCTGGCATACCCATCGCGGAGGCCACGACGTGGTGTTCCGGTACAACGGAGTGGAACTCCACATGGAGGTCGATAACTCGGAAGCCGGGGAGTTGACTGTTTACTTGGGCACCGTTCCGGAATTCGACTCGTCAAAGCATCCGGGTGCGGAGGTCACCTCGAGCAGCCTTGACCCACGTGACCCACGGTATGCGGAGCTGCTCAAGAATTCGAAGCGCAAAGACATCAAAAAGGCCATCACAGGGAGCAATGTTTGGGCCGCCAAAGGGTTGGCTAAAGGCACCTATTATGTGCACACGCACGTTCGAATAACACATAGCCCGCACGATCAAGGTTGGAGCCCGGGGCGAAAGCTGACCGTGATAGACTGAGCATCGAGGCAGCTCCATTTCCAAGCTGATTTGCTGCTCCGCGAACATCGCCTCCTTTTTCGCTGCGGCGAAAGCATCCGCGCATCTTCTGGGTCTTTCAGAGTTTGAATCTGCCAGGAGGGAGTTGCGAAGGAAGGATTTAGAAATGAGCAAATGCGGCGACTTCGCAATTTTTCCATTGCATTCTGATTGCAGCCTTGACAAAGCTTGGGATGAGCTTTCGGTGCGAAACCGTCCTGTAGTTTCATCTGGTTTTCCAGTGCCCCGTCCAGATAGGAAACTTTGAGGGTTCTGAGTCTGCTGCAAGTGGTTAGGAATCAAACATCCGACAGGTGACGCCTTCGCAGACGGTGATTGCGTTGCCCTCGCCCTGGGTGAAGACCGCACGCGGGAAGTACGATGCGTGTAGCTGTTGTATCAGTCGGGGTGGGGGCGATGTCGGTAATTGGAATTTCATCACGCCGCGGTCGTGCAGGTCGAGTGCAGCTAACAACACTGGCGCGGTTGCGGGCTGTGTTTCGAGCGTGCGGCATCCGGCGCGCAACAGGATCTCGGCACGTGCCGCGAACATGGGTGTATCAAACAATATCGCAAGTTTGAGCAGGTTTTCTGCCGCGAGGTGATTGGGCGACGGTTCAGCGCCATCGTAATCCTCGCGGATAACCCGCAGGATGCTGCCTGTCAGACCGGGACGCATGACATATCCCGCACGGGTCTCATCCCAGAAATCCGTGTCTAGTTTTGTTTGGAGTTGCAGTGCCCAGTCGAGCCAATCGGCCGCCGTCGATACCGACTGTAGTTCGATCAGCCCGCAGATGAGGGCAACATAGTCGGCCGGGAAGGCTGGCGTGTTACCGCGCTGCCCACGCCACGAGCGAAACAGGCAGTCGCCATCCCATAACTCGCGTTTGATGAACTCCGCTGTTCTAATTGCCGCTGCCGCTAGGTCTTCCCGATCTAACACCCGAGCGCCGCGAGCCAGTGCGCCGATGGTCAGGCCGTTCCAAGCGGTGATGATCTTGTCGTCCCGGTGTGGCGGCGGTCGTTGCGAGCGCACGGCTGATAGCGTGGTTTTCGCTGCTACCAAGCATTCGCTGATGACGCTCTGCGGGCAATCAAACAATTGGGAGAGGGCATCGTCGTTCATCGCGCGGAACAAGGTGTTTTGTCCGATCAATTCGCCATGTGGATCGCTCTCTGGACGGGCGTTGCCGTGGGGCATTACGCCAAACGCCGCGCTGAATATTGCGGCGTCGCGCGGTGCCAGCAATGCCTCTATCTCCGCTGCCGTCCACGTCCAGAACGCTCCCTCACGCTTGTGCTCAGCCTCTAACGTTGGCAAGCTGTCGGCATCTTCCGCAGCATGAAAGGCACCGCCGGAATCGCGCAGGATATCCAGTAGATAGCGGAAAATCCCATCGCATACCTCACGGAATGAGGCATCGCCGGATATCTGCCAGGCATCCAGATAGGCCATCGAGAGCTGCGCTTGATCGTAGAGCATCTTTTCGTAATGCGGCACATGCCAGTAGCGGTCAACCGAGTAGCGGTGGAAGCCGCCCCCGAGTTGGTCGTGGAGACCGCCTGCGGCCATTGCCCGCAAGGTTTGAGCGCTCATGTCCCAGGCCATGCGGCCCATGTCGCTGTCTCTGCCAAAGCGTTCGCTCAATTGCATCAGTGCCCGAACGACGACCGGGCGCGGAAATTTTGGTGCTCCACCCAAGCCACCCCACTCGCCATCAAACACGGAATCACAGTGATCGATAAAATCTGTGTAGACTGGTTTATCGGGCAGAACGTGTGTCGATACCATCTCGGATACCTCGCGCCGCAGGTGATCCATTATGAAGGAGGCGTTGGTTTCCAGTTGGGTCCGGTCATTGCTCCACATCTGACCCAATTGCTCGCAGACCCGCAGGAAGCCTGGTCTCCCGTGGTGGTTTTCCGGCGGAAAATAGGTGCCACCGAATACCGGTTCCCCTGCGGGCGTGAGCCAGACGCTCATGGGCCAGCCGCCCTGACCGGTGGTGGCCTGCACATAGGTCATGTAGGTGGCATCGATGTCCGGCCGTTCCTCGCGGTCCACCTTTACATTGATGAAATTGCGGTTCATTGCCTCTGCCACCCGTGGGTTTTCGAAACTCTCATGCTCCATCACATGGCACCAATGGCAAGTCGAGTATCCGACGGAGAGAAAAACGAGTTTATTGTCGCGGCGGGCCTGTGCGAATGCCAGCTCGCTCCATGGTTGCCATTCTACTGGGTTATGGGCGTGCTGCAGCAAGTAGGGAGATGTTTCGTGAATCAGTGCATTTGGCATCGTTGGAAAGACTAGCATGCCTCCGCCACAGACACAAGACGCAAGACTTGAAGATGCAAGAAGGATACTAGTACCGTCGGTCGCGTTGTTGTCCCGCCGAAGAGGGGTGGGAAAGGTGCGCTGGAAAATCCGCAATAATTGATTCGCCACAGCACGGGAAAGCTGTCATTCTAACTGCGGAAAAGGAATCCAAATACTCCTATGAGAGGCGAAATTCTGCTAGTGATCTTGTTTTTGCTGTGGTTTATCGGCGCGCCGATCATCGCGCAGGTGATGGCGTCTCTAGCGAGAACTCAAGCCAGGGAAGCCCAGGCGAAGTTGCGCCTGCTTGAAGGTGAATTGCGCGGCTTGCAGCAGGAACGGCTGTTGGGGCGGCACTTCGGCACTCCTCAAGAGCCTTTGCCGCAGGCAGATATTCTGGGGATTCCAGATCGGTCAGATCGGCCGGAAGATACTGCCGCTCCACTGCCCGCTCCTGGATTCACTTATCGGTCGATCACCACTCCGCCGCCACGCATTCCCAGGTATGCCGCAGCGCCTCAAGAACCCGCGCCAGGCGCGCCAGCCGCAGCAGTCGCGCCACTGGAGCCCACGATTCCCTTTTCGTTGGAGCAGTTCATGGGGGTGAAGTTGTTCGCCTGGTTGGGCGGAATCGCCTTGTTTTTCGGGGTCATCTTTTTTGTGAAGTATGCTTTTGAAAACAACCTGATCCCGGCTGCGGTACGGGTGGCACTTGGGTTTGTGACCGGCATCGGTTTGTTAGTTGGTGGGTTGGCCCTGCATCGCAAGGCTGCCTATCAAGTGTTGGCGCAGGCGTTTTGCGCCACTGGCGTGCTCATTCTATATGGTGTCACCTATGCGGCGCGTGCGCTGTATCATTTATCGGCATTTGGCGATGGTCCCACCTTTGCCCTGATGACGCTCATCACGGTGGTCGCATTTCTGGTTGCCGTGCGGCTTAACGCGCTGGTGGTGGCGGTTCTCGGCATGCTAGGCGGATTTTTAACACCCGTGCTGGTGCAAACCGGCAAGGACAATCCGCTTGGGTTGTTCAGCTACATTGGGTTGTTGGTCATCGGGTTGATCGCGGTTTCCCGGCATCGTCGCTGGGCATTTTTGGTCACTGCCGCAGCTATTGGCACGGTGTTCATGCAGTTTCTCTGGTTTGGTAAATTCTTCGTCCAGGGCCACTATGCCCAGGGCTCGCGAATTTTTATTCCGATGGGCATTCTGGTCTTTTACAACGCTTTGTTTGTCACTGCCGCCTGGCTGGAAAAGCGCCGCGAGGAACCCTTGCTGCATGCGGCGGGGTCCGCGCTTGGCCTGTGCGCGATATCGTTTATTTTCGCCTACACGATGCTGGATATCGGCTCGGTCGCCACCCGCATGCCCATACTCTATGGCTTTATTCTGCTGGAAAATCTGGCGGTACTGGCCTTGGTTTGGCTGCAGCCCAAGATGATAGCGGCGCAGGTGCTCAACGGGCTGCTGACGATTTTGCATCTGGCGGTCTGGACCGGCGGTTACTTGAATGAGGATCGCCTCCCCACCGCACTGGCCGCATATCTGGTATTTGGTGCGCTGCATGCGGTGATGCCTGTGTTGCTGGTCCGTCCGCATTCCGAAGGCATGGCCCTGGTACCGACCAAAGTCTGGCCATGGTCGGCACCGCTCACCCTGCTACTGGTGTTGCTAGCTATCATCTGTCTTCCCGGGTCCTCGCTGCTGGTCTGGCCGGCAGTGCTGCTGATGGATTTGTTAGTCATTCTGCTGGCGGTCATTACCGGCTCGATGCTGCCCGTGCTGGGCTCGCTGATTTTCTCACTTGTGCTGGCCGGCGCATGGTTGCTGAACGCGCCGATGCCAATCCATTCGCTCTCACCCTTTCTGTGCATCATCACCGGGTTCGCCGCCGTTTTCACCGTGGCGGGAAAATGGCTACACGCTAAACCTGTTCTGGCGGAGGGATCAGAAGCAGATCCACCCTCGCTTGACCGGCAAGTGGCGGAAATCCTGCCCATGTTCTCGGGTGGCCTGCCGTTTGTCCTGCTGATTCTGGCCATCGTGCAACTGCCGATCATCAACCCGTCGCCTGTCTTCGGCGTCGGCTTGCTGATGGTGATTCTATTGTTAGGACTTGCCCTTCTCAACCGGAAATCCGCCTTGGTGCCCACCGCGCTTGGTTGCATTCTGGCGGTGGAGTTTGCGTGGCATGGCCATCGCTTCGATGCTGCATTTCCAAACATTCCGCTTGTCTGGTATCTGGGTTTCTATCTGTTATTCCTGATGTTTCCGTTCATGTTCCGCAAAGCCGTTGATGCCAGCATTTGGCCATGGACAGCCAGCGCGCTGGCGGGCATCGGTCATTTTTTGCTCGTCCATCATCTGGTGAAACTGGCGTTCCCGCAAATGAATGGCTTGATGGGCTTGCTGCCGGCGGCGTTTGCCCTGCCCAGCCTGCTTGCGCTGGTGGTCGTGGTGCGCAGGGTGGCCACCATGGATGCGCTCAACCGCGGCAAGCTCGCGTGGTTCGGCGGGGTGGCCTTGTTCTTCATCACCCTGATTTTTCCAATCCAGTTCGACCGTCAGTGGCTAACCGTCAGTTGGGCCTTGGAAGGCGCTTGTCTGCTGTGGTTGTTCCGCCGTGTGTCCCATCCGGGATTGCAACTCACTGGCCTCGGCCTGTTAGTAGTGGCGTTTGCCCGCCTAGCTATCAATCCAGCGGTCTTCATCGACTACCCCCGAAGCGGCACGGTGATTTTTAACTGGCATTTTTACACCTACGGAATCGTCGCTGCGGCGCAAATGTTAGGTGCTTGGTGGTTCAGCGACCCTGATGGGCGGATCCGCATGGTCAACGCGCGTGGCGTATTGCTAGGTTTTGCAGGCGTGCTGTTGTTTTTGTTAATGAACATTGAGATCGCCGACATTTTCACCCCGTCCGGCAGCAGGTGCGTGGCTTTTGACTTTGGCATGAACTTCGCCCGCGACATGACCTATAGCATCGCTTGGGGCTTGTTCTCACTCGGTCTGCTAGGTCTGGGCATCTGGCGTCATGCCGGACCCGCCCGCTACGTCGCCATCGCGCTTCTGGTGGTCACCTTGCTCAAGCTGTTCCTGCACGATCTGTCCTCCATCGGCAGTATCTTCCGCATCGGTGCACTCACCGGCGTCGCCATAATCGCCTTCGCAGCATCCTTCCTCTATCAACAATTCTTCAGCCGCAACAAGCCGTCATGAAAACTCCCGTCACACTCGTGCTCTTCGCCTGTGGCATGGCCTTAGCCGCGCCGCAACCCGACCGTCGTGCCTGGCAATGGGAACAGGGCGTGGTCGTCCCCGCCGCCGGAATGGTCAGGCTCGAACTGCCACCTCCCACGCTCAACGCTTCCCGGCCCGACCTGGCGGACATGCGCCTGATTTCGCCGGCGGGCGTGGAAACCCCTTATTTGGTTGAGATGCAGCAAGCCGCAAGCGCCCGCGAACAACGAGCAGATGATTTCAAGGCAGCGCTGGTGGAATCCGTGCCGGGAACGGATGCTGCTACTGTGTTAGAGTGTGCCACCGGCACCGGTGAAGCGATTCAGGCTGTCACCTTGGAATCCCCGGCACGAGAATTTATCAAGTCCGCCACCATCGAGGGAAGCCGCGATGGCACGACTTGGCAGTCGCTCACCAGCCGCGAGGTGATTTTCCGCCAAGCCAGCGGTGCCGAACGGCTGAGAATTCCGCTGGCCGTCGGGGTTTGGCAACGCCTGCGCATCACCGTCTCCGATGTCCGCTCAACCCCGATCGCTTTCACCGGCGTCAACATCACCCTAACTGAATCCGCCCCGCCTGAGACCGTGGAAGAAACGGTGAGCCTCCAGCCAACTGCGGAAACGCCAGGTAGCACCCGCCTCACGCTCGACTTCAGTGCCGCCAACCTCTATCTGGCCGATCTCAAACTCGAAATCTCCGACCCCGTCTTTAGCCGCAATTTTTCATTGGCTTATCTGACAAAATTAGCCGACGGGCAGACGTCGCTTACCCCGGTGACCAAGGGTTTCCTGTTCCGGGTGTTAGGAGACCATGACAGCTCCGCCGAGCAACTCAATATTGCGATTCGTCAGCGGATTCCAGCCCAACAATTCGTTCTGACATTGTCTAACGGCGACAGCCCGCCTCTGCACGTCACCGGGGCCAGCGCCCGCTGCTATCCGACCACACTCGCCTGGCATGCTGCGGAGCCCGGCAACTGGCGTTTGCTCACCGGCAATCCAAAGGCCGCCATTCCCCGCTACGACCTCGCGCCATTGCGCGGTGAACTCAGCAAGGCCGGTGGCCAGCAGCTCAGCCCCAGCCCTCTGCAAGCGAAAGCAGACTTCCAAGTGGCACCCGCTTTACCTGGCGTGGATCCCGCCGGTGCCACCATCGACCTATCAAAGTGGACCCGTCGTCGCGCGGTGCAAGTTGAGGCCCCCGGGGTGATCCGCATTGAGTTGGACCCGACCGCCCTGGCCAACAGCCACTCGCAACTCAGCGATCTGCGCCTCGTTCAGGACGGCCGGCAGATTCCTTTCTTGTTGGAAAATGCCAAAATGTGCATGCTTCGAGCGGTCATGGCCGAGCGTCCTGACATCAAGCGTCCAGGTATTACGCGCTGGCAGATCACCTTGCCACTAGGGAACATTCCGGTATCCGAGTTAATGGCGGATTCTCCATCACCGCTGTTCACTCGAACGTTCAAAGCAATTGCGGAGCGCAAGGATGACTTAGGCAATGCATGGTTGGAAACACTTGGCAGCACAACTTGGACAAAAGCCACGACGCCGGATGGACAATCTAGTAGCTTAACGCTCGCTTTAGCTGGCACCCGCTTACCCGCTGAAATTTGGTTGGAAACGGACAATGGTGACAATCCTCCGATCAAGGTGGAGAACATTCGCCTCATCTACGCGGCACCTCTGCTTGTCGCTAAACTCGTCTCTACAGCCCCTCTTTTTCTTTATTACGGCAACCCGCAGGTGGCGGCCCCGGCATACGACTTGCGGCTCGTGCGCAATGAATTGTTAGCCGCCGACAAACAAACCGCCACGCTCGGCGCCGAGGAAGTTCTTAAGCCAGACGCCGTCAAACCCTGGGCCATCACCGCCGGATCGCCCTGGCTGTGGGCCGCGTTGGCACTGGTTGTGGTGGCGTTGCTCGCGATCGTGGCCAGACTGCTGCCAAAGCCGCAGCAATGACCTGCCAATAGCATCTCGCCCGCAGGGGCAATCAGGGCGCGGCGAGGCCGCCACGCCCTACCGGAGGATGATCGCGTTTCGCGGCGGTAGGGTCGGACGGCCTCGGCCGACCCACTGATCCGCCCGGATGGGCGGTGCCCAGGCGCGGCGAATGACCTGCCAATGGCATCTCGCCCGCAGGGGCAATCAGGGCGCGGCGAGGCCGCCACGCCCTACCGGAGGATGATCGCGTTTCGCGCCGGTAGGGTCGGACGGCCGCGGCCGACCCACTTATCCGCCCGGATGGGCGGTGCCCAGGCGCGGCGAATGACCTGCCAATGGCATCTCGCCCGCAGGGGCAATCCGGGCGCGGCGAGGCCTACCGGCGGTAGGGTCGGACGGCCTCGGCC
>Ga0118677_10011447_pt1 | contig 13287 bp, 11 predicted proteins | sample AliMusrvi5mmetaG_FD_86154 | JGI IMG/M metagenome (GOLD analysis project Ga0118677, IMG submission 86154)
GGCCTTCCGGGTCGGGTAAATCGACCGTTGGACGGCTGCTGGCCCGGACGCTTGAGCTGCCTTTCACCGACCTTGATTCGCAGATTGAGACGCGCGTGGGGAAAAGCATCCCCGATATCTTTGCCAGCGAGGGCGAAAGCGCCTTCCGCCGCCATGAACGCGATGCGCTCTTGAAGGAAATTTCCAGCGGGCGCGGCGTGGTGGCCCTGGGCGGGGGGACCCTGGTCAACGAAGATAGCCGCGCCGATGCGGAAGCGGCCGGGCAGGTTTTGTGCCTGGATGCGCCGCTGGAGGAGTTGGAAAAGCGCCTGGTGCTGGATGCCAGCCTGAGACCCCTGCTGCGCAACAGCAGCGAGGACCTGCACGCGCGCCTGACGGCCCTGATGGCCCGGCGCGGGGAACATTACGCCTCTTTTAAAACCCGAATCAATACGGGGGGGCTGGATCCGGATGATGCAGCCTGGCAGGCGCAGATTGCCCTGGGGGCTTTCCGCGTGAGCGGCATGGGCGAGGCATACGATGTGCGCATCTGCAGCGGCGGCCTGGACGCGCTGGGAGTGATGCTGCAGGCGCGCGGCCTGAAAGGGCCTGTGGCGCTGGTGAGTGATTCCAACACGGCCGGCCTGCACGCTGAACGCGCCGGCGCAGCGTTAAAATCGGCCGGCTACGAGGTCACCCTGGTCACGCTTCCCGCCGGGGAAGAGCATAAAACCATCAACAGCGTGGCTAAATTATGGGAGGCTTTCCTTGCGGCGGGCCTGGAGCGCAGCAGCACCGTGGTGGCCCTGGGGGGAGGGGTGGTGAGCGATATGGCCGGTTTTGCCGCCTCCACCTTCCTGCGCGGCTGCCGCTGGGTGGTGGTGCCCACCACGCTGCTTTCCATGGCAGACGCCAGCCTGGGAGGGAAAACCGGCTTTGACCTGCCCCAGGGCAAAAACCTGGCCGGTTCATTTTATCCGCCCCGCCTGGTCCTGTCTGACCCGCAGATCCTTTTAACCCTGCCGCAAGCGCACCTGCACGGCGGCCTGGCTGAAGTGGTAAAAAGCGGCATTATCCAGGATAAAGAGCTGTACGCCCTGTGTGCCAGGGGATGGCTGGCCGTGCAGGGCGGCGATCCGGCCCACCCCGATTGGGGCGAGGCTGTGAGGCGCTCGGTGGGGGTTAAGGTGAAGATGATCACCCAGGACCCCTACGAAAAAGGGGTGCGCGCCGCGCTTAACCTGGGCCACACGATCGGGCACGGGCTGGAACACGCCACCCATTTTGCCCTCAGCCACGGCGAAGCCGTGGCGATTGGCATGGTGGTCGAGGCGGATATTTCTGAACAGGTGGGACTGGCCGGGCCGGGCCTGGTGGAAGAAATAACCCGCACCCTGCAGGGCTTGGGCCTGCCCACGCAGGCACCCGCCGGGGTCGACCGCGAAGCCGTGCGCCGGGCCATGAGCCTGGATAAAAAACGCGAAAGCGGCAAGGTGCGTTTTGCCCTGCCGGTGCGCATTGGCGAGGTGAAAACCGGCGTGTCGCTCGAATTGAGTGACGACGTGCTGCGGAGGATATAGATGATGAAATCAGTGCTGCTCTTAAATGGACCCAATTTAAACCTGGTGGGCATCCGCGAGCCGGGCGTTTACGGCACCATCGGGTTGGAAGAGATTGTGAGGAACTGCATTGAACAGGGTTATAACCTGGGCCTGGAAGTGCGCGCCAGCCAGTCCAATATCGAGGGAGAATTGATCAACCAGCTGCACGAGGCGCGCAACTGGGCCCGGGGGGTGGTCTTTAACCCCGGCGGTTACACCCACACCTCGATTGCCCTGCGGGATGCCATTTCGGCGATCAAACTTCCGGTGATTGAAGTGCACATTTCCAACGTGCACGCGCGCGAAGAGTTTCGCCGCCATTCCTACACCGCCCCGGTGTGCGTCGGTTCCATCGCGGGGTTTGGCTGGCGTTCCTATGCCCTGGCGCTGCAGGCGCTGGCCTGGATCCTGGAGGAAGAGCAAAAATAGGGGACTGTTTGCGGGAATTAACCGCAAAGAGCAAAATAAGCGCAGATCAGACGGCGTAACCGCAGAGGGCCAGGGCGCGCGGGCCGGTGTGCACGCCTAAAACCGGTGAAACAATCGAAATGACCAGTTCCTGGGGGACGTATTCCTGGCGGATGCGCTCTGCCAGCGCCCGGGCTTCGTCGAGGGCATCGTTGTGGAGCACGGTGATGTGCATCGGCAGGTGCGTGTTGATGTGGTTAAAAAATTCGCGGTAGAGGCCTTCAACGGCGGCTTTGCGCGAGCGCGCCGGAAAGGCCGCGCCCACCGTGCCGCTTTCCGGCTTGACATAAATCAGGGGCTTGATGTTTAAAATCGAGTTCAAGAAGCGCGCGCCATCAGCAATGCGCCCGCCGCGCGCCAGGTATTCGATGGTGTCGAGGGTGATGTAATAGACCATGTTTGTCTGCACCAGCGCGGCGGCTGACTGCATGCCTTCCAGGCCGGCCCCGGCTTCACGCGCGCGCGCGGCGGCGATGACCTGCCAGCCCAGGCCCATGGAGTTGTTTTTCCCGTCCATGACCGTCACCGGGATGGGCGACTCCTGCGCCGCCAGGCGGGCCGATTCGATTGTGCCGCTCATGGCGCTGGAGATGGTGATGATCAGCACCTCTTCGGCACCGGATGCGGCGGCCTGCTGGTAGGCCTGGAGGAAACTTTTGGGGGTGGGCTGCGAGGTGGTGGGGTGGAGCGGGCTTTCCGGCAGGCGGCGGTAAAATTCTTCGGGGGAGATATTCACTTTGTCGAGGTACTGCTCATCACCGAAGATGATGGTGAGCGGAATGACGCGGATATCATACTGTTCTACCCACTCCGGCGGGATGTCGCTGGTGCTGTCTGTGATTAAGGCGATTGGATGAGCCATTTTTTGTGTGTAATTGCAGGCAATATTAAAACTAAAATGATTTTAACCCCGTTTGATTATTCCTGAAAGGGACCAGCTGGCTGCGGCCCGCCGGACCAAACCTGTCAATTTCCGATCAGATGCTTTTTACACCAGGAAGTGAGGGTCATAAACAGGTGACCCCCTGCCCAAAAAGGCATTCCATACGGGTCATTCATCAGATCATTAACCCTTATAGTACCCGCAAGATGCCTCAAGGGGGTTATGGCATGATCCCTCACTCGTCCGTACAATTGGACCATCAATAATTTTACGGAGGTTCTTATGTCACAAGCAAGTTCTTCAACCACTGGTATGAAAAAGACGCTCGGCCTGACCGGCGTCACGGTGAATGCTATGGCGCTGATTGCGCCGGGGGCATTTTTATGGATGACCTATCAGCTTCAGGCTGCCAATACAGATGTCAGCGGCAACAGCACCGCCCTGGATATGTGGACCGGTGTGGTGGCTGCCCTGGTGGTCGCATTTCTGACCGCCTTCGCTTTCGCAGAGCTGGCGCGGCGTTATCCCGAGGCTGGCGCAGGCGGCGCGTATTATTTCGCCGAGAAAGCCTTCCTCGACCGCAGCGAACCCTCGCACCGCCGCTGGGCGCGCCTGGCCAAGTTTTTCACCGGCTGGTCTGCCCACCTGTTTTACTGGGTCTACCCCGGTGTGATGGTGGCCTTTATGGCCGTGCTGATCACCTACATTGCCGGACAGTTTGGCATTGTGCTGCCGATCATCTCCCAGATTTTTATCGCCTGCGCCTTCTCAGCGCTGGTGGGTTTCATCGCCATGCGCGGTATCAGCGGCTCAACCACGGCCAGCATCGTGATTAACGTCATCCAGCTGACTGCCCTGGTGGTTTTCAGCGTGCTGGCGATCATGTTCCGCGTGCAGAACCCGCTGGGTGTTGCGCCGAGTGAATGGTACCATCCCGCCGCAGTTTCGATTGTGCTGCCGCATAATTTCGCGGGTATGCTCTTCCAGTCCACGATTGCCATCCTGATCCTGGTGGGTTTTGAATCCTCCACCGCCCTCGGCGCTGAAGCGATCAACCCGCGCCGCGACATTCCCCGGGGTGTGATCCTCTCCCTGGCGATCCAGGGGCTGTTCGCCTACCTTTTGGAATACTTCGCCGCCAACTATGCTCTCAGTTCCAGGCTGGTTTCTTCTGACGGCACCCTGAAGGGCATTGCCGCTGCAGCGGCCTCAGGCGCCCCCATCGGGGACCTGGCGATCCAGATCGGCAATGTTTTCCTGGGCGGCAACGGTTTCGCCTTCATGCTGGTGATCGCCGGCACCGTGGCGATCGCCATTCTCGGCACCACCCTGGCTGCGATGAACACCGGCGTGCGCGTCAGCTTTGCCATGGCGCAGGACTCGGAAATGCCCGACATCCTCGGCCTGCTGCACGATAAATATGCGACCCCCTACTGGGGTGTGGTGATCATGGTGATCGTCTCCGCTATCATCGGTTCAATTGGTGTAATTGGCGGCGTGATGGCCCTGACCGGCATCACCCTGGCTTCCAACCTGGGGACTTTCTTCCTCTACGCCCTGATCTGCGGCCTGACCTTCGTCGCCTTTGCCGGCGGACGCGATTTCAACGCCTTCAAACACGCTGTCATCCCGGCCCTCGGCCTGATCGTCAACGTGATTATGGTCCTGGCCATCTTTGTCCTGGGCATTGTTTCCGGAGGTGTGACCGCGCAGGCCACATACCTGGCCATCGGAATTTCCGTGGCATGGTTGGTGATCAGCCTGTTGTATTTCGTGATTTCAAGTAGACAGAGCGGGCGTGCAATTTTGCCTTCAAAAGTTGAATTTAGCGACGATGCCAATCATTAGACGTATTTAGTAGCAATCGCTCTGCAAGGCTGCTCCCGCCCGTTCCATCTTTCGGGCGGGAGCAAGCCGTTTTTGATTGTTCAGGAGGTTGTAAATGAATTTACCCTCAGAAGACCTTGAATCGGGCGGTTTCAGCCATATCGGCCCGGTGCGCGAAGAGAACCAGGATTCCATCTGCTGGGCCGAGGATATCGCTGACACAGGCGGATCGCTCTTTGCCGTGGCAGACGGCATGGGCGGCTATAACAACGGCAAACTCGCCAGCAGTTTGGCCCTCGAAAATGTATTTGGCGTCTTTAAGGAGCGGCCGGGTTCGGCCGACCAGCAGTTGAAGCGCGGCATTGCCAGCGCCAACCTGGCCATTTACCAGGCCACCCAACGTTTGGGTGCGGGCCGCATGGGCACAACCCTGACGGCTGCCCATCTTTTGGGCAGCCACCTGACGATTGGCCACGTGGGTGACAGCCGGGCTTACCTACTGCGCGACGGGCAGGTAACCTGCCTGACGCGCGATCACACCGTGGTGGGCGACATGGTGCGCATGCGCGTGCTCTCCCCCGACAAAGTGCGCACGCATGCCCAGCGTTCGGTGTTGACGCGCGGTTTGGGGCTGAACCCGTTTGTCACGCCGGATATCACCCACCATGTTGTCCGGGAAGGTGATGCGCTGGTTTTATGCAGCGACGGGTTATGGTCGGTGATTGAAGATGAAGAACTGCCTCAGCTTAATCATGAGGCTTCGGGAGTCTCCGCCCTGCTCAACCGCCTGGTGTTCCTGGCGATCGAGCGCGGCACGGACGATAATGTTTCGGCTGTAAGTGTGCGCATTCACTGCCTGAAACCTGCCCCGGCAGGTGAAAAACAGGGCGGCTGGCAGTGGTTCCGTTCGCTGGTGCACCCATCGTAAGACAATCCCCCCCGTAAAGTGAGAAAAAATGTTATGAGTGCCTCATATGCTATAATTAACCCTGATATGTTTCAAGTTGGCGATCAGATAGACCGATTTCAAATTCAAAACCACATGGCTCAAGGGGGTATGAGCAATATTTACCGCGCCTTTGACCTGGTAAGTAAAAAAGATGTGGTCATCAAGGTGCCCGATCAATCGATGATCGGCGACCCGGCTCAATTTGAGCGCTTCCAGCGCGAAATGGAAGTGGCGCGCCAGCTGGACCACCCGGCCATTCTGCGCGGCCTGTTTGCCGGGCAGTATAACCGCATCCCCTACCTGGTGACCGAAATGATCAACGGCATTTCACTGCGCAAGGTGGTGGAAACCTCGGCCCCCATGGCCCCGGAAAAAGCCGTGGAATTGATCATCAAAATCGCCGACGGCATGGCCTACTGCCACGACCACGATGTGGTGCACCGCGACCTGAAACCCGAAAATATATTGATCAGTGATGAAGGCCAGCCGGTGATCATGGACTTTGGCCTGGCGCTGACCAAAAGCGCCCACCGCGTCACTTATTCCAACCTGTCTGCGACGATGGGCACGCCGGATTATATGGCGCCCGAGCAGGTTGAAGGCCAGCGCGGCGACGCGCGCACCGATATTTATGCCCTGGGCATCATCCTGTATGAAATGCTGATTGGCCAGCCGCCGTTCACCGGCGACAATAACATGGCCGTGATGGCCCAACGCCTGACGGGCGACGCACCGCGCCTCGATAAAAAGCGCAGTGAAGTGGACCCCCACCTGGCGGCCGTGGTGGCGCGCGCCCTGCAGCGCGACCCGAAAGAGCGTTACGCCGACATGCGCGCTTTTATCGCCGCCCTGGAGCATCCCGAGACGGCTGATATCACCCTCCTTGAGCGCCTGCAGATCGGGGGCAGCAGCCTGCCGTGGTGGCGCTCGACGGCCTTCCGCAGCGTGATGATTGCTGTGGTGGTGATGGCTGCCCTGGTTATTCTGGCCGTGGTTTTACAATCTTTGCATCATTAAAAGAGGTGCTCATATGTCCGTTCAGCCCGCAACCGCCCAGGAATTAATGGCCATCGTGGAACAAAAACAGATCAAGTATATCGATCTGCAGTTTACGGATGTGGTCGGTGTGGTTAAAAACATCACCATCCCGGTGCTTGAATTGGAACACGCCATTGACAAAGGCATCTGGTTTGACGGTTCGTCGATCGAAGCCTTTGCGCGCGTGGCTGAATCGGACATGCACCTCTGCCCCGATATTGGCACCTTTGCCGTCCTGCCCTGGTTGAGCGGTGAAGAAGCCACGGCGCGCCTGCTGTGCGATGTGTATACGCCCGACGGCCAGCCCTTTGGCGGAGATCCGCGCGCCATGCTGCGCCGGGTGCAGGACCAGGCAGCCGAAATGGGCTTTAAATACAATACCGGACCCGAGATGGAATTTTTCCTGTTCAAACCGCATGCCGACGGCAGCCTGCTGCCCCTCCAGCCGCACGACAGCGCCAGTTATTTTGACGCTCCCTTCGACCGGGCGGCCGGCCTGCGGCGGCAGATGGCTTCCACCCTGGAGCCTTTTGGCATCCAGGTGGAAACCATGCACCATGAAATCGCCAGCGGCCAGCATGAGCTGGACCTGCGTTATGCCAACGCGCTGACCACGGCGGATAACATCGTTACTTTCCGCGTGGCGCTCAAGGTGATTGCCGAGATGAACGGCCTGTATGCCTCTTTCATCCCCAAACCGATCAAGGGCATGGCGGGCAGCGGGATGCATGTGCACCAGAGCCTGACCTATGCGGCCACGGGTAAAAACGCCTTCCACGACCCGGGCGATTCATACGGTCTCTCGACTGTGGCCCGGCAGTTTATCGCCGGGCAGCTGGCACACGCGCGCGCCATGTGCGCCATCCTGGCGCCGCTGGTTAATTCGTATAAACGCCTGTATTCAGGTTATGAAGCCCCGGTTTACCTGAGCTGGGGGCGCATCAACCGCTCGGCGCTGATCCGCATCCCGCGCGCTTCGCGGCCGGAAACCACGCGCCTTGAAATCCGCTGCCCCGATCCCAGCTGCAACCCTTACCTCGGTTTTGCCGTGATGCTGGCAGCCGGGATGGACGGTATCCGCCGCGGCCTGACGGTCCAGGATTCGACCGAAGAAAACCCCTACAACCCCAGCAATCCGCGCCGCGCTTCGCAGGACTTTTTGCCCGAATCGCTCAACCGCGCCCTGGATGCTTTGGAAGAGGACGAAGTGATGCGCGAGGCGCTCGGTCCGCACATCTTTGACCGCTTTGTCAACGCCAAGCGCCTGGAATGGCAGGAATGGCGCTTAGAAGTGACCAGCTGGGAGCTGGAAAAGTACCTCACCAGTTATTAAAATGTGAGCAGACCAGTTGCTAAACTGAAATTTCAAAGGCTGATGGGGAGAATATGACCAGTGTAAAAATCACATTTGATGAGATGATGAATCCTGTTTTACAGGCTTTGAAATTATTGGGGGGATCTGGAACAATCGAAGAAATAAATGATAAAGTAACCGAATTGATAAAGCTTCCATCTGAACAGTTCGATATTCTTCATAACCCAGAAAAAGGGGGAATGACAGAAGTTGAATATCGATTGATGTGGACAAGAACTTATTTAAAAAAATTTGGTCTGATTGAGAATTCATCAAGGGGTATCTGGTCTTTAACCGCAAAAGGATCTTCTACTGAAAAAGTTGTGGAAAAAGAAGTGGTTCGCGTTGTGCGGGATCAGGCGAAGAAAAAGGACGATGAAGTTGCTGAAGGGGAAGACGAGCCGAATAAAAAAGTTAAATGGCAGGAAGAATTGCTTGAAATTATTTTAAAAATGCCCCCAGCTGCATTTGAAAGGCTTATTCAAAGATTATTGAGAGAATCCGGTTTTGTTCAGGTTGAAGTAACAGGCCAATCAGGAGATGGGGGAATCGATGGTCATGGAATTCTAAGACTCGGGGGGCTGTTGAGTTTCCATGTTATTTTTCAAGGAAAGAGATGGAAAGGGGCTGTTGGTTCCGCCCAGGTGAGAGATTTTCGGGGTGCAATGGTCGGGCGGGCGGATAAAGGCCTCTTGATTACAACGGGAAGCTTCACAAAGGATGCGATAAAAGAGGCAACCCGTGATGGCGCTCCTGCAATTGATCTGGTAGACGGAGATCAGTTGGTTGAAAAGCTAAAACAGCTTTCATTAGGAATAGAAGTTAAAAAATTAGTGGTGGAACAAATCAATATTGACCGCGGTTGGTTTGAACACTTATAAATCTGATGCGGTTTTAAATACATTAAAACAGGTTTACTTTAATTCAAGCCTTTCGATAATAACGCGAATCACCTGATCCAGATTTTTTATTGTTTCGGTTCTCTGGAATTTCCCGTGGTGAAGGCTGCAGCAGGGGCGGTGATATAAAACATTAATAATCATTCATTTCCGAAGAAGGGCTGCTTTATTTCCCTTAAAGACCTTTTGCCCGAACCACGGCTCCCTGCGGGCAGGTCAGCCCATTTTCGATGATAGAATAAGGGTATAAACGCGTCCATTTATTAGCGATCGAGACGCCTTTTTGATGCCATGGAAACATCACCCCGCCGCTCATCCCTAAGCCTGAAAGACATTCTTTTTGCCCCGTTTGTCTTGATGCTTGAATTTCCCCTGGTGCCCATCGCGGTGCTGGTGGTTTTAGCCCTTCTGGGGGGATACGTGTATTACTGGGTCAACATTGACCTGTTCGGCCTGGGCCGTCCCGATTATAAGAACCTGCATTTTAACAGCGGCAATTCCCAGGTGGTGGCATCCAGCGGTTTATACTGGAACATATCCTATGAAAGCCCCAACGAATCGAACTACACCGGCCTGGTGCGCTTTGTTTCGCCGGACCGTGAACCCACGGTCCCCTTCCTGACGCACGATATCCTGGTGACCACCGGCGATTTTGCCAACGCACAGCTGGTGGACACGAGCGTGTTTGACCACCACTTCACCTGGCATCTTTCACAAAAAATAACCCCAAGCGGCAAGATCAACCTGATCCATGCTGTGCCGATGAATGAGGCTCTTTACCGGCAGCTGCTGGGAATCCGCAGCGGCCAGAACGCGGTCATCCACGGCCTGGAGATTTTACGCATCGAAGGCTATCAAAAAACGGGGGAATACCTGGGAAAATGGGAGGACGACGGCTGCAATTCCCTGCTGGTGACCTTTGTTCAGGTTCTCAAGGCGCAGTAGTTTTCAGCCCACGACCAGCACCGCTGCGCCCTGCAGGCGCCCGGCGCGCAGATCGTCCAGCGCCCGGTTGGCGTCTGCCAGCGGGTAAGGCGCCGCTGTGATCTGCACGGGGTGTTTCCCGATCAGGGCCAGGAAGGCGTCGCCGTCCTCGCGCGTCAGGTTGGCCACCGAGCGCACGCTGCGTTCTTCCCAGAGGTCAGCGTAAGGGAAGGAAGGGATATCACTCATGTGGATTCCGGCACAGATCACGCTGCCGCCCTTGTCCACCGCTTTCAGCGCCGCGGGGAGAAGCGCGCCCAGCGGGGCATAGATGATGGCGGCATCCAGCCTGGCGGGGGGCAGCTGGTCCGAGCCGCCGGCCCAGGCGGCGCCGAGAGACATGGCAAAACGCTGGGATTCGCGGTCGCCCGGGCGGGTGAAAGCATACACCTGCCGGCCGCTCTGCACGGCAATCTGGACGGTGATGTGGGCGGCGGCCCCAAACCCGTACAGGCCGATTTTTTGTGCATCCGCGGACAGCATGCGGTAGGAGCGAAAACCGATCAGGCCGGCGCACATTAACGGGGCGGCCCGGGTATCATCGTATGCGCCAGGGATTGGAAAGCAGTAGCGCGCGTCCGCCGCGGCCTGTTCTGCGTACCCGCCGTCGAGGGTGTAGCCGGTAAAGCCGGGAGAATCGCACAGGTTCTCCTGGCCTTTGAGGCAGAAACGGCATGTCCCGCAGGTGTGCCCAAGCCAGGGCACGCCCACGCGCTGGCCAACCTGGAATCCGGTGACGCCAGCGCCGGTTTTTAACACAGTGCCAATGATTTCATGCCCGGGGACCAGGGGGAGTTTGGGCTGTTTTAATTCCCCGTCGACAATATGCAAATCGGTGCGGCACACGCCGCAGGTTTTGACGCGGATGAGAACCTGGCCGGGAGCGGGGAGCGGGTCGGGAACCTCTTCAAAAACCAGCGCCTGGTGCGCGGCGTGTAAAACACAGGCTTTCATGACCTTATTATAGGATATTTTATATTGACTCACCAGTATGTGCCATTCTCAAGGTATTGTCAGGCGCCCCACCCGTTTTACAGTTTTCGAAACCCGGAGGGTCAATCCGATATTTTCGAATCAGCGGCTGCCGGCAAGCAGGCTTAAAACGGCCCCTGCGAAAAAAAAGAGAGCATCAGGCAGCCTGCGACTGGGGCTGGCGCAGTTTGACTGCCGTGCCGTAGCAAAGCACTTCAGTGGCCCCCTGTGAAAACTCGGTGGCGTCGTAGCTCATGCCAATCACCGCGTCGGCGCCCATTTCCCGGGCGTGTTTAACCATGCGTTCATAAGCTTCTTCGCGCGCATGTTCGCAGACTTCCGTGTAGGCTTCGATGTTTCCGCCGATGATCTGGTTCAGCCCGCCCAGAATGCCCTGGGCAATGTTGGGTGAACGCACCACGATGCCGCGCACAATGCCCATATACTGGGCAATGGGATATCCTTCAACCTGGAAACCGGTGGTTACAAACATGTTTATTCTCCTTACCTGGCGTAGTTATATTTCATATAACGCAGATTTTAATTAAAAAGTTTCAGGTTTTTTGAGTTTTGCCGCAGCGAAGTCCCGGCGGGCAGGTTGATTCGCAGAGATAAAGGTCATAAAATTTCACGCTGTTGCACACTTTCCTGCGTTTTTATTAAAAATTGTTTAAATTTATGTAAACAACCTATTGACAAACGACTTGAGAATCTGTACTATATTTAGGAAGCGCTCCCAATAAAGATTTTATGGGATGGGAAAAAACCGGTGAAACGGTTTTTTTAAAAGATAAGTTTTGGGAGCGCTCTCGGGAGAAAATCACCTGTGCCACTGACCCTCGAAGATATCGCAAGAATGGCGGGCGTTTCACGTTCCACTGTTTCACGGGTTATTAATGATGACCCCAACGTGAACAAAAGGACGCGCCAGATGGTTAAAAAGGTGATTGATGAGCTTAATTTTCAACCCAACCTGGCGGCACGCAGCCTGGCAGCCGGACAGACAAAAATCCTGGGGTTGGTCATCCCGGTGGTGGTCAACACGCTTTTTACCGATCCATTTTTTCCCCTGCTGCTGCAAAGCATCACCTCGGCCTGCTACCAGAAGGATTATTCGATCATGCTCTGGCTGGCCGAGCCGGAATTTGAACGTCGGACGATCCATCAGGTCCTTTATAACGGGTTAATTGAAGGTGTGATTGTGTCTTCACATAAAATAACCGATCCGATCATTAACACCCTGGCGGAGCGCAAGCTGCCTTTTGTGACGATTGGGCGCAACCCTTTGCGCGACGATGTCAGTTATGTGGATGTGGATAATTATCACGGGGCGTGTGAAGCCACACACCACCTGATCAACCTGGGGCGGCGGCGAATTGCCACGATCACGGGCGCCATGGATATGGTGGCTGGAATCGACCGTTTGAAAGGTTACCAGGATGCATTGATCGAGGCTGGATTGACGCCAGACCCGGACCTGGCGCTGGACGGCGGTTTCACCGATGCCGGCGCCTACCGCTGCATGCAGCGCCTGTTAACTTTAAAGCCCGATGCCGTCTTTGTCGCCAGTGATTCGATGGCTGCGGCTGCACTGCGCTGCATCCTGGAATCCGGCCAGCGCGTCCCCGAAGATATTTCCCTGGTTGGGTTTGATGATATCCCCCAATCGATGCTCACCCAGCCGCCGTTGACCACCATTCGCCAGCCTTTTTCGCGCATGGGCTCCGCCGCGGTCGAAGTCCTGGCTGGTTTGATTGATAATCCCTCTTCTGGCCCACAGCGGATTATCCTGCCAGCCGAACTGGTTGTGCGTTCTTCCTGTGGGTCAGTGCTGTTGGGCGCCGTGGCATAAAAACATCTTGTTGACTTTTGCTAAAAATTTTACTATAATTTATATGAATTTTAGTAAAACCACCGTTTCTTTCAAGAAAATTTTAGCAAGCCAGTTTTACGCCGACCCTTTATGGTGCCCGAAGAGCAAGCTGATCCGCACGGTTCGTTTACTCTGGATCCAACGAAGTTTAGCGAAGGGTATAAGGATGATCTTGCCTGTCTGACCGGATTTGAATTATCCTGCTCGCCGAAGCGGCCATCCGCCCTTTGCGGGATGCGGTTTTTGGAGCAGTTTAGTTAAATAATTGATTAAAATGGAGGTGCAAGCAAAAAAACAATCAATAAAGGTATGCCCAACCATTTCAGTAACTATCCAAATAGGTACGTAATATTTTAAGGAGGAAGTAAATGCGTAAGTTAATCCCATCTGTTGTTGCGATCCTTGTGATTGCGACCATGCTGCTCACAGCATGTGCTCCTGCAGCTACCCCGGCTCCCGC
>Ga0118677_10011448_pt1 | contig 13287 bp, 12 predicted proteins | sample AliMusrvi5mmetaG_FD_86154 | JGI IMG/M metagenome (GOLD analysis project Ga0118677, IMG submission 86154)
CCACATAGCAATCCCGGTGCAATTTGGCCTTTTTCCAGATGGCAATATCATAGGCGGTGGCAGGCAGCGGCTTCAAACGGGCTTTTTCAACCTGCTCAAAGCGTTCCAGTGGTTTTTCTTTGGTCGTGCCATGAATGCGCAGCCCGGCAGTCGTATTGCACCAGACCAGCACGTCCTGGTTGGCCTGCGTCAGCGAAGTGGGCATCCGTCCGCCCATGAAGTTGCCTTGCACGTAACCCACCCCGTTCTCCACTTTGCCTTTGTGTTCCGGCGTGGCTGGACGACAGGGTGCAATCCGGAAGCCGTAGTGTTCGGCGCATTCCCGGTAAGCATATTGCACCTGGGGATCGTCCCAGATGGCCTGGGTAATGGCCGCTTTCAAGTTGTCGACCACGATCCGCTCAGGAACACCCTGGAAGAATTCCAGGGCGTTCCTGTGGCAGCGCAGCCAGGTCTCGACCTTCTGGTCGAAGACGAATTCGACGTACGCATAGCGACTCCAGGACAGAACCATCACAAACGCCCAGGTCTTGCGCCGCTCTCCGCTTTTTGGATCGAGCATCAGCCCCACGTAACCAAAGTCCACCTGGGCCTCTTCCCCCGGTTTGCGCTCGATCCGTCCCACGATGTCCGGTAAGACCGGGTCGATGGTGCGCACAAAGCGCAGCACCGAGGAATAGCTCCCCGAATAACCCCGCTCTTTCAGCCGGTTCCACATGGCGCAAACTTCCACCTCCTCTTTGATCCACTGGCTGATGGCGACTCGGTAGCCTTCCACCGTCGATTGATTCTGAGGCAGATCTTTATCTTTCAGGGTTCGATCGACCAGGGCTTGCAGCGTTTCCTGGTCAGGCATTGGCCCTTCCAGTAACCCTTGCTCCTGGGCCCACTCCCGGTATCGTTTGACCGTTCGCCGGTCTATGCCCGTATCCCGCTGGATTTGGCGATCCCGCCTTTCGGCTCGAATTTGTAGTACCAACTCTCGAATGTCCATTCGGTTTAGCCTTCGTTCTGACATAGCGCCTCCCAGCATCTTGTTTGATGACTGGAAGGATAATCCCGATAGGCACATCCGAGCTCTGGTACATCCCGGCCGAATATCACTGGTACATTATGGGTGAATGCGCCTGGTACATCGTGGGTGAATGTCCCTGGCGCAGTGTGGGTGAATGCGGTTGGTACATAATGGGCGAATGTCACTGGTACATTATAGGGTGATCAGTGACAAAAGAATGGCTTTATCATCTGCAGGCTGGGAACAACCATCCTGGGATAGCTTAGAACGCAATACAGTTATAAATGGAACCGCACAAGATCCAGCATGGATTCCAGTAATGATACTTATTGCAGCAAGGTTGGGGCCTTTATATCAATCTTTTCTAACTGCATGCGTTACAACACAAGTTTGTAATGATATTTTTACAAGAATTGCTCCTTACGGTGAGATGCCTAGCATACCAGGTTATGAACGGCACCATCTTATTGAACAGCGATTCGCACAGATATTAGGCATTAATCCTAATTCAATTCCGAGTATATACTTAACGCCAGAGGAGCATGATTTAGTTACCTTATTATGGAGAAATGCAATTGGATACGCTAGAGATTTAGTAGATTTGACTACCAGTAATGCAACAAGAATTGATATTTGGAATGCTGCACAAAGAATTTATTCCGGGCAGCCTGACGTGTTGACCGCAATACAAATATTCCTTTTTGGGAATTAATAATTATGGAAATTTCTCACCAATTCAACTTTTTGACAAGTGAAGCTCCAGATCTATTTAAATTGTTAAATAATTCTGCCATCAAATTCGGCGCAACTGAGATTTCTAAGAAAACTGGCCACCAAATCCGTTTCCGAATTACTGAGGCAAATGATTTTTGGCCTTTATTTCAACCCTGGGTCGGTAAGCCTCATATTGATCATCATGTTGAAACATATTTTGCGGATGATGAGATTTTAAATGCAGACTGGCTAAGAGCAATTAGCACTTTTTCTTTTGGCTATCCTCAACCTGAAGATTCATGGGTAACACGTCCAAATAATTATGAGGTTATTTGCAGCAAATGTGGTATTTTTAAACAAATATCGCCTTTCCATATAAACCGTGAGCCAAGATTAGGGAAATACCAGTTTATGTCACTCGAATGGACAGGGGGCATATTATTTACTATTCCCATGGTGATCGAAAGCTTACGAATAAATGAAATAGGGGGGTTTGAAACGTGGAATGCGATAATTCATAAGACTGGCCTTCCGGCACAATCAATCTCCCAAATTTTTACTCCAAATTTATCGACAGCCGGACTAGTAGATATCGATGAGCTACCCAGAACACTCTGCTCCGTTTGTGGAACTACAAAATATGAATATCACCGATATGGAACGATGAAATACAAAAAAATGTCTCTCCCGTCTAATATAGATTGTATCCAAACTAATGAATGGTTTGGCTCAGATCATTTTGCCTACCATGAAATTTTGGTTTCACACCGATTTGCAGAATTGATCATCAAAAACAAATGGAACGGTGTTCGCATGAAAGTGGTTGAACCAATTTAGTTTCATTTGGTGCATAAATGGAAGATAGAATTACTTTCCTCCAAGCGTATAAAGCGATGTTTGAATTTTTACGAGATTTATATTATCGAGAAGGACAGCCAGGTAATCTTGGTAGATATCTGGGCGAACTTCAGATTCTCGAAAATGGAAACACAGCCGATCCCGCAGCATGGTACGATTGGTTGGAAGTAGTAAAAAGAGTATTAGAAGATGAACAAAAATGATCTTTCATCGAGTAATGAGTATGCACTCGAATAAAGGTTCTTTGAGTTTTTCGCTTTTCTGACCATCGACAGGGTGTAAAGAGAGAGCAGAAGGCGTAAACCACCTTCTGCCCTGTCGACGGTCATTTGCAGGCGCTCAGGTCGCTCCGCAGCGTTGCCTTATCCTCCTGCAAACATCGAGATTGTACCATGACAGCTTCCTTCCAATAGCAAGCAGTCAGGAAGGCTGAACATCGGTTTATCGCTTTTCGACCATCGACAGGGCTTTGGGCTAAAAATGATGATATGAAATTGTTAAAGTACGATAAATCAGGTCAAATTTTCGCATTTCCACTAGACATAAACCGCGGGTGGAGCATGTTGGCTGGCCAGGCCCAACCCCAGCGCCTGCTTAAGGCTCTCAGCAATTTCCAACCGCTCTTTTGGCTGCAGCTCGGGCAGGGCTAACCTCTCCACCCAAGCCAGGAGCTGGGCGCTTTCCGGTACTTTAACAACCTCATATTCAGTTTCAGGCTCGGGTTTTGGAGCGGGTGCAATGTCCATACGCTGTTCCACCCGGCTCATGGCCGTGAAATAATCCTCGGCGACGGTCTGGTCATGGGCGCGGGCATAGATCAGGGTGGTATTGAGCTTCTTGTGACCCAAAAAGGCCTGGATCGACGTGATCCGGCAGCCCGCGTTGAGTAGCTGGGTGGCGCAGGTATGGCGCAAGCGGTGAGGATAAACCTTCACGCCGATGCGCTTGCCGATGGTCTTCAGGCGCGAGCGGATAAGGTCCTTGCTCACAGCCGCGTTGCGGTACAGGAAGACGTGATCGCTGCTGCCCTCCCCGCGCACTGCCAGATAGTCTTTAAGGGTTTGCATCACGGAAGAGGTGAGGTAGATGGTCCGATCTTTCATCCCCTTGCCGCTGCGCACGTTCAAACGCTGCCCCGGCAGGTCGAGGTCTTCCAGGCGCAGCTCTTCCACCTCGCCCAGGCGCATCCCGCCCTGCCACAGCAGGTAGAACGTCGCCCGGTCCAGCAAGGCCAGACGGCGTTGGCTGGGAGATAGGGCATCTTGTACTTCACGCTCGATCTCCTCGCGCAGCTTTTTCACCTGGTCGTCGGTCAGGTATTTGGGCAGGCTGTCCGCCGGTTTCAGGCTGGGAATGCGCAGGATGGACTGTGGCACGGGGTAGCCCTCCTCCTGCAAAAAGAGCAGGAAGGTATGCAGCAGGTGAATCTGGAGGTTGACGCTGGCCACCGAATAGCCCTTATCCAGGCTGGTGTCGACGAAATCCAGGATGAATTGGCGTTTCAGATCCGCCAACCCCTGCACCCCGCGTTCCAGGCACAGGAAACGCCAGATCTGGGTGTACTTGTTCCAAAAGCCGCGCAGGTTCAGGTCGAGGCGGGCAGGTCGCCAGTTCTTTTGCTGGATGCGCTGGTAGCGCTCAAGCTCGTTGACCAACCAGAGCGGCAGTCCCTGGGTGTGTTGGGCAACGTCGAAAGGCGTGATCTTGCTCAGCTCGCCCAATCCTCGTTCGAGGCGCAGGAAGCGCTTGAACTTCTCCAGGCCGTTGCGGCAGGCCTTCAGCCAGTCATCGCCAGGGCCCTTGGCCCGGATGTAATCCATGGCCTTTTCAAGATCGATTTCCAGGTCAATCTGCTCGTATGGGATGGGATTAAGTCCCAGGACGTGACCCGCCATGGGCAGGTAGATCGAATGGGTGGGGTATGCAGCGGTTCCGCCTTCGATGAGCCAGGCGTAGTATTTCTCCAGCAGGCGGACATTTTCTTTCGGCCATTGGCTGGTGGGGCAGGGGCGGGGCGCATCCGGCGATAGGTGCTTATCGTGACCGTTATCCAGTGTCTGGTTGTAGCGTTCAGGGGCAGTGGTAGCTGTTGAGTGCGGCGGGCACATCAGGACCAGCCTTCCAGCTTCCGGCTGGCGGCAACATAATCTGCCTGCACCTGCCTGTCGTTGGCCTGCACGTAGACCTGGGTGGTTTCGATCCAGCGGTGGCCCAGCAGCTTCTGGATGCTGGTAACGGGCATATCCGCGTTCAGCAGGTCGTTGGCGAAGGTGTGACGGAAGCGGTGGCAGGTGAGGGTGAGACCCGCCTGCTGGCGGTAATGCAGCAGGCGCATGTGGATGGCATGGGTGGATAACCCCAACCCCTGGTAGCTGAGGAAAACCTCATCGCAGGCTGCGGTAGGCCGCACCGCCAGGTACTCTTGCAGCACGCGTACCGCCTGGGGCGAGAGATACACCGCCCGCTGGCGCGACCCCTTGCCGGAAACGACCATGCGTGGAAAGTCTTCGCTGAGGTACAGATTGGAGAGCTGCAAGCTGGCCACCTCGCCAATGCGCAAACCGCACCTTAACATGAGTGTGAACATGGCCAGATCGCGCGCATCTTCAATGACGGAGAAAAACTCGCGCAGCTCCGCTTCTTGAACCGGTCTTGGGAGCCGCTGGGGCTCACGCAGGTGGTGGCGGCGAGGAAACACCGGGCAGGCCAGGTCCTCATCCTCGGGCATAAGGAAGGCGTACAAGGCCGCAATGGACGCCAGGCGGCGGTTGATGGTGGCGGGCTTGAAGCCCTTTTCCGATTGTTCGCCGATGAAGCGGTCGATGTCTTGAAAGGTGATGGCGCCCAGCTTTCGATCCCCCACCGACGCCATGAAGAAGTTGAGATCGCAGCGGTAATCCTGCCAGGTGTGGGCTTGCGGACTGCGCCTGCGGACCCAATTGACGAAACGCTCGATTTCGACTAGCATTGAAAAACCTCCTGTAGAGAAGAATGTTGGATGGGTGATCCTCATTCTACTCTCAGGAGGTAATGGATCTACCTACCGGAGCGAGGGGGGGAGGCCTGGGTAATATAAGTGATCTTATCTTAACCGCTGGACCAGTCCAGACTCGATTATACCAGACCCATATGACCCCCAAAGTTACGACCGTTACTCATACGTAAGAAATAACCCCGTCAATTTTAATGACCCATCAGGCCAACTGGAATGCGAACCGGGTGGTACCTGCTACACATCCGGTGGTCTACAGGTTAATCAACCCCCAGGTTCAGCGCCAACGATTGTTTCGAATTTAGGTATCCCAGAACAAGTTTATCAGAATATCATCTTAAGTCAGCAACCTGTCACATGGAGTCAACTTACACCGTTTCAGAGGATGTCTTTAGCTTCTAATGGATGGGATCAAGGTTCATGGGATAACTCTGATTTTGTCTTGGGAGGAGATAAAGTTGTAACCGGTACATCACAAGACGTAGTAGTTTGGATGCTTGCCGCCGGTGGCGGTGTACGATTAGTTCCAAAGATATTGGTCGGTTTAGCAGGATATTTCTGCCTTGATGGAGATTGTGGAAATGAAATTGATGTCACAATTCGTGGATTTCAAGTTGGTGTTCATGCATTTCAAAGAATATTTGAACGTGGTGTAAGTTACGCACAATTAGATCAGGTTTTGCAGGCACAGCCTTTTAACTATTTTCATGATGGGGTATGGAAGATAGGGTATTATGATCCGGTACTTCGTATATTAGTTGGAACATTAAATGGTGTTATAACAACGGTAATAACGAATGTAAAACCTGGATATATCGTAAACTTACAAAAGGTAGTGCGAAATCCGGTGAAATCGCACACATTAACCGGAGCAAGCCGCACAGTGAGGAGGGAGAAAACGCTGGTCAAAGATATTGTACATCAAGTGTGCGGCATGGACCGGTATCCGCGTAATTTCCTTTGAGAATCACCGAGCAAAGACAAGCGGTAAGCATTGTGGATGGTTCTGTCCAGAATGGCATCTGCGAGAGTAGGGTCCGGAAAGCGGGAATGCCAATCGGCCACCGGCACTTGAGAAACAATCAAGGTGGCTGTTTTCCCAAAGCGATCATCGAAGACTTCCAATAAATCCTGAGCAGCAGGCAACGTAAGAGGATCGCGCATCCAATCGTCCAGGATCAGCACTTCGGTTTTTTTGAGGGAGCGCAGGAAATTGAGATAAGAGCCATCCTGTCTGGCTTGAGCCAGGGAATGCAAAAAGCGGGAAGTGCGCAGGTAACGAACGGAATAGCCTAAACGGCAAGCAGCAACCCCCAGCGCAGAAGCAAGGAAGGACTTCCCAGTTCCGGTAGCTCCCAGGATGAGAATATTGAGTGCTTTGTCGACCCAGGTGCATTCAGCCAGTTCCAGTATCAAACGCCGGTCCAGGCCACGTTCAGGGGAAAAATCAAGGTCCTCGATGGCGGCTGGGTTGGGAAACTCGGCCAGTTTCAAACGGCGCTGGATGCGGCTGCCTGAACGACGGGTACATTCCAGCTCGACCAGCAGCAAAAGACGCTCCTCGAACGAGAGATCGGCATAATGTGGATTGGAGGATTGTTCTCGCAGTCCTTCGCGAAAAGCGGTCAGGCGCAGTTCTAACAATTTGTCTAACAGAGTTTGTGAGATCATTGGGCGTGTCCTTATTGGTAGTATTCATGACCGCGGATATTGGCGTGAGCTGGCAGGGTTTCCGAAGTGAGAGGTGAAGCGGCCTGTTTCACGAGCCAGTCCAATTCTTCCTTGACGTCTTTGTAAGAGAAGGTTTTGGCTTCCATCGCTGCCTGGCAGGCCAGTTCGATTTGGGCATGGGGGTGCTTTTTGGCCAGACTAAGGATGCCCAGGCAGGAACGATAAGCTTGTTCGGGGAATGGACGCGATTTGAGGATGGCATCCACCAATGCAGAGGTCTGTGGACCGACGGCTTCGGCCCATTGCATGAGTTGTTGGGCGTTGACCTGATCCACAAACTGATGATTGGGCGGCATATGCTCCCGCAAGGTTGAAAAGCTTCCGGTCTTGGAGCTGCGGGGATGGACGGCGACCGATTTGCCTTTGTAAAAGATCTCCACCATGTGCTCGGTGGCGTGCAGATCGACTTCCTGGTGGATCAGGGCATGCGGAACGGAATACAAGTGCTTTTCAAACTCCACGTGGTAATCGATATTCACCCGGGCCGTCTTGCGAGCGACATATTCGTAGGGCTTTTCTGGCAGTGGTCTCAGATTTGGACGGTCGATGTCTTCAAACTCCTGCCGCCGAGACCGCCCCACTGCCAACATGACCTTGTTGTTGAGCTGGTCTAACTGTTCTCGGATCGCCTGGTTGGTCTCTGCCAGGCTAAAAAAGGTGCGTTTTCTGAGCGGCGCAATAATCCAGCGCTCCACATTTTGCACCCCGTTCTCAACTTTGCCTTTATCTTTCGGTTTTTTGACCCGGGTTGGCAAAACTGCGAAGTGATAATGCTCGGCCAGTTCCTGGTAAGCCGGGTTAATCTCCGGTTCGTAGTAATTAGGCTTCTGAACGCCAGTTTTCAGATTGTCCGGCACGACAATCTTCACCACACCCCCAAAAAACATGATGGCCCTGACGTGCCCATTGTTCCAGTTGCACTGGTTCTCACTCGACTGGGCTTCAGCATAGGTGTAATTGCTGGCTGGCAGCACCGCCACAAAAACCGGAACCGGGCTGACTTCTCCGGTTTCTGGATTGGTCAGGGGTATTTTCAGACCCGCGTAGTCCACCTGCATGCGTTCACCCCCCACATGGGTATTGTGCATACTGGGTTCACCGTGGGTCTTCTTCCAGCGCCGATAGTATTCCTCGAATTGAGCATGTTTGTAGCCATCCGGATATTTCTCCAAATACTCGATCCAGATCAGACGCAACGTGACCCCCTTTTGGCGCAGTTCCTTGCGCACCTCTTCCCAATCCGGTAGCGGCTTGACCTTTTCTGGCGATGAGATCGGTTCTCCAAACAACTTCCGATTTAACTCATCTTCACTCAGCTCTCCCAACGGCCAACCGACCCCGGCTGCTTCCGCTCGACGCAAATATTCCCCAACTGTGCTGTTGGAGATTTTGCAGGCCCCGGCTATCGCTCGGTTGGATAGACCCGCTTCATATTTCAATCGCAAGATTTCTTTGATTTTTCGCATGGTTAATCGCTCCTGTGGCATCCCTACCTCCTTGTTCCTTTAGGAAGTAGCATGCCATATTTTGGATTAACCAGCGCTTTTCTCTCATCCCCACTTTTGGAAAAGTGTGCGCCTTACTCCGGTTTCGGTGTGCGACATGCTCCGGTTAAGGTGTGCGGCTTACTCCGGTCTTACTGTGCGCCATGCTCCGGTTTTTGCAAGGTAGTACCATGATAATTACTTTGGATCGGTCTATTAATGCAGTATATATCTATCTTTCAACATCAATCAATGGTGGTTCAGTAGCTAAAACTTATCCTTGCGATCCTATTGAAGTTGGGGGAGAAATCAATTTAGATTTTGACGATAAAGGACGTTTGATTGGAATTGAAGTAATGGACGCTGACAAGCATTTATTGCCAGAAATCATAAACATGCCAAATTACTGGAAGCACTGTTTGATGAACTCTATCCGCAATATGGCGGTAAGTTTTGCCAGGTGGGCGTCTGTGTCGTCCAGCTTGGGACAGGCCACGGCCAGCATGCGGCCGCTCAGAAAGCGCCTGTGAAACGAGGCCATCGAGAAAGGCACGCAATCAGCGGCGAGCAAAAGATCAGCATCCTTGAGAAAAGGCGCTGTCGGGGGGATCAGAGCCAGCTGGACCGGCCAGTTACGCAGTGCGGAATGTGCCGGGGCATCGGCACTCTCTGAAAATCCTTCCTTATCAAATTCGAGCACCCTCGCCGAGGGGCAGCCGGCAAAATGAGCGGGAGCGGCACGCGGTGCCTCGTGTTTGGAGGCCTCTCCCTCGAAAGAAGCGGCTTCACGCTCCTCGACGGTTATCGCGTCTTGAGGGCACCCTCCCAGGCAAGCCCCCAGGCCGTCGCAATGGGTTTCGCTTAATAGTTTGGCTTTGCCGCCAACGATGGCCAAAGCCCCTTCCACGCAGGCATCGATGCACCAGCCGCAACCGTTGCATTTCTCTTCGTCGATGATAACTATCTTCCGATATATCTTCGCCATCAGATCTTCCTTATCAGTAAATCAGCATATCCACGTAAAACTATACAGGCGGATGCACGGGCACACTGTAACAAAAATCACTCCTGCATTCAAAATCGGGGGTGGTAATTGCAGAACAGCACCTTGACATATATATCTTTTAGATATATTATTGTAACAACATGAGACAGACCGATTACGTTATCCTGGGGCTGCTGAGCGAACGCCCCATGACCGGCTACCAGATCAAGCGGATCGTCGACCTGCGCTTCCGCTTCTTCTGGAGCGAGAGCTTCGGGCAGCTCTACCCCGCCCTTAGATCTCTCCATGCCGCAGGGCTCATCGAAGAAACGGGTGCCGATACCAAGCGCAGCCATGCCCAGAGGACCTATAAAATCAAACAGGAAGGGCTGGCGGCGCTGCAGGGGTGGCTCGCCCGGCCGGTGGAGCGCGAGTCGGTACGGCTTGAGATCCTGATGAAACTTTATTTCTCTCACCTCACCGAAGCAGAGGTCATGGCCGGACAAGTGCGGTTGTTTCAGGAAAAGCACGAGCAAGACCTGGCGATGCTCAGGATGGCCGACAAAGAATTGCGGTCTATCGTAAACGACGACCCAAACCACCCTTACATCCTTCAGGTGGTGGATTGCGGGTTGAAGGTCAACGAAGCCTATCTTAAATGGAGCCGTGAGGCCTTAAAATTTCTCGAAAGCAGGGGCAATAAATGAGACAGAAGATCCGTCTGGCACTGGTATACCTGGCGCTGCTGCTGTTCCCCGTGACCCTTAACTTCTTTTCGCCCTACGTCTCGATCGACGCGGCCATGACCGGGCTGGTCTCGGGCAGCGTGCTGGTTTTCGCAGGGATGTTCGTCTCCGGGCTGTTCCTGGGGCGGGCCTGGTGCGGATGGCTGTGCCCTATGGCTGGCATGGCGGAGATCGGCGCCCAGATAAACAAGAAACCGGCCAACGTGCGCCGCCTTACTATCGTGCGCTATATTATTTTCGCGGTCTGGTTCGGTATACTGCTAACCTGTTTTATCCTGGCGGGCGGGCTCAAGGGCTTCAACCCCCTGCACCTCACCGAGAATTTCGTCTCGGTTGACGAACCGATGAAATTCATCACTTATTATCTGGTCCTGTTCACATTCTTCGCCCTGAACCTCTGGCTGGGCAAAAGAGGGGCCTGCCACGGCATCTGCTGGATGTCGCCCTTCATGGTGGGCGGATACCTCACGGGAAGGCTTGTGCGCCTGCCGCAGTTAAGGATCAAGTCGGAACCGGCCAAATGCTCCGACTGCAAGACCTGCGACGGCAAGTGCCCCATGGGGGTGCCCGTCAACGCACAAGCCAAGGCGGGGTTTGTGAAATCGCTGGACTGCATCCTGTGCGGGCAGTGCGTGGACGCATGCCCCAACCGGGTGCTGTCGTACGGGTTTAAGAGATAAGCGGCCGCGCGGTTAATCTTACCAGGATTGGGTATCACCGGGCTGATTTATCTACAGGCCGGTCACTCCCCGCTGGATAAATGCCAGGATAGCCATTATCCAAAAGATAACGAAAGCCGTGACAGACCATCCCTTGCCTGCCTGGGTTGCTATGCCTATCATCCCCCCGGTCGCGGCAAAGAAAAACATCACATAGGGTATCACTGCCCCTCGCGTGCTGCGCAGATCAACTTTGAGGATGTCATCGAATATCAATTCGAAAAGGGCGAACAGGACCATCAGGATAATCCATACGAAATAGATCGGGCTTCGGTTTGCGTTAAGCCCCATGACAAACAAGTAAACCAGGGGTATCAGAACGGCAGATGACGATATCCCTATCCATCTTCCGGCTTGCGGCCACCCCATGATGCGGGCGATGAACATCATGATGATGAGCAGCATATAGGCAACTGCCGTGATTGCACCGACCAGGTTGGCAGTCTTCAACATCATCGCCTCAACCGGAAGGCGGCCTGGTGTTCGGCGGCGGGGGCGAAAGCATACCCAACCTGAAAATCTCCCCGGTTGCCGCCCTTTTCCAGGACACGGGCAGGCTCTGGTTCAGGGGATGGACCATGCTGATGGCGCCCTGCCTGTTGCACTCCTGCACACAGCAGCCGCAGTACCAGCATTCGTCGGAGTAGAGCACTATCGGGGGCTTGCCCTTTTCCGGGTTCGGCATCAAAACGTCGTTGCGGCACGCCTCGACGCACTGGTTGCACCCGTTGCATATCTTTTCGTCGAACTCCACTGGGTCGTTGGGAACGGCGGGGTTGGGCGTCATATATACTTTTTGTTTCATGGCTTTGCCTTGTCGTTTTCCGGCGTCAGGCCGCTGTGCAGGCGGTAGTTCTCCGCATACGACGGTTTGAACGGCGCCGCCAGGTGATAGTCAAGGGGAAGTTCGCCGGCTTCAACGCCGTCTCCAGCCTTTTTCAATACTATGTTTTTCGCCCAGGCGGGAGGGTCGACCTCGGGATAATCGAGCCTTTGCAGGTTCAACACTGAACTGCTGGCCTTCCTGGCCAGCGAAGCCTGCAGCGCCATCTCGCCGACGGTCATGATGCTCTCGCATTCGAGGACCCGCCCCAGTTCGTGCGGATTCGACGCGTATGCCCGGGCAGCCTCCGAGCAGCGCAATTCCCCGAGCAGTCTTATACCGGCGTTGAGGGTTTCCTCGCTCCGGTACTCGCCGCAGTAATCCTGCATGATGCGGCAGATGCCGGCGTTGAGTTCCTTCCAGCCGATCTTATGCCGGTGCTGCCAGAGCGGGGCATAAACCCTGGCTTTCTCGGCTTCTACCTGGGGTTCCGGCAACGGTCGTTCAGGACCGGCTTTCGCAGCGGCGGCCGCCTTCCTGCCGGCATAACGCCCGCTGGCCGCGGCGCTTGAATGCGCCCCGGTACCGAAGATGGCGCCGCCCGCGGCATAAAGCCCGTCCAGGCTGGTTTTCAGGTCCCAGTCAACCACCAGCCCGCCTGACCCGAATATCCTCCATTGCGGCACGTCCACGCCGGCCCAGAAATTAGGGCTCCGGAAGGCTTCGGGGGGCATGATGGGGGCCTGCAGCATATCTTTGTCCGGGTCGAAACCCGCTTTGGTCAGGGTGTCGTATACGGCGACGCGCGTCTTGCCTTCGTTGCCGACCATAAGCCCGAAGATAGCGCGCCTTTCCTGTTCAGGAAGGCGGGTGAGGTCGGCATACAGGGGCAGCTTATATTCACCCTTGCGGATGAGTTCGGCCAGGTCCGCGGCGAGACCGCTGACCTGGTTCACGTAATTCGAGGGCACCCTTTCCCCCAGGCCGATGATTACTTTTTGCCCGGGTGCGGGCTGAAAGCGCTCCGCGGCGGTCTCCAGCCGGGTTCCGTCCCTGTCAAACCAGGGCACTTCCTTGCCGTTCGCGTCGACGATGGGGCAGCCGTACCAGGTATTGTGAGCGTTGCCCATGGCATACGGGATGTAGCCGCAGGCCCCGCTGTCGCCGTAGGAAGATTCCATCTTGGCAAAAGCCGCCCCGGCTTTCCAGGCGGCGCCGGA
>Ga0118677_10011450_pt1 | contig 13286 bp, 5 predicted proteins | sample AliMusrvi5mmetaG_FD_86154 | JGI IMG/M metagenome (GOLD analysis project Ga0118677, IMG submission 86154)
GCCTGACAGAACCGGGTTCCTGTTTATAACTGATGATTGGCCGATCCTTTTTATCTCCCGGGAATAAGAGATTCTCGGCTTGTTCCAGAATCCCTGCAACTTCCCGGATATCATAATTGTCGGGGGTCAGTTCCAGGTTGCCTTTCAAGCCTTTAATTCTAATCTCTATGTAACCCGTTTTTTCCATAAGGCAAAATTACAAACAATCCTGTCATACTGCAAGTATCTTTTATTTCAGGTAATCAAGCTTGCTGTTTTCCCAATCCCATGAAATCACCTCTGAAATACAGCGTACACCACCTGGCCTTCCTTATTGTTGCAAGTGTTTGTATTGTAATGAGTTTTATTGGGTTTTGTGAAAATTAATGTCCCAAATTTGGTAAATATTTGGAACATCACTCGTGGTTTAGAAGGGAAAGTATTTGAAATTTGTTCCGGGTCCTTAAGTTCAATAAATGTGCAATCGTTGTGCAAAATGTGCAATTAATGTGCAATTGATTTAGGAAAATGAAATTTGATTGATCTCCTTGATATCCGGATAAAGTGCGGTACCCAACGCCATTCTTTTTTGAAACTTTTCTTCTTTGGGATGATTTAAAAGAAAAAAGTTGCCCGGGGTTTAATTAACACGCCAATTCCACCTCTTTTGGCGTATTCATCACACTTGCATTCCGTAAATGAGAGTTTGCAGGATTTATCAATTTGTAAGGCCGGTTAAATGCTTCCTGCGAGACCTTGAAATGTGCGGCAAGAATCCGGATAATCTCTTTCGACAACCCCTTCTTGTAGTTCAAAATATCTGAGACCAGGCCTTTGCTGACGCCTAATATTTCGACCAGGTCTTTCGCTTTAATTTTTTTGTCATGCATCAGGGAGTGCAACAATTCAACAGGATCAAGCTCGTTAAGGGTGGAATGTTCAGCATCCCATTTCTCAATTAACAATGTGAGTAACTCAATCTCATCCTGAACATCCTTGCTGATCCCATCTTTTTCCAGCAATTTCTCCAAAGCATCGCAATAGGCTTTATATTGCGTTTCAGATTTTATAATTGTGATTTGCATAGTCTTCATCGTAAAATGGATTAATACTCAAAAACAGTATATTGTCCGCCATGACCGCAGAGTTCATCGTACGCTGCATGTGTGCCAATCCAACAAACAAAAAGGTGTACTTTCGTTTTGCCAAAATGATATTTACAGATCAAACGGTAATTGTTACCCCCAATATCAAAGACAACTCTGTCATAACCTCCTCCCAACAAATCAGCAGTACCAAAAGTTTGTTGAATATCTTCAGGGGTTTCCCAATCTGCATATTTGATGGCAGTTACCCAATACTCAAAAGAACGTTTACTTGCAGCATGATCAGCCACATACGCCTCAATTGCCTGTCTCTTTATTAAATGAACTCTCATGCAAAGATACGTTAATATTTTAAAAGTTCACATTTTGTGAACATATTTATTTTTCAAAGTGTGTGTCAGTTGTCCTACTCATTATTTACCGCCTTGTTGCGTGATCTGCCTGGCCCCTCCCGGAGCAAGAGGCATATCATTCCCTATTGGCAATCCAACGACAATTTAAATTTGCTCTTCAACACTCCCTATCTCTTCTTCAGTCAAATCATACAACTCATAAATTATCCGATCAATTTCCACTTCTTGCTCGGTAGTATCAGCATAAGGATCGGATTTTTTTGCGATCAGAATCTTGTCTACAAAACCTTCAATTAAAAATAACTGATGAATGTTAGGTGTCGGAATTCCCAATTGTCTAATATCATTTAATGTAAGTTGGGTAAAATCATCTTTCTTAGCAGTAACGGACCCTTTGGTTTTAATAAAGGAAATCAGTTTTGAGTTAATAATTGCAAGTAAGTATTTACACGAAAAATCAGGAGAAGTTGGTTTAATGACATAAATATCCTTTTTGTTTACAAATGAGTTTGTAGCTATTGTAGCCATTATTCGAAACCGGCGATTTACAATTCGTCTTACCAACAATCTTTCGTCTTCAAAAAAATCATAGGCAGAAGGTTTTTCTTTTAGATTTTCACCGTATTTAACATATTGAAATTCATTGTCTAAATAATATCTATCAAGCTTGCCCACGAAAATTGGCTTGTAATCCTCATCAAGTGGAATTTCAGAATAATCTATTTGATCTGCTAAAATTCCTCGAATCGAATTTGAAATATCGGAAATTTTATTCTCAAATCTGCCAAGTTTGCTAACCAACGAACGTGATACTTGGTTAAAAATGATCTTTAATCCTAATGAATTATTCCATTCAGCAGGTGCAAGATTTTTAAAAGAGATTGAATTTAAGATATTGTGATCAAGTTTATCCTTCGGATCAAATTCATATACCAGTGATGATGAAGACCTGACTTCTCGAGAAAACATGAAAAGTCCTGTATCTACATATGCATCAGCAAAAATATCGTATGGTAAAACTATACCTTTTTCGAGATGAGCTTTATCCAAAATTAATTTCCTTGTTGAAATATAGTTTTCTCCAGTAAGCCAAAAGATTGGGATAATATATGAAAGACTTCCAGTAAATTTCAAAACATTGAGGCCTCTTTCCATGCATAGAGTATAGATATCATCCCTTGTTTGATATTGTTCGGCGAAAAGATTCTTCTCAGAGAGACAGAATTTCACTCCGTACGGCGGATTCCCAATCACCACATCAAACCCCAAAAAATCTCCTTCATCATTGAGCACTTCGGGGAACTCAAACCGCCATTCAAAGGCATTCTCATAGATCTTGTTGCTTTTGATCTCTTCGAGTTCGGCTTCAAGTTTCTTAATCTTCCCGGTCTGGTCATTCACCTGCTTGTTCCATTCGGCCAGTTCCTTTTTGGTCCGCTCAAACAGCGATGTTTGCTGGGTAAGGTTAAACAGGTCGGCGTTCAGCTTCCGCAGCTGGACCAGCCGCTTGTCATTTGCGGCAACCTCGGTCTCGAAATCGGCTTTGATGGATTCGATGAGCCGCTCCATCGTCCGTTTCTCTTCCTTGGTGACAGCATTCCGGTACGACATAACGGCAACGCGGTAACTGTCGATGCTCCATTTACTTTTCTTCAGCGCCTGTTTGATATCGGCATCCAGCGCATAGCGAGAGATCAGCGAATTTCCGCATTTGATGTTGATGTCAATATTGGGAAGGGTTTCCAGCTCAAATGGCGAAATGGAGAAATCGTGAGATGGTGAAATTTTCTTATAGTATGAGTTTTTCAGGAGTTCTATCCACAACCGAAGCCGGCAAATTTTAACCGAATTCGGGTTAATATCGACTCCGAAAAGACAGTTCTCAATGATCGTTTGCTTTTCGTAGAAAAGGGCTTCCTGCACCCGCTGGCTCTCAGGACTTGAAGGGTTATACTCGAACAAATCTCCATCTTCATCGGTGATGATCAACTCGTCGTTCACCACTTCAACGTGATACTCCTTTAACCGCTTCCCCTCCTTGTCCGACAATATTTTCAATTCGCTTTTTAAAGCAATGATTTCGTTTAATGCCGAAACCAGGAAATGGCCGGAACCCACGGCCGGATCACATATTTTGAGGCTGTTGATTATTTGGTTGGCATCTGTTTTGTCCTCAATTTTATTGTAAAGCTGGCCGATGTCGGCACAATCCCAGCCCTTGACATCATTGAACTTCTGCACCACCGCCCGGCGGATGGTTTCATGACACATGTACATGGTGATGAACCCGGGGGTGAAGAAGGAGCCGTCTTTATAGCCGTTGATCTTTTCAAAGATCAGTCCGAGCACCGAAGCATTGATCAGCGTTTTGTTCTCTTCCTGGATCTCCTCCGATCCTTCACCGGCAAAATCATAAGCTTCCAGAAACCTGAAAAGGTAATCAAGGGTTGCCAGTTCGCCGCTGAATTTCTTCCCGGTGTTGTTTTTCAGGACTGTGGAGGTCAGTAAAGGTAATTTGCCATCCTTCAGCTGGCTGATAAACAGGCAGGAATGTTCGGTTTCCGTCGGTTCAAACAGGGAACTGTTCAGGTAGGGCACGTTGGAAAATGCCTTCCTGACTTCTTCGTTACGTTCGCCCGGTTTGCGGGCCAGTACGCTGAAGAAAAGACTGTTGAGGTCATCGAAATTCTGCACCTTCTCACTATTCAAAAAAGCAAAGGATTGATCACCCTTGTGATACCGGATCAGCTGCGCTTCCAGCAGTTTCAGAAACAGGATACGGTTGATCCAGGTGATGGCTAATTCCAACGCGACATTAAACAACCGGTCCTGCATTGTTTCGCCAAACTGCGAAGGTTTTTCAAGCCGTGATATTTTATCCAGGCTGTCGAGCTGCATGATGGCGCTTTCGATCAGCGAACCGGAATTGCGTTCCCCCTCCTTTTTCCGGCCAATGAGTTTTTTGCTCCCTTCTTTGGTTTCCGTAAGACCGATGATATGGAGCAATTCGGCATAGAAGGTCTTGTCTAGACTATTGCTGTCGTTGGAGAAAGGAAGTTTCAGCAGGTGCTCGGTAGAGAGCAGTTTATAAAGGGCGATGAGTTTTGAATCGTCCTTTTTGTCGTCATTCCGCAGCGGCTTGTCATACTCCCTGAAATCGAACCAGGTGAAGCTGATTTCGGCGGTGAGCCCTGTCATGAAGGGTTCGGCAATTTCCCGGTAAAAGAAATCGGTGGTTTTCCCTGCCAGGCGGCCCTCCTCAAAATCGGTGAACTGTTTTACCAGCGATTTGTTTTGTGCAAAAAGTTTCTCGAACAGCCCGGCATCAAACACGTACCATTCATAGATATTCGTTGCCACAAGGTGTTTGATCTCCAGGTTGTGGCCGGTGATCCGTTCGCGGAGATAATAGAGGATCAGTTCATGAAACGCTTTGGCATTAAGGTTATCCCTGCGGATCATCTCAGTCTTGTTTGACGGCTTTTTGGCTTCGATCAGCACCCCGGGAAGGCTTTTTGAATCGACACCGTTATGGATGACCAGGTCGGTACGATCCTTGGTATTCAGGTAAAACTTTGGATGGTAGAATGTGTTCTTGAGAAAATCGCCCAGGTCGTTTTTATTGTGCTCTTCCGATTCGGTTTCATCCAGCCCGTCGAGCAGACCGATCAGGTTTTTCTTGAACAGTTCAATTTCAGTGCGGGTCGGTTTGACCTTCAGGAAGGCTTTGTTGAGGGATTTCCGGGGAGATAAAAGGGTAAGTTGCATAGCCATGAAGTGATTCTCCTTCAAAAATAGGAAAAGAGAATGATAATGACATGAAAAAAACACAACAGGAGGACAAATGATAATTCAAGCGTAATGTTGTTGGCAGGTCATTATCGGTGTTGCAAAATTATGGTACCATGTTCCTGAATGGTTTTCCCGGCACTTCCTGAATAAGTTGCGATAAAAACGTATGTATCTTCAACACAGGGACTGCCTTTAAAGGATCCATCCCAGCCCGACCCCAGGGTGTTTGTTTCAAAGATCAGCTCCCCCCATCGGTTATAAATGGTCATTGAAAATTTCTCAACCCCTTTCCCCGCTGGTCGGTAGGTGTCATTATGGCCATCTCCATTCGGGGTGAAGGAGTTCGGGAACCACAGCTTGACCGGGCACTCGCCGATGGTGATGGAATCTCGTTGTGAACATCCGTTGTAGCTGACTATAACCTTAAACTCGCCAGCCCTGGTTACCAGGAAAATGGAATCAGCAGAACCATCCTGCCACTGATAAGTTGCCCCGTTGACATAGGCATGCAACGTCAGGATACCGCCACACACGGTTGTGTCCTTCCCCAGGTCAACCGGGATCCTTGGTTTGTATTTCAGGTTGGTTTCGATAAAGCGGATACAGTCGACAGGGACAGGCAGGATGTCGTGATAAATTCCTTCGGTGGTTTGCCAGGCACCCTGGGCATACCACGGAACACCATAGCACAGTGTGGTGTCGGTCACCCGGAGTGTGTCTTTAAGGGCGATCAATAGGGTACCTGAGGCCACTGTGTTCATCACGCAGGCGCGGTTTGAAGTCAGAATACATATAACTTGATCACCTTGCCGCGGAACAAATGTATAATGGGAGGTGTCAGTTCCTACTGCAGCGCCATTTAATGACCATTGGTAAGATGGAAGCGTCCCTCCGTTTGAAGGAGTGGCCGATAGCGTCACGGGATCGCCCTTGCATACAGGATCAGCAGATGGGGTGATGGAAACCGTCACGGGCAGCAACGGCAAAAGGTTCACGATGATCTTCTGGCTGTAGGCTACCTTCCCGGCCGTACAGAATTCGGCGGATGTGATGATGCACTGCACGGTGTCGCCATTGGCCGGGGTATAGATGAATACAGGCGCATCAGGCCCGGTTGCCATCCCATTAACATGCCACTGATACGAAGCAAGGGGCCCGCCAATGAGGGTAGCGACTGAAAAGGTATCGGGCAAACCCGTGCAGAGCGGATTGGCTGATGCTGCAATGATAAAATTCATGAGTCCTAACGGATTGACCACAACCAAAAATGTTTCCGTGTCTCCCGGACAGGGAGCCAAATAGGGCACTACATGGTAAAATACCGTGTCCGACATGTTGCCGGAATTAACCAGGATCTGGCTGATGGGGTTCTGGTTGCCCGGTGTATACCCAGTGGTGGAAGGAGAGGAGGCTCTGGCTGTATAGGAATAAGTTGTGCCGGTTAGGGAAGCCGTCAGGGCAATGCTTGTGGTGCCGCCCGAACACATGGTAAACGCGTTATTCGTGTTGGTGATCTGCGTCGTCAATTCGGGACTTATCAGGATTCCTTCACCGGCCGTTCCCGGGCCAAAAGGACCAATGCCGCACTTGGCGCTGCGACCTCTCACCTTAAGCCGTTTTGGTCCGGGGGGAAATTGGGAAAAATGAATTTTCACAGACGGGCCGATGTTGATAGAATCGAAGAGCACGGCACCTGAACCGACATCCGTTAATACCCATTCGTATCCCAGGCGATCGGTCCCGGGAACGGGGTCAGGAACGGCGGTATAAGTTGCAATGGCGCTCGCACAAAAGGATGTTGGCCCGGTGATATCCTGAGGCGTATGCGGCACACAGGCCATGCTGAAACGCCCAAGGTTCAGAAGGCTGCTCGATGCGTACCACCAGGTATTGACTGTGTTATTATTTCCAAGCCCGGAGAAAGCGTCTCCAATCCAGGAATGACAGCCAATATCGGGGAGTATATAATCACAACCAGTCAATTGAGCCACACCGCCGAGGGAAGCCAGAAGGGTATCGTTCCAGTAGCTGGTAATCGGCGGTCCTGCAGGACGGACTGATTGTATGATGAACCCTTTCGGATGGTTCTCCACATCATACAACGCCAGGTTTGTCAGACCATTGACATAATTAATGGTGACCTGCACACTGTCACCACAGGGCACAGGATTTCCCCAGCCATTTCTGCCATCCCATGAGATTGAGTTGATGCCTGGCTGAACTTCATAGTTGAGGGTCAGGTCTGCGCCCTGAATCCCGGGCGCCAGGTTTGGCTCGATGTTCAGCTTGACAATTCCCGATTTATTCACTGCAAAGGTGAAGTTGAACGTGCCGTTGCACGAACGGCTTACGTTCACCGTGTCGCCGAGGATCACGCCCAGCTTACCGGTCGGGTATTCAATCGTATCTGGGTTGTTCAAAAAGATCTTGTACTCCGGATAATGGAAATTTCCCGGTAATGACAGGCAACTGGTACTCCAGGGCGCCGGGGAGGGGAAGCACCCGTTCCGGGTACTGGTTATATCGAACAGGTAGCCCTCCAGCCGGTTGAAATTGACCGAGGTGACGATGGAATCCGAAGTAAGGATATACATTTTGCCCAGAAAGGGGTTATAAGCTTCGAAACTCCAGTCTTTCGACCAGAGACGGCCATTGATGGGGGTTAATGGCGATTTGGTGGTATCGACCACCGTAATATCGAAAAGTTCCAGATGGCGGGAAGCTGGCGCCGTGACAATAAAATCGATCCGGTAATCGCCAGCGCCAGGGGGCGTAAAAGTCATGACCGGGTAGCCATTCGGGTTCATGATATCCGGACCTGCCACCGCCTGGGAATAATATCGGATGTAACCCGGTGAGCCATAGCTGGCAAGGATGGTCTTTGTGGCGATTACCACACCGTTGAGCTTGATCTTGAAAATAAGGCTGGCAATATTCGGAGCAAGGAACCCCATATAAACCTTCTCTCCGGCATGGCTGATGTGGACAAACAGGCTGTGATCGTCATCGCATTGCTCAGTGGCAAAACATGACCAGCCGGGTCCGTTCTGGGCCCAGAGGTTGCATGGTAATGTGGAATCCGGCTTGAGCTGTTTGGTCCCCTCAGCCAGGCAACCGGAGGAAAAGAATGAAAACAGGATGAAAACAAGCAGCCGCAGTTTATTTGCCATTTTGAAGATCAAAAATAACTCTAAAAAGCTCAGTCACGTAAACATCTCACCGGAAACGCATTTTCCCTCAAAGAAGGATACATTGACACACTCGGATTAAAAATATTCAGTCCCCTGGCCACGGCTCGGTCTGTCCCAGAAGTAGTCGAAGTCCAGTACATCGCTCCTGCATCAGGGCCGGTTGTGAAGGCCCAGGTATTGTTCAGGTATAGAAATCCCTGCTGATATGAATGAAATCCGTTTACAAGTAAGGAATCCTTGAGATACCCTCCTGCCTGTCCTGCACCCGGGTAAAAATTGAGTAGAACATTCCATTCGGCAGCGGATGGGATATGCCAACCCGGAGGACAAAGGCCTTGGGCGCCGGGAGAAGTTTGGTAGCGCATGAGTTCGTCCCACTGGTAGAAGGAATTACTAATTACGAATGACGAATGACTGTATTTCTCATTCAGGCAGTTGTCGGTTTGAGGGGTCAAATCTGAAATCTGAAATCCGAAATCTAAATTTGAGGCCATCCAGCATTGGGAACCGATTTGAACGGTTGGGTAAACTTTGTTATCCCGGATATCCGTCAGGTTGTTGCCGCAAGTGAAGGAAGGGTTGGGTTGAACCAGGATGGTTTTTGTTTTGGTTGCAAGGCAGGTATAAACGTTGGCGTAACCATAGGTGATCGTTTTGAACCCGGTTCCGGCAACGGAAGGTGTAAAAATCCCGGTGTTTACCCCGGGACCGCTGTATTGGCCACCCAGGGGCAATCCTCCATGCAAACTGAACGGTTGGGCGCCCAGGATGGTTACCGTGTCGAAACATGTGGTAAAAGTAACATTTGGCGCTGCCCGTTCGCTCATAATAATCCTTGCCGAGCTGGCCGGATTACCGGTCACACAATTCAGGTTCGAGGTCATGACACAGCGCACACTGTCGCCGGCAGCAGGATTAAAAGTGAAGGTGGGTAAGTTTGTCCCGGCATTCACACCGTTTAATTTCCATTGATACGATGGTGACAGTCCGCCATTGTTAGGTGTTGCCGTGATGGTGACCGAAGTTCCCGGGCAGAAAGGGTTGGTTAGTGTTGAAATGGAAACCCCTGCCGGAAGATTGGTGTTGACCGTCATGGTGATGATGTTTGACAAGGCCGGATTGCCGGTTATACATGATGCTGATGAATTCAGGACGCAGGATACCTGGTCGCCGTTGGCCGGTGAGTATGTATACGTTGGGTTGTTTGTCCCGGCATTGCCTCCGTTGACCTTCCATTGATAACCCGGGACCAATCCGCCATGGTCAGGAGTTGCCGTAAATGTCACCTGGCTGCCGGCACAAAATGGATTTGATGAAGCTGCGATCGTAACGGTTACTACAAGGATTGGACTCGCAGTCATGGTTATTGGAGCGCTGGTTGCAGGGTTGCCGGTGACGCAGTTGTCAGAGGAAGTCAGCTCGCAGGTTACTACATCTCCATTTAAGGGTGCATAGGTGAATGAGGAACTGTTTGTCCCGGCATTACTTCCATTTACCTTCCATAAATAGGTCGGAAACAGGCCGCCATGGTTGGGAACAGCTATAAAGGTTACCTGGCTTCCCGGGCAGAAAGGATTGGCATTGGGTGTAATCGAAACGGTCACGGCAGGGTTTGGGGTGACAGTCATGGTTACCGGGGGACTTAGAGCCGGATTGCCGGTAACGCAGTTATCCGAGGAAGTTAGTTCGCAGGTTATAATATCGCCGTTCAATGGGGTGTACGCGTATGTTGAATTGGTAGCACCGACGATACTGCCCCCGTTCACTTTCCATTGGTAACCGGGCAGGGATCCACCATGGGTCGGATTGGCGGTAAAAGTCACAGATGTTCCAACACATACAGGATTTATTGTGGGAGTCACCGTTACGCTAACAGGAAGGTTTGGATTCACTGTCATCGTGATCCCATTGGAGGTTGCAGGGTTGTTTGAAATGCAAACGGTAAGTGAAGATGTCAGTTCACAGGTTACAATATCATTATTAACCGGGGAGTAGCTGAAGATAGTAGAATTGCCGGGCTGGCTGATGCCATTCACTTTCCAGTCGTAGGAAAGTGTTCCGCTTCCGGTTGGTGTTGCAGTGAATGTGACTGAAGTTCCGGCGCAGATATCATTGGATGAAGCGGCAATTGAAACTTTAACGGAATCCCCTGAAGTAACTGTTACATTTTGATTTGTTGGTTGGTTTGCAGTGCAACCATTGATATCCGTATAATTTACCCTGATCCACTGATTGCCTGGTAGATTCCATGTAACATCTACAAAATTATCAGTAATCGTTCCTCCTCCGGCATTCGTGCCGCCGGGTGAAACCGTCCAGGAATAAAGCGATTTCCCTGGATCGGTTATATAGGTTTTTGTTTCTCCGGTACAAGCAACTGAGCTGCCAGAAATAGATGGGACGGGCGCAGGTTCCGGGTTAACTGAAAGTTGAACGGTGTTGGTACGCCCACACTGGTTCCTGGCATAAACGGTAATAAAACCAGGCGACATAACTGTTCCAAAATCTACAGTAATAACATTTGTATTCTGGCCGGCGGCTATTGTTGCCCCTGAAGGGACAGTCCACACATAACCTGTTGTGTTGGCAACCGGCGCTACCGAATAAATAATCCCGGATGAAGGATAGCAAATTGTTAAAGGTCCCGTAATCTGATGAAGTGAATCAGGAGCATAACAGTCATTTAATCTAACCACAAAACCACTGGCTGAACCCATCATGGAAGATTGAAAAGCGCCTGGGCTCGCAATCCCCTTTATGTCGTTTGTGGGTCCTGCCATGTAAATGGTATCGACACGGACGATGACGCGGTAAGACCATGTTGAGATGCTGTCACCATAGTATGTTCCCCATACCCTTTGGTTAGAAGAGTTAAACCTTACCAGGAAGGCGTTAGGCCAGAAACCAGTCGCGGCATTTGTAGTTAAAAACCCATCTGGTGTTGCAATACCTTCATCGGAAGAGGTGCTTCCGGAGAGATATACATTTGAAGCTTCATCAGTCGTAATATTCGTGCTCCATTCGTACATAGGCCCACCGAAGTAAGTACCATATAACCGTGTTCCTGTGAGGTCAAACTTTGCATAAAATGCATCCTGCGGGCCTGATATCGAGGGTTGATATGCTCCTGCAGAGGACATTGCGTCGGTTGAATAGGTGCTTCCGCTTAAAAGGATAACTCCATCAGCAGAAATACCCAGTCCGACATCAGAATCAATACCATTTCCCCCATAATAGGTCCCCCAAAGTCTTACACCGGAAGGATCAAACCGGCATAAGAATGTATCGTAGGGCCCATTCATGGCAGGCGGATTACCCAGTGTGCCCTGGTATGCGCCCGTCGAGGCGATATTATTGGATGAATTGGTTTGTCCTGCAATAATTATCATTCCTTGCTGGTCGATATCAATTTCAGAAAGATAATCCTTAAAATTACCACCATAATATGTCCCCCAAATCATGGATCCGTCCAGCGCAAATTTTGCAAAAAATCCATCACTCCACCCCCCGCTGTAGGTAAACTGATGACAACCCGGCGTAGAAATGTTATTCGATGACTGAGTTGAACCAGCGACATATAAATTCCCTAGACCATCAAATTTACATCTTGATATATTATCCAGAGAAGATCCACCGTAATATGTGCTCCATATTCGTTGTCCGGAGGTGTCGAACAGGGCAATGAAACCATCTTCACTGCCGCCTCCATATACAGGCTGATAAGATCCGGTTGTTGCCATTCCTGTTAAGGAAGATGTCCACCCGGTAAGCGCAAGATGTCCGGCATTATCCAAATCCAAGCCTGAGCCCCATTCAATATTTTCTCCGCCGAAATAGGTTCCCCAAACCCTTGAGCCGTCAGTCTTGAATTTTTGAATAAATGCATCCTGTGTACCGGCAAGGGTGCCCTGAAATGCCCCAGCCGTTGCGATAACGGCACTTGATAGTGTCGTGCCATTAAAATAAAGGAATTGGTCGTCAAGGCATAAGTCGGCTAAGTAATCATTTACGCCTCCCCCAAAGTAAGTTCCCCATTCACGGTTTGGAATAGGATCGACAACAAGTGAATCAAAATCCGGAGATACTTCGCAGGAGAACTGGTAAAGATTTTCTCCTGCAGATCTGAATTTAATATTTACTTCAGATCTTCTTCCGATTGATAACACATAACTGGCAGGAATTTCTTCAGCAATTTTTCCAAATCGATTATTTATCAGAATTGATCCTCTTACATCAACTTGGGAAGAAGCACCTGAGATCCTGAATTTAATGGCATTAAGATCTCCTCCCCGATGTACGATGAAACTATATTTGAATGGTGTCTTTTCATTGATCTCGCAGACCAGATCTATCTTGTCATAAAGATTTTTATAAATAATTCGTGAATACCCATGAACATTCAAAATACCCTCCGCAGATGTTCCGGCAGTATAATAATTGGTAAAGTCCGCTGATTTTCCTTCAGCAACGATATCAGGTTTATTATGATCAAGAAAGTCAAAATCTATCCTGTGAAAAGAAAGAGAAAGGGAATCATGATCGACGGGAGAAGGATTTGGGCAGGAACTATCAGTTTTATTAGGATGAGTAATTTCATAAACATCATAACTGAATCCTTCCTTTCGTAGCTGAACATTGAATCCGGGAGTATTCAGCATATAGAGAACAGCGGGATTGGAATTGATGTTTTGATCAATGACCTGGCCTTTGTTTTCGATAAAACCACTCCAGGTTTTGGGAAAAGATTTCTCACCGGATGCCTGGCAGGCAAGGGCAGCATATAAAAGAATGAAAATAATCCCATATCGGAACACCTGTGGAGAAGATATTTACAAAGTAAAGATACAATATAATACAAAATGGTT
>Ga0118677_10011452_pt1 | contig 13282 bp, 5 predicted proteins | sample AliMusrvi5mmetaG_FD_86154 | JGI IMG/M metagenome (GOLD analysis project Ga0118677, IMG submission 86154)
AGCCCCGTTCCATTTCGCGATGTGATTGGCGCTATTCCCGTCCGCCGTTGTGAAAAGCCCGCCCGCGTAAAGGTCGGTGCCGGATACCGACTTTGGACTACGGCTTGACCTGCATGCGGAATTGGCCGGCTCGGTTGGTGCGGGCGAGGAAGACGCTCATCCAGTCGCCGGAACCGCTGAAAGTGTCGGTTTGCAGCGGGCCCAGCGGAGTCGCCGCGTAGGGCGCAGCGCTCCAAACCTGGCTGGCCACGTTAGTGGATTCCAACAGGGAATAGGCCTTGCCGGGCACGCTCAGGAAGCCCAACTCCAGCAGATTGCCGGACGGACTGAGCCAATCTATACGGAAATAGTCGTCCCGCAGAAATGCGAACGTCCCGGCCAGGAACTCGTTCAGGTTGCTGACGCCGTCGCCATCGGCGTCATCATTGGGGTTGATATCCCAGATGGTTCGATAGCGCGGATCGTCCAGGTAGGCGATCAACTCCTGCTCCCAGCCATCCGGCAGCCCGTCCCCGTCAACGTCCGTGCCGAGGGTCAGGGTCATGTTGACGGCCTGGGCGGGGGAGCCCACCAGGCAGGTGGTGGACGCGGGCATCAGGCTCTGCGTCACCCCGTTCTGGATCACCGAGAGCTGCACCAGGCTGCCCGGGAGGACGGCCTTGGCCGAATAATTCGCCCCGGCGTTGGAGTCTTGCAGATAGATCGGCAGCATGTAATTGACACCCGGATACAAGGGGTTCTGGATGACATAGCGGGCGCATTCGTTGGTGCCCTGCTGCGCCACCACAATCGCCCCGGCCCCCTTTTGAATCGGCCAGCCATAGCTGTCGCGGATGGTGCCGTAAATGACGAACATCGGCAGGGGCACCCCGGCGGGGACGGGCACGGCGGCGGAGATCAGGAGGGCGGCGACCAAGGCCAGCGAGCAGCGTGGTGGAGAGGCTAGGTTCATGATATCGTGATACGTGAAACGTGGTGCGTGAATCGTGGTGGTTAATCGCCCGAGAGGGAATAGGTGTTGAAAAAGAGCTTGATGTCGGTCACGCCTTGCATGGTGCGCTGGGTGGTGCTGCCGGAGACCAACGGCCCGTAGATGAACCGGTTCAAGCCCTCGTTCGGGTCGTTCAGGAGGCTCCGGCCGGGGATGAGCAGCAGCCACTTGGTGTTCCATACCGAGCGGCCGATCAGCCGGGCGTCGGTGCTCAGCTCGGAGGTGCTGAAGTTCCCGCTGTCGTGATACGCGCGCAGGGCGGCAAACCGCCGGCGGGCGCCGAAGTTCTCGGACAGCGAGTCGAAGTAAGGGATGTAGGACGGCTGATTCAGATCGGCCGAGCTGATGTTGTAGGGGACCGGCAGCGCCTGGTCGAAGACATTCCAATTGCGCACGATCTCACCGCTGTCGCGGGTGGCGGTGCGCATCCGGTCGGTGCCCACCGGCACCAGGTAAACATAGGGGGCATTGGCGAGGCCAACGCCGAAGGTGTTGGTATAGCCGCTGAACCAGATACCGACCGACCGGATCTTGGTGGCGACGTGGGTGGGGTCGTAGGCATTGTCGCCGCCGGCCAGGTCCTGGCCGAAGAAGTTCTGCCCCGGCATGATAGTGGACGAGAACTGGATGGCCAGGCCCGGCTCGTTGGTGGAGCCCGGGGTGAAGGGTTTGCAGTATTGATTGTATTCGGGGATGGTGGTCAGGTCCACCCACGCGAGCTGCAGCGTGTTCTGCCAGGTGGGGTCGGACGCCGCGTCCGGCGCAGTGCGGTAGAGTTCGGTGCGCAGGGACATGCGGCTGACCTCGGTCTGGGGGTTGTTGAATCCCAGGCGGCCCTTGAGCACATCGTAATCGGCCTTCATGCGGGCCAGGGCGTCGGCCAGGCCGGAATCGCCGTAGGTGCCGCCCACGAGGGGCTGGCCATTGGCCACGGAGCCCAGGCTGCGGGTGCGCATGATGCTACCCATGAATTGGGCGCCCGAGGTGGCGGTCGGGTCGCCGGTGAGCAGCGACGTTTCATAGTCGTAAGCGCAGGCCGCCAGGTAGGCGTAGCGGCCGGCCAGATTGAAGCTCTCCGAGTATTGGCGCAGCGCCTCGTCCCGGAAGACCCGCATCGTCATGTCCGCGTAACGGGCGCTCTGCACGCGCCAGGCCCCCGCGGAGCGTGACTGGGTGCGGGCGGCGAGAATCTGCTCCGCCTCGGTAGTTAAGGACTGCAACTGGGCCATCGCAGCATCCACAGCCACCCCGTCCTGTCGAACCGAGTTGATCAAGGGCGTCAGGCCAGCGACCAGGCTTTTGATGTTGTCGAACTGGTGAACCAGACTGGTGTTGAGTCCCCAGAATGACTCGACGGCCTGGTAATCGTGGTTGGCCATGTTGATGACTTTCTGGGAGGCGGCCACAAGGCGCTGCATCGTGGTGACCACCGGTATCTGCGCGTCCGCCTTGGCTTGGGCGGCGACATTTGCGGACTCGCGGTCCACCTGGCCAGGATCAGTCGGTAGGATCGTGATCTCCCCGTCCGCCATGCCGGCGATCACCCCGCCGCCTGCGCCCGCCCGCTGGCCAAAGGTGAGTTCGCGGAGGGTCCCTCGCAGAAGCTCTGTGTTCATCGTGTTGAGTGCTCCCGCCCCTTTGTATTGGGCGTAGGCTCCAGCCACGCCTGCGGCGGTCACGGCAGCAAACTTGGCTGCGTCATAGGTCATCAGCGCGACGTCTAGCTTGGCGGAGGAGTTCCAATTACCGACGGCGCTCTGGATGTCGTTCAACTGGTTCTGGAGGTTGACCAGGCTGGAGCTCTGCTTGAGCTGGGCGGACAGGTAATCATACTGGGCGGCCTGCCACTCGCCTTGCCGGGTGCGTTGGCTGGTGTAGCTGGGGGGGGCGCCGATCACTCCGGAACTGTTGAGGTAGAAGGTCAGGTTGGTGGTCTGGAGGCCCATGTTATCGGTGGCCTTGCCAATGTTCCAGGTCTCGGTCGGCATCTGGGGAATGCTCACGACCACCTGGTTGGTGAAGCTGGCCGAATCGTATCCCAGCGGCGAGAGATCCACATACATGTAGTGGATGAAGTCCGGGCCGGTGTAGCCCTGCGGATAGAGCTGACCCACGCCGATGTCTTCCGGGTAAGGCATGCCCAGGATTTGAAGCAGCCGGCTGTTGGCGGCGGCTTCCTCGCTGGTGACGGCTGTGTTGACGTACTGACTCACGTCCGCCGCCTCGTGGCGCAGGCGCTGGGCCGCACCCTGGGCGTTGTCCAGCGCGGTTTTGGCGTTGTTCAGGGCCACCAGCGCGCGGGCATAGATCTGCTCGAAGTGGGTTTGGCCGGCATCAATGCCCGCCGGGCTGATGTCGAAGGGCATCACATTGCGGGCCAGCCCCAGCGGGTTGAGGCGGCCATCAGCCCCGTTAATCAGATTCTGGAGCGACCCGGCGGTGGCCGCCAGGTGGTCGAGGGCCAGGACGGTGCCGCGGTCTATGACTTGAATGCCGGTGTGCGAGGTATTGGTGTCCACGCACGGGATGAGGGAATTGACCGTCAGCCAGTCGAAGTAGGCCCGCTGACCCGCCCGCACGGTCCAATCCCCGGTGGCCCAGCAGCGGTTGGTGTTTTCCGTGTCCCGGTAGCCTTTCCAGACTCCTTGCGGATCGGAGTAATAGGTTTTCTGGAAGGTGCGCCGGGCGATGTCCAGGCCCGTGCGAGCCATGGCCGCCGCCGACTCGGCAAACTTCTCCTCGTCGTAGTAATCCACCTGGACGGTGACCCCGCCGACGTTCATTTCCTCGTTGTCCACATTCCAGACGTAGTTGCTGGTGTGGAGGAGTTCGTAGTAGAGGCCCAGGCCGCTGAGGTAATGGCCCCAGGCGTCGCCATGTCCCTGCGGATAGAGGGTCTCCGCGGAGGCGGCGGAGATGGTGCCGCCGAAGTTGCCCTGCGCGTCGGGCATGCCGTAGTTGAGGGCGTAGGCCATCTCGCCGCCGTCCACCGCGCTGGTGAAGTTCCAGATGAGGCGGTTGAAGAACGGGGCGTTCTGCACCCCGGGCGGGAGGCTGTCATCGCGGCCCCGCAGCAGTGCCAACTCCTCCTCCAGGAGGTTCGCGCACTGGTTCTCGAAGCAGAAGAGAGAGGAGGCGCGGGGGGCGTAATCGCCGAGCACATCGGGGTTGTAGGCGATGGTGGGATCCAGGGCATCGCTGTAGGCCTCGTTGCCCAGCAGCATGTAGAGGGCGTTGAGCCGGGTGACCGCGTAGCGGAGCGTGTCGTTCATCCCCTGGTCGGCGCCGCCCGGGATCGCGGCGATCATGGAGCGCGTCAGGTCGTAGATGGTGGAGTAGATCTGGATCAGGCCGAAGTCGTTGATGGTCGCGTCGTTCAAAGCCACATTGCCGAGGTAGGGCGCGCCGGCCTGGGCGACCATGTTGACGAGGTAGTTGGGGGGATACTGCTGGAAGTCGGTCAACCGCTGGGTGTAGGGGTTGATGGCGTTCATGGCCCGCTGCACCCAGCTTTCGGCGATCATGGGCTGCGTCCAGGCGCTCCAGTTGTTGGTGCCGGCCGGGTTGAGGGGATTGAGCGCCCGGTAGCGGCAGACGAACCAGGTGCTCTGGAGCGTGAACAGGGGCTGTCCCTGGCCGAAGGTGATCTGGTTGGCGCTGGAGCCATAGACAGGCCAGGATGTGAAATCCGTGCCAGGGCTGGTCGTGCTCCAGTTGTAGCGCCAGTCGAACTGGTAATTCTGCGGCTGCCCGGCGCAATCCACCGAGTGGCGCATCGTGGTCTGGGGGCTGAGGGGGTTGACGGGGGTGATGACCTCGATCGCGCCGGTGACCAGGGGTGGTTGGACGTTGATGCAGGCCAGGGAGATCGGGTTGCCCGGCGGCACATTGGAGCCGCTGTTGAAGGCCATGGTCACAAAGCCGCTGCCGCAACCAATGCCGGCGCTGAGCGCCAGGGTGTCGAAGGGCTGATTGGGGGCGATCACCACCGGGCCCGTGGGCAGGCCGTTGACGGCGGCCTGCCAGTTGGCATCGGTGCTGAGGGCCAGGGTGGCGGCCAGTTCACCGGGCGTGAGGCAGTTGAGCAGGAGGTAGTTCACCCCGGCCGGCGGCTGCACGTTCTGGCCCAGGAGGAAAAGCTGCCCGGCGCCGCTGGAGGTCACAGTCTGTTGCCACCAGAGCCGCTGATTTAACTCGGGGGGCAGGGCCGGGAAATAGGTGCGCCCGTTCTGCACCTGCGTCTGGAGGGTGGACGGCAGGGTGAAGACCACGGGGCTGGGGCGAATCTGGGTAGGGTCAATGAGCACCACCGAGTTGCTGATGTTGCCAGTCGGGTATTCATAGACGCCCTGTACCACGGCTCCCGAGGGGGTGGTGTAGGTGACATTCGAGAAGGCGTAGGGGAGCGATTGCTGGAAGAGCACGTTCACGCTGAGCTGGCCGGCGATATCGGGCAAGCCCATCTGCTGCTGGTTGGGCTGGGTGAGGGTGTCGGCGATGTTCAGCACCGGAACCATGGATGGCCAGTTCACCGTGTAGAGGACTGGCATGGGGGCACCCTGGCTGCCGTGGCCGCTCAGGAAGGGAATCTGCTGCCCGATCGCCGGCTGGGGATACTGGCCCGGGTAGAAGAAGCCGGGCTGGCTCGGATAGAACCAGTTCATGGCAATCGTGGCCGGGCTTACCCCGTCCAGGCCCGCGCGATAGGCCCACCAGTTGGTGTTGCTGTCCCGCCAGGCCGGCCCCGACGAGGGGGTGCTGAACTGGCAATTCGCATTCGGGAGGTAGTCCAAGGGGGCCGGAGGAATCAGCATGCTCGGCACCACGTCGGAGTAGTTGAACCCGTACTGGCTGTTGGTGGCCACGACATTGTAGGCGAGCATCCCCGGCCGTCCGCTGTTCGCATTGGTGTATTGCACGAGCACCAGCGGCGCGGAGCTGTCCGGCGCCCCGGTGTTGAGATCGTTGCGGATGGCATAGAGGTTGTTCCCCGCCAGCAGGGCATGCTCCTCGTTCGGGTTGAAGCCAGGCTGGTTGGTGTTGTTTTGATAATACAGCGCCGGGTTCAGGGCGTAATCGGGCAGCGCGCTGTTCTGCTCGGTCTGGTTGGCCAGGACGATCGTGGGGGCGTTCGTCGGCCACTGCGGCTGATAGCGCACCACCAGGGACGGAAAATAGACCGGGCTGGACATGCCGGCTGGCTGGTAGGGATTGGCCCACCAGGTTTCGAGCACCGAATTGGTGTGGATCGGAATGATCGTGGATAGGCTCGTCTGGCCGTTGGTGTTGACCGGGTAGGAGTACAAGTTCGGATTGTAGCTCCAGCCGGAGTAGAGGTAGCCCGGGTAGCTGCTCCACGGCCCGGAGTTTGACACTATGGGGTTTCCTGCTACATAGCCGCCCGGGTGCCAGATGGCGGCCTCGTAGCCCTGAGAGGAGAAGTCGAGCGCGGTGCCGGGGTCTTCGTTCTCATAGAACGGGTAGCAGGCCAGAAGGTCGGGGCTGTTCAGCTCCGCCACCGTCAGGTTGCGGCTCATGATGGCCTGTAACTGTTCGGGCGTGAGCGCCTCGGCCCAGACCTGCAGGTTCGCGATCTGGGCAAAGGCCGGGCCGGCGGTGTTGGTGGGCCCGGCAAACTTGTTGCCGACATAGAACGGCACGGACGGAACATTGAGCGTGGCGGTCCAGGTGGCCACACTGGTGCTGTCGTAATAGATCACCAGGCTGAAGCCGTCGTAGGTGATGGCATATTGGTGCCACGCGTTCAGGCTGCCCGGGAGGGTGATGTTCGTCGTGGAAAAGCCGTAAGCGCCCGCGGTGAAGGTGATGTTGCTGCCGGATATGGAGACCGGTGCCATGTAGAGGCTGCCGACGACCTGGTTGGTTTCGCCCCCGCCGAAGAGGACGCTGGTGTTGGTCAGCACCTTGGCCCACAGGGCGACCGAGGTGGGCTGGCGGCCGGGCAGCGTGGGGGTGGTGCCCAGGTCCAGCCATGTCTGCTGGCCGAGCAGCAGGGTGGAGATGACCGTCGCCGGCGCCAGGGGCGTGGCAACGGTCCACGGCACGGGCGTGAGGTCGTAGAGCAAGGGATCGTTGTGCTCCACCGCGCGCACCACCTGGAACCAGACCTGCTCTGCCTGGTCGCTGTACTGCAGAAGCACATAACCGTTGGTCTGGACCGTCAGGATGTCGCAGGAATTCGTGCTGGCTTGCAGCGAGAAATTGCGTGGGGGATTTTGGGCCGGCATAATCTGCGGATTGAGGCTGGCGGGGATGATCACTGGCGCGCTGTTCGTGGTGGAACAGACCATCACCTGGCAATCGTTGGGCCAATTGGCAATATACTGGTCCACCTCCCAGGGCCAGAACACCCCGGCCACTCCCGGGTTCATCCACCAGACCTCAGCGTCCCACGGGTCCTCCACCGTCGGGTAGATCGAGTAAAGCCAGCCCTGCATGGGGCTCTGTCCATCGCTGGAATTCTGCAGCCATAGGGTGCTGAGGCCCTGGCTGTTCTGGCCGGCCGCCACCTGGGCCTGCAAATCCGCCGCCCCGTAAGTCTTGTCCATCGGCAGCAGGCGCTGCCCGATATTCACCGTCTGGAAAATGATATCCGGCGCCTGCACCTGCACCACTTCCCGCCCGATCGAGGTCTGGAAGCTGCCGCTGCTGAAGAACTCGATCACCACCATCCCGTTGCAGCCATTGGCCTGGATGGATTTGTTGCCACCGCTGTCGGAGATCCACACCGCCGAAGAGGTGTCCGTGACGATATTGGTCACGTAGTTGGTCGTGCTGACGCTGCCCGAGATGATGTTGGTGGTGATATTGGTGGTGACGATGGGAGGCTGAATCTCATCATTGTAGTGAATGATGGCAAACTTGCCATTCAATGAGACCACCGGGGCATAATACGGGGCCGCGGTCCAGTAGAGCCGCTGCGGACGCCGCACCGGAATACCCGAGACCAGGTAAGTAATGGTGTTGGTGCTGCCGTTGGCCATGAGCCACTGCACCGCCAGGTTCCCGCCCTCCGCGGCGATCAACTGGCCGGTCGTGGGTGAGAAATAGGCGCCGTTGGTGGGGAAAAAGCCCAGCGGGGCGGTGTTCGTGAGCGCGCCGGTCGGGGGGATGATCATGCTCCCGATGGCAGCATTGGGCGTGGTCTCAGCGAAGGGCAGGCCGATGCTCGAACTGGCCATCGTAAAGGTGCCGTCGGTGATCGGGTTGGTCGGGAAGCCACCGGGCAGGCCGTAAACCCCGGCATTGCCCCCGTAACACGTCGTGGTGGCAGGAACCAGGTTCGTCAGGGCACCGTTGATGCCGTTGGTGTTATACCACGGGTTGGAATAATTCGGAAGGCCGACGTAGTCCGCGCGCCCGGTCAGGGCGCTGCCGACCAGGGCCAGCAGCCAGGCGCCCCGGCGGCACCCGGCAAGGAAGTGTTTCGTGCGCATATCTTGATTCATATTTCAGTCGCGTTCGGTCAGATCAAAGTGGTTTGCAGGCTGGGTTCGGCGAAGGCATCGTTCAGGGCGCTCCAAAGGGCAGGAAGCTGCTGCTCAGGAAATCCTCGCCGCCCGAATTCCAGAAAGCGGTGGTGGGCGTTACCCAGAGGTAGCCGCCCGGATTCGCGGGAATGAACCGCAACATCGGGCAATTAAGCTTGGCTGCCCCCGGGTCCGTGACGAAGCCCATCGCGGCCAAGGAATTCGTATTCGCCGGGGTGTTGCAAAATCCAACCAACTTCTGGTTCGCGTTTGTGCCACAGCAAATATTGAAAACAAATTGGCCGCTAACTAGGCTGCCGTTCACCGTCGTGAGGCAGTAAACGCCACCACTTTTGGGGCCGACAGAAGCTCCATTCGTGTAGCCAATCGTGAACGAAGATGGCGTGCCATCCCAGGTCCAGAAGTTGGTGCCGCTGGGCACGCCTTGGGGGGAACCCGCCGGCTGCAACAGGTGGATCGGCCCCTTGAAGAGGCTCGACACCGGCTGGTAGCTGATGCCGGGGATCACCAACTGGTCGGCCAGCAGATTCGACTGGCAGAACAACCCGCCGGAGAAAGCCAGACCGTTGTTGGTCATGCTGATGGCATTGGCCATCGGCAGGGCGGTCGCTGCCCCGCCCGGGTTGGCATAGCCCAAGGCATAGTTGCCTGGGGGCCAGGAAGGTGTTCCCAGCGCCAGCAGGTTGGTCATGGGCGTGGGCGTGTTCAGGGCGTGGGCGTTGTCGGCGATGGCGGCGGTCAGGCTGTAGGGGACGCTCAGGAAAGGCCAGCGAGGGACAATTTCCATCGGCGAGGCCACGGCGCCCGCCGGCGTTTGCACCACCGTGAGTCCCAGATAGACCGGCGGGGTGTTGGTCATGGCGGCAACCAGGATGCTGGTGCCGGAGGGCAGCAGCTCCGCCCCGGCATCGTTGAGGGTGCAGTTCACCGTGGCGTTGGTTCCCACATAGATGTTGGTGAACGAACGCGCCCACACCGGCGAGCCGCCCACCGGGGCGGCATACAGCCGGAAGGCCAGGGTATAAAAACCGGGCGTCAGGACGCCGCCGATGGGAGTCAGGACACCCTGGTAATTCAACGCCGGCGGCACCGAAAGCTGGGCCGACGTCCGCCCCGCTGCCAGGAGGCTGGCAGCCGCGGCCAAAATGAGGATCAGGTTCTTAGGCATAGTTTGGAGATAGGAGATGGGAGATAGGAGATGGGAGAGACCGCGCGCTATTGCCAGAGCTTGCAGTTGAGAATGCCCGTCATGGTTTGAGAACTTGCCATGTTCCAGGAGACCACCGTCCCGGCCGGAACCGGCAGCAAGGTGTAACTGCTGGGCCAAGTAGTGAAACCCGATGTGTTGCTGCCATCCTGGCTTGCAAACGGCACCGTGTTGGTCTGCCCATTGCTGAATTGCAGGGTGATGGTGCTGTTAAGGGTGGTTGACGGATTGGCGGTTTTCCAAAAGAACATCACCAGGGAATCCGAGGTGTTGGTGAAGGATCCGGTGCTGGTATTGGTAAAGCATACCGTGCCGACCGGCATTCCCGCCGTGGTTCCCAAGGGGGTGGTGAAGGAGGCGATGGTGATGGAGTTGACGTTCGTGCCCAGGGCCAGGCCATTGGTGGCCGGCCCGGTGATCTGCCCCGACAGGCTGCCCATGGAAAGGACGCTGGCGGCCACCAGGCTCTGGTTGGCCACCACCGCGTTGCTGGCGATGTTCCAGCCCAGGCTTGAGGCGGCCAGGTTCGTGCCGCTGTAGGCGAGCACCGAGTCGAGGTTGGGCTGCTGCGGCTGCACCGGCATCACCGCAAAGGCGGCGGGCGGCGTCCCCTGGAACGTATTGGCGACATCGGCCATGGCCGTGCGCAGGGCGTAGGGGCTGCTGAGCAACTGAATGCGCGGCGACATCTCCTGCGAGGAGTTCACCCAGCCGGCCGGGGTGGCCACCACGGTGATGCCCAGGTAGCGCGGCCCGCCATCCAGCGCGGGCGCCAGCGTGGCGTAGGTGGGCGCGGGCGTGAGCGCGGCCCCACCGCTGCCCAGGCTGACGTTGAAGATGCCCAGGACGTTCACCGAGACAGGATAGGTCTCGCCCCACAGGACGGTGCCGCCCGTGGCGTTGTTGTAGATGCGGGCCTGGATCACGTAGGTGCCCTTGGACGGCGGAGCGCCGCCAGCCAGGTTGATCCGGCCCTGATAGGAAATGACCTGCGGCACGCCGGCAAGCGTGGCGATGGGGGCGCACAGCAGGACGGCCAGGAGCGTGGAGCGTGGAGCGTGGAGCATGTTGGAGACCAGGCGGGGAAGGGAATGTTTCTTCATCATGATTCAGCGATAGAGGTTCAGACCATAGACCGTCGGCAGATTGTTGGTCGGCCAGCCCGAGAAAATGCTCCAGGTGCAGTTGGCCGGGAGCGGCACCGTCATCACCCGATCGAACACGCCGTCCTCCCCATTGCAGGCATACAACAGGTTGGTGGTCAACGCGGCTGCCGGGGTGGCCGTTCTGAGATAGATATTGTAATTCCCGGTGGTGGTGGGATACGGGGCCACGACCATCAGCCACATGTCGTTGAGGCCCGTACTGTTGGTGGCGCCATAGGTGAAGTTGGTCCAACTGCTGGCAAACACGCTCGCCCCACCCAGGCTGAGGGTCGAGCCGGCCGGCCCGAGCAGTTTCGCCGTCGTCACGATCCCGCCGACGGTTACGGGTCCAGCGACCGTGAGGTTGGTCTGGACCAGGAGGTTGGTCGGGGACTGCGCCACGGGCAGATAGCTGGCGACGCCGTTGGACACCCCCACCAACTGCAGGCCATTGGCCTGCGCCAGGGAGGGGTTGAGGTTGGTTACCGAGAGGAACCCGAGGCTGTTGGTGCCGATGGCGATGGTGGCATCGGCCATGCTCGACTTCAGGGAATACGCGGAGCTGACCCATTGCTGGCGGGGGGCCAACGCGCTGGGCGAGGCCAACGGGCCGTCGGGTGTGCTGGTGAGAACGATGCCCATCCAGAGGTTGGGATTGTTCTGGATGACACCGGACAGGGTGAGGCCGCTCGTCGTCGTGGCGATGCTGACATCGTTGATCTGTTGCTGCGCGTGGTCCCCGCCGCAACGGCCGCCCCAGCCGAACCGCCACCCGGCCGCCGGCTGCAAGGAGACCTGGTAATTGTTCCATAAGGTGGTGCCATTGTAGATCACGGTCACCTGCTGGTTCGCGTTCATGGATATCTGGACCAGCGGCGTGGTGCCGCCGGGGCCATAGAGGTTATAGAATTGGAAGTGGTTGGTGGCCAGCACAACGCCCTGCGCGTTCAGGGTCACGTAGTTATCGTTCAAATTACCGTTGTTCCAGCTATTCGTATTGTAGAGGTGGAAGCAGACCGAGAGCCCGTTGCCCAGGCCATACTCGGCTGTCTGATTCGTGACGGCGGGGGATGACGGATTCTCGCCCATGAAGTTGAAGCTGTATCCGTCCGCGTAGGTCGGGCTGCTGCCGCTGTTCACAATAGCGCCGAATTGGGCGCTGAAGGCGCTCACGGCATAGCCCGGGGTCAGGTCGTTCAGGAAGAAGTTGCCTGCGGTGCTGCTCGCGGCCGGTGTCAGTTGGACGGTTCCCCCGGAGAGGGTCGCGGAGCCGACCAGCGCGCCCCCGGCGGAACTGATGGTGTTCGTAACGGGGGTTGGCGGCAAGGGCGTGCTGGTCGAGTCGCCCAGCAGGACGTTGAACTCGCCGTTGGTGAGCACGCTGAACGTGTAGCCCTGCCCCCACACCATCGCGCCGCCCGTCGGCACCGTCCACAGGCTGAATTGTCCCTGGTAGGTTCCGGTCGGGTAGGGCAGCCCCTGCGACGTGCGCAGGGAACCCTGGTAGGTCACCATCTGCGGGACGGTGGACGATTGGGCCCGCGCGGTGCCTCCAGCCCCGGCGGCCGCCAGGAGCGCCGCTATGGTCAGTTGTGTTGCAATCTTCATCGTATCTCTCTTGTTTTATTGCTGGATGGTGTTGACGGTGTTGATTCGGCGGAGGCCGAAGGGGCCGGCGCAGGTGACCGGCCATTCGCGGAGGCCAGTGATGGTTTCCGAGTAGATGCCGGCGGCCTCCGTGGCGCCCCACATGGGATCGGCGGTAAAGTTGGTCAGGCTGGTAAACGACAGGGTGACGGCCCGGTTCAGGGTGTAGGACTCGATGCCGGGAGGCAGGTTCGTCTGGTAGTTGGAGGTCAGGTTGTCGTGGTAGGGATGATAGAGGTGCTTGAAGGGATTGAGCGGGTCGTTGTAATCCAGGCCGTAGGAGCAGGTGTTGGTGAGGAAGAAGCTTCCGGACATCACCTGCGGCGGTATGTAGTGAATGGTGGTCGCGCAGAGGCGGACCACGTTGCTTGATCCCGGGGGCACCAGCGATTCATCGGCGTAGAGGGTGAAGTCGGTCGTGGTGGCGTTGGTCGGGCCCGTGGTGGTGGGAACCACCAGCACCCGCTGGAGCAGGCGCGAGACGCCGTTGCTGTCCACATGCACCAGGAGGGTGACCGGGAAGGCGCTGCGGGTCGGGGAAAGGGTGGTGTAGTTCCAGCCGTTGGTGGTGGGGACAGGATTGTTGACGAAGGTGATATCCGCCCCGCCGACCCAGAGGCCCTCGAAGGCGCTGCTGGCCGGGAGGCCTGAGTTGTCCTTGAGACCCTTGGCCCCGGACGCAAGCGAGCGGAAGCCGGCGGTGGCGGTGGGCGCGGCGCGCACCGGCAACTGGTAAAGCACCCGGCCCGCCGTGTCCTGCACATTGACCAGGCTCTGGTAC
>Ga0118677_10011453_pt1 | contig 13281 bp, 13 predicted proteins | sample AliMusrvi5mmetaG_FD_86154 | JGI IMG/M metagenome (GOLD analysis project Ga0118677, IMG submission 86154)
GATCAGCATCATGACGCTCGATAGCGACCACACCAACGGAACCCGCCCCGGCTCCCCTACCCCCAAGGCGATGGTGGCTGATGACGATCTGGCTTTGGGCCGCATCGTGGAAGGGATTTCGAAGAGCCGCTTCTGGTCTAAGTCGTTGATTCTGGTGACAGAAGACGACGCACAAGACGGCCTGGACCATATCGACGGCCACCGCACCATTGCACTCGCCATCGGACCCAACGTCCGGCGCGATGCGGTGGACAAGAACTTCTACAATCACACCAGCATGATCAGGACGATCCAGGAGATCTTCAACATTCCGGCCAAGACCCGCTACCTGGCCAGCGCGCGGGCGATGACCAGCGTGTTTACCCCGCAGAAGGACCTCAGCCAGTACAAGACATTGGTGCCCAAGATCGAACTCGACCAGATGAATCCGCCGCTTAAAGCGTTAAAAGGCCGGCAGTTATGGGCCGCCCAACAGTCGGCGGCGATGAACTGGAACGACATCGACGACATCCCGCAGGATACGCTCAACCAGATCCTGTGGTGGGACAGCAAAGGCTACGACAAACCGTATCCGAAGCTGGCGCACGCCAAACACTAGAACGTTTACATTTTTTTACATCCAAGAGGTGGGTGCTCGTACCTAATCCTATGGCGAGTACCGTCGATAATGGTAATTATGTTTCGAATTACAGCGATGCGAACCTGGACACTTCTTGCCGTACTGGCAGTCGGACCGGCATGGAGCCAGGCAAAGACCGCTCATTATATTGTGGAACTGTCGGATGCACCGGCAGCCGAGCATTTCAAAGGACGGCCGCACGGCACCCGGCCGGCTTTGTCGGAGATTGCCGCGCATCGGGAGACGGTTCGCTCCGGGCAGGCCGGTGTCCGCAAACTGGTGGAGCAGGCCGGAGCGAAAGTGCACGACTCCACGCAGGTGGCATCGAATACGCTGATCGTCAGCATCGCGGCAGATAAAGTGGATTCCCTTTCGAAACTGCCTGGCGTGAGCCGGGTCTATAAGGCGCGAGAGTTCAAGCCCTTGCTCGATCACGCGGCGATCGTCCATGCCGTGGACCAGGCGTGGCTGCAGGTTGGTATCGACAAGGCGGGCGCCGGTATCAAGATTGGCATGATCGATTCTGGTGTCGACAACAGCCATCCCGGCTTCCAGAGCGCAGCGCTCCAAATGCCTTCAGGTTTCCCTAAGGCCAATGCCGATACCGATCTGCTGTTCACGAACTCCAAGGTGATTGTGGCACGCAGTTATGTCAGCTTGCTGGATTCGCGGGATATCGACTATTCCGCGCGCGATCGGGTTGGTCATGGCACCGCCTCGGCGATGTGTGCGGCGGGCGTTACCAATGGCGGTCCAAATGGAAGCATCACCGGCATGGCGCCGGCAGCCTACATCGGCAGCTATAAGGTTTTCGGCACCCCCACCTATAACGACGGCGCCACCGACGCGGCGATCCTGAAGGCATTGGACGACGCTGTTGCCGATGGCATGGACGTGATCAACTTGAGCTTGGGATACCCAATTGCATCGAGGTTGTCAGATGACACCGAAGTAGCCGCTGTGGAACGGATTTCGTCATTGGGGATCATCGTAGTGGCAGCGGCCGGCAATGGAACGGTCGACACCTGGGCTTTCTCGCCGAACGCCATCATGTCTCCGGCTACCGCGCCTTCGGTGATCGCCGTCGGTGCCTCTGAGAACGAACGGGAGTTTGTCTCTACCGTGAAGTTGCCGGATGGCACCACCTACATCGCGATAAATAGCCAGACTTCTCCCACATCGGGGCAGGTTTCCGGTCCTCTGGCGGATGTAGCTCAATTCGATCCTAGCGGCCAGGCGTGCTCTGCTCTGCCATCGGCATCGCTCGCGGGAAAGATTGCCCTCGTCGCGCGCGGAGTATGCACGTTTGAAGTAAAACTGGCCAATGTTCAGGCTGCTGGAGCAATGGGAGCCCTGGTATACAGCACGCAGGCGAGTCCGGACGCGGTATCGATGGCTGTATCCTCAACGCAGCTTGGCAGCCAGATGGTGAGCTACACCGATGGCATCGCCATCAAGGGTCTGCTGGCGGCCAACCCGGGTCTAAGCGTTACGTTGATATTCTCCCCTAGTCCGTTCCCGATGAACGCGCTACAGGTTGGGCTGTTCTCTTCGCGAGGTCCCAACGTGGACAATTCTATCAAGCCCGATCTGCTTGGCGTTGGTATCAACGTGTCGACCGCTGCGCAGGCATTCGATGACAACGGAGAGTTATACGACCCCTCGGGCTATACGGTGACGCAAGGCACGAGCTTTGCATCCCCGATTGTCGCCGGCTCCGCCGCTGTACTGAAAGCGGCGCGTCCCGGCTTGACGGTGGAGCAATACAAATCTCTGCTGGTAAACAGCGCCGCAGCGGTACCCAGTTCACCCAGCGTCCAAAGTTCTGGCGCGGGCGAACTCAACCTCATGCGTGCCTTGAATTCCACCTTAGCGATCGCGCCAGTCTCGGCCAGTTTTGGCGCCGGGACGTCTTCCATACAGTCGAGCGGAAGGCTGTCGGTGACCAATCTGGGAACCGCTCCGGATACGTTTTCGATTTCGGTCACGCCTCGCGGAGATGGTCCCGCACCCGTGGTCGATAGCGGATCGCTAACCATTGCCGCGGGTGCAACCGCTCCACTGACATTGAGCTTTGCGGCCACTGGTCTTGCGGCGGGAGCCTATGAGGGCTTCGTCAATATCACTAGCAACACCAGCGGTTTTGTATCGCGCGTTCCTTATTGGTATGCGGTCTCGTCGAATATCCCGGCTAATATCGTAGTCCTCGATATGTTAGCGGCGCCGCCTCCGTCGGGCACAACGCAGCTGGGCGCGGTCTATTTCCGTGTTTGCGATGCTGCCGGCCTCGCACTCTCAAATATCAAGCCAACCGCAACTGTTACGTCCGGCGGCGGTTCGATTCTGGGTATCAACAACAACAATTCACTGGCGCCTGGCCTTTACAGCCTGGACGTCCGCATGGGGCCGAAGCGCAAGACAGACAACGTGTTTCATATCGTGGCCGGTGATGCCACCTACGACATCACCATTACGACAAACTAAATGGCCGCGTTCATCTTGTACCTACTGGCCGGAGCAGGTTGCGTTTTCGCAGCCGGCCCGGCCACTCTCGACCAGGGCTACAACCAGATGTACAATCTGGATTTTGATGACGCGCATCGGACCTTTGCCGAGTACAAGCGGCTGCAACCGGCGGATCCGTTGGGGCCGGTCTCGAACGCCGCTGCCTATCTGTTCGCGGAATTCGACCGGTTGCGCATCCTGCAAGGCGAGTTCTTCACGCACGACGAAAACTTCAAGCCGGCCAAGAAGCTCACTCCGGATGGGAATATCCGGAAAGCCTTCGATCTGGAGATGACCACTGCCGAGGCCCTGGCCAATCAGGCATTGGCGAAGAATTCCAAAGACACCAATGCCCTGTTCGCTCTGATCCTGGTGCATGGCCTGCGTTCTGATTACGATGGCTTGATCGATAAACGCCTCTTAAGCTCTCTTTCGGCTCTGAAAAAGGGGCGCGCCTATGCCGACCAGCTGCTGGCGATCAATCCCCAATACTACGACGCTTACCTTGCCATCGGCGTCGAAAACTACATGTTGAGTCTCAAGCCCGCTCCCATCCGCTGGCTGTTGCAATTAGGCGGAGCCGAGACGGACAAGGCCACCGGCATTGCGAAGTTGAAGTTCACGATGGAAAAGGGGCACTACCTGCAGCCCTTCGCGCGCCTGTTGATGGGCGTGGTTGCGCTGCGCGACAAGAACCTCCCGCTGGCGAAAGAGATCCTCTCCGGCCTCTCCAAACAGTTCCCGCACAATCGCCTCTACGCCGAAGAACTCGCCCGCCTAAAATAGGAAACCTCGATTCCCTATCCTGCGTCCATGGATATTAACGCAAGTTAATGACCGCACACATAGAATAGAGAATAATGCATATTGCCAGCGCTGCGAGCGCTCTTCCTCCCCACAAGTACAGTCAACAGGTTCTTCTTGCAGCCCTGGTTCAACATTGGGGCGCGAAACTAGACAACCCGCGTTTCCTCGAACGGCTGCACGACCGTGTCGGCGTGGAAACAAGATCCCTTTCTCTTCCATTGCAAATGTACCCGGGATTGAAGACCTGGGGAGATGCCAACAATCACTGGATTGAAGTGGCACAGACGCTCGGCGAAGAGGCGCTCCGCGGAGCACTCGACCGTGCCGGTCTCCAGCCCTCCGACCTCGGGGCGTTGTTCTTCGTCTCCATCACCGGCGTCTGCAGCCCTTCGATCGACGCACGCATTATCAACCGCATGCGTTTGAATCCCAATATCAAACGGGTTCCAATCTTTGGCCTAGGCTGCGTGGCCGGAGCGGCCGGCATCGCACGCGCCGCGGATTACGTGAAAGCCTATCCCGGCCAGGTCGCGGCCGTCGTAGCCGTGGAGCTCTGTTCGCTGACGCTGCAGAAAGAGGACCTGTCGGTCGCGAACCTGATCTCCTCCGGACTGTTCGGCGACGGCGCGGCGGCGACGCTGGTTGCCGGGGCAAATCGAAAAACAGACGGACCAGAGATCGTCGACACGCGATCGGTCTTCTATCCCGATACCGAACATGTGATGGGTTGGGACATCTCCGAAAAAGGCTTCCGAATCGTATTATCGAAAGAGGTACCGGAGGTGGTCGAGAAGTTCCTCGCCTCCGATGTCGACGCCTTTCTCGCCACTCATTCCCTGACGCGGCGAGATATCCAGAGCTGGGTGCTCCACACCGGCGGACCCCGAATTCTGGAAGCCACTGAAATCGCCCTGGAACTACCCGAGGGGGCGCTCGACGCATCTTGGACCTGCCTGCGCCGCACAGGCAATCTCTCTTCGGCCTCGGTGATGTTTGTGCTGGAAGAGTTCCTCATGAATCGCCGGCCCGCCGCTGGATCCTATGGCCTGCTTGCAGCCATGGGGCCAGGCTTCTGCTCTGAACTGGTGCTACTGAAATGGTGAACACAGACTACCTGCCACGCGAAACCGACGTGTTGATCGTCGGAGGCGGGCCTGCCGGTCTCGCCACCGCTCTTGCGGTTCGACAAAAGGGCCTGCGTGCAGTCGTGATTGATTCGGCGCAACCTCCCATCGACAAGGCCTGCGGGGAAGGCCTCATGCCCGATTCGGTTGCCGCGCTGGCCAAACTTGGCGTGACCATCAATCCCAGCCGGCTGTTCGCCTTCAAAGGGATTCGCTTCATCGCACCGCAGGCGCAGGTGGAAGCCAACTTTCCGTATGGTACTGGACTCGGCGTGCGCCGCCTGGCGCTGCACGAAACGCTGGTGGAACATGCAACCGATGCCGGTGTCCATCTGGCATGGCAACAGCGCATCTCCGAGGTGCGCGACTCCTATGCCTTCGTCAATGATCAGCCCATCACCTATCGCTGGATTGTGGGAGCCGATGGTGGCAACTCCATCATGCGACGCTGGTCCGGCCTGGAGATCGGCGAGAAGGTCACGCCGCGATACGGCTTTCGCCGGCATTACCGCGTAAGGCCATGGACCGAGTTCATGGAACTGCATTGGGGCGAAGAATGCCAGATCTATGTCACGCCGGTCAACAACGATGAAGTATGCGTGGCACTGATCTCACGCGACCCACAACTCCGGCTTGACGAGGCGCTGCCCCGGTTCCCCGCGATCGTACGCCACCTGCAGGGCGCCGAACCGGTGAACCTGGAGCGCGGCGGCATCTCTGCCACTCGCGCACTGCGCGCTGTCCAGAAAGACCGTCTTGCGTTGGTGGGTGATGCCTCCGGCTCTGTGGATGCAATCACCGGCGAAGGGCTTTGCCTGGCCTTCCGCCAATCCATCGCCCTGGCCGATGCGATCGGCCGCAACGATCTCTCGCTCTATGAAGCAGCCCACCGCGACATCCGGTTCCGGCCGGCCATGATGGCCCAAATGCTGCTGCTGATGGACCGCTACCCTGCCCTGCAGTCGAGGGCTCTGCGTGCGCTCTCAAACCGGCCCCGCGTCTTTGCCCGAATGCTGGCAACACACGTTGGAGCGGCATCTGCCAGCGATATCGCCGCCAATATCTTTGAACTGGGATGGAGCATATTAAACGTATGAAGCTATGTCTGATTTTGATGGCCGGCGCCCTCGCTTCCGCCGCCGATACAAAGCTGGTCTTTGAACCTGCCGCGACCGAGGTGAAGTTTACTCTCGATACCACCACGCACGTAGTGCATGGCACCTTCGCGCTGAAAAGCGGCGAGGTGATCTTCGATCCGGCGACGGGCAAGGCGTCCGGCCAATTGGTCGTGGATGCGTTGAGCGGCCAGAGCGGCAGCGGTTCGCGCGACGGCAAGATGCACAAGAGTGTATTGGAAAGCTCCAAATACACGACCGTCACCTTTGTTCCCGACCGTGTCGAAGGCAGCGTGGCGATGTCGGGTACCTCCAAGGTCCAGGTACACGGCAAGATGAACCTTCATGGGGCCGACCACGAGCTCACCATTCCAGTCGAAGTGAATATGGAAAGTGGCAAAGCCACGGCCAGCTCCCACTTCCTGGTGCCCTTTCTCAAATGGGGCTTGAAGAATCCCAGCATGATGTTCTTCAAAGTGAATGAGAACGTGGAAATCGATATTCGTGGCTCTGCTAAGATTGCATCAGGAACCAAGCCCTAATGGAATCGACCATCACCGAGCGCGTGATTGCAGTCATCGCCAAGACCCACCATGTTTCTTCCGACACAGTAAAGGCCGAGAGCACGTTTGAGGAGTTGAAGATCGATTCCCTCGACGGACTGCAGATCGTGTTCGCCCTCGAAGATGAGTTCGATGTGAGTATCCCCGACGACGAAGCCCGCAAACTGACCTCGGTTGCGCAGGTTATCAACGGCATCACGACGCTAGTCGACAAAAAGGCGGCATGAGGCGCGTCGCCATCACGGGCGTCGGTGTAGTGTCCGCGCTCGGTCTGAACCGCGAATCATTTTGGAACGCCTTGATCGAAGGCCGCAACGGAAGCGCGCCGATTCAGAGCGTCGACCGCTCGTTGCTGAAGTTTCAGCACGCCGCTGAGGTTCGCGGCTTCGATCCCCTACAGTGCATGACTCCCAAAGAGGCCGACCAGGTGGATCGTTTCGTGCATCTGGCCGCGGCCGCCTGCGCCGAGGCGATAGCCGATTCCGGCCGTGCCTTCGAAGGTAGTCAAACGGCCATCGTAACCGGCACCTCCTGCGGCGGCAAGGACACCGAGGACCGGTCGTTCCATGAACTCTACGCCCTGTCGAAAACTCGCCTGCATCCGTTGACCATCCCAAGGATCATGGCCAATGCCGCCGCCAGTTACATCTCCATGCGCTATGGCATCAGGGGCCCTGCTTATACGGTTTCCACCGCATGTGCATCTTCAAACCATGCCATCGGCCAGGCCTTCCATATGGTGCGCAGCGGGATGGTGGACGCTGCTCTCGCCGGTGGCTCGGAGGCTCCGTTCAGCCTTGGAATCCTGAAGGCCTGGGAAGCCATGCGGGTTGTGTCGCCCGATGTCTGCCGCCCCTTTTCATCGGGACGCAACGGACTGATCCTGGCCGAAGGCGCGGCGATCCTGGCAATGGAACCGCTCGATGCCGCACTGGCACGCGGCGCTCATATCTATGCCGAAATCTGCGGCTTCGGCATGTCGTCGGACGCCAGCCACTTGACCGCGCCCTCCTGGGAAGGCGCCGCCCGATGCATGGAAATGGCCTTGCGCGATGCCGGCATGGCCCCGCAGGAGATCGGCTACATCAATGCTCACGGCACCGGCACGCCGATGAACGACATATCGGAAACCCGCGCCATTCGGGCGGTGTTCCCTGCTCCGCCCCCTGTCAGTTCCACGAAATCCATGCACGGCCACGCGCTGGGTGCGGCAGGCGCGCTGGAAGCAGTGGCGACGGTGCTGGCGCTCGAACATGGCATCCTGCCGCCAACCATGAACTTCCTGGCCGCGGACCCCGAATGCCAACTGGATATTGTACCCGGCACAACCCGTCAGGTTCAGATACAGGCAGCGCTCAGTAATTCCTTCGCCTTCGGTGGGCTAAACGCCGTGCTAGCCTTCCGCAGGTAACGAAACCGCACTCCCAAGAGTCTTACTTCATAGAAACATGTGGAAACGAATCGTCCCAGCAATCGTGCTTACAGCAACATTGTCGGCACAGTATATGCCGATGCCCAACTCCGGCAACCGCCAGCAGCGTCAGCGCAACACCGCGCCCAACAAGCGCAGCGACACGCCCGGCGAATTGCTGTTCAAGTTTGAAGGCACGGTGAAAGAGTCTTCCAAAAAGGAATTTGTCGTGGAGGTGGAGGGCGAACAAAATCTCACCTTCCGCCGCGGCAAAGACATGAAGGTCCTGGCTGAGAAAGATCCAGCGAAGGACAAGTCCCTGCCCACCGGCACGAAAGTCTCAGTGGAGGCCAAACGCGAAATGAACGGCGATCTGACGGCAATGATCGTACATTTGACACCTGAACCAAAAGCCCAGTAGATTTCGGCCTCGGCAGGCGAACCCGCCTGCCCGCTTGCTTGGGAGCATTGTTTTCATGGCCTCCAAAAGCGCGACACTCGTTTCCGCTGACCCGCGAAGTTTTCATTTTCCTGGGTTCCTTTCGCAAAATATTTCAGTTGCGCTTCCTTCCCCTGGTGAAGCCTGCGAATCCGATGAACAAAATGGTCTCCGCCAAGGCGCGGAGACGCAAAGACTGCTGGTGGGTGGCTTCGGGTTGAGGGCGCGTTCTCATCACAGCCGTACTGTAGCATTGGTGTTTGAAGGAAAGCCCTCTCGAATTCCGGCAGTATTTGAGAACGCGGCGAAATATTTCGCCGACTCCCTTGTGACTCGAGTTTCTTTTGCAATCTTCTTGAAACCAGCTATCAGGACGGACTCTTGTGATATTATCGCCATGTCAACTGAAGTGATTTTGAGATCGCCTGTGACATCAGCTTCGCAGTATACCCGCACCGAATACCCCGCTGGAAATGAGCCTTCGTTTCCTGAAACAGATGTAGATCGGCAAGCCGTCCGCGCGCAAGTGGGCCGGATTTTTCCCAGTCACTGTTTTTCCAACAGCAAGCGAGATCCGGGTTACGATGCCGACGGTGATCGCGGAACCACTTTCTCGTCTGCCGTTCCCCAACAGCCGCATCCCGGCCACCATGCTCAATCCGCCCGTTTCCAAATCCAGGAACTCTTGAAATGCTCGACATGAGAAGGCGGTCATTCATTACATCGTTGGCGGCTGCATCCGCCACCCGTTTGCGCGCACAGGCGGGCGTTCATCCGCGACTGTTTCTTGACGCGCAGCGGGTTGCCAGCCTAGAGTTGCAGATCACGACTACGCACGCGGCCCTGTGGAAAGCTGTGCGCCAGCAAGCCGATAGTCTGGCCGGGCAGAATCCGTCCGTGTATCGGGACGATCCCACCCCGAACGACGAACAACTCTGGCAACGCGATGTCGGGAACGCCATGCCCTTTCTCGCAATGGCCCATCTGCTTACAGGGGATGTCAAATACCTGAATGGCGCCTCGCGATGGGCGGTGGCATCGTGCGGCTATCCCACCTGGGGGAAAGGAACAGAGAACGGTGCCGGCCTCGCCACGGGCCATCAGTTGCTCGGGTTGGCTCTGATTTACGACTGGCTCTACTTGAGCCTGACGGCGGATGTGCGGGACCAGATTCGCCGCACTTTAATCGCCCGCGGCGGGACGATGTACGCAGCCGCCCGCAACACCGCCTATTGGCGAACCACCTATCTGCAGAACCACCTCTGGGTCAACGTGGCCGGCCTGGCAGCCGCGGGTCTGGCGCTGCGCGGAGAATTCGACGCGACCGTATGGCTCGATCTGGTGCGGCAGAAGTTTCAAAGCACGGAAGCTGCGCTGGGGCCGGATGGCGCCAGCCACGAGGGCTCGGGCTACTGGAGCTATGGCGTCGAATTCATGCTGAAATATTGGCATCTAGCAGCAGACGCGTTTGGCGAAACGACGACGAGTCCGTGGTGGAATCAAACCGCTGCGTACCGGCTCTACATGGCCTTGCCGCGCGCGTCGTGGTCGTCCGCGAGCACTAACGTGGATATCGCGGACTGTCCGCGTAATGAATGGTATGGCCCCGATTATCTGCTGCGCCGCCTGTCTTCGCTGCATCGCGATCCGTATGCCCAGTGGCTGGGCGGAGAACTGGACCGCGCGGGAGTCACCGCCAACACCGCCCGCTGGTTGAACCTGCTTTGGTACGACCCGTCGGTCGTAGAGCGGCCGCCTGATGCATTGCCCACCATGCGGCACTTCGAAGACTTGGGGCTGGTCTCGGCGCGTTCGGGGTGGGATGGCAGTGAATCGCTGCTGGTTTTCAAGTGCGGTCCACCCTTGGGACACGCGGCAGTAAACAAGTTCGATTACGATGCGGGCTGCGGCCACGTGCACCCGGATGCGAACCATTTCGTGCTCTTTGCGAACGGGGAATGGGTGCTGCGCGACGACGGGTATGCCTGGAAACAGACCGATCAACACAATACTCTGCTGATTGACGGCAAGGGGCAACTTGGCGAAGGTTCGCAGTGGTTCGGGGCACTTGCCGCAATCCGTCCCCAAGCCAACCCGGTTATTCTCGAAGCAGCTTCCACTCCTGGGGTGGATGAGATCATCGGTGACGCGACGGCGATTTACCCCTCCACTTCCGGCTTGAAGCGATTTGTGCGCCGCCTGCTGTGGGTCAAGCCGAATTTCCTCATCGCAGTTGATGAGATCGAAACCGACATGCCGCGCCGGCTGGAATTGCGCTTTCACACGGAATTTCCGTGCGTGCCAGGCGAGAACGGATCGCTGATAGCGCAGGGGAAGAAGACCAAACTGCGTATCTCTCTGCTCACGCCTGATCAGGCTACGATGAGTTACAGTGAGGCTGCAGGTAAGGACCGCGATGGCAATGCCATGTCTCTGCACACGGTGAAGCTTGAGAGCACGCGATCGAGTTGGACGAACATCATGCTCTTTTCGTGGTAACGCGCGGATGGTGTGGAGACTGGCGATGCACCGCTGATTCAGCCGCCATCGAATTTCTCTTTATGTATTTTCATTCCGAGTCTCGCGGCGGAAAGGCCAGTGAAGAGGATTGGTGCACACCTCAGCTGTGGCGACTTAATTCCGGTCTTCTTCACGCAGACGACTGGAATCTGTTGTTCGGCATCATCAGCGATAAGGTCGGTTGGAGCAGAACGATAGCCCTCTGCGGCGGAGTCGGCTCGGCCATCACCACGCTGCCGCTCTACTATGTGCCGCAGATCTTCGGCGCCAATTGCACGCTGTGCGTAATCGCCTGCGCGATGCACGGCGCCACGCTCGCCGGTTACGTCCTGCTCTCCGCGCTGATGCCATCGCTCGCCCCCCGATCACCGCGGCGCCGCCATGTCAATGCTCAACCTCGGCGCAGGCGCCAGTACGTGGGTCGGGCCTGCCATCGTCCGTGTCTTCCTCACCCGCTCGGAGTCGGCGGCGTGATGTGGATCTTTGCCGTGCTCTATTTGATCAGCGCTGTGTTGGCCATGATGCTGAAGCTGCCCAACGAAAGTCAGGTTATGGCCGTTTCGGCGAAATCGTTGCGCGAACAGACTCGTGTTTACAGTGGAATGCCGGTTTCCTCTGGCAAACCTTGGAGACAATCGGTTCGATTGAAGGTGGGTTCATTGACCATTCTGGGAACTGGTTTATCGCCCCAGACTTTCTAGTTGCAAGTGATTTTTCAGAGGGAAGTGCTTTCGCTTCGACCGACGGCGAATGCTTCGGTTTCATTGATCTGGCTGGCAAGTTTGCCATTCGCCCCGAATTCGAAAAGTGTCACCAGTTCAGCAACGGATTAGCCGCGGTCTGCCGCGACGGCCGGTGGGGTTACATTGACCATCACGGTTAGTTAAGAATCCCGCTGGTCTTTGAGGGTCCTCGGGCGATGCCTTTTCGACATGGGGTTGCAGGCATGCAAATCGATGGCAGATGGGGATTCATTGATGGCGGTGGAAGTTTCGTAGTGAAGCCCGTGTACGATGACTTACATTCCTTCGCGGAAGGGTACGCTCCATTACGGCGGAATGGCAAGTGGGGGCTGATCAACCTAAACGGAGCGCTTGCTGTTGACTACATGTTCGAGGAGTTAGGCGAACTTGCCGGAGGGATTGCGCAAGCGAAACTCGATGGTAAGTCGGGCATTGTTTCCGCCACTGGTTCTTGGGTGATTCGACCTGATTTCGACAGATGTTATCGATTCTTTGGGAGGTTGGCCGTCGTGTGCAAATATGATTCGTACAGCTATCTTCGACGTACAGGAGAGGTTTTATGGACGTCTGACGAAGGCGCCATGGTTCAATCGCCACCGTTTGTTCCATAGTGCGCTCCACTGGCCGCTTACAGCAGTTGCTTGGCGCAATCTCTCTCCTCGCGCCTTCGCATCACCGATACGGCTCGCTACGGATCTTCACACCAGTGATCTCAATAGCCCTTCCCTCCCGGAACTCGAAAAACGCGCGGTAATCGCCACAGCGTAGGCGAAACCCGGTGCGTGGCGGCTTGAGCTTTTTCACATTGCCGGCGCGGCTTGTCAACTACCGGTCCACGCAGTAGAGAATTTGCATCGCGTTTTGGCGGCCGATTGCGCGCAAATCTGCGCGGGCTTCAGGCGACCAGATGACCGCGATTCGGCCGGGCGCGTCGTCCTCGCTCATTTCGCCAGCCCGAACTCGCGCAGGATCTCCTCATGCGGAATGCCTTCGCCGCGGGCGAGAGAGGCGCGGGCACTGTTCAGTGCCGCAGCCGTTTCAGGAGTGATCTCTTCAACTTCCACGGGAGCCGAGGCAAGCGAGCGTGTCAGCGGTTCCACCATCAGTTCGAGCAGGTTCCGAACGACATTGAACTTGTCCGCCGGAAGCATATCCAACAATACATGTGCCTGCTGGCGATCCTGATTGAGATTGGTTTCCATCGGTGCTCATCTTAATTGCAAAAGTCCGGCCACCCCGGTGTGGGTGCGTCTGCGGACCGTGCGCAGTTGCCTGAGATCGTCTACCGTGTCAATATACTGTGCCTGTCGAAGACTTCATTCCGGCCATTTCGCAACAGTTACGAAGATGCGAATACGCGGATTGAACGTAACCCACTATGTGCCATGCAGGAACAAACTCCTCCTCCCCACACAGCCAACCCACACCGCACCAA
>Ga0118677_10011459_pt1 | contig 13274 bp, 11 predicted proteins | sample AliMusrvi5mmetaG_FD_86154 | JGI IMG/M metagenome (GOLD analysis project Ga0118677, IMG submission 86154)
ATCGTAGTAAAATTATTTATACTTTTGTAATTGAAAGATAAATAAAAACCAACTTAAAATAATAAATTATGCCCAAAGGATATCTTGTGTTGATGGGTGGCGGAGAAGATTGCGACATTATTTTCAACCGTATGTTCGACCTGGCAGGAGGAAAGCATCTTTCCCGCATTGCCATAATCCCTTCTGCCAGTTCACATGTAAGTGAAACATTACATAGTTATGATGAGTATTTCGTTAATGAGTTAGGTATTGACGAAAATAACATATGGCAGGTGCCTCTGGCAACCAGCGACGATCCTGAAAGTGAGGATGTTGATGAAGAAAAATGGAAGGATAATGCCTGGGAAAATGAAATAGCAACAAAAATTAAAGAATACAATATTGTTTTTTTTGTTGGTGGCGATCAACGTAAATATATCGACGCTTTGAAAAAGAACAACGTGGATTCACCACTGTTAAGAGCTATTGAAGAAATGTATATTGATGGAGCCATCTTAGCAGGAACGAGTGCCGGGACAAATGTATTGTGTAAAAAATCTATAGCAGGAGGTATCAGTGAAGATGGCCTTATGAATCGTATAGCTTACAGAAATGAAGATGATGACGGCCATAAACTCCTTATTCTAGACGGTCTCGGACTTGTTGACAACATGATTTTAGATACTCATTTCGAGACCCGTGGCAGGATGGGCCGCCTTGTTGACGCTGCCGTACTGACACAAAGCAGTTATGGCATTGGCATCAGCGAAAAAACCGCTGTGATTATATCACCTGATAATACCATTGAAGTCATAGGATACGGCGATGTTATTTTTGCTAACCTTTCAAATGCACGTATCATTAATAAAATTAATGATCCTCTGCATGTGCGTGATATTAATATCAACCTGTTTACTCATGGAGACAGGTACAATATTGTTTCCGGTGGATTCGTACCCTATTTTAAAAAGGAAAGTATTTTAAACACACCATATTTTGATGCTAACGATTACTATATAAGTTTAAATGTTTTCAAAGATCATGAGACATCACATATCATGATTAATTATATGCTCGATAATGAAGCAAAAGATGTTATTGCTATTTCAGATTATGATAAACAATACCGTCAGGGAGATGTAACCTCTTTTGTGCGCTATATTGAAACAGATAAAACAGAATCGTGGTTTTGTAAAATGGTTTTTGATGATGAATCAGAACAATACGACAATTACTCAGGCACCAATGTGATGCTGGATATCATTCCACTTAAATTTGTGGATGAATATTTCAGGGCTAAAAATTTCAACGCTGTTATTTTTGGCGTAAAAGAAAATGTGCAGGTAGTCGTTTTTGATAATATAGCAACATCACCTATTGTTGATGCCAAGATATTTGTTTATGATGCTAACGGAAAACCCATCTTTAAAAAAGGCTCCGACCGCTATGGACGTTCATCTGTTCGCGTAGCATTCAATGAGGGAGAAGAATACACTATCAGGATTTCTTACGACAACAAAGAAAAATCAACTTCTTTCATTTTCATGCCTGATATGGAAGGTCTCTGCTTGTATTAATAAAAAATTCATCCTTAAATAAATGATGAATATCCAATATTGAACAGAAAAACTTTCAAGTTGAACATCACTTTAACATTGGTTATTGGGTGTTGGTTATTGGATATTTATTAATTTTGTGTAATATTTAAATTTTACCGAACAACAAAGATTTTTATTATAATTTTACTTCTTGTAAGCAAACAATAAATAATGGCAACCCCTATTTCTTTAGCTTTTTCACCTTGCCCCAATGACACTTTTATTTTCGATGCTCTGGTTCACAATAAGATAGATACTGAAGGTTTACAATTTTCGTATCATATAGAGGATGTGGAAACATTAAATAAGGCAGCCTTCAATCAGCAATATGATGTAAGCAAGTTAAGTTTTCATGCTTTTTACCATGTCATTAAAAATTATATATGTCTTACTTCGGGAGGTGCTCTGTGTGATAATTTCGGGCCTGTATTAATAGGCCGGAAATTCTATGAAAAACATGAAATCGAAAAATCATCTGTGGCTGTACCAGGTTTATATACGACAGCAGCTCTTATCTTTAACCACTTTTTTAAAGCCAAATCACTCATTCCATTTCTTTTCTCAGATATTGAGCAAACAGTACTTGACGGCAAAACAGATCTGGGGGTTATAATCCACGAGAATGTCTTCACTTTTGCTGAAAAAGGGCTCATTGAAGTCGCTAATTTAGGCAGATTATGGGAAAGCAATTACCATAAGCCTATACCACTGGGTTGCATTGCTGTTAAAAGAAGTTTGCCGTTAAATATTCAAAGAAAAATTAACAATTTGTTAAAAAAAAGTATCATCTTTGCTTTTGAAAATCCTACATCAAGCAAAGAGTTTGTTAAACAAAATGCAACAAATACAAGTGAAGCTATTATCAAAAAACATATTGACACTTATGTTAACAAGTATAGTATTGATTTAACTAACGAAGCAAAAAACGTCATACTCTTTCTCTATGAAGATATGGTGAAAAAAGGATTTATAAGTTCAAGTAAAGGAGCAGTATTTATTGAAAGTGATAAAACATAATTTATGATAATAGTTACAGGGGCGGCAGGATTTATAGGCAGTTGTCTTGTCAGAAAACTCAACAAAAAAGGCTTTAATAACTTAATTCTTGTTGACGATTTCTCAAATGAAAAAAAAAATAAAAACCTCTCTTTAAAAACTTATAGCAAGAAAATTGAAAGATTAGAACTTTTCGAATGGTTAGAAGTTCATTACCGAAAAATCGATTTCGTCTTTCATCTTGGTGCCCGTACTGACACTACAGAAACAGACAAAAACATCTTTGATACTCTAAACCTCGGTTACAGTAAAAAAATTTGGAATGCATGTGTTCAGTACCGGCTTCCGCTTGTTTATGCCTCTTCTGCTGCTACTTATGGCTCCGGTGAACTGGGATATGATGATGACCAGGATTTAATCCCCAGTCTAAAGCCTTTAAATCCTTACGGCGATTCGAAAAATGAATTTGATAAATGGGTTTTACAGCAAACCGAGAAACCTCCTTTTTGGGCCGGGTTAAAGTTTTTTAATGTTTATGGCCCTAACGAGTACCACAAAGGAAGAATGGCGTCAGTAGTAATGCACGCTTTCAATCAGATAAAGGAAAATGGATCCATGAAACTGTTCAAATCACATAATCCCAACTTTGAAGATGGTATGCAGTTACGCGATTTTATTTATGTAAAAGACGTGATTAAAGTTTGTATGTTTTTTTTGCATAAAAAAAGAGCTGATGGCATATATAACCTGGGCACAGGGCATGCACGTACTTTTAAGGATCTGGCATTGGCTACTTTTAAGGCTATGGATTTAGAGCCTGATATTGAATATATTGATACCCCTGAAGATATTCGCGATAAATATCAATATTATACCGAAGCCAATATGAATAAATTAAAATCTATTGGGTACAGGACTCACTTTTACCCTCTTGAAGAAGGTATAAAAGATTATGTAAGAAGATATCTGACAGATAAGAATTATTACTAGTTTAAATCTTTGACACTTTTTATACTCAGCTCCGATAGCTATCGGAGTCGAAGTGTAGTCCACTCTAGACACTCCAAACTCTAGGCACTTCCTACTCAAACGCAATTAAAAACTTCCTAGGCATATTGGTTTCAAAACGTAAAGCTTCCTTAGTAATAGGATGCGTAAAAGACAGTACCATTGCATGAAGGCCAAGACGCCCTATAGGATTAGTTTTAGCACCATACTTCTTATCTCCAATTATACTATGTCCTATATCCTGCATATGTACCCGTATCTGGTTCTTCCTTCCTGTTTCCAGATTTAATTTCAATAAAGTCATAAAAGCTGCCGTTTTGAGTACCACAAAATTTGTAATGGCCAACAGCCCGTTATTAGGATTTTGACTGGAATAGACTTTAAGGGAAGTACCTTCTTTAAGATAAGAGGTAATAGTTCCTTGTGTCTCACTGAGTTTACCTTCAACTACAGCCACATAAGTCCTTTCCAGAATAGTGTCGTTCCATGATTCCTGCAAAAGATGTTTTATCTCCTCGCTTTTGGCATACACCATCAGGCCGCTTGTATCCCTGTCTAGCCGATGGACGATAAATATTTTATTATCGGGGTTTTGCTCCTTTACGTGTGCACTTAACATACTGAATGCCGTATGGTCTTTCTGGTTGTCGGTAGCCACCGATAAAATGCCCGCATGCTTGTCTATTACAATCACATAATGATCTTCGTAAATGATACTGATGCCCCTGTATTGCTTTTCCCTTTCTATTCTATCTGATATCAGTTCAACTTTTTGTCCGGTTTTCAACAAATAATTGAATTGTGTAACTACTTTTCCATCAACAACAACCTGTTTCTTACCCAGAAGCGATTTTATGTTATGCCTGTTTTTTTTAGGCATTTTAGCCAATAGAAAAGTCATCAGTTCTGCAGGTTCTATTACTTCAAAACAGGGTTCTTTACCCTTGGCGGGCTTATAGGAACGGGAGTTATTGGCTGTCATCTATTGCGTAATTATTTTATTTTTTAGCAAAGTTATTCATTTATTTACATTTACTACATTTCATAAGTACCAAAAAGCAATAAACAAAAACAAATAAAAAACCCAAGTCCCAAGTCTCAAATTTAAAGCCCCAAGTCCAAAGCTGCCAGTTTTATTGGAATTTGGAGCTTGAAATTTGGAGCTTGGAGCTTATTTGTCATTTGATGTTTGAGTTTTGTCTTTAACCTTATTAGAACAAGCCTTACCTGCCAGCCATCCAGTAGAATATGCAATCTGAAGGTTGTATCCCCCCGTATCTCCATCCACATCAATAATTTCGCCGGCAAAATATAAATTATCAATAAGTTTCGATTGCATGGTTTGACTATCAATTTCTTTAGTACTGATGCCACCAGCAGTTATTATAGCTTCTTTAAAAGAACGGTGTCCGGTAATTATAAAGCGTAAATCTTTCATGATTAATCTTATTTTTCGACGTTCTGGCGCATTTATCTGATGACACGCCTTAACACTTTCAATACCACATTCTGCTAAAAACAAATGAATCAGTTTGGCTGGGAGCCATAATTTCATCAGGTTGTCTATTTGCTTTTTCCCATTCTGATTTAAGTCGTAAAGCAATTGTCTGTCGAAAGCTATCTCATCCATATTAGGAACAAGGTCTATACTAAACTCCACCTTGCAGCCATTATCAAGAGCCTCAACAGCAGCCCTGCTCAGTGAATGGACAAGAGGGCCGCTCAATCCGAAGTGGGTAAACAAAATTTCGCCTGTATCCTGACTGTGTTTTTTATTGTTAATCCACAAACTAGCCCTGATATCAGTGAGCGACAGTCCCTGTAATTGTTGCGCCTTATCACCCTGTGTATTTAAGGGCACTAAAGATGGACGAACAGGCACGATAGCATGACCTGCTTTAACTGCAAGGGCATAGCCATCTCCGGTAGATCCTGTTGAGGGATATGACTTGCCGCCGGTACTCAGAATGACTTGTCGGGCAAAAACATCATATTCATTATCATCGGTAATTATTTTAACCCCTTTTATAGTTTTTCCTTCTATTAATAAATCGATTACCTTGCTGTTATAACGAATCTCAACTTCATGAATAAGTGCTTTTCTTATAAAAGCGCCCAGCACATCTTTGGCCTTATTACTCACAGGATATACCTTGCCATGCGATTCAACTCTAGTTTCTACGCCACAGTCATTTAAAAAGGAAATTATATCTTTAGAAAAAAACTGTGAGAAAGCCGGTCTCAGGAATTTCCCATCAGGGTATATACGCTTTATAAAATCTGAGAGGCTTGCTATATTTGTAATATTGCATCTGCCATTACCTGTTATTAATAGTTTAATGCCCACACGACTCATTTTTTCGACAACCAGAATGCGGAGTCCTGCTTCACCAGCTTTGCAGGCAGCCATAAGCCCGGCAGGGCCACCTCCGATAATCAAAACATCATATATTTTCTGCTCCTTCTTCATTCATTATTCATTAATCGACATTCGATATTTTATTTGGCAATTAAATAGCAAGCTTTTAAACTAATCTTTGGCTTTAATTTTCGTCTAAGGTAATACATAAAAACTTTTTGTATTCTTATAATTATTTGAAAGATGAAGGTATTCAATTTAAATTAAAGCAGGGCATAATTTTTGGTAAAAAAGCAACCTAATTTTTTTTACCATGAATAAAATTTACCTCCGTACCCTCAGCTATACCTTAGCAACAATAGGTTTTTTTCTCGGTTTCACTTCAAAAGTTTTAGCTCAATATGGCGCATGGGTCGCTTCTTACAGGTATATGGGCAATGTGAATTCTGAAATATGTAATGAGCCACTGAACGGCATAAAAGTTACCCTGGAAGATAAAAATCATACTGTGCTCCAGGAAACTTATACTGATAAACTAGGTGCTTTTTATATCAACGCGCGTTCAGAGGGTTATGATGAAAGACTATATCTTAAATTTACCGATGTTGACGGTTTAAAAAATAATGGTGAGTTCTTACCCTTTACTGAAACTGTTTTACCAACAAGAAACAGAAAAGTGGATATAACCTTGTCCTATAATGGCAAAATCCCATGCCTGGAACCAACTGTTGTAAAAGAAGAAAAACTAATGGTTGTAACTCCAGCTCTTGATGCTGAAATTAATACTGTCGGCAAAACAGAAATACTTCCTTCAGTTCTGGATGTTATACCAAATGTTACCGAATTACCTGATAATAATACTATTACCATCGAACTTCCCAAACAAACGCCTTTAATTCCTGACCCTATTGATGATGTACTCATCTTTCCAAATCCCAATGACGGGGATTTTGCAATCTCTTACACCTTGCCAGAAAAGGGAATTATAAATTTAAAGGTGTATTCAAGTACAGGGCAGTTGGTATATACAGAAGATTTCATTTCTGAAAGTGGCCCCCAGTCAAAACAGCTTACCTTACCAAAGGTTGCAGCAGGAAATTATATGCTAACAATTAGTAATAAACAAAAAGTTGTTTCAAAAAATATTATAATACATCCTTAATGATATTTTAGAATGAAATAAACTTGCTTTTTTCTCAACGAAGTACGAAAAAATTACGAACCTACGAACAGTGTTATTCGTAAGTTCGTATAAATTTCGTAATTCGTTGAAATATTCATACAACTGCCTACTGCTACTGCCTTCTGCTACTGCCGCTGCCAACAAAAATTAATGTTGCAACATAATTTATATATAGGTTAACTTCGAATTGAAATTACCTCGTCTTCCCTGCCCATTTTTTCTTAAAATTATTTCCCGGGCTGTTTGAGTTTTCAGCCTGTCGGCTATTACGGTTGGGATTATGGTGTTGCTGTTTAGGTGCTTTCACAGGATTATTATCGAGCAAAGGATAAGCATGGTCATCAATAATCTGGATTTTCTTACCTATAAGTTTCTCTATATCTTTCAGATATGGTTTTTCTTCTGCATCGCAGAAAGAGTACGCAGTGCCCTTCGCTCCTGCCCTGCCTGTCCGGCCAATGCGGTGGACATAAGTTTCAGGCATATTGGAAAGTTCAAAGTTTATAACGAATTCCATGTCTTCAATGTCAATACCACGTGCAGCTATGTCGGTGGCTACCAATACCCTTGTTACCTGGGCTTTAAAATTAGCTAAAGCACGTTGACGTGCGCCCTGGCTCTTATTGCCATGTATGGCTTCCGCAATAACGTGGTTTCTCTCAAGTACTTTAACTACCTTGTCAGCGCCATGTTTTGTGCGTGTGAACACCAAAGCAGTTTTAATATTATTGTCTTTCAGCACATCAACAAGTAATGCGTTTTTATTGCCTTTGTCAACAAAATAAACAAATTGTTTGACGATGTCAACTGTAGAAGCTGAAGGTGTAACTTCCACTTTAGCAGGAAGATGCAGGATACTATTTGATAACTTGACAATTTCGGGAGGCATAGTAGCAGAAAAGAAAAGTGTTTGTCTTTTCTGGGGCAATGCGGCTATAATCTTTTTAACATCATGAATAAAGCCCATATCGAGCATGCGGTCTGCTTCGTCAAGGACAAAGATCTCAACATTACGTAAAGAGATAAATCCCTGGTTCATCAGGTCGAGGAGCCTGCCGGGTGTTGCCACCAGAACATCCACACCCCTTAGTAATGCTGATGTTTGAGCATGCTGACTTACGCCGCCAAAAACCACGGTGCTTATTAATCCTGTAAAACGACCATAAGCTTTAAAGCTTTCATCTATCTGAATAGCTAATTCACGCGTTGGTGTCACTATAAGACTTCTTATTTTTCGTTTTTTATCGTTGGTTCTGGAAGCAAGCAGCAATTGTAAAATAGGTATGGCAAAAGCTGCTGTTTTTCCGGTTCCTGTCTGGGCACAACCCAGCAAATCTGTCCCTTGCAGTACGATAGGAATGGCTTCTTTTTGAATGGGTGTAGGGATTTTGTAGCCTTCTTGTTCTATTGACTTAAGAATAGGCTCAATGATGTTTAATGATTGAAATGGCATAAATTAAATTAAGTGGAATCTGTTTTTCGTGAACCAAACCTTTCTGTTGTAGGGAGGGAAGTGTCCGTGAGTGAATTTTTGGCAAAGATACGTTTTTTAAATGGATAATCGGGCAAATTAAATTTTTCGTTAATTCGAAACCGCAGAGAACGCAGAGAAAATACATGCAGAGAACCACAGAGATAATATATTACGCAGGCTGGAGCCTGCCACCATAGCATGACTCCGGCAGTGCCGGAGCCATACATCTGAGGATAAAATGATAAATAAAAAATGTGCCAAAATACCGCCCCTTCAGTCATACTTGCCTACCGGCAGGCAGGGCTTCACCTATATCGCACATGCCAACCCACAGTGAAACTATGACAGCCCTAACGGCACTTCAGACTTGCTACATAATCAGTTGAAACATCCCCTCATCTTTATGTTTTACACCATCAGTGGTTTCGTATTTTACAACATAGTAATAATAATCTACTGGACAGGGTTCTCCGTTAACTTCTCCATCCCAACCATTTTCATGAAAGTTATAATAAAATTTATTGGTTTCAAAAAGCAATTTGTCTTTCTTATTAAAAATTCTCATTAAGTATTTATTCCCGTTTATACCCACACCTCGAGGTCCCCATACATCATTTAATCCATCACCATTGGGCGTAAATGAGTTTGGATAAAACATAACATTTTCCTGAATACTTTCAGATTTCTTGCATCCAAAAGAAATAAGTAGAATTATCACAGAAATTATTATAAGTAAATTTTTCATAAAAAGCTATTAGTGTTAATTTTTAATATTAATTCTTAAATCTCCGCCAATATAGGCCGGATAACCAAACCCTTCTAAATCGGTATTTTTAGAAATACCATAAGCGACAGATAATGAAACGCAGTTAAATGCAATAACTCCTGCATGAGCAGTAATTTTATTCAGGTCTTTATATGACAACCCTAAAAAATAATTATTTTTAAATGAACCCGTAATTGAGGGGCTTAATGATGATAACTTCCCTTTAAATCGTGAAATATAAGACAAGCAAAGAGATGGATGAATGGCGAAATTATTACAGATTTTAATTTTTCCACCGGTTGAAACATTTAGTTCTCTAGGAATAAGCGATACACCATAATTAGCTTCGTCAGGTTCAGTAAGGTTTTTTGTACCTATGCCAAAATAAAAAACCGGATTTTGATACCATGCACCAAGTTCGAAATTTATATCCTTCCTTAAAGGTTCAGAGCGCATTTCAGATGTATTCCACATAAAACCGTAAGCTGGATCTATCATATCTCCGAAGCTTACCCGATTCCAATCACTCACTATCCATTTCTCACCTATAGAAACTCCAACCCGTAATTTTTGGTAAAACTTTTTATCTTGAGTAAGATTAAAACTCCTTGCGTAATTGACGCCAATTGTTTTACTGCTAAGAATACCTCCTTTCATATCAGAATAATACACCCCGATGGCATTGTTTCTTTTCTTACCAAATGCCACATCATAAGCAGCATTATAATACTGTGAATGGTATAAGTTTCTGAACGTAAAAAAAGGCTTGTCAATACCTGCATTTACAAGGATGTTGTGTCCACCAAAAATACCTGTATAAGCAGGATTTGAGATGATGTTGTTGAAAAAAGAAGGAGCTCTGTCTTCACCTAAAACCGGGGGTTTTTCTGGAACAGAATCCTGTGTCTGAGCCAGTGAAATGAAAGGCGCAGACATGATGCAAAGAAGTAATAAAATGAAATGTAATTTTTTTATCATTCGTTTTTATTTAATAATGAATTGTTAAAAACAAGTATTTAGTGTTTGCTGAATAACTTCGGATTTCTTATTAAGACTTTAATGCAGAGCGAATAATTGAAATTCTATTGCAAGAAAATACATAACGTCATAACTTTAACTGTGCAACTTAATTCCGTTTTAGCAACGATTTTGTCACAAAATTTGCAAAAAGGCAAATTTTCCGCCAAAATCAATTTCTTCCTTCATTTTTGCCCTGCACTTCATTCGCAGCAGGAAGGCTGCTCATTCGTACAGGGCTATTAATATTAGACACCTACGGTGTCTCTATAATCAATTAGTCTTTAGTTATTCAACAAGCTCAATTTAGAATCAAATTGATTACACAAATATACAAATAAGTTTAATAAAATATATTTTTTATCTGCAGAAAAGTTCTGGAATTTAACCGCAGAGTACGCAGAGGAAATGCACGCAGAGTTTCGCAGAGAATATTTAATACGCAGGCTGGAGCCTGCAATTATATAATGACTCCGGCAGAGCCATAGCCAAACATTTAGTTATAAAATGATAAACTTGTAAATTGCTAGTCAAAGCGCACCCTCCAGTCTTTCAACTTTAGGCACTTTAGGTGGTCACTGAGAGCAGCCGAAGTGCACTTTAGGCACTTCCTCTACTCTCCCACTTCCATAAAAAAACGAAAGCCTATATCGGTGGCTGATTTCGTATAATATCTTTTGGAGCTTATTTTTACATCACCACCGGCATCTTTCCAGCCGCCCCCTCTGCAGATTCCTTTTTCTTTGACCATTTCAGCCACATTGCCACAAATATTGTAAATACCAAAGGTATTAGGAAAGTAAGAGTCGACAGGTGCTGTAATGTCGGCATTGTCGTTCAGAAAGCCTCTTATACCAGATTTACCAGTATATTCCACAACAAATTTTTTCGTTAAAGTGTCGTACTTTATGTCTTCATCTCCTATCTGCTTGAAATTACACATATAATGACCATTCTGAAACAAAGTATTACCCCAGGGATATTGATTGGCATCTAACCCTCCTTTGGCAGCCACTTCCCATTCTTTTTCAGAAGGAAGTCGGAAAGTTACTTTTTTATACTTGCGTTTGGGATTTGCATTATACACATCGGTAAGCCATTTGCAGAACAAATTAGCACCTTCATAAGTAACATTGACTACCGGATAATTGTCATATGCAGGGTGCCTGAAATAAAACTGCACATAAGGTTCGTTATAGGCTAACTTATCTCTCCAGTTTAATGAGTCCACCATGGCAACCTTTAACAGATCTGACTTGCCCTCTTTGATTAAGCTGTTAATGAATTCCCGGTATAACGTATTTGAGACTTCGTATTTGCACGCATAAATGTTCCCTTTTAAAGGCACTAATGATTTTTCAAAATCCTTGAAATTAAGAATGTCTTCTTTATTGTCTTTTTCTATTGCAAAAGACATTAAGGCTATTGCAACCATGAACACTAAGCCTAAAAATAAGGTTTTTATTTTATTCATGTTTTTGAAAATTTTAAAATGATTTATAAAACTAATATTATTAAAGATTTCAAAATTAATATTCAAATCGTGGATTTACAACATTATTATAAATAGAGCCGAAAGTGTAAGTAATACCAAAATTAAAGTAATAAGAATATTGTGTGGCCAATTGTTGTTGCTGCAACAGTACTTCTTCGAGTGTTGCGCCAGCTTTGGGTAATGAAAGTTGATCGTGGATTATCGACAGGTATACGTATCCGGAAAGAGATAATCCCTTTAAAATTCTGACATTTATATTGGAATTAATATAAAGGTTATTCTTGCTGAAATCGTGAAGATAATTGCTATAGCCAAGGGAAGAATTGGCAGAACCCCATTTTGTGATAAAATTCATACCCATACTCAATGAGTGTGATAAGAGATTTTCTTTTAGTTTATCATAAATTGTTGTATCGATATAATGGTTGAAGTCGTAGCCTAACTTATATCGAAAAGTGATCAGTTTGCTTGACGATTTTTCGTAAGGGAACACATCGTATTCAATACCTGCCGAAATATTATTGTTTAATTTAATATTACTGTAAGTGTCGTTATTCAAAGAATAGAAGTAGCCTGCCGACCAATGTTTACCTAGCGATTTAATAGCGTTGTGGCTCAGATAGTACGACCGCCTGTAAGTCCAGATGGTGGTGGTATCATCGCATACATATTTGGCTTCTCTATAGTAAGTGCTGGCGCTGAAGCCTATTTTCCAGTTTGGTGTTACCTTTCGTGCTGAAGCGGAAGAACTGAGCTGTAGCTGTGTATAGTTTTTATCGCCACTACCATAACCAGATAGGTTTACATTGTAAACCCAGCTTTTCCATTTGTCCTGTACATTTTCGTTACCTGCTTCAGGCAGGTTCGATTTTATTTCAATAAGCTTGTTGCCAGGAGTTTTCATAACATAGCGCATCAATCCCATTTTTAAGACTCTAACAATTTCGTTTCTGTTTTCGTCAAGTGTGTTATTCACGCTTGTAGCCTGCTTTATAGTATCGTCCATGCCCTTAAATTCTTTTTTGCCGATGAACATAAAATTAAATTCTGTTCCTCCCGAACCGGTAGTTGACTGAGTAATAATAACATGCACCTGCGATTCCTTTGGATCCCGCACATAATTGACAAAATTAATTTCTTTGCGGATATATGAATAGTCGCAATAGTAGCATGTCCCCATATCCAAAAAAATTTTAAGAGCATCGGAAAGGATACTGTCTTTTACAAGAGAATCTGCTTTGGTTGTTTGCGCTATTGAATTGAAAGAGAGGAATGTAAAGAAACATATAAATAATGTCTTTATTTTACTCATTTTGTTATTTTTTAGCGTTAATAGAAATGTATATTATACTTAAATGGCACTTCATTTCCTCTCGTATCAAAAATACTAAAGGTGGAA
>Ga0118677_10011460_pt1 | contig 13272 bp, 10 predicted proteins | sample AliMusrvi5mmetaG_FD_86154 | JGI IMG/M metagenome (GOLD analysis project Ga0118677, IMG submission 86154)
GAATGGGTTCCTCAGAGTATGGGCCATCATCACCGCTTGGGTTTTTCCGGTAACATAGGCCTCCTGCAGCATCTCAACGCGCGCATTAAGGGTGACGGGGTCGTTGTCGATGAAGACGGGCACGCAGCCGTGCTGCAAGATGGGGGCCACTGTCGTGGGAAAGCCGGCGGCCACGGTAATCACCTCATCGCCCGGCCGCAGCCGTTGTTCACCCAGTTTCGGGCTGGTCAAAGCTGCCAAGGCAACCAGGTTCGCCGAGGAGCCGGAATTGACGAGCACCGACTTCTTAGCGCCGAGGAACTGCGCCAATTCGGTTTCAAAGGCCTCGCCTTCCGGGCCGAGGGTGAGCCAGAAGTCGAGCGTGCTCCGCACCGCCGCCTCGACTTCATCGGCATCGAAAACCCGTCCCGCATAGGGCACAGCCGTTTCGCCCGGGACAAAGGGGGTGTCGTTTTCCCGGGCCGGCCGGTTAGCCTGATGTGCCAGTGTGGAATATTCGCGGCTCAGCCGCAGTATCTCCGCTTTGAGCTCAGCCAGGGGTTGGTTCATGACAGGAGGTTGCTACAGAGCCCAGGGGACCCCCGCGGAGCGGGCGGCTTTCACGTAATCGTTGATTTGATTCAAGGTAAGAGAGCGTGCTTGGGATGCGTCAGCCGCACACCGCCGATACCAATTCACCGAGGCGGCGATGGTTTGTTCGAAATTCCAGACGGGTTGCCAGCGGAGCCAGTGATAGGCTTTGTCGGTGGCCAGGTTTAATAGCTTCGCTTCATGCGCCGCGTTCGGGTCACTGCGGTCTTCCCAGTTCCCTGGCCAATGCTTGAGGACTTCGGCGACGAGTTCGGCGACCGTCCGGTTGGACACGTGCGACGGGCCGAAGTTGAAGGCACTGCAAAGGGAGTTGAGAGTTGATGGTTGAGAGTTGAGAGCTGCCCGATGAATCTCGGCTCCAAGTTGCAGGTATCCGCTTAAGGACTCCAATACATGTTGCCAGGGGCGGGTGGCCACCTTGTTGCGGACGAGGATGCTCCGGCCCTGTTGCAGCGCACGGATGCAGTCGGGGACGATTCGATCGGGAGCCCAATCCCCGCCGCCGACGACGTTGCCGGCTCGGGCGCTGGCGATCCTGACGGGGTGGTCCTGGAAGAAGGCGCGGCGCCAGGAGGCGATGGCGATCTCTGCCGCCGCCTTGCTGGAACTGTAAGGATCGTGGCCGCCGAGAGGGTCTTGCTCGCGGTAGCCGTAAACCCACTCGCGGTTCTCATAACACTTGTCCGTCGTAATGAGCACGGCGGCGCAGGGCTTGGCCAGCTCGCGCATCGCCTCGAGGACGTTGATGGTGCCCATGACGTTCACGGCGTAGGTCTCGGATGGATGGGCGTAGGACTCGCGGACGAGGGACTGCGCGGCGAGGTGGAAAACGAAATCCGGCTGGGCGGCCAGAAGCAAGCGACGGACCGCCGAAGCGTCACGCAAGTCGGCCAATTCCTGGTGAAGCCGGTCGGCCAAGCCGAGTTGGTCGAAGAGGGTAGGCGTCGTGTGCGGAGCCAGGGCGAAGCCGTGGACCTCGGCTCCGAGTTCCAAGAGCCAGTGGGCGAGCCAGGCCCCCTTGAACCCGGTGTGCCCGGTCACCAGTACAGATTTGCCCCGGTAGAGGCCGCTAAAGGGGCGAGAGTTCATGCCAGACAAGCAGTTAGAACTGGAAGACAGACAACTGGAAGACAGACGTTAGATGACAACCGACAGCGAGCCGCTCTGACTTCTGAGTGCCGATTCCTGACCTCTGGCGATTCACCAGACTTTCCAGGGCGCCTTACCGCTGCTCCAGAGCCGGTTGAGCAGGGTGTATTCGGTGAAGGTATCCATCGGCTGCCAGAAACCCGCGTGCTGGCAGGCCATCAACTGCCCTTCCGCGACGAGGCGGCGCATCGGCTGCTGTTCGAGCATGAGGTTGTCGGAGCCTTCCAGGTAATCGAAGAGTTTGCGTGAGGCGACGAAGAAGCCGCCATTGATCCAGCCGGCTTCGACTTGGGGCTTCTCGTTGAACTCGGTGACCGCGGCATCGCCGGCAAGGCCCATCTCACCGAAACGGCCGGGCGGGTGAACGGCGGTGACGGTCAGGACCTTGCCATGTTTCTTGTGGAAGGCCAAGGCGGCGTTGACATCCACGTTGCCGACCCCGTCGCCATAGGTGAGGAAGAAGTGTTTGGCGTTGGCGAGGTAGTGCTGGACGCGTTTGAGGCGGCCGGCAGTGAGGGTGTCTTCGCCGGTGTCGGCCATCGTGACCGACCAGTCGAGCTCGTCCTGGCGGTTGCGGAAGCGGCAGGACGCCCGGCGGCCAAGGCGCACCGTTACGTCGTTGGTCAGCCATTGGTAATTGCGGAAGAAATCCTTGATCATCTCGCCCTTATAGCCGAGGGGCAGGATGAACTCCTGGTGACCCTGGGCGGCGTAAATCTTCATGATATGCCAGAGGATGGGCCGGTTGCCGATGGGCAGCATCGGCTTGGGGCGAAACTCCGTTTCCTCGCGCAACCGGGTGCCTTTGCCGCCGCAGAGAATGACGACTTTCATAACCAGTCAACAATAAACAGGAGATGGACGGAGACAGATGCTATTCCAGTTCTGCTCTTGCGCTTTCAGGCAAGCTACCGCCCTTGGTCGTTTGCCGGGAGTTCCGGCAAGAGCAATCGGTACTGACTACGAGACCACAGACCACAAGACCACGGACTATTGACTACTCACCGTGATGGCCACCAGGCGGGCGGGAACGACGAGCAAGCCACAGATTTCGGCCAAAGAGCGCGGCTGACCGGTCCGGGTCCGCGCTCGCCGATCCTTTTTCTTCCGTGGCCAGTATCATGGGCGTAGTTTATAGTGCTGGGATATGCGTGATTCAAGCCGTATTGAACAAGTCACGCCGACGAACCCCCGATGCCTGAGTGTGACAACCCGGTAAGCATGGTCTATTCCAAGAGTCTCAACTTGCGCAGGGCCTTGTCCCAAGCGGCTCCTTCCAACTGGATGGCTTCACGGCGCGGCTTCAATCGGAGGAAGTCGCTATGGACCCTGGCAAGCCCTTCACCGACTATTCAGCCAAACCCCGCTGCTCAGGGCTTATTTGGTGGCACACTCATCGCTTCCTATTCGTCAGGTGGTATTAGCGGCTCTGGGTAGACTGGGCACGCCGCCTGCGACAAGGTGGGCCGTATGGCATTAATGTCGGCCCAAAGGCCGGATTCATCCCGACCGGACGGGAGCGGCCTGGTCCATTCTGGAACAGGTGATCCAGCTTTTGAGACAGTCCTAGCCAGGACAGGTCGCGGTTTGTGGGGACTCCCTGCGACCTCCTGGTCCCGCATTCTGGTGTTGTTCCTTGCCTTGGCCTCGATCAAAATCGCCCTACTGGCGGGGCTGGGCAGGCACTTGAGCGAGATTCACTGGAGAGTGGGGTCGTCGCGGACGACGTGGTGCCATCCTGCGGTTGCGTTTTACTTGTTTATTTGCCTCGGTGTCCTGAGTTTGCTCGGACTCGCCCGGCGCTGCCGGTCAGTTGGACTCAAAGCCGTCCGGGTGGCAAACGCAATAGTGTTGAGTTTGGGGCTGCTCTTCATCTTTTTGACCTTCCACAGCGGCGAGAGAAACTACCTTTACCCCATCATGACCGGGATATTGAAGTGGTCGAGCCTGGGGCCGTATCTCAGCTTGGACTTGTGTTTTCGGCCCCCCTACCTGGCCGCCTGGCTGCTCGGCTACGCCTTCATTTATTACCTGCTGGCGCGCACCGGCCACGAATCGTGGACCCTTCATTTCACCGTGCTCTGCGCGGGAGGGTATGCGGTTTTCTACCTGCGGGAACTCGCAGCCTACAGTAACGAACTGCTGGTGGCAGATTGTCTGGGCGTGGTTTCCCTGCTGATTTTCCGGCTACCGAGCAAGAAAGTGCAGCTTGCCTGGTTGGCGGCTCCGGCTGTTTGGAGTTTGGGCTCTGCCTGGGGGCTGTTCTACGTCTCCTCACCGCATGAGAGTGTGTCACTGCACTATTTCTTCATGCTTTTGGGGTCGAGCGTCATCCTCTTCAGTGGGGCGACACTCTTGGCTCAACAGCGTGGATTCTTGGGACCGTGGAGCAGCCAGGTTTTCTTCTACTTCGTAGCCTTCTTGCTGCTCACGAATAACCACTATCCAATGGCCGCAAACTTCAATAATGCGCTCTGCCTTGGGCTGGAATTCCCCCACTATTTTGCAGGCGAATTGCTGGTGGCGGGACTGCTGGCTGTCTGCGCTATGGTGTACTCCAAGGTTTGGCCCAAGGCGAGGCTTTGGTGGCTCGACATATTGAGCCTGGGGTTGATCGCGGCCGCTTTTGTCGATTTCAGACTCTCGCGAATCATGGGCACGCGACTGGACTGGGATCTCATCTCGTTTGGCGACAGCCCAGAAATGATGTGGCGAATGGCCCGGCCCTACCTGCCGGGGGCGCTCGTAGCCTTTGGCCTGACGGTGCTGATCTATGCCCTTGTGGTTCGAGGGATGCAATCATGGCGTCGCGGTCTCCGGGCAGGATCGGACGCAAGTCCGCCGGGCGGAGGTGTCTGGTACGCTACGGCCAGCTTCGTGTTGCTGGGTGCCCTGGGGTTTGTTGTGGCAAACCCGGACAAAGCCGAGGGCCAGGCAGCGGTGCGCCTGGTCCAGAGCAGCCCCGTGTGGAAGCGGGTGGCCAACCGGACTGTCAGCCGCGAGGAATTCCTGCGCTCAGCCCACGCCCTGGGATTGGGCGATTTGGAGACGCCGGGCCAAACTTATCCTGCATCGGCGCGCAGAGATTTAAATGTAGTGCTTATCTTCCTGGAGTCTTCATATAATAAGCACCTTTCTTTGTTCGGCAGCAGCGAGGAGACACAACCATTACTGTCCAAATACAAAGATCGGATGGAAGTGTTCCCGAACTTCTTTTCAAACTTCGCCGGCTCGATCCAGGCGCGGTTTGCCACCTTCACGGGGCTGTATCCGGTCCGGGATTTCAATGTGTTTACCATGCAGCGGGTCAACGTGAAGAGCCTTTTCGATGTGTTCCATGACCACGGTTACACGTCTTCGCTATTCTACTCGTCCTTCTTCGATTACACGGGATTTCGCGATTTCCTCAATAACCGCCGGATTGACGAGTTGTATGATGCGGATACGATGCCCGGCCCGCGCAAGACCGAGCGCGTATCCTGGGGGTTGCGCGAGGAGGAAACCCTGGGCGCAATCCGCAACCAGATTAAGAAGTATGCCGGTGGCAATCAGCGGTTCTTCCTTACGTACGTTCCAGCCGCGCCTCATTATCCATATGATTGTATTCCGGAGGCCTTCCGCCGCTTCAAACACGGCGCCGTGGGCGATTACACACCCCTCTATCTAAATGAGCTTTTGTACATGGACTGGGTGATGGCGTCGATCATCGACCAGTTGAGAGACTCCGGCTTGCTGGATAAGACACTGGTCGTTATCACGGACGACCACGGCGAGATGACGGGTGCCAATGGCGACCCCATCGGGCATGGCTGGGTAATCACGCCCGAATTGGCCAACGCACCGCTCATTATTATGGATCCCCAAAACCCCGGCTATCATCTTAATTATACCCTGGGCTCGCAAATCGACTTGCTCCCCACGCTCCTCGAACTCTTGAGAATCCCGGTTCCCCCCGACCAGCTTTATGAAGGCCGTTCACTTTACGGCCCGGAAGCGGGAGATCACCGCCTCGTCTATTTGAATTCCTATGAGCAATACGGAGTCATCACGCGCAACCACTTCGTGGTCGGCAACCGCAAGACCGACGAGGGCGGCGCCTCCTCTTTGCCAGGAACCCTGTATGCGATCTCCAACCAGGGAGCCAAGACTCTCTTCACCGCGGATCCCGCGGCCAAGGAACGTCCCGTGTTGATTCGCCCATTCGACGATTTCCAGGAGAATCTGCTCCGCAACTATTCCTTCTATTGCGAGTCGGTTTGCAGGACCACGCAGACGGTTGTCCTTCGCGCTGGGCCTTAGCAGCCTGTTGAAATATCCCTCCGAGCGCCGCGTGAGGGCACGCGGCCTGCATGATTTCCCAAGAAATCGCAGGTCGTGTAGGCCCGGTGCCCTCACCGGGCGATTATTTCAACAGACAGTTAGCAAGGCTCCAAACGCTTCGCTCCCGCATCCAGGAGTCCACCGTCGTGTCCACATTTCTTGTGGCTCTTCCAGATTGGAGACACCTGATTGATCTACTGCCGGTTTCGTCGGGTCAAATCCGAAAGGCGCGTCGGGTCGATAGCGGACGGGATGAAGCAGCATTCAACGTTGATTTCGCCGGCCCACCTGCTACGTTCTGGTCTGCGGTGAGCGATCGGCAATACGTGAACACCTATTGTAATAATAATAACCGCTGATCGCTCAGTTCACGCCGCAACGACAGAGAGATCAAGTTATGAAGACAAAGACAGCCCGCAAAGGGGGCTTCACGCTGGTGGAAATCATGATCGTAGTGGCCATTATTGGCATGTTGGCTTCGATCGCGGTTCCCAACTTCGTGAAGGCCCGTACTACGGCACAGATGAATGCCTGCATCAGCAACCTGCGACAGATAGATGGCGCCATTCAGCAATGGGCGCTCGAGACGAAACAGGGTGATAACGCAGCAGTTACCGCTGCGGACATCCTGCCGTATCTAAAGAGTTCCGTGGTTTGCCCGGGGGGCGGCAAAACATTCGCCGACAGTTACTCGGTTTCGACGGTGCAGGCCAAGCCTACGTGCCTGCAGAAGCCGGCCACGCACAAAATTGATGACACGGTGCAGTAAACGTGTCCTGTTTTTGGAATGACGACGGCCCGGGAGCAATCCCGGGCCTTTTTGCATCGTCGCGGCCACGCCCAGTGACAAAGTCGGGGATAAGGACTCCAATCTGAAACTGTAGGAGACGACGTGAGGAGTCTCTAATCAGCACGTTCCGAACAAGCCCAGGTTTGGGCAGTAGGCCAAGAGATCAGAGACTCCTTACGTCGTCTCCTACAATGTCTTACGAAGACTTTGTCCTTGGCCGTGTCTTCGCGGCATCATAGCGCAGATTTGCAGTCGGCTGCACTGCAGATTACTCATATCTTGGCGAATTATAGGGCCTGACTCTGCGGGGACAACGAACACCTTTCGAAGCCGGCCGCGTTGCGGGGAGGAACCGGTTGGCATCCCGGTTGCTTGCTATGACAGGTGCGGTTGCAGCAGGCAATCAGTGAACCAGAACCGTAATAATATAACGCGCCTGTTGCTAGTTCACGCCGCGAAAACAGACCGATAGGAAGTAAACATGAAAAATAGAACCTCTCGCAACTCGGGCTTCACGCTGGTGGAAATCATGATCGTAGTGGCCATTATCGGCCTCTTGGCTGCGATCGCCATTCCCAACTTCGTCCGTGCCCGCACGCAGTCGCAGAAGAACGCCTGCATCAACAACATGCGCCAGATCGATGGCGCGATTCAGCAGTGGGCACTGGAGACGAAGGCCGCCTCCGCTGCCACCGTCTCGTTCGGCGCCATCAAAGACTACCTGAAGAACTCGGTGGTTTGCCCGTCGGGCGGCACCACGTTCGGCGACAGCTACACGATTGTAAACGTGAGCACCAAGCCGGTGTGCAAGAAGGTACCGACCGGAACCAACGCCCACGTGCTGGCGGCTGATACCACGAGCTAATTGTCTAGTTTCTAGGCACCCGCCGAGGCTTGAGAAGAGATTCTCAAGTCTCTTTTGTTTGGCGGGGTGCCTGAATCGACGAGCTTGGCACCTCGCTTGCTTTTTATTCTGTGCGGTTGCAACAGGCAATTAGTGAACAATAACTGTAATCATATTATACCGCCTGTTGCTGAGTTCACGCCGTACGACAGAAAGGTAAAGTTAGAATGAAAAGCAGAAGAATGAGAGTCAAGGGATTCACCCTAGTGGAAATAATGATTGTTGTCGGCATCATTGGCTTGCTGACCACGATCGCCACTCCTATGTGGGTCCGCGCACGCACAGCGTCGCAGACCAATGTCTGCATCAACAACTTGCGACAAATCTTCGGGGCCATGCAGCAGTGGGCATTGGACAACCGGCAGGCCCCGGACGCGCCCGTCACGCCCGATGCGATCCTGCCGTACTTGCGGAGCGCGGTTGTCTGCCCATCGGGCGGCAGTGCCGCGACTTTCGGTACCAGCTACAGCCTCACTACGGTCACCAATATCCCTACCTGCCGGATCGTCCCAGTGCATATCCTGGCTCCGGATACCATCAACTAGCGCGACTAGCGCCGGGAGTTCCGAGAAGGCTTGAGATGGAATTCTGGAGGGCCTTTCGTTTGCCAAAGCGCCCGGCGTCGTGCCGGGCAAGGAATTGGGTGCGCTCGCTCTTATGAAAGGGATTGTTCCGTGCCCGGGGCCAACTATACTTCGCCCGGGCAAGGGTGCCTTTGAGAACCATGGAACCGATTGTTGAGACCAAGAACTTGCGGGTTGAGTTTCGGGTGCAGAACTCGGGGCAGGCGAAGAAGGTGGCGGTCAAAGACCTGAACCTGAGGATTTGTGCGGGCGAAGTGTTTGGTTTTCTCGGTCCCAACGGAGCTGGGAAGACGACGACGATGAACGTGCTGCTGGGCTTCGCCAATGCCACCAGCGGGGCGGCCTTCCTGTTCGGCGTGGATGTGCGCGAGCCCATTGCGCGCCAGCGCATCGGCTACCTGCCGGAACTGACCTACTATTACAAATTCCTGACCGCCGAGGAACTGCTCCGTTTCTACGCGCGCATCTTCGGCATCCCGCGCGCCGAGGCTGACCGGCGAATCGAGCATCTGCTGAAGCTTGTCGAATTGGATTCCGCCCGCCAACGCCCCATCAAGACCTACTCGAAAGGTATGCAGCAGCGGGTGGGGCTGGCTCAGGCCCTGATTAACAATCCTGACCTGCTGATCCTGGACGAGCCAACCAGCGGCTTGGACCCGCTGGGCCGCATGAAAGTCCGGGAGATCATCCAGCGGTTGAAGAATGAAGGCAAAACCGTTTTTTTCTCGTCCCATGAGCTGGGTGAGGTCGAAACCGTGTGCGACCGCGTCGCTATCATCAACCAGGGCGAACTTAGGGTCGAAGGGCGTGTCGCCGACCTGGTCGAGAAGCACCAGGCCAACTTGGAGCAGATCTTCCTCAACATCATTGGCTACCAGCCACAACTCGCAGCATGAGAAATTCGACGATCACCGCGGGCGGAGCGCGGACATTCCTGTCCGCATCAGCTTGCGAAGCCCCGCGTGGCGTGGATTTGCGGCCAGTTTTGCCCGAAGCGGACAGGAATGTCGGCGTGTTCCCATGTTGCCCATGCGCGGCCACACGAACACGCCGACAACAATCTCCAATGCCACTAGGATTTGACCCCCCTCATCCCGGAGGGATGGCCGAGAATAGCCCAACGTTTCAACGTTGGGGGCGCGAGTTTAGAGGGGCACAAGTCCCGAAGGGACGGCTGGAACCCTGTGCGATCCGTCAACCGTCCCTCCGGGACTTATTGAACCACGGACGCTGGTTCCCAACGTTGAAACGTTGGGCTATTATCGGATGTCCCTCCGGGACAAAGACTTGGCTCGGTTTCGCGGGTGTTCTTTGGGATCAAATCCTACGGTATCTGACATTGCTGTCCGCAGCAGCTTGCAAAGTCCCGCGTGGCGCGGATTTGCGGCAAGTTATCCGCGAAGCACATTGCTGCGGACAGGAATGTCCGCGCTCCGCCTGCTATCCTTGAGGCCTTACCCGCATGAAAACTATCCTCGCCATCGCAAGCGTGGTCATTATGGAATTGTACCGGCGGAAGGACTTCTACGTCCTTTTCGTCCTTACCGCAGTCATCACGCTAGTGATGGGGTCGGTGAGCTTTTTCAACGATACCCGCATGGTCCGTTACGTGAAGGATATCGCGCTACTGCTGATCTGGGTTTCCGCGTTGGTGATCGCCATCGCCACAACCGCCCGCCAAATCCCGGCGGAGCGCGAGAACCGCACGATCTTCCCGCTGCTGGCCAAGCCGGTGACGCGCTGGCAGGTGATTCTCGGCAAGTTCGCCGGCTGTTGGCTGGCCTGCGGGATGGCGCTCATCGTCCTTTACCTCTTCTTCGTCGTTGTGAGCGGCACGCGCGAACACCATTGGCCGCTGCTGAATTACTGCCAGGCGCTCTGGCTGCAATGGGTAATGCTGGGTGTGGTGGTTGCTTTCGTGCTGCTCGGTTCGGTGGTTTTTAGCTCGACCGCCTCCAATGCCACCATCTCGTTCATCGTGGTGCTGGGCATTCTGTTCTTGGGGCGCTATTTGAACCAGGTCGCCTTGCAGCAGACCGAGCCCGTGAAGACACTGGTCTATGGGCTTTATTTCCTGATTCCGCACCTCGAATGGTACGACGTGCGGGACCGCCTGATTTACGACCAGAATCTGGTGGGGTGGGTGGACTGCTGGCTGGCGACGCTTTATGCGATCCTCTATATGGCCGTGTTCCTGTTGGGCGCCTGGCTGGTGTTCCGTCGCAAGCCGTTGAACTTGTGAGACGCGAAACGTGATGCGTGATGCGTGAAACGAGAGACGTGAAGAGACTTGGGCCTTACGTCATACTGGTAATGCTCCTAGCCGCCTGCTTCAGCCTGGCCACTGTGCTTCAGGAACGGGTCTCGGATTGGAGCAGGCGCGGTGAGTCCGACAATGTGTTGAAGGTCCTCCTCGGGGACGGACGCCGCCTCTTTGCCGACCAGTTCTTTGTGCAGGCTGACGTGTCCTTTCATAGCGGCTATTACCCTTCCATCTTCGACCAGGCCCGCGCGCCCAAAGACACCAGCCACTTGACGGCCAGAGAAGGGGAGCCCGCCGCCGAGGAGCACGAGAAGCAAATGAGCTTCCTGGGTCCGCCCCGAGACTGGATCGAGCGCTTTGGCCGGCATTTTATGGTAACCGAGCACACCCATTTGCAGGGCAGCCACGAGAGCGAGATCCTGCCTTGGCTGAAACTCGCCGCCGAGCTGGACCCGCAGAAGATTGAAACCTACACGGTTGCCGCCTACTGGCTGCGCGACCTTGGCAAGGTCAAGGAAGCCGAGCGTTTTCTCCGAGAAGGATTACTTAGCAACCCTGATAGTTACGACATCCTCTTCGAGCTGGGCCGGCTTTATTACGAGAGCAACCACGATTCGGCCCACGCGCGGAAGGTCTGGGACCTGGCCCTGCGCCGGTGGAGCGAACAGGAGACCGCGGGCAAGAAGCCCGACGTCCTCAAGCTCGCTCAAATCGCCGTCAACCTCTCGCGCCTGGAGGAAGTGGAGGGGGATCTTGCGCGCGCGATCCAACTCCTGGAACTCGCCCAGAAGGGCTCCCCCCACCCGGAGGCGTTGCAGGAGCGAATCGACGAGCTCAAGCAGAAGCTGGCCACCCAGCCGGCCGCCGCTGCTCCGGGGTCTCGTTGACAGCGATTCAGTTGGCGGGCTTAGCAACGGAGTTGCTGCGGAGGGCAGGGGGTATGGGGGCAGAAAGCCTCAGCGTCAGGCCATCTACATTCGCGCTCCCGGCATAGATTGTGAAAAAGAAGTACTGCGCCACCTTGTCGAAGGCTGGCAAGAGGGAGAAATCCATCCAATCGTTGAGGTTATTTTCCGGTCCGATTATGCCGGGCAAGCCGGGGAAGAGGCTGGGACCGACGCCATCGGTCGAGGCTCCCGGGTCATTCTTCGTCGCCTCGAAGGCCAAGCGCATGGCGTCTTTCTCGTTGTCGTAGCCGAATAAGCCGGTCCCCATGCCGCCCACTCGCTGAGCAGCCTCCAACAGCCCGGGCGTGTCGTGCAGGGCCTTGGCTTGGTTTTCACCACTGCGTAGATATTGCTCAAGCATGGCGGTGTCGGTGGACATTGCCACGTAACCGCCGCTAGCCGCGCAACTCAGCGTGCGTTGCAGGGTTGGCCGGGCGGTACCCGCCATGGAAAAAGGCATGGGGGGCAGCGGGACCGAGAATATCTTACGACCGAGGAATTCCCTCTCGGCTGGCGCGTCGCCCTGCGGGAAGATCACAAAGAGACGCTTTAACGCGACGGCCAGTTGTTCGGGATTTGGCGAGCCAAGCAGGAAGAGTGATGGCGGGGACTGCAATTCGGCAGGGGTGTTGCCGCGCGGCGCTCGTTCATAACTGATAATGTCGTCGCCGAGATTGCCGAGCAAGGTCTTCTTCAGATCAAAGCCGGGGTCGCTTAGTTTCGCCCTGGCATTTGCGGTGTCGAGTATCAGGTTCACGGCACTCAGGGCCTGCGGTGAGAGGTAATTGAGCATTTTCTCCAGCGTCGCCCAGGTCTTGGCGCCGTCCAGTCGCCAGCGAAGGAAATGAGCCGCATCCGCCGGAACGAAGGCCGGCGGGCTGGCTTCATTGGTGGCGCCGGCGAGGACTGGGAGGATCCCTTGGCGAGCCGCATCCGGCACGCTGAGGAATATCTGCAGCAAGGTGCCTTCGCTGGAGTTCTGCAGGTTGAATGCCAGCGTGCGGCAACTCGCCAACCCGGTGGCATTGATAAGTTTCTCCGGCTTGAGAGGCTCAAAGGGATCAGGGATTTCCGGCGGCTTGGTTTCCGAGGACTTGCGGACCAAGGTATCAACGAACGCTTTGATGTTCACCCATCCATAGAAGGGTGCTTCACGAAAAAGGGCCTGCTGGCTGGCTTGATAGGCGGCCATTTCTCCCAGGGTTGGGATCGTGCCGCCTGTGAGCCGGGTGATGACCTTCTCAACGCCTTTTGTGGAATTGCCAATGATGAGCAGCGAGTCCACTTGGCCGACGACCAACTCCTTGCTCGCTGTCAGCAGCACGCGCAGCATGTCGAGCAACATGTCCCCCTTGCCGGACGGGCTGACTGGGGCCTGTTGGAGGTCGGGACCGGCGGAAACCTGTGGGAACACCGGAGGCCGCCAGAGGAACTTGCTTAAGGTCTTTGGCATCTCATTCGTTGTAACGGGAAAGACGGAGAACTCCAGGTTACGGATCTTCTCCGTCTGGAGTTTTTTGCCAGCAGCGACCCAAGTTCTGCGTAAGTCGGCCAAGTTGGTCTTGAGAAGCCCGGTTTTGTCTCCGGCGTCGAGAAGAAGGAGGAAGCCAAGTGGTTGTTCGTCGCTGCCCTGCCAATCGCTCTTCGTTACGGCAATCGTCAGTTGACCATGCGGCAGCGTCACATACGAGTCAAGGCCCAATTCAAGTTCTCGCTCCAGGGGC
>Ga0118677_10011464_pt1 | contig 13269 bp, 14 predicted proteins | sample AliMusrvi5mmetaG_FD_86154 | JGI IMG/M metagenome (GOLD analysis project Ga0118677, IMG submission 86154)
GACCAGCGCCGCGGCCCCTGCGGCGGCGGCGCGGCCGGCGAACTCGTGGCCGTCGACCTTGAGCCCGGGGACGCAAAAGAAAAGCGTGCCGTCGGCGACGTCACGCGTGTGGTAGGCGAGGCCTCGGATCTCGGTGGATGGGTCGCCGCGCACGGTTGCGCCGGAGACCCCACCGACCAGCTCAGCAAGCTTCATCGCGGCGGATTCTATCAAACCGGCTGCCCCACTCCACCCCGCGCGGCGCGGCCCTCCGTGGCGCGGCCGCGCGGGCCGTTCACGGCGCGATCTCCAGGTGTCCCAGGGCGAAGTGCATGATCTTCTGCACGGCCGGCGCGGCGATGTCGCCGCCGAAGATGGACGTGCGCGGCGAGTCGACGGCGACCATCACCACGAGCCGCGGATGGTCCGCCGGCACCATGCCGATGAACGAGGCCACGTAGTCGCTCGGGGAGTAGCCGCCGCCGTTCGGCAACGCCTTCTCGGCGGTCCCGGTCTTGCCCGCCACGACGTAGCCGGGGATCTTGGCCTTGAGGCCGGTGCCGTGATCGACCGCCGCGGCGAGCATCGTGCGTACCGACGCGGCGATGCGCGCCGGGATGACGCGGCGGCCTGCAGGCTCGCTGAACACCTGCGTGCCGACCTGCTCGACCAGGTGCGGCTTCATGTAGACGCCGTCGTTGGCCACCGCCGCGAACGCGGCGGTGATCTGCAGCGGCGTCACCGAGATCCCTTGCCCCATCGGCAGGTTGATGATGGTCGTGCCAGACCAGTTGTCCGCCGCCGGGACGTAGCCGGCAGACTCACCCGGGAACGCGATCCCCGTGGCCTTGCCAAAGCCGTAGGCTTCGGCCCACTTGAGCAGCGCGGCCTGCCCCATCTTCATGCCGATCTTCACGGCGCCGACGTTGCTCGAGTTCACGAGGATGTCCTTGACGTTGTAGTCCACGGTGCCGCGGTTCTCGGCCTCGTGGATCGTGGATCCGTAGAGGGTGAGGGTGGGCGGCAGGGAGAGGCGCTCGTGCGCGTTCACCGTGCCGTCGGCGAGCGCCCCCGAGATGGTCACCAGCTTGAAGATCGAACCCGGCTCGTAGGCGTCGGTGATGGCGCGGTTGGCGTCGTTCGCCTGATCGAGGCCGAAGTCGTTGTTCTTGACCTCGGGCATGTTGACCATGGCGAGGATGTCGCCGGTGCGCGGGTCCATGACGATCGCGACGGCTTTCTTCGCGCTGGACGAGCTGAGCGTGTGCTTGAGCACGTCCTCGGCCGTGTACTGGATGTCCTCGTCGAGCGTGAGGCGCACGTCCTGCCCCGCCGCCGGCTGCGTCTGCCGGATGGTCTTGAGCGCCTGGCCGGCAGGGTCGCGCACGATGACCTCGCTGCCGGCCTTGCCGCTGAGCTGCCGGTCGTACTCCAGCTCGAGGCCGGCGAGCCCGTTATTGTCGACGCCGGCGAAGCCGAGGACCTGGGCCGCGGAACCCTTCATCGGGTACGCCCGCGACTCGCCGGCGTAGGCGCCCACTCCGGGCAGCCGCAGAGCGAGGGCGGCCTTCGCGAGCATCGGATCGACGTTGCGGGCCACGAAGGCGAACCTGAGCTTGCGGTCAGACAACGTGGCGAGCAAGTCGCGGCGCTCGCTCTTCTTGTGCAGCTGAAGCGCCGCCCCGAGCTCGCGGGCAGCCGTGCTTGGATCAGTCAGGAGATAGGGCGTCGCGAAGACCGTCTCGGTAGGCTTGCCGACGGCCAGCTCCTTGCCGTTGCGGTCGAGGATGGCGCCGCGGGGCGCCGGCAGGACGATGGTGGCGGTCTGCTGGGCGAGGGCGATCTTGGTCAGATTGGCGGACGAGGAGGCGAGCGCCACGGCTCTGCCGCCCACGAGCACCAGAAAGACGGTGAAGATCAGGCGCAGGAGCCGGATGCGGCCGTCGACGCCCTTGCCCCCGCCGACTCCTCCGCCGCGCGCGAACCGGGCCGTCAGCCCGCGCAGGCCGCCGTCGCGCCCGCCGGCCACGCGACGCCGTCCTGTGCGCGCGGATGCCATCAGTTCCTCTCAGCCACCTGAGTCGCCGTCGTCGACCTGTGGACATTGAGGTAGACGGGTGCGCGCCCGAACTCGACTAGACCGAGCTGCTTCACGGCGATCTCGCGGATGTTGACGCTCGAGCCCTGGTTGGCGACCGTCTCCTGAAGATGCTGGTTCTCGGCGCTGAGGCGTCCCACCTCGCGCGCCAGCGCGTCGGTCTGCAGGCTCTTCTGCACCACGGCGAAGCTCAGCGCGACCCGCCCGACGGCGAGGACGGTGAGGCAGATGACGAACACGACGAAGAGCCGCGTCAGTCGGGCGCGCTGCGCCGCGCGCTGCCGGGCCTGCGGCGCCCGGCGCGCGGCCGGCCGCGCCGGGAGGCGCTCTGCGTCCTGCCTGCGGCGCGGGACTGTCGCCGCCTGCCGCGCCTGTGCCGCTGTCGCCACCGTGCCTCCTAGAGCTTGATCGCGACGCGCAGCTTTGCCGACTTGCTGCGCGGGTTGACGTCGATCTCCTGGGCGCGCGGCGTCACCGGGCGGCGCGTGAGCACGCGCAGGGTGGGCTCGTGACCGCAGACGCACTGCGGCGGGCCGGGCGGGCAGATGCAGCCCGCGGCGTGACCCCTGAAGAACTCCTTGACCATGCGGTCTTCGAGTGAGTGGAAGCTCATGGCGGCCAGGCGCCCGCCGGGCCGCAGCACGCGGTAAGCCTCTTCAAGACCCATCGCCAGAGACTGCAACTCGTCGTTGACGACGATGCGCAGCGCCTGGAACACGCGCCGCGACGGGTTGCCGGCGCCGAAGCGGGCGGGCGTCGGGATGTTGCGCTTGATGACCTCCACGAGCTCGCAGGTGGTGGCGAACGGCGCCTTCTTGCGCGTCATCACGATGCCGCGAGCAATCGACTTGGCGTAGCGCTCCTCGCCGTAGCGCCGGAAGATGTCGGCGAGCTCTTCCTCGGGGAGCGTGTTCACGAGGTCCGCGGCCGAGACCTTGAGCTCGGGGTCCATGCGCATGTCGAGGGGCGCGTCGTAGGCGTACGAGAAGCCGCGCTCGCGCCGGTCGAGCTGCATGGACGAGACGCCGAGGTCCATGTAGACGAGGTCGGCCGAGGCGTCGTCGAGCTCGGCGAGCACAGCCGCGAAATTGCCGTGATAGAGCTCGCAGGCGCAAGGCGCGGCGCGCGCGACGTCGCGGAAGTACTCGGCCACGCTCGGGTCGCGGTCGACGGCGATGAGGCGGCCCCTGGCGCCGAGCAGCGCCGCGACTGCCTCCGCGTGACCGCCGCCGCCAAAGGTGCAGTCGACGGCCACGTCGCCCTTGCGCGGGCGCAGAAGCTCGATCAGTTCATCGAGAAGGACCGGGGTGTGAGCAAGGGCCATCTCGTACTCACGAAGTTGCAAGCTCGTCTGCGGTAGCATCGGCCTCCTCCTCCAGCTGGGACAGGTAGCCCGCCCATGCTGTGCGGTCCCAGATCTCGACGTGGTCCTGGACCCCGATCACGGTCACCTCGCGCCTGATGCCGGCGAACTCCAGCAGGCGCGCCGGCAGAGTCACGCGACCCTGACGGTCGAGCTCCTCCTGGAACACTGCGCTGGCGGCGGCGAACCGCTGCAGGGCGCGTTGCTTGCTGTTCAGCGACAAATGGAGCGCCCGCGAACGCCGCGCGCAGCCGCGCCGGGACGGCGATGCGGTTCTTCGCATCGAGCGTGAAGTCGTACTCCCCCACCAGGACCGGTCGCTGCATGGGAGGAATCTACCCCACTTCTCCCCACATTGCAACATACTTCGCCACCTGACCACCCCTCCATGACACTCGGGTCCCGGCGGCGACGGCGGACACCCCGGCGAGGGTCGCGAGAAGTCGCCACGACCATGCCACGCCCGCGGGCGCGCACGAAGATGGCGTGGCAAGGGGCGGTGACGCGACGAAGCAGCGCGGTCGGCGGCGACGCGCGCACGGCGACCGGGAGGGTAGCCACCGGCGGGAATCTCAGTGAGTCAAAGGAAGAACGTGCGGCTGCGTCCCGGCGCCGGCGAGCCCCGCGGCCGGACTACTGGCGGGGGACGCGGATCCGCTCGCCGACGACGAGCGTCGTCGTGCTGAGGTTCGGATTGGCGGCCTGCAGGACGTCGGTGGTCGTGTTGAACTTCACGGCGATCGCCGACCAGCTGTCGCCGGCTATGACCTTGTACGACTTGTAGGCGCTCTTGGTCTGCGTCGCGACGGGCGTCGGGGTGCTCACCGGCTCCGTCTTGCCACCGATGACTCCCGACTGGACGACGATCGCGATGAGCGCGATGCAGGCGACGAGGAACACCGCCGGCGCGGCGATGCGCGCGATCCTGCGGCCGGCGTCCGGAGATGCGGCCGGCCGCGGGCGCTGCCGCGCACTCCTGCTCGCCGTCGTGGCCACGGGGACGACGCTGCGCTGAGGGCGACGCGGCGGCGCGGGCGCCGGAGTGGCGGCCGGCGTGCCGCCCGACATCGCCTCGAGGCGCCCCAGCGCCGCCGACGGGTCGGTGGGATCCGCGCCGGCCGCGGGCGCTTCGCCCGCCGGGGGCGTCGCGCGCCCGTTCGAAGCGTCGGAAGTCGAGCGCTTGCGGCGCGAGGCCTTGGGTGCGTTGTCGGGGGCGTCGTCTGTCATCGGGCGTACGAGAGTTCGCTGCGCATTGATTCGGCGGCCGTCGCGGCAGCCCTGCGAAAGTCGCCGCCGTCCCGCTGCCACGCGAAGATGACGGAGCGCGATGCGTTGACGACGTAGCCCGCGGCATCGCCGGCGGCGATGCCCCTGAGGGCATCGGCTCCGGCGCCCTGGGCGCCGAATCCGGGAACGAGCAGGAACGCGTGCGGCAGCGCTTCGCGCACGAGGCGCAGCGCCTCCGGGCTGGTCGCGCCGGCCACGGCGCCAACGTCGCTGTATCCGGCGTCGCCCATGTGCTCCGCGCCGAGGCGCGCCGCCAGGTCGGCGACGTGCAGGTAGAGCGGGCGGCCGTCCACCTCACGCTCCTGCAGGAGCGCCGCCCCCGGGTTGCTGGTGCGCGTGAGGACGAACACGCCCTTGCCCTCGGCGCAGCGGGCGACGAGCGGCGCCAGCGAGTCGTCGCCCAGATACGGGCTGGCGGTCATGGCGTCGGCGCCGATGCCGGCGACCGGGGCGTCGAGGCCGGGGGCGCCGCCGAAGGCGGCGTGCCCGTAGGCGGTCCCGGTCGAGGCGATGTCGCCGCGCTTGACGTCGAGGATCACGGGCAGCTCGTACTGGTGCGCGCAGCGCACGACGGCGCGCAGCGCGCTCCACCCGGGCGCGCCGTATTGTTCGAAGAACGCGGCCTGCGGCTTGACGCACGCGGCGCTCTCGGCGACGGCGTCGATCACGCCGCTGCAGAACTCCTGGAAGCAGGCGGCGACGGCGCCCTCGTCACCGAGGTCGGCGACGCGCGGCCGGTACTTCTCGACGAGCTCCGGCGGCATGCCTTCGAGCGTCGGGTCGAGGCCGACGCAGACCACGCTGCGCCGCGCCGTGACGGCCGTCGCCAGACTGTCGGAGAAATGATGCATGCCTGCCCTCCCGGAAAGCCCGCCTATCCTATCCGAACCGGGCCGCGGGCGGGAGTTCGGGCGCGTTGTGTCGCGGGACGGCGGGCGCGTGATCTCGCGGAGCCTGCGCGAGCGCGGCCGCGGGAGCGCGACGGCTCAGATCGGGGCGCCGCCATCGCCGAAGCCGGTCGGGACCGGTGAGTCGCCGGTGTCCGGGCCGGCGTCACCCGGCGCCTCGGCGTCGGCCGCCCCCGCTCCATGTCGCGTCTGGAACTGGCGCACGTTGCGGCGGATCGTCGCCAGCTTGGCGCGCACGTAGTCGTTGGCCTCGTCGCGCTCGGCGCGATCGTCGTCCGGACTCTCCGACTCGGCCTGCATCTCCCGCAGGACCTCCATCAACTGGGCGTCGTCCATCTGGCCGAGCGAGTTGATGTCCCACTTCATGGCCTTGCTCGACGTCTGATGTACCGCGTCGAGCTTCGAGCGGACCACGGGGTTGAACACCGCGCCGGGGTCGACCTGCGCCGTGATCTCGTCGACGTCGCGGATCATGTCCTCGATGCTGGCGCCTTCCTTGGGGATGATCTTGATGCGCCCGTCGGCGTCCTCGACCACCCGCTCGATGGACAGGTAGGCCTTGAGGAAGCCTTCGGTGAACGCGACCGGCACCGTGACCGCGTAGGCGATCACCTGCAGTACCTCGGCCGCGAACTGGGTGAAGGTGCCGGTGTGCAGGTAGCTGTCCTCGATGAGGCCGAGCAGCATCGACTTGAGGTAGGGGTCCGCGCGCCCATCCCGCGGTCTCCCGCCGGGAAGAGCCTCGCGTGGCTTGTCGTTGTGATCGCTCATCTCTCTCGTGGCGCAGTATCGGCAGAGGGTCGCGCGGACTTGAAGGGAACGACCACCATCGTTGGCGCGCGGGGCCGGTTCCGCTAGGCTGAGGGCGATCGCAGGCGAGGAGGGACGTGGACGGCGAAGGGCTCATCATCGATGGCGAAGCGCAGCTCGCCACGGCCGTCGCCGCGTTCGCCCGGGCGCCGCGCGCCGGGGCGCTCTTCTGCGACATCGACGGCACCATCTCCCCCATCGTGGGGCGGCCGGGCGACGCCGTGGTCCCGCCCGAGGTCTGCGACGTCCTCGCCGGACTCGTCCGGCGGCTGGGCCTCGTGGCGTTCGTCACCGGGCGGGCGCTCGCGGACGGGCGCCGCATGATCGCTCTCGACGGCGCCGCCTACGTGGGCACGCACGGGCTCGAGGTGCTGGGCGCGGACGGGTCGGTACTCACGGAACCGCAGGCCGAACGCTACGTGACGCAGGTCCAGGAGGTCGCGGACGCCGCGGCGCGCGACCTCGACTGCGAGGCGCTCGGCGTCGTGCTCGAGAACAAGCGCACGATGCTGGCTATCCACTACCGGCTGGCGACGGACGCGGCCGCGACCCGGCACGAGCTTCTGCAGAAGGTCGTCGAGCCGGCGCGCGCCCGCGGGCTGGCGATCTCGACCGGGCACTTCCTCTTCGAGGTGCGGCCGCCGCTGCCGTTCACCAAGGGGACCGCGACGCGCAAGCTGCTCGCCGCGGGCGACTACCTGGCGGCGATGTTCTGCGGCGACGACCTCACCGACGCCGCCGGCTTCGACGCCCTGCACAAGTGGAGCGAGCAGGACGCACGGCGCCACGCCTGCGCGCTGGCAGCGGTCACCGGCGAGACGCCGCGACCGGTGCTCGAGGACGCCGACGTGCTGGTGCGCGCCACGCCGGGCGTGCTCGAGGCGCTCTCGCGACTGCTCGCCGCTGTCGGCGGCTGAGCCGCTCGGCGAGCCGGAGCGAGCCCGAGCAAGCCGGCCGGCCTCAGTGGCCGGTGAACTCCGGCGGACGCTTCTCGAGGAAGGCCGCCATGCCCTCGGATTGATCGGCGCTCGCGAAGGCGAGCGCGAAAAGGTCCCGCTCGACGCCCTGGCCGGTCGCGAGGTCGCTGCTGACGGCGGCGTGGACCGCCGCCTTGCAGTAGCGCATCGCCAGGGGGCTCTTGGCGGCCAGCTCCGCGGCGAGCTTCATCGCCTGCGCCATCAGGTCGTCCTTGGGGTGCACCGCCTGCACGAGACCGATGCGCAGCGCCTCCTCGGCGCGGATGTGGCGCCCGGAGAGCACGAGGTACTTGGCCCAGCCCTCGCCGACCATGCGCGGCAGGCGCTGGGTGCCGCCGAACCCGGGCGTGATGCCGAGGCCGATCTCGGGCTGGCCGAACTTCGCCTTCTCGCTCGCCAGCCTGATGTCGCAGGCCAGGGCCAGCTCGCAGCCGCCGCCGAGGGCGAAGCCGTTGACGGCGGCGATCCAGGGCTGCGGCGCCGCCTCGATACCGCTCATCACGGCCTGGCCGAGCGCCGCGAAGCGGCGCGCCTGCTCGGCGCTGAAGTGCTGCATCTCGGCGATGTCGGCGCCGGCCACGAACGCCGTCTCCCCCGCTCCGGTGAGCACGACGGCGCGCACCGCGTCGTCGGCGGAGAGCTCGCTCACGACGTTCGCGAGCCGCTCGTTGGTCTCGGTGTTGAGCGCGTTGAGCGCCTCGGGGCGGGCGACCGTGACGATCGCGACCGCGCCTTCGCGCGTGAGCTCGACGGTCATGGCTGACCCTCCTCGGCGGTGGCTGGACTCTCCCGGCGCAGTCTACCGCACGAGTCTGCAGCGACGAGCGCGCCGGCGACGCCTTCGTGACCCTTGGGGGTGACGTACTGTCGTCATCCTGTACACATCCGCCGAGCTGTGATGGAGTCGGCACGGACAGAACGCGACGAAAGGTGTCTTCGTGGGGACCAGTAGCCGGCCGTCAGTCATCACCGTCCTTGCCTCTGCCTGTTGCGTGGTGGCGCTGTTCGTCGCCTGCGGCGGCTCGGCCGGCGGCACTTCGCCCACGGCGTCCACCGTCTCGTCGTCCCCGGCCGCCACGGCACCCACACCGGCACCCAGCCCGCAGATCACGAGCGGGGCGCTGCCCGTCGGCGCGGTCGCGGTGGTCCATCGGTACTGGGATCTCATGGGGGCGCACGAGTACGACGCCGCGTTCGCACTGGCGACGGGTCCGCGCATGTACAACGCGAAGACGGAGCCGAAGGCGTTCGAGTCGGTGCGCTACCTTCGTCCCGCCACGAGAGCTCTCCCAAGACCGGGCAGCGATGCCACCGTGTCGTTCGGCTCGTGGGTGTACATCGTGCCGACGGTCACCAGCAGCCCCTTCGGCACGACGGCGGCGCGCTGGGAGATCTTCTCGCGCGTGGTCCGCATGTCGGACGGCAGCTGGCGCCTGGTCGAGGTCGGCACCGGAGAGTGAGCACGGGTGTCGTGCCCCGGCCCCGCGCTGCCGGCGGGCGCCGCTAGGTGCGCAGCTTGCGCAGCGGCGCCACGCTCGCCATCAGGCGGCGCTCGCTGCCGTCGTTCTCGAAGCGCACGACGACGATGCCGCCGCTCTCCATTTTGAGGACGGTCCCCTCGCCGAGGGTCGCGTGCAGCACGCGGTCGCCGGCGGCGAAGAACTGCTCCACGACCTCCTCGTCGAGGGTGTCGTCCTTCTCGAGACCGGTGAAGCGGCGGCCGGAGGCGCCGTCCACGTCGGCGTCGCGGCCGTAGCGGCCGCCGCCGCTCCACGAGCCGCCTCCGCTCCCGGAGCCGCCGCCCCAGGAGCCGCGCGAACCGCCTGAGCCGCCGCCTGAGCCGCCGCCCCACGAACCGCCCTGGCCGCTCCAGCCGCCGGCCGCGCCGCCGCCGACAACGTGCTTCTCGAAGAGGCCGCTGGGGATCTCGCCGATGAAGCGCGAGGGCAGGTTGAACTGCGACGCGCCCCACAGCGAGCGCGCCCGGGCGTGCAGGAGGTACAGGCGGTCCATGGCGCGCGTGATGCCCACGTAGGCGAGCCGGCGCTCCTCCTCGACGTTCTGCTCGTCGAGCGAGCGCTGGTGCGGGAACACGCCCTCTTCCATGCCGGCGATGAACACCACCGGGAACTCAAGGCCCTTGGCATTGTGGAGGGTCATGAGCGTGATCATCGCCGACTTGTCGACGATCGCGTCGACGTCGGCGTACAGGCTGATCTCCTGCAGGAAGCCGTCGAGGCTGGGCTCGTCGGCGCGCTTGTCGTACTCGGCGGCGACGCCGACGAACTCCTCGAGGTTCTCGAGGCGGCCGTCGGCATCCAGAGTCTTCTGCGTCTTGAGCGCCGCCTCGTAGCCGCTCTCGTCGAGCAGGCTGCGCACGACCTCGGCGACCGGGCGGCCCTCGAGGCCCGCCTGCAACCCCTCGACCAGGCGCACGAAGTCGAGCAGGCCGTTGGTCGCCCCGGCCGAGAGGCCGGGGACGTCGGCCGCCGCGCGCATGACACTCCAGACGCTCTCCCCCATGCCGGCGGCGTGCGCCTGCAGGCGCTGCAGGCTGGTGGCGCCGATGCCGCGCTTGGGCACGTTGACGATGCGCACCAGGCGCGAGGCGTCGTCCGGATTCACGATCGCGGTGAGGTACGCCACCAGGTCGCGGATCTCGGCGCGCTCGTAGAACTTGGGCCCGCCGATCACCTGGTAGGCGATCGCGTAGCGCCCGAACTGCTCCTCGAGCACGCGGCTCTGCGCGTTGGTGCGGTAGAGCACGGCGATCTCGGCCGGCCGGAAGGCCCGCCCGGCGCCGGCCGCTTCGCCCTCGAGGAGCTTCTGCACCTCGCTGGCCACGAACTGCGCCTCGGCGCGCTCGTCGTTGACCTCCACGACCTGGACGAGAGCGCCCGCTCCTCGCGGCGTCCACAGGTTTTTGCCCTTGCGCTTGCGGTTGTTGGTGACGACGGCGTTGGCGACGTCGAGGATCGCCTGCGTGGAGCGGTAGTTCTGCTCCAGGCGGATGACCTTGGCGTCGGGGTAGTCGCGCTCGAACTCGAGGATGTTGCGGATGTCGGCGCCGCGCCACGAGTAGATGCTCTGGTCGTCGTCGCCGACCACGGCCAGGTTGCGGTGCGCCTCGGCGAGGAGGGTGGCGAGCCGGTACTGTGCGTGGTTGGTGTCCTGGTACTCGTCGATGAGCACGAAGCGGAAGGCCTGCTGGTAGTGCTTGAGACGGTCCGGGAACGCCTCCAGCATCTGGACCGTCTTCATGAGCAGGTCGTCGAAGTCCATCGCGTTCATCGCGGCGTGGCGCTTCTCGTAGAGCGCGTACACGTCGGCGGCGGTCTGCGCGAAGTGCCCGCCGATGCGCTCGCGGAACTCCTCGGGGCCGACGAGCTGGTTCTTGGCGTCGCTGATCTGGCGCGCCAGAGCGTCCGGCGGGAAGCGCTTGGGATCGAGGTTGAGCTCTTCCAAGCAGCGCTTGATGAGCCGGCGACGGTCGTCCTCGTCGTGGATCGTGAACGTGCTCTTGTAGCCGATGCGCTGGGCCTCGCGGCGCAGCATGCGCGCGCACATGCTGTGGAAGGTGCTGATCCACATGGTGCGCGCGATCGGCCCTACGAGGCCGGCGATGCGCTCCTTCATCTCGCCGGCGGCCTTGTTGGTGAAGGTGATGGCGACGACCTCGTCGGGGCGCACGCGGTGCACCTGGATGAGGTAGGCGACGCGGTGCGTGAGCACGCGCGTCTTGCCCGAGCCCGCGCCGGCGAGGATGAGCAGCGGGCCCTCGCAGTGCGTGACGGCGTCGCGCTGCGGCTCGTTGAGGCCGGCGAGCAGCGGGTGGTCCGGCGCGGGCCGCGGCGGCGGGCCGGCCGGAGGCGCAGCGCCGGCGCCCTTCTCGCGCGTGCCGCCGCCCTTGCTTTCCCCGCCGTCTGCCATGCTCGGCGCGCTCACCGGCCGGCGCCGCGGTTGAGCAGCAGGCTGATGACGAGCGCCACGGCGCCGGCGGCGACCAGCTTGACGCCGGCGAGCCACAGGCGCTCGCGCGAGATGCGCCCGAGGAAGACCCCGAGCGCGAACAGCTCCACGAACGCGATCGCCCCGCCGGTGTAGTACGCAGCGCGCATGGACACCGGCGGCACGAAGAAGAACGGGATCATGATCAGCAGCGACGCGACGAGCGGCGAGAGACCGTCGACGAAGGCCACGAGCACGGTCGCGTAGCGTGACGCTGAGTACAGCGTCGTGTCGTGCAGGCTCGTGAGCGTGGACTCCTCGATCTCGCGCAGAGCACGGTCGCGCTCGGCGCGCTCGACCTGGTAGGAGCCGTAGAAGCCAGCGACGCCGATGCTCACGGCCGTCGCCAATATGAGCGAGATGACGGTGCCGGCGCGCGTGACGCCGCCGGCATAGCTGCCGGCGAGCACGCCCAGTGTGGTCAGCGAGCCGTCGAAGGCGTTGATCACGAAGTAGCGCCGCGCGATCTCGCCGACCCCGGCGATCTCGTGATACTGCCGCACGGTCCCCGGAACGGCGCGCAGGCGCGCCAGTATGCTGGGCTTGTCCGTGGAGCTCACGATCGAGGCCGGACCAGACGCAGCGCCGGCCTCAGCGCATCCAGCTGGCGCCCGGGTCCTGCGGCGTGTCGACCTCGTCGATGAGGCGCTTGCCGGCGGATACCTTGTCGATCGAGTGGATGCTGGCGCCCGTCTCCTGCACGACTTCGGCCACGTCCTGGAAGTCGATGTCGTCGCCCTCGAGCGTGATCTTGATGTTCTCGACCTTGTTGTCGATCTCGATCAGCGTGATGTCGACGCCGTGGATGCCCTCGAGGTCGCCCAGCTTGTCGGCGAGGCTCAGCATCGTGGGCTGATGGGGCTTGAGCACGTCGAGCACGAGACGCCGGACCTCGCTCATCGCTGGATCACGCTCCGTTCAAGGGTCGTTTGAGGGCTGCAATCCTAGCATACCCACCGGCGGGCTCCGGCCGTGCGGGTTCCCGGCGCGAATGAGGCAGCGGCCCCATCATCAGGGCTCCCCGGAGGCCGATGACTATCACGACAGGCGCCGACGGGGGGACGCGCCGCAAACGGGGGAGTCGACCGTGAGCAAGACCGGTTTCTCACTGATCCTTTGGGAGGAGCCGCCCGACGGCTCCGGCGGGTGGGACTTCATGGTGAGCGACGACGGGCTGCTGCTGGCCACCGATGATCACGGCGCGCACTGGCGCTGCCTGGGCCTCGTCGACGCTGCGGAGTTCCTCTTCGACCTCGGCTACTACGAGGCCGGCGTGCACGTCTGCCAGTCGGCGCGCGCGCTGCCGGCGGCCGGCCGCCCGGCTCCGCCGCCGGCCTGACGAAGGCCCGGATCGAGGTGCCGGCCCAGCCTCAGATGCCGGCGCCGGCGTCGTAGGCCATCAGCTCGGCCAGCATCTCCTGGGTCTGCCGCACGGCCTCCTGGCGCTTCCCCTTGCGCTCCGGGTGGATCTCGTCGAGCTCCTGCTCCATCTCCACGATGCGCGCCACGAGGCACTTGATCGCCTCGGCGACGGGGTCCGGGAGGTGCCGGTAGTCGATGTCGGGGATGCCCACGCGCTGGCCCCGGAGGAGGACCGGCCGGCCGGGGTTGCCGACCACGGTGGAGTTCTTGGGGACGTCGGTCACCACGACGCTCCCGGCGCCCACCTTGGCGTTGTCGCCGATGGTCACCGCGCCCAGCACCTTGGCCCCGGCGCCGAACACGACGTTGTCGCCGACGGTGGGGTGACGCTTGCCGGACTCCTTGCCGGTGCCGCCGAGCGTCACGCCCTGGTACATGGTGACGTTGTCGCCGATCTCGGCGGTCTCACCGATGACG
>Ga0118677_10011465_pt1 | contig 13267 bp, 6 predicted proteins | sample AliMusrvi5mmetaG_FD_86154 | JGI IMG/M metagenome (GOLD analysis project Ga0118677, IMG submission 86154)
ATTTTAAGATCCGTGATGTCACGATTGCTGACCCTGCGGCCCAGCCACTTACCATCAGCGCTATAAACCGCCTGACAAACGTGCCCAATCCAAAGCGTTTCTCCTGAACGGGTAACAATGCGAAACTCCGCCTGGTGGGGAGGTCCGGCATCGACTGAGGCCACGTGGTCGGCAACGAATGCCCTGTCTTCCTGATGGATGATTCTCTGAATAAGGCCGGAATTGTTGATAAATTCGTCGGCAGTGTATCCGGTTATTCTCTCGCAAGCAGGTGACATATAGATTATGCTGCCTTCAGGATCAATCCAGTATTCCCAGTCATAGGTAAAGTCAGCTACTGTCCGGAACTTCTCTTCACTGAGCATAACCGCTTCTTCCAATCGCTTGCGTTCAGTGATGTCTTCAAAGATCCCCAGCACGCCAATGACTCCTCCCCCTCTGTCGTGGTACGGAACTTTGATAGTATGTATCAACCGCTCCTGACCGCCGACATGGTAGGATTCCTGAATGTCTTTAACCATGCCGGTCGTCATACATGCCTGGTCGTCGGCACGGTAAGCTTGAGCCAGTTCGGGCGGGTGGAAAGCGAAGTCGTCCTTGCCTACGATCTGTTCCGGGGTGATACCCAGGTCTGAGGCGTAGTTCTCGTTACAGGAGAGGTAAACCGAATTGCGGTCCTTGAGGAAAATGCGTTGCGGTAGGTGCTCAACCAGACTGCGATGACTATCTTCACTCTCCCGCAGTTCGGCCGTCAACCGATCGGCCATACGCAGGGCATTGGAGCGGCTGTTAAGCAGGGAGAGCGTAAGCCCGAACAGCAGGAAACTGATTATCATTCCACTGGCAAGAGGGCCCCAGACTTTGGCAAGGGATACCTGGCCGCGGGCCTGGGTGAATCTCAGGGTCCAAGGGCTACCGTTAAAAATGACCTGTAACTCTTCGGTAAACTGCGGAGCCGGCCCGATGTCCTTCCCAGCCTGACTGTCATAGAGGTTAGTCTCCGGGGATAACAACGTGCCGTCGTAAACCTGCAGGCGAATCCTCAAACCTTCCTGCTTATCCCAGGCGCCTAACGTGCCACGCATCAGGTCGGTCATCCGGTAGGGGCTGTAAACCCAGCCCAAGAGGGCTTCGCGTCGCTGTTCAACTGTCCCTGTGGGCATTCCCTTGCGGTAAACTGGTACGTACATCAATGTGCCCGCCTGGATGTCCTCGTCTGTCTCCTGCACCAGAAACACTTTTCCGGATAGCGCCGCCTCATTCTGGTCTCGCGCCCGTTCCATAGCGGCACGACGCACGGGTTCGGACAACATGTCGTACCCAAAGGCACGCAGGTTCCGTCCCAGAAAAGGCTCGAGATAGATGATTGAGGAGTAGGCGTCCCTGACGCCTTTTGGTCTTACATTATAATCCGGAAAGCCTTCACTGCTGATATCCTTGACGTGCTGGGCCAGTCGATCTGGCTGAATCCGGAGCGCAAAGCCGATACCCTGGATGCCGGGAAAATTCGATTCTAAGTTGAGTCGCTGCGTGAAGATCCGCCATTGCTCGCGGGTAACCTTATCCGAGGCGTCGAAAAGAGCCGCTCCAGCAAAAAGGATTTGTTCGTGGGCCTGCAGCCTCGCATCAATCTTGCCCCTAATTTCGTTGCACGCAAATATGAATTCCCGCTTGGCCTGAACATCCACGTCAGTTTTCATGTAAAAGGTGACGACAATGGTGAGGATAACGGAAGCAGCCAGGATAACCCATGCCGGCCAGACTCTCCGCCGCATTATGCCACTGGCAAGTCCGCCTTTCTCTTCACGTTTCGGGTTCAAAGAAACTCCTTTATAAGCTCAGATTCGGGACATTATCCTTAACTCGTTCCCCGCCGGCCAGGATTCAATCATGGCGCAAACGCCTGCCATTACTCGTTGTCATCTCGATCGAGCCTTGCGACCGCATACATTCTTGCCAACCTCATCCATCGGTCCCCAGCAATCGGTCCAGTTCTGCTTTAAGAACTTCCATATTATAAGGCTTCTGGAAAATGACTGAAGGACGTTGCTCCGGAAAACTCTGTAGTACAACATCCACAGTGTATCCGCTGCCGAGTATCACCTTGACATCCGGCCTAATACGTGTGAGTTCATTGAAAACCTCGGCGCCATTCATTCTCGGCATTACGAAGTCCAGTAACACCAGATCAATTTCAGTCATCCTCTCCCGGAAAAGACGCACAGCTTCGGCTCCATCATCTGCTGTCAACGTTTCATAGCCAAGAAGATCTAACCATTCGACGCAAAGCTCCCGGACCATTTCTTCATCATCTACTACGAGAATAGTTTTTCGCCCGGTAGGACTCCGAGGGATTGATGGCTGAGTCTCAACTTCTCCCTTGACTACAACAGATGGAGTCTGCGCCTTCTTCCCAGAGGGTAACAGCGCACGGATAGTGGTCCCTTTTCCAACCTCGCTATCCACCATTATGGCCCCATGATGACCCTTTACAGTCCCCATCACTTCGGCCATACCAAGGCCACGTCCCCAGAACTTTGTGGTAAAGAACGGTTCAAATACCCTGTTCAAAGTCTGTTCGTCCATACCGCAACCAGTGTCTGTTACCTCCAGGAAAATGAACTGGCCTGGTTCCGGCTTTATTTCGAGGCGGCTATGGCTTAGAAGCCTCTCATCACAGTCCATGACACCAATAGATAGGCTCACCTCACCTTCCTTGTCTCCAATAGCCTCCGATGCGTTAGTAAGCAGATTTGTAATTACTCGCTGAATTTGATCAGCGTTTCCCTTGATGAGAGGAAGAGTGTCATTCATCTCTATTTTGAGTATGTATGATCCTGCCATCGCTATCACCAACTACGATTATGTCATCCATGGTGTCAAAGAATCTGCGGAAGTTCTCCTGGCTTTGAAGAATGGCGTCTTCAGCGAATTTGCGTTCGGTGATGTCATTTACCGCCATTCGGATTACATAATTATGTCTATTCTCCCTTTCGGGATAAAATGAAACATTCATTCGGATGCTTTCGAGACAGGCCTGGAATGACGAACCATCTTCACGTTGGAGGGTTAGATCGCAAGTCTGTCTGTCTTCAGTCCCAAGCACGGTAAGGATATGCTTATCCCATTGCTCCAGACTCTCTGGAGCGATAAAGTGTCCAAAACCCCGCCCAATTAATTCTGGTCGGTAAACCCTCAATAGCGAGGCGCCGGTCAGGTTGACCCGCGTGATAAAGCCTTGAGGTGTAATGATAAAGTATCCGACAGGAGCGAAATCATAAAGGTCCTGGAACTCGTTCCTGGAATCTTCCAATGCCCGCTGAATCCGCTTTAGTTCTTCATTCTGCATCTCCAGCTCGATCTGACGGACACGGAGTTCGTGAACAAGCGCCTGGAGTTCTTTGGTCGGTAGTGTAGACACATCAAGATGATCTATGGGCTTTTCCTGCATTGCGGCTTCCGCGCGCGATCGCAGGTCCACAAATTCATCTGTTACTGGGTCTTGTCTTGTCTTGTCTTGTCTTGTCTTGTCTTGTCTTGTCTTGCACAAGAGGACCTCCTGGGTGAGGTGGAAAGTTTGAAAACATTATTCCAACATTGTCATATCACATATCAGAGCGGAAGTATTGAGAAAATTTATGAACCGTAAATGGATCAAGGCAATATGATCCGGGCAGGGACGCCAGGAGGCCATGAGTCGCACAAGTTGACCAGTGTTAAATTCGCCGTAAGCAAGCCAATTACTATCACCCCGAAATGTGACGAATTCCGACATGGTTTCGTCGATGGCCCCGACGGTAACAGCGCCTTGGGGGCAGATCGCCTGACAGCGCCCGCAGTTCAGCGATCGATCACCGGTAACTTCAGCCCTACAAACCAACTGATAAGTTTCTTCAATCCTTTGATGCCCTATAAAGATCCTGGTCCGAGGCGCCCAATGGTCATTCTGCATCAATTATCGCACGGATCTTCTCGAGGAGTTGGGGCTCATCAAACGGCTTCCATATAAAGCCCTTCGCCCCTGCATCCAGCAATTTTTCAGTTATCCCCTCTTCATGATATCCACTAACCATGAGCACTCTTGAATTCGGGTCCATTCTAAATAAGGCCCGCAGGCATTCTTTCCCGCCCATCCCAGGCATTAGCAGATCCAGTATGACCAGTCTGATTTCTTTCCTATGTTTTTCATAAAGCTCTAAAGCGTCTTTACCATGTATTGAGGTGATCACTCTGTAATTGGCTCGATTCAGCAAGCGTTCAATTATTTCAAGGATGTCTGGCTCATCGTCAACCAATAGTATGGTTTCACCCTTTCCCTTCGGTGGTTCTTTCTTCTCGAAACACTCTTCTTCATGGACTTCCTCAATGGCCGGGAAATAGATCTTGAATGTCGAGCCTACAGATGGAGCGCTATCACAAATGATCCAGCCATTATGCTGCTCCACTATCCCGTATACCACTGCCAGCCCCAGCCCTGTTCCTTTACCCGACGCCTTGGTGGTAAAGAATGGCTCAAAAATATGACTTGCTGTCTCCTTATCCATCCCGGTACCGGTGTCTGATACTTCTATCAGAACGTATCGTCCAGGTTTGGCGCCCGGGCGGGACCGGCAGAACACCTCATCCAATTCAAGATTCTGAGTTTTTATGGTTAGCCTTCCGCCATCCTGCATAGCGTCTCTGGCGTTTATCGCAAGGTTCATCAATATCTGGTCAATTTGGTTCGGCGCAGCGTTTATCGTCCAAAGATCATCCTCCAACAAAAGATCGATTTCTATCATCTTTGGCATGGATCGGGTCAGCATGGACCTGGTTTGCTCAACAATTTTGTTTATTGCGATCGGTTGAAGCCCTACAGGTGTTTTGCGGCTGAACACCATCATCCCTTTAATCAACTCAGTGCAACTAACAACAGTTTGATTTATTTGGTCCAGCTCCGATATTAAAGTCTCCGGCAGGTCTTTGTTGAAAAGAATCAACTCTACATAACCAGCAATGACCTGGAGTTTGTTGTTAAAGTCGTGCGCAAATCCACCAGCAAGCGTCCCTATCGCTTCCATTTTCTGGGCTTGGAACAGTTGTTCCTGAATCTCAATCTGTTTGGTTACATCATGTTTTACCGCCACGAAGTTCGTCAGATTCCCTGACTTGTTGTAAACCGGAGAGATAGAAGTATCTTCCTTATATTCAGTGCCGTCTTTTTTCCTGTTGATAAACCTCCCTGACCATACTTTTCCTGAGTTGATGGTCTCCCAGAGTTTGTCATAAAAATTATCATCGAGAAAATCACTCTTGAAAATATTGGGATTCTGTCCGACAAGTTCATCACGAGTGTATCCACTGAGTGACTCCTGCGCCGGGTTGACATATTGAATCACACCTGTTGGGTCAGTGATGATGACCGCCTCAGCAGCTTGGTCAATAGCTGTAATCAGCAGTTTCTCCTGGTTGGTGAGCCGACTAAATTCAGTGATGTCTTGCGCCAATTCCACTACACCTACTAAATTTCCTAGATCATCGAATATCGGTTCTCCCTTTTCATTCCAAATCCGCCCGTCCGGTGTGGTCATAATTGTTTCTTCAGATTTCTTTGTCTGAAAAGCTTTTATCGTTGGACAGTTTTCACATGGCCTTGCCGGGTCAGCCCACAATGAGTGGCAGGTAGCCCCAATCATTTCTTCCTGTGATCGCCCTCCCGATTCCGCAGCAGCCTTGTTGACCCAAAGAATTTGAAGCTTGTCATCGACAAATGCAATATTAGTGGTTATTCCATTCAAGATAGCGTTCTTCTGACCTTCACTTAATCGAAGCGCCTCCTCTGCCCGTTTTTTCTCGGTAACATCGAGAATCACGCCTATCAAACCCTTGACATGGCCTTGAGAATCCAAGTAAGTGGACTTGTGGGAAACTATATCGTGAACAACACCTCGTCCATCCTGTATGGGTGCGCTATAGACCTGAACACCTGGATCACAAAAGAGTTCGTTATCCTTTGCATAATAGACTTTTGCCAATTCTTCTGGATATATATCGAACACACTCTTGCCAATTAGTTCCTGTCTCGTTTTGCCGTAAAACTCCTCAAATGACTTGTTGAAACCGACAAATAGACCATTTGTATCCTTATAAAATATTGGGAGAGGAATAGCGTCTATTAGTTTGTCGAGGAATGCATTTATCTCCTGTAGTGATATCTCCATCCGCTTGCGGTCGGTGATGTCGTGAGCAATTGATAGGAGCATCTGGCCGTTCTGTGCCTGTATCAATTCGCCATTATAGATACAGTGAATTTCTCTTTTGTCCTTAGTGAGAAGTTTGAGGTCCATCGCTCTGACGCTGCCATTGGCCTGTAACTCCTCAATCAACCGTATTCTGTCTTCAGGTGAAATCCAGCCCAAGTCGACCGATGTCTTTCCAATACTCTCCTCACGAGTAAAACCCGACACCCCGCAGAATTTGTCATTAACGTCAACGTAAGTTCCGTCATCTATATTGCTGAGAGTTATTAGTACTGGAGCGTAATTAAACACTTTCGCAAACTTGTCTTCACTCTGCTTAAGAGCCTCTTCTGCTCTCTCCCTGTCGGTAATGTCATGGATGATTGAAAACAGTAGGACATCCCCATTCTGCTCAATAGGACAGGAGTGAACTTCCACGGTTCTAACTTTCCCATCGGCAAGTCGGTGCGGAAAAATGAAGTAGTTACGCTGCTCTTGCAGGGCTAAATTACGTTCGTTCTCTACGTCAGTCGGAGGTAAGATGTTGATATCCTGGATAAACATCGAGATTAGCTGAGACTTCGTGTAACCGTAGAACCGCTCCGCCGCATTGTTCGCATCTATTATTCTTCCCCCCACCGGTTCGATTAGAAGCATAACGGCGCTGTGTCTTTCGAACATCGCACGGAACCGCTCTTCACTCCGTATAAGCTCGTCCTCCATTCGTTTACGCTCGGTGATATCGGAGAACATTGCAAACGAGCCATTGAATGCGCCGTCTTGATCTATGAGCGATGTAGCCGACACCAGCGTCCAGAGCGTTGTTCCATCTTTTCGTTGGAATCGCTTTTCATAGAATCCTACGCGTCCCTGATATCTGTCAGCCATCCTCGTTTCATGTTCCTGCATGTCCTCGGCGAACATGAAACATTCCACTTTCCTGCCGATAATTTCCTCAATGCTGTATCCAAGCATGTCAGCCATCTTCTTGTTGACTGATGTGGTTGTATGAACTTCATCCATGGACCAAAAACCCTCGTTAGCGGTTTCTATGATCCGGCGGAACTTTGCCTCGCTCTGGCGCAGCGCCTCCGCAGTCCGCTTGCGCTCGGTGATGTCAATCCCCATAGCCAGAAGATATGGTTCCCCCATTACTTCAATGACTTCTCGTGAGACTAGAAGCGCTTTTTCTTCGCCTGTTCGGTTCCTTATGTTGACTTCCACATCTCGCACTGAGCCCTTCGACTGGGCTTCATCTATGATCTTACGATAGGTCGATTCATCGTAGATTCCCAACTCTACGACAGTACGCCCAATCGCCTCTTCACGTGCGTATCCGAAGACTCTTGTCCATGCGTTGTTAACTTCCAGAACCTTGTGCGTGATCATGTGAATCATCGTGAGAAACGCCGGATTATTCTTGAATGACTTCGAAAAACGTTCCTCGGTCTCTCTAAGCTCCTCCTCAGCCAGTTTCCTAGCGGTGATGTCAGTGACCGCTACACGGATTACCTGTCCCCCACTATTCTCTCCCTTACGTTCATCTGGCACAGCCATGCAGAGGCTTTCGAGGCTGACACAGCAGCTTGAACCATCGTCACGTTTGAGCCAAAAGTCCTGACTTTGCGTAACCCCTTCAAGACGAGCCTCAAGAAGATGCTGGAACCACAGGCCCATGTTCTGAGGAGCGATAAAGCCTTCAAACCCTCGCCCAATTAATTTTGAACACGGTGTTCCGAGGAGAGTGGCCCCTATCATGTTGACCTCTGTGATAACCCCTTTCCGAGTGAGCGTAAAATATCCAACAGGCGCGAAATCATAAAGGTTTCTGTAATTGTCTCTGGACGCTTCTAATTCGAGTTGAACTCTCCTCAGCCGTTTTTCGGCCCGCTTCCGGTTAGTAATGTCAGTGAAATACCCACTCCAAACTATATCGCCGTTGTCCATTAGGGTCGGTCTGGATTCAGCGCTCATCCAGCGGGTCTTTCCGTGAACTATGGCTCGGCCTTCCCACATAAAAGGAGCTAGGGTCTTCCCAACCGATTCATTCAGACTGATAAACGTATTCAGGTCGTCGGGATGTACGGCACGAAAAGCCGTTTCGTAGTCATTGAGGACATCTTCTCGATCTAGGCCGGTTAATTCACAGAAGCGGCTATTAACGAAATCAAATTGCCATCCCCCACCAGCCTTCATCCTGAATCGATAGACCCCGACAGGTATGTTCGACACCAGGTCCTCATACATGCTCAAACTCTCACCTAGAGTGGCTTCGGTTTCCTTTAACATCATTGGCAACATCCTCGTGTCCTGGATCAACAAGAGTAACAGTGATTATTTTGCGAACAACAACAGAGAGAAATTAGTAAATCGCAATTGTTACTGAAATACCAATGCCTGTTCGGAATTTTGGCTCGTCGTTCCTAATGATTCGAGCAAAAGACTTTTCATGCGCCGTCTATTGAGAAAATTAAATATATTCTAAACCATCTCTGGTCCCAAGTAGTCGCTCAAGCTCACCTTTCAGCTCTTCCATTTTGTAAGGCTTGCTCAAAAACCCGGCAGGTTTGGGACCGGGAAAGCTCTTCGCTACTACATCTTCAGTGTACCCACTGCTAAGTATCGCTTTCACATCGGGCCTGATCCGTATGAGTTCCCCAAAAGCTTCAACTCCATTCATTTTGGGCATTGCGAAATCAAGCAGCACAAGATCAATTTCGTTCAGCCGCTCGCTAAAAAGATGGACCCCTTCCTCTCCGTCAACAGCGGCAATCGTGTCGTAGCCAAGAACCTCCAGACGCTTAAGAACAAGGCCACGGACCAGTTCTTCATCGTCGACTACGAGAACAGTTTTTCGCCTGCTAACACTTTCTGACGCCGGCGCTTTAGTTTCAATGAAATCATTAACCTGCACAGGCAGCGCCTGAGGCTTTTTTGACACCGGAAACAAAACCCGAATTGTGGTCCCCTTTCCTATCTCACTCTCTACCATCATGTTGCCATGATGTCCCTTTACTATACCCATCACTTCGGCCATACCAAGGCCACGACCCCAGAACTTTGTTGTAAAGAAGGGATCAAAGAGCTTATGCTGAGTTTCAGCGTCCATACCACAACCAGTGTCAGTCACTTGGACAAAGACGAACTCGCCTGGCTCAGGCTTTTCTTCCAGTCGGCATCTGCTTAGATACGCAGCGTCGCAATCCATAGCACCGGTTGCCAGCGTCACGTCGCCAGTGTTTTCCCCTATCGCTTCAGATGCGTTTCTGACCAGATTCGTGATTACCCGCTGGATTTGATCCTCATCACCCCGAATTGCTAGATGTCCTTTATGAATTTGGAAATGGAGCGTGGTAGTTTTTGGCATATATAATTTGAGCAGGTCCTCGTTTTTGTGCGCGAGTTCGCAGAGATCCAAAACCTTGGGGACATAAAATAACTTTCCCGAGTATATCAGCATCTGGTGCGAGAGTTCCGCAGACCTATCAGTCGCCTCAATCGCATGCGCAATGGCCTTTTTGCCCTCGGCGCCTAGACCCCGATCCGTAAGAGCAAACTCGAGATTGCCCAAAATCGCCATAAGCAGGTTGTTGAAATCGTGTGCTATGCCACCGGCCATAACAGCGAGGCTCTCCAGTTTCTGCGTATGTAGTAGCTTATGCTGTATCTTGATCCGTTCTTCTTCTAAGCGCTTGCGCTCGGTAATGTCCTCGACGGCCAGGAGTATCAGTTTTCTCCCTTCTTCTCCCAATCCACGAATTACTTCCAGGGCATTGAGAAACAGAATCTTATGCCCAATCTCCGGGAAAACGTGATCAACCTCGAAATCTCTCACTTCGGTTTTCTCTGGCAGAATCTCTTCCAGGAGTTTGCGCAAAGGGGGAATGTCCCATTGTCGGTTCCCCAAGTCATAGAGCAGATTCCCTTGAGTCTCCTCAGGCGTTACACCGAACATACGGTAAAATGAATCGTTGGCCGATACCACACGCATCTCCCCGTCCATTACGATCAATGGTTCACGGACCGTATTTATAATATTCTCCGCATAGGCCAGGACGTTCAGGGCCCTTTGCACAGCATTCCTGCGGTCCGTGATATCACTGACCGCTATACGTACCAGATGGGTTCCACCTTTCGGCTCTTGGAGTTCAGCGGGCGCATCCATTCGGATACTCTCGAGGCAGGCGTTAAATGTTGATCCATCTTCGCGTTTAAGCAGCAGGTCGTCAGTCTGCTTCTCTTCATGCCCAAGCACGTTAATAATATGATGATCCCACTTCTCTAGACTTTCGGGAGCAACGAAGTGTCCAAAACCTCGTTTTATCAATTTTGGACGGGGCATCCCCAGTAGCTCCGCCCCAGTGAGGTTTGCCTGTATGATAAGCCCCTTATCTGTCAGGGTAAAATATCCGACAAGAGAAAAATCATAAAGGTCCTGATACTTCGTCCTGGAGGCTTCTGATTCAAGCTGAAGTCTTCTGAGTTCGTCATTCTGCATCTCCAACTCAATCTGATGGACCCGGAGTTCGTGGATGATCCTTTCAGAAGTTAGGTCTTTGAGTTCATGCGACGCATCCGGAGACTTGCCGACTTGATCCTCAGCGGCGTCTCGTAAAGCGCTCTTGCTGGTAACATTGTCCGTCATGGTGTAATTTTCCTTGCGCTTGATTCAACCCTCGGCCCAACGCCTATTTTAACGCTCAAATATGGTGAAGCCAAAACCAGCGTCGCTGAAACAGAATGTCCGGCGGCCTTCTCACCAGTAGCGAATGAGTAATCTTCCTTGGCATATCCATGTCCAACTTCAATGTTGGGCGGAGAGTTGTGATTCACCTGTCAATCCTTATCTTCATCGTCATATTCAGAATTTCAATCGGATTGTTGGATTAAGATTAACAGAGCCGTAAATATCAATACAGTCGCTGTTAACGCTCTCGGTCCAGCGCTTCCCTTATGGTCCGGGCCATTTCGTCCATCCTCACAGGTTTCTGGACCATCACTTTGATATTTCTCCTGGAAAAGTCGGACATGGAAGCAAGCTGGTTCTTGCCGCTGCAAAGGATGACGGGTAAGCCCGGCTTTATCTCTACGATTTTGTCAGCCAGTTCAACCCCAGTCATTTTAGGCATCTGGAGGTCTGTTAATAGCATGTCAAACGAATGAGTATCATGCCGGAACAACTCCAAAGCCTCATCAGGGTCACCTGAACAGGTGACTTTGTAGCCCAGTCGATTCAACTGCCTCTCATACATTTCCAGGAGGTCCTTTTCATCATCCACTACCAATACATGTTCGTTCCCTCTGGGATTAAGACCAGGGGCTGAAGACCTTTCGCCTATGGCCGCCTTCTCCGCGACAACGGGGAAGAAAACGTCGAAAGTGGATCCTTTGTCCAGTTCACTGGTCACAGTTATGGCGCCATTGTGGTTGAGCATTATTCCATGAACCACAGACAGACCTAACCCTGTTCCACTTCCAACCTCCTTGGTTGTAAAGTACGGGTCAAAGATCTTCGATTTGATTTCAGGCGAAATTCCGGCGCCTGTGTCAGTGACCCGAAGCCTCACGTAGATTCCAGGGACAAGATGGGGATTCAGCGTCGTAAAGTTCGCGTCGAGTTCCACTTCGTTGAGCTCCGCTGAGATGGTTCCCTTACCATCCTCAATCGCATGCCAGGCGTTCACGCACAAATTCATCAGCACTTGATGTATCTGCGTAGCGTCACCGCTGATCTTTTTCAGATTAGGCTGGATTCTCTGATTAATTTCTATTGTCGTTGGTATCATAGCCCCCAGGAAGTTAATGGCCTCTTTTAGCAGGGCGCCAAGGTCGAGCGGTATCATCTCTGTCCGTTTTGGGCGGCTGAATGTGAGGATTTGTTTCACCATGTCAGCGCAGCGTTCAGCTCCTCCGATGGCTTTTTCCGAATTGATCCTGGCTCTACTCCCCTCTGGCAAATCATCCATGACCAGCTCGATATATCCCATTATGGCGAAAAGAACATTATTGAACTCATGGGCTATACCACCGGCAAGGGTCCCAATAGCCTCCATTTTCTGAGATTGAAGCAATTGATCCTGAAGCCTGATTTCTTCAGAAATATCCCTGGAAACCATGACGATGTTCTTGATTGCGCCGTTGTCATCATTGACGCTGGAGACTGAAACGTGCACGTGGAGTGAACCTCCGTCCTTTTTCCTGATTGCTAAACGACCGGTCCAGGCGCTTCCCCTGTTCAGGGTATCCCAAATTTGATTGTAGCCATTCCCGTCCTCAGTCTTGTAATTCAGGAAGCCAACGTTCCGGCCTATAATTTCGTCTACAGTGTATCCTGTTATTCCGGTAAAAGCAGGGTTTACATATTTCACATTACCTTCAGGGTCGGTTACTATTACGGCTTCGGCCGCCTGCTCAACAGCCGATGTTAATAAAGCTTCCACCTCTTTGTAACGCTTGCGTTGAATACCTAACGCATAGTACCTGGCGATAGTCTCAGTGATCTCGATGTCTTTTTCGTCGTAATCCCTGTTCGAATTGGCCACCGCTATCTGACCGACGAGATTTTGCCCCGCCATTACGGGGACAGAAAGGAAACGATGAAGCTGGACGTGGCCTTTGGGGAGCCCCTTTGACGATGGGTGATCAGCAGGGGTGTTCGTAAAAAATGATTGACGTGTATTTAGCGAATGACCCCATAGCCCGGGATATCGGCCATCAGATCCCATGGGAAATCTGGCCTGCAATGGTCCGTCTGTCGAGCAGGCTGACCCAAACATTTCGGTGAGGGTGAGAGCCATCTGGTCACCCGTGGCTGGACAGGTTTCATTGACGTAGCCATGTTCGCTATGCGTCAAAAGTCTTATCTTTTCCCCGATAACTTTCGCTAAATCCCTAATAGTGGAATGTGGAGACATAAGCGGTCCAAACATATCTGTTATTGCCGAACTGATTTCCAGTTCGCTACGAAGATTTTCTTCAGCCTGTTTTCGGTCAGTTATGTCATGAAAAATCTCGAGCTTCGAAACAGTTCCATCTGAATTTCTAAGGGG
>Ga0118677_10011466_pt1 | contig 13267 bp, 9 predicted proteins | sample AliMusrvi5mmetaG_FD_86154 | JGI IMG/M metagenome (GOLD analysis project Ga0118677, IMG submission 86154)
CCCCTAACATTTGCACCCTGAAGGGGTGCCAGATACGGGGAGGTGCTTCAATAGCAGCACCTGCTGCGACCCCTGCCAGGGTCGGATTCCGGTGGATCTCTCTATCCCGGGGGGGGCGGTCGCATTGCGGTCACTACCCCGGGCTCATGACTGCCATCCCTCCAGGATGCTTCAAAGAGGGGATCTAACTTGCTCGGTAGCGTGGCTCTTTTGAGGTCGAACGCTGATTTCTGCTCATTGGCATCGGCGCTCACAGAGCCCCGCACAAGCACATCCCAGACTACCTAATCGATAGCAATTATTGCGCAGCGACTATGCTGTAGCACAGATCCTCGGCTGCATCACTCCCACTCGATGCTGGCCGGGGGTTTGGTGGACACGTCGTAAAGCACGCGGTTGATGCCTTTGACCTCGTTGAGGATGCGGTGGCTGGTTTCGCGGAGGATGGAGTAGGGGAGTTCGACCCAGTCGGCGGTCATGGCATCTTCGGAGATGACAGCACGCAAGGAGATGGCCCATTCGTAGGAGCGTTCGTCGCCCTTGACGCCGACGGTTTTGACGGGGATGAGTGCGGCGTATGCCTGCCAGACTTTGTCATACCAGCCGTGGACTTTGAGGCGGGAGATAAAAATAGCATCGCACTCGCGGATGATGCGCAACTTGTCCTCGCGCACCTCACCGGGACAACGCACCGCCAGGCCGGGGCCGGGGAACGGATGGCGTTGGAGGATATCGTGGGGAATGCCCAACGACGCACCGAGAGCGCGGACCTCGTCCTTGAACAACTCGGCGAGCGGTTCCAACACCTTGCCCTGCGCCTGTAGCTCCAGGATGCGGTCCACCCGGTTGTGATGCGTCTTGATTTTAGATGCCTTGGATTTGGCGTTAGACGCACTTTCGATCACATCTGGATAGAGAGTGCCCTGCGCCAGCATCTCGGCATCGCCCACCGAATCCCAAAACACATCAATGAACAGGTTGCCTATGATGACACGCTTTTTCTCGGGATCGTCCACTCCCGCCAGGGCGGTTAGAAAACGTTCTGCGCATTCGACAGTTTCGATAGGCACGCCCATGCGGTGGAAGTTGCTTCGGACTTCCTCGCCCTCGTCCTTGCGCATCAAGCCGTGGTCGACAAAGATGGCACGCACGTTGGCACCGGCTTCATGCAACAACACGGCCAGCACCGTGCTGTCCACCCCGCCGGACACGCCGCACACAATCTGTTTGCCCGCAACTTTTTGGCGGATCCCTTCGATGATCTCGCGTTTGAAGTCGTCGATGCGGAACGGCAGCAACTCCTTGGCATGCAGGAGGAAATTGTGGAGGATGCGCAAGCCCTCGTGACTGTGGGTGACCTCCGGGTGAAACTGGATGCCGAAGAACTGCTCGTTCCATTGCAGGGACACCGGGGTCCCGTGTTGGTTGGTGGCGATGACTTTCGCGCCATCGGGAATCACTTTGACGGTATCCGAATGGCTCATCCAAACTTGGGAGGAGGGCGAGATGCCTTCATAGAGACCGCTGCACTCGCTAGGAAATAAATCGGCCGGACCGTATTCGCGGCGGTTGCTGGCTACCACCGTGCCGCCGAACTTGATGTTGAGTAATTGCATCCCATAACACACGCCGAGCACCGGCACACCGAATCCCTGCAACGCCGCAAAGTCCAGATCCGGTGCGTCTTCCTCGCCCGTGCTCCGCGGCCCTCCTGATAGAATGATTGCAGCGGGGCTTCCAATGTTAGGAAAATCCTCGATAGAATATAGCTTGGCGAAAAAACCCAGCTCGCGGACGCGCCGCACAATCAGTTGCGTGTATTGCGAGCCGAAGTCGAGAACAGCGACGTGGTGTTGGTCGTGCATCATGAGAAAAAATTATACTCAGTTGATAGGTTGATAGTTGGTGGGTTCCTCGGTCATGACCACATCATGGACATGACTTTCGCGCAAGCCGCCGGCGGTGATGCGTACATAGGTGGCGCGCTCGCGCAACTCCTCCAGAGTACTTGCGCCAAGATAGCCCATGCCGGACTTGAGTCCGCCCATAAGTTGGAAAATCACATCGGAGAGCGGGCCTTTGTAAGCCACACGGCCTTCGACGCCCTCGGCCACAAGTTTGCCAGAACTGTTTTGGCCATAGCGATCACCCGCGCCCTTTTTCATCGCGCCGATGGAGCCCATCCCGCGATACGCTTTGAAACGCCGACCCTGGGATTGGACCATCTGACCCGGGCTTTCGCGGGTGCCCGCCAGCAGCGAGCCCAACATCACCAGATCGGCCCCTGCGGCTAACGCCTTGACGATGTCCCCGGAGTAGCGGATGCCGCCATCAGCAATGACTTTCACGCCGTGTTCGCGACAGTAGCCCGCCACATTCTGAATGGCAGTGAATTGTGGCATGCCCACCCCGGCTATGATGCGCGTGGTGCAAATCGATCCGGGACCCACTCCCACTTTCACCGCGTTGGCCCCGGCGGCCACCAAATCCCGCGCTCCTTGCTCGGTGACCACATTGCCAGCCACCACCGGCCGCTCCGAGAGACCGCGCAATTTTTCCACCACTGCCATGACGTGACGCGTGTGGCCGGTGGCCGCATCAATGAACAAGGCATCCGCTCCGGCATCTAACAAGGCTCTGCCGCGCTCGATGCAATCCGGCCCCACGCCGACAGCCGCGCCGCATCGCAGTTGGCCGTTTGCGTCCTTGGCGGCATTGGTGAAAGTGAGACGCTTTTCGATATCCGCGCCCGTAATAAGGCCCACCAGATGTCCCGCGGCATCCACTAGCGGCAGCTTTTCAATGCGGTTCTGATAGAGAATTCGCCGCGCATCCTCCAAACTGGTGTGGGGAGGTGCAGTGACCAGCTTGGCCCGGGGCGTCATCACCTCCGCCACGGTGGCGTCCTGGCGATCCAGGTAGCGCACGTCGCGTCCTGTGACCATGCCTTCGAGCAGGCCATCGGAGGCCACCACTGGGAAGCCGGAAAACCCGTTACTGGCCATCAGGGCGTGGACGTGGGCGACGCAGTGCTCCTTGCGTACGGTCAGTGGCTTTTGAATCACCGCGTTCTCCGAGCGTTTGACCTTAGACACCATCGCCGCCTGTTCATCAATGGTGCAGGCGCGGTGGATCACGCCCATGCCCCCCTCACGAGCCAGTGCTACAGCCAGATCATGTTCCGACACGGTGTCCATGGCTGCGGAAACCACCGGAATGTGCAGCGCAATATCCGCTGCCACCTGGGTCGAAATGTCTGCCTCTCCGGGCAACACGCTACTGAGCGCCGGCACCAACAGCACGTCATCAAATGAAAGTCCTAGGGAAATCTCCGCCATGGGGAATGCAATAGAAACAGCACCCGCCTGACAAGCCCGAAATCCCACCACCCTCGAAAAATCCCTCACCTCCCTGGGCATGCGCGTCAAGTTAAGAGACCGTTTGGGGTCGATTGCGGCGGATTATACCACTGAGAAATGATAGATTTCTTTTCTGAGATGGGCTGTGAACTCAGTGTTGGACCTCGCTTTCGAGAACGGAGTGAGAAAGTCGGATTCACTATGTGTTCAGCTCCGCACCGCAGCGGGCAAGCCCGCCCCCTCCCAGGCGGTGGCGAGCCACCGCACTCCCAGGCGGTGGCGAGCTACCGCACTCCCAGGCGGTCATAGACGCGCCGCTACAGCGCGACAGAAGCCTGCGCTCGGCGCACATGCCCCCAGACCCTTCAAGCCCGCTGCGAGGCAATGGTCATCGGAATGGTCACCACTTGCATGCCGGCCCGTTGCGCGGCAAGTATGCCCGGCGGTGCGTCTTCTAACACCAGGCACTTGGGCGGTGCCACACCCAGCAATTTCGCGGCATAAAGAAACACATCCGGCGCAGGCTTGCCCTCGGCCACATCATCCGAAGTGACCACCTCATCGAACCAGTCGGAAACACCTAACAATTGCAAGGTTTTTTCCACGACCCAGCGGTTGCTACCTGAGGCGATGGCCATGGGCACGCGACCGCGCTGCGATTGAGCGAAGGCGGCGACCTCGTCGATCAATGAAATGGAGGGGAGACGTTTGAAGTAGGCCTCGCGTTTGGCCAGGGCGATGGCTTCCGGGTCGAGTTTGAAGCCGTAGAGGTCGTTGATTTCCATGACGATATCGCGAGACGGTCGGCCGCCCATGGCGAAGAAGACATCCTCACGCAAGACACCGGCCGCGCCGTACATCGCCAGCGCATCGCACCATGCTTCAAAATGCGCCGGCATGGAATCGACTAAAGTGCCGTCACAATCGAAAATGACAGCATCGAAGCCGTTGTGGGGAAAAGTAATAGCTCCGATACTTGCCATGGCGGCAGTTGAACTATCAGTCAGCACAATGTCTGACAAGCCATTCCCAACAATTAAAAAAATTAGGGGTGGGGAATTGCTCCCCACCCCTAAGGAATATGATTGGTGCTGCTAAGGAATTACAGCGGAGGGAGGACTTCGCCCGGAGCGCTAGGTGGGGTTTCTCCAACTGGCGGAGTGTTCGGTTCGCTGCCACGCAGCGGCCGTCCGGTGGCATCGATGATCTGCGCGGTGACGAAGATGATCAGGTTGCTCTTGAGGCGTTTCTCCGCCTTGGACTGGAACAAGCGCCCGATGACAGGAATTGAGCCGAAGATCGGCACGCTGTCCTGGACGTTTTGCACATCCTCGCGAATCAAGCCGCCAACGGCGACCGTGTAGCCGTCATAGATGGACAGCGAGGTATTGACCCGGCGGGTGGAGAATACCGGCATTTCGATCCGGTTATCCGTGATGACCACCGTGGTGGGGTTGCCGAAAACGTCCGTAGATGGGGACTTGATCGGGCTGCCATAGTTGATGAACCCTTCAAATTCGACAATTTCCGGCACGAAGCGCAGGTCGATGACGTAGTTGTTGGTGGAGATATTCGGTTCGATTTCGAGGGTGACACCGGTGTTACGGGTTTCCCAAGCGGATGGAGTGGCCGGAGTTGCAATGCCGACATTACCGCCGCCGCCCAGACCGCCAATGCCACCACCATTGTTGCTTTGCTGGGGCAGTTGCGGGGGTTCGTATTCGGTGGCGTAGATAAATTCACGAATAATCTGAATGGTCGCCTTTTGGCCCGGCTTGGCCGTGACCGACGGTGCGGTCATTAGGTCGGCTCCCTTTTTCTGGGCGAGACCGCGCATGATCAACTGGACCTGACCACCCGAGAACAGTCCGGTAACCGCTGCAATCCCAGGTGCCACCTTGGCCGCGCTGGAGGTGCGCAGCGGGTTGTTGATCAGGGAATCGATGCTATCGCCATTGATCGCGCCAGTACCGCTGCGCAGCCCGTTGGTCACGACATTATCAGAGGCAAGCGTTGGGTTGGAGGGAACCCCCGGAATCGACACACCATTAATCGGATTGATAAAGTCGGCACCGGTGCGTGCCAAGCCACTGCCGGTGGTACCGCCACTGCCGAACAAGGTGTTAGCCGCGGTGTTGCTGCTCAGGGCAAATGGAGTGACGAGCCAATCGAAGCTCAATTCGTCGTTGTTATCCTGTGTGACTTCGACAAACTTGGTGGTGATCTTGATTTGCTTGGGCTGTTCGCCAGAGTTGGCCTCGACGAATTGCTCGATCTTGTCGAGTTCGGCACTGGTGTTGGTGACCAGCAACCCGTTGGAACCCAGGGTGGCGGAGCTGCCCTCACCAAAGGCGGCGATTTTCTTGAGGAGTTCGATGATCGGCTTGCGAGCGGTGATGCCGCTCTTTTTCTCCGCGCCTGCAGCGCCAAAGGGATCTTTGGCAGCGTCTGCGCCGCCTTCATCACCTGCGCCGGATGCCAGTGTCTCATAGAAACCTGGTAGCACGCGGAATGTGCGGGTGAACATCTCATTGCCCGTCTCGGTGCGCGGCACTAGGGTGACTGCGAAATCGTCAACTTTTGACCGGAGGTTGGTTTGGTCACAGATGTATTTGAGGGCCTGTCCGAGCGGAATATTGGTAAGGCGCAGCGACTTGATGCGGATTGAGCCAGGGCTGGCACCTCCACCCAGGGCACCATCGGCAGGTGCCGCCTCAACACCTGCATCGCCGCCCGCTGCGGGCTGCGGTTTGCGGATGAGGAAGTTGACGCCTTTGTGAGCGGGATCGGGTTCGAGCAAATCCAGTTCGGCGGCCCGCAGGCGAAGGAAATCGACGGCTTCTTCTACCGTGATGTCATCGAAAGCGATGTTAGGGATGATAATGCGGCGGAGCTTTTCGTTGATGTATGCGATGCCTGAACTGACAGTTGCGCGGCCAGGGCCGGCGATGCCACCGACCGGGGTATCGGCGGGAACCGACAACTCCCAAGCTTTGTCCACTTCAGTGAGCAATTCGGCACGGGTTTGGTCATAGGCGGCGCGATAGTAGCGGGATTTGGCACCGGCGACGGTTTCCATGCCACGGCGGGCGGCGGTGTTGTAAGGATCGATGCGAAGCACCTTTTCATACTCATCCTTGGCCTTGTCAAACTTGCCGCTATTATAGAAACCTTCCGCAGTGTAGAGGCTGCGGCGGACCTTATCCACATCCTGGGTGTGTTTGTAGTCGAGGCTGGGATTGGTGCGGATCGGATCATCCAGAAAACCAATCTCGCGCTTGGCTGCGGCATTTTCCGGGTCTTCCTTCAGCACGGTTTCGAGCAACACCCGCGCATCCTCGTAGCTGCCTTTGTCACCTTTCTTCGCATCACCGCCCTGACGGCGGAATTGCTGCGCCAGTGCCACGCTGGCATCGGCAAGGTGGCTGGTAATGGCGGCATGGCGGTCAGCAAGCATCGGCGCATCCGGCAACACGCTCAGCGCTTCTTTGCACTTGTCGTAAGCTTGCTGGTAGTCGCGCTTCCCGTAGGCGGTGCGTGCTTCGGTGAGGAGGCGATCCGCTTCGGTGACGGCCTGCTGACGACGAATCATCTCTTTTTCCGCAAGGGCGCTAAAGCGGGGAGAACCCACACCCTCCGCAGCATTGACGATAGTGATGGTGGCTGGCATGGCGGCTGCCACTGTCATCAATGCGATGGCAGTGCGACTGGATCGGTACATTGGCGAATTTTGCATGATTGGCTGGCGTTTTCTGACTATGTTTGGGGTGTTTGAAAAGGGATTTCTCAAAAAATATTCAAGGGGCGAGTTCAGGGAAGGCTCCTTTGTGGATAGAAGCTGTCTTTTTGGCACCACTGATAGGGTCGGTATATTCTACTTCGACGCCATCCGGGGTGACTTTTTTAAGCAGATAATCTTTCTTGGCGCTGTCAAATGGTAGGCCGAAAGTCGTGTTCTCCTTGATCGTCTCTTGCTTGCCTTCGTTCCCGATGGCTTCCAAGCTCAGCACGGCATTGCGGTCGTATTTGGAAAATTCCTGGGCGCGGCCTTCAGCAAATTGGGGGATTTCATAGACCGTACCTTTTTTATTAGGAAGTTGATCCTCGATTTTGGCATAAGTGACTTCCATCTGGGTATGGGTGGAATTGTTCATTTCCATGCGCTTTTCCATGCCCAAGTACTTAAAGCGGTTTTTCATCACGCCTTCGGTGAAGAACAATTCGCCGGGTTTGACAGTGATGCCTGTTTTGCTCCGGTTGCGGCCACCTTGGTTGTCGCCGTAATTGAAGGAGAACGCGTCGCCGTCGGGAAAGCCGGGGCGGATATACCAATTGAGGCTATCGTCTTTTTCGTACCTCAACTTGGCGATGAGTGGAGGATGGCTTTTGGGATCCTTCGGGTCGGTTTTGGCGAGGAATTCCTCCAGATTGGTGTAACCGTCATCATCGGCATCGCGGCTGGGCGAATCAGCAAAGCCAGGGTCGAGGCCGTTTTGGATCCACCAGAGGTTGGGAATGGGTGGATGGATGGGAGGGCTTTTGTAGAGATCGACGGCCTTGCCCGGCTGATCGCGTGCGATGAACAATTGGATGCCGGTGAATAAATCGACCAAGCGGTCCTCCACCTTCGCCTGGGCCAGCGAGCGGCTGAGGCCCAGTGATGACACGGCTTTGGCGACCAGATCAGCCTTGGCGACAGCGGGATTGTTGTTACCGCTACCTTGGGTGCTGACGTTAAAATCCTCGGCGACATTGCCGACCTTGGACCAGCCCAAGAAGACAAAGCCGAGGGTGGCAACGGCGGCACCGCCGAGGGCGGCCTTTTCGTAATTCTGGGAGAACCAGGACATAGTGGGCGGAGAGGGAGGTATCAGGGTTGCGATTTTGGCACTTCAGGCAGCGCCTTGACCGGAAGAAACTCCAACACATCAATGTGCAGGAATACCTCGAGTTCTTCGTTGCCGAGAACCCGGTTGAGAATGCGACTGGAATCCGTCGGTGCGACTCGTGCTGCGGCTGGCTTAGCCGGCACAGCAGAGGCAGGCGCTGCGGCGGGCACCCGTGTCGGCGCGACAGCCGCCGGACGGGCTGCTGGCACTGTAGCAGAGGGCTTAGTGGCACCCGGGATGGCGGGCTTAACCGACGAGGGCGTGGCGGGGAATGGCTTGGCCGGAGTGGTGGGTGGCTTGCTCGGAGTGGGGGCAGGAGCGGGAGTTGGAACGGCGGGTTCATCCGAAGGAAGGACAAAACCACTGGCGCCGCCGAAAGGATCGGCTGATTTACCGGCGGCACCCGGCGCGGCTGGTGGGGCTTCAAACTTGGCATCCTTGGCGTTGGGAGCGACTGATTTTTCGTTCATGATGCGAATGGTGCGCACGACGAAGAAGTAATTAGGTGACTTAACGATAGCGGATAGGAAGTCGCGCAAGGAGCGTTCGGGTCCTCGGAAGGTTAGTTCTATGGGGAAGGAGCGGGCGGCATCTGTGGCACTGCCCTGCCATTTATCGCCGTCTTCCTCGGGGAATTTTGGGCGGTATAGGTTCTGGAGTTGCGAGGGGGCCGCCTTGGCCAGAGTGATTAGCAATTCCCGGGTCGCGCCGAGTTGATAGTCCAGCAGGCCAGTAGCTTCTTCCCGGGCCAATTCCTTTGTGTAGGGTTCGAAGCCGAGGAGAAACCCCTCGGGCACGTCCGGCAACTTGGCTCCAGAGGCTTCAAACGCCTTAACTACCTCCTCCTTGGCGGATTTTGCGTGATCTGTGAAACTTTGTGGCGCTATGTTCTGGAGCGCCTTGGGCCGGAACTTGTCAAACGCACTCTCCATCCCGCGAATGGCAGTGCGGTACTCGTTGAGCGCCTTTGTCTTGCCCGCCCGGTTTTCCAAGCTCGGATAAAGCGGGGTTTTTTCGAACACCTCCACGTCGTCCGCTGCGGTATGGTAGCTTTCCAATGCCTTGGTGTAGCGCCCGTGATAGATCAGGCCGATGTACAACAGCACGATCGCCCCTAACAGGGTGGCTCCTCCCAGGATGGCGGCAAATTTGTTATCCTTGATCCAACTCATAAATGCGGGTGGCGAGAAAGCGCTTGGGGTTACTTGATGCGCACCTCACGGGCGAGGGGCAGTGTGATGGTAAACGGAAAGGCCAGTTCACCGCCGTCAGCGGAGGCTAGGTTGACCTTGAGGATTTGTTCGTCCTTGAGCGGGATGGGTTTGTGATCCGCGCCGGGAACGGTGAAACTGAAAGAGCCGGGTTTGTCGCGCAAGCGCTTGAGCAACTTGGAGACAGCATTCTGGCTGTCGGGATTTTCACGCCAGAATCCGCGGATGCGAACCGCGTTGGCAACCCCGACGGTAGGGGGTGGGGGAGCTTGGTTTCTGGCACCTTTGGTAGTAGTCTCGGGCATTTCGCTGCGAGTTACCTCGGAGAAACCCGTTGTGCCATAACCGCCGACGGCGAAATCTGATTTGACCACTGGGATGCCGTTAACGGCAGGTGGTTTGGGGTCTGGATCGAGTGCATTAAAGTCTTTGAGGGGCTCCAAATCGCTGATCCACACCGCATCGCTGGCCAGTGCCCCAGACAGTTCGGATAAAAGGTCCAACCAGAACGCATGATCCGCCTCAGCCGAGGTGAAGTTGCCAGCCACTGCTTGCAGCGCCTCCTGGTTCTTCAACAGCTTGCCAATATTTTCGGCTAAAGGTGCCAGCGTATCGCTGCTTTCTAACATGGTCCGGGTTTTGTCTTGTGCCCGGCCCGCCGCCACAAACTGGAACGCCGACCACGTGGCCACGCCGGCCAGAAACACTGCCGCTGCAGCGATTAAAAGGGGCTTGCGCCGGTCTGCTGCTCGAATTTGTTCCACCACTGCGGGTACCAAGTCGATATTGATGGCGGACTTGCCAAGGCCGCGAAGTCCCAAGCCGACGAGTTCGCCCATCAGGTGGGCCTCGCGTTGGAGCGAGGTGGTGTCCACACCCTTGCCGACTGCAATGGATTTGAGGGGATTGAAAAATTCGATGGGGAGGGCGAGTTTTTCTTCAAAAAACTCGAGGGTGTATGGCAGGTTGGCGCCGCCGCCGCACAGATAGACCCGCTTTGGCGCGTTGCCGCCATGTTGGCTGCGATAGTAGTTGGTGGTTCGTGCAATCTCGGATGGCAAGCGCGTCAGTGCGTTGCGGATGACCATTGCCAAGGCAGCTACCGCCTCATCGAGTTGCTCGGTGTGGCCGCCGCCAAGGGCGACCAATCCATGGGCGATTTTCTGATGCTCTGCCTCCAAGAACGAAACTCCGTATTCCTTGGCGATGGCCGAGGTGACTGCGGTGCCGCCCACTGGTATGCTGCGGGTAAAAAACCGCTTGCCCTCTATGTAGAGTAGATTGCTCGTTTTGGCACCAATATCAATCAGCAACACCGGTTCCTGGGGCTGACCGTAGGAATTCAGAAACGCATTGAACAGTGCCATCGGTGCCACGTCCACCTCGGCGGTGGACAGCCCGCACTCGTTGACTGCGGCGTTAATTTCGTCGAGGGCCTCGCCCTTGATGGCGACGATGACCACCTCCTTGTCGCCAGCCCCCTCGATCAACTCATAATCCCACACGACCTCGTTGATTGGGAAGGGAACATGTTGTTGGGCTTCGAAAGCGACGAGTTGCTCGATGTTGTCGTCCTGTAGCGCCGGCAATTTCACAAACCGCGTGAACACCGCCTGTCCGGAAATAGCATAGCGGACCTTGGAGCGACCGACTTTGAGTCGTTGCGCCAGATCCGCCACTGCCACGCGCGTCTGGCCGATGCGCGAGGACTCCTGCGCCGGATCGGCGACAATCGTCTCCGAGGCGTAAGACTTGAGCAAGAGTCCGCCGTTCTTCGCAGTCTCGAAAACCGCCATCCCGATGCGCTGGGAACCAATATTGAGAGCGATGGTAGTCAGTGTGTCAGCCATGGTGCGGAGCTATAAAAAGAGATGTGGCGGATGTGTTGCAATAATAAAATGGCAAAATGCAGAATGGCAAGCTCAGGGGCTCGTTTTGGCCTTGATTTCGGCGTAGCGATCCCACCAGATGCCAGCAAAGGGAGTCTCCATCTTATTGAGCAACGGCACCGCGGTGCTGTCGGAAATTGAGGATGAGGCGGCCGTCCACCAGTTGTCCTTGCCCGCCTTATCCGTCGAGCTGGCGACGACTTTACCATCGATGACGACTTCAAAGCCGAGGAATTTGATGGCCCGCTTGCCGCTGCGCTCGAAGCCGGTGAGGCGGCGGATTGAGGCAGGAGAAATGTACACCGAGCAAAACACAGCCTCCTTGAGGGGCACATTCACATACTCGATTTCCTTGGTCAGCTTGAGGAAGGTGCCGGGCTTATCGGGATTATCCACTGCGATGTACCATTTTACGGTGAGGGCATCGCAAGTTTTGTTTTTGGGCTCTGGTGCCATATCCACCTTAATACCGGCTTCGACTTCCAGCCAGTCCTTGCCCTTGAAGGGTTTGCCCTTCACTCCGGTGAATTCCGGCGAGACGATGTCCTCAGATTTTGGCTTTTCAGTCACATCCACTTTTACTGCACCGAAGGAAGCGCAGGGTGATAGAAAAGCGATGGCTGCCGTGAGGGCGAGAGATGTGGATTGGCGAATGTTGGGGTTCATTGGGTGCGAATTTCTTCGACATTAGGAAACCCGATACCGGGTTGACGAGCCAAAAGGTCGATTCGTAGAAAGTTTTTCTACGAAGTAAATACAGACGTCTGTTGCAAGCGATTGACGACCGGGTGGGGAACGTCCATCAATAGGGCATGGCGCACGCACAAATAGCATTTCCGGTGGGTGAATCGTGGGTGGTGGGCAGTTTTGGGGATGCTGGAGCCTTGATCGAGGCCACAGCCAGCAGTGTTTTGCAACGTTGTGACATTGTGGAAATTCGTTTGGACGTGTTGCTTGCGCAGGGGGCTGAGCCGGTGCGAGGGCTCTGGGGGCAGCTTGCGGGAGTGCCATTGCTGTTCACCGCAAGGCGAGGCGACGAGGGTGGGGCCGTGGGGATGGACGCGGCACAACGCGCATCCTTATTGACTGCGGTATTGGACGATGCGGCGTGCATTGACATCGAGGTGGCCAGTCATGACGCGATGGGCGGCATTTTGGCGGAGGCGCAACGCCGCGGGATTCCGTGGATCGCCTCGTACCATGATTTTGAAAAACTGCCGGCAAGTGAAGTGCTGGAGGAGGCGGCGCAAAAGGCGCGGGCGGCCGGAGCTGCTGTTTTCAAGGTAGCTGCGCGTCTCAATACCGTGGCCGATGTATTGCGGTTGGCAGAGTTTCAACTCAGTTCGCAAGGCTTGCCGTTGGCCACCATGGGCATGGGCGCGTTGGCACCGGCCTCGCGCTTGCTCTGCGCCCAGTGCGGCAGTGTTCTCAACTACGGCTACCTGGGCACCACCCCCACCGCCCCCGGTCAATGGGACTGCGGCTTGCTCAAACAGGCTCTCAGCCAATCACTTCAACCGGCGCGTCTGGCAAGGCCTTGAGAAACATCGCCCCGTAACGTTTTGTCAGAATCCGGTTATCCAGAATGCACACCAACCCGTGATCTCGCTGGGTGCGGATCAACCGGCCAACCCCTTGGCGCAATTTAAGAATCGCCTCAGGCACGGAGTAATCCATGAACGGATTGCCGCCGGCCGCCTCGATGGCCTCCAGCCGCGAGGCAACCAGGGGATGGTCCGGCACAGCGAACGGCAGGCGCGTGACCACCACGTTGGACAATGCCTCGCCCGGAACATCCACCCCGGCCCAAAAACTGTCGGTGCCAAATAACACGCTGTGGCCATCCTCGCGGAATTCCTCGATCATGCGATGCCGTGGCAAGCCGTCCCCCTGCACGAATAGCCGCCAATTTTTGCCTT
>Ga0118677_10011467_pt1 | contig 13266 bp, 9 predicted proteins | sample AliMusrvi5mmetaG_FD_86154 | JGI IMG/M metagenome (GOLD analysis project Ga0118677, IMG submission 86154)
GGCGCTGCTCGCGCGGTTTGACACGAACCACGACGGCCGCCTCGACGAGGACGAGCGCGCGGCGATGCGCGCGGCCTTCCGGGCGAGGATCAAGGAGCTCAAGGCGAAGAACTGAAACCATCTTTCTGGTTCCCACGCGCCGGCCGGCGGGCTACACCGTCGGCATGCCTGTTACCTTGAGGGACATCCGCGCTGCCCAGCGCCGCATCGCCAGCGGCATCATCGTCACACCCTGCTCGTCCTCGATCCCGCTGTCGGAAATCACCGGCGCGCGCATCGCATGCAAGTTGGACAATTTTCAGCGCACCGGGTCGTTCAAGGAGCGCGGCGCGCGCAACGCGCTGCTCCGGCTCTCGCCCGGCGCCCGGCGCCACGGCGTGATCGCGGCCAGCGCCGGCAACCATGCGCTCGGCCTCGCCTATCACGGCCGGCTGCTCGGGATTCCCGTGACGGTGGTCATGCCCGACTACGCGCCGCTCATCAAGATCACCACCTGCCAGCGGCTCGGCGCCCGGGTGCTGGTGCGCGGGCAGGACTTTGCCGAGGCTCGTGCCGAGGCCGACCGCCTCGTTGAGACGGAGCAGTTGACCTACATCCACGGCTTCGACGCCCCCGACATCATCGCCGGCCAGGGTACCCTCGGGCTTGAGATCCTGCGGCAGGTCCCGGATGTCGATGCAATCGTCTGCCCCGTGGGCGGCGCCGGCCTGATTGCCGGCCTCTCCCTTGCGGTGAAGAGCGTCCGCCCGCGGGTGAAGGTCATCGGCGTCGAGAGCGTCGCCACCGGCAACCTGGCCGCGGCGCTCCGCGCCCATCATCCCGTGCTCCGGCCGCGCCGGGCCACGCTGGCGGACGGCCTCGCCACCCTCACCGTCGGCGCCAACGCCTTCGCCCTCGCGCGGAAGCATGTGGACGAAGTGGTGAGCGTGGGGGAGGACGGGATCGCCCTCGCCATCCTCCGCATGCTCGAGCTGGAAAAGACCGTCGTCGAGGGCGCCGCGGCCACGCCGCTGGCGGCGATGATGACCGGGCGGCTGCCGAAACTGCGCGGCAAGAAGGTCGTGCTCGTCGTGGGCGGCGGCAACATCGACCCCGCCATCCTCAGCCGCGTGATCGAGAAGGGCCTCGTCAACGACGGCCGCCTGACGCGCTTCACGGCGAAGATCAGCGACCGGCCCGGCGGGCTCGCCCAGCTGTGCCGCGTGATCGCCGAGGCCGGCGCCAGCATCAAGGACATCGCCCACGACCGCGCGTTCAGCGGTCCCGACGTCTACGCGGTGCACGTGGACTGCACGGTCGAGACGCGCGATCACGCCCACATCACCGCGCTGCACCACGCCCTGCAGCGGCACGGCTTCCCGCTCGTCGTGGCGAAATGACCCGGCGGCCGCAGGTCTGGCGGGGGCTCCTGGCCGTGGCCTTGCTGGCCGGGCTGGCGGCGCGCCTGGCGGCGGTCACGCAGCTCGACATCCCGGTGTTCGCCGGCGGTTACGGCGTCGCGTTCTACGAGGACACGGCGCGCCTGTTTGAGCAGCAGCGGCCCGACGTGCGGATCCGGCTCTACGGCGACCCGCGCATCGCGGACCAGCTCCGTATCCGGCTCATTGACGGCGACCTTCCTGACGCCGCGGCCGTGGCGGACATCCAGTGGCCGCAGCTGATCCGGGCCGGCCGGCTCCTCAACCTCGCGCCGTACTTCGCGCGGGAGAAAAACTGGGAGGGCGACCGGAACTGGGGCGACTCGTTCCTGCCCGGGGCGCTGGATGCGTGGCGCCAGCCCGGCGGCACCTACGGCGTGCCCTTCAGCTACGCCTGCTGGACCGTGTTCTACGACAAGCAGTTTTTCCGCGAGCATCACCTGGCCGAGCCGCGCACCTGGGACGAGTTCTTCGCGCTCTGCGAGCGGATCCGCCGGCTCGGCCGCGCGCCGCTGGCGGTGCCGGGCGTCTACCTGCGCTACACCGACAGCTTCCTCCGCGCGGCCTGGTGCAACCTCGCCGGCGCGGACGCCTGGCTCGCGTACCGCGACTCGGTGCCGGGCGTGCACCTTGATCCGCGGTTCCTGCGCGCGGTGGAAACCTGGCAGCGGCTCGCGCGGTATTTCGCGCCCGGCTGGCAGGGCATGACGCACACCGCCGCGCAGCGCGAGCTGCTGGAGGGCCGGGCGGCGATGAACATCTCGGGCTCCTGGATGGTGAGCGAGATGAAGGGCCGCTTCCCGGCGGGCTTCGAGCTCGGGGCCATGCGGCTCCCGGTCTACGCGGACGGCGCCGGCGAACCGACGCTGCTGCAGGTCGGCTCGGATTATTTCTTCGTGTTCGCCACCGGCAACCCGGTCCGCGAGCACGCCACGGTCGACTTCCTGCGCTTCCTCACCTCGCGGTCGCGCGCCGCCGCGTGGGTTCGCACCATGGACTCGCCCGTGGCGGTGAGCGGCGTGCCCCCGGAGGCGTTTTCCGCCCTCATGCGCGACACCGCGGCGATCATCAGCACCAGCAAGGCGGCCATCAACACCGCGGCCGACCTCTCGCAGGCGCCGGCCATCCGGCAGGCGCTGACCGACGCGCGCCTGCGGCTCATGCAGGGCGAGATCACCCCGCGCGAGTTCGCCCTCCGGCTCGAGAACGCGGCCGCGGGCGAGCGGCAGCGCGCGACCCGGCCCGACTGGGTCAGCTTCCGTCATCCCGTGGCCGGCACGATTCTCCTGCTCGCGCTGGCCGCGCTGGCCGGCTGGTTCGGCCACGGCGCGTGGCGCCGCCGGGGACGTGCCGCGGGACATCCCGCCCCGGATGGCGGCACGCTGGGCCGCCTGCGCGGGCCGGTGGCGCTGGGCTTCGTGGGCCCGGCCTTCTTCCTGTACGCGGCGCTCGTGCTGGCGCCCGGGCTCGCCGCCTTCGGCTGGGCGTTCACGCGGTGGGACGGGCTCAATCCCCGCCAGTGGGCCGGGCTGTACAACTTCAAGTGGCTGCTCTTCGAGAGCGACGTCTTCTGGTCCGCGCTGGCGAACAACGCCTTCCTGATGATCGTGCCTGCGCTGGTCGTGGTGCCGCTCGCGCTGCTCCTCGCGGCGTTCATCCACCGCGGCGTGTGGGGCGCCCACGTCTTCCGCGCGGTCTTCCTCTTTCCCAATCTCCTCGGCGGCGTCGCCGCCACGCTCCTCTGGCTCGGCGCCTACGAGCCGCACGGCGGACTCGTCAACGCCGGGCTCGTCGCCCTCGGGCGCGCGCTCGACAACGCCTGGCTCCAGTCGTTCGACGGCTATCCCTGGCTGGCCCAGAACCACCTCTACTGGGCGCTCATCCCCGTGTACCTGTGGATGGCCTGCGGCTTCAACCTGATCCTCTACCTCGCCGCCATGGAGAGCATCGACCCGCAGCTGTACGAGGCGGCGGAGATCGACGGGGCCACGCGCCGCCGGCAGTTTTTCCTGATCACCCTCCCGCTGATCTGGGAGATCCTGGTGGTGAGCGCCGTCTTCCTGGTCATCGCCGGCCTGAACGCCTTCGAGATGATCTGGCTGCTGACCTCGCAGGACCCGACGACCACCGCGCACACGCTCGGCACGCTGCTCGTCGCCACCATGTTCACGGAGTTCGCCATCGGCCGCGCCACGGCGATCGCGGTGATGCTCTTTGTCCTCGTCCTCGCGACCTGCGCCGCGGTGATGCGCGTGCTGCGCCGCGAAACCGTGGAGACCTGACCATGCGGACCCCGAGCAAAATCCCGCAGACACTGATCCTGGCCGTGCTGCTCGGCTACGCGGCCTGGGTCGTGTTCCCGATGGTGTGGATCGCCTACTCGTCGCTGAAGTCGGACACGGAGATTTTCCGGGACACGTTTGCGCTGCCGGCGCTGGCCGAACTCCACACCGAGAACTACACGCAGGCCTGGCACGAGGCGCGGTTTGGCGACTACTTCGCGACCAGCGTGCTCGTCACGACCGTCTCGGTCGGCCTCATCGTCGGGCTTGGCGCGATGGCGGCCTATGCCTTGGCGCGTTTCACGCATCCGGCGGGCCGCGCGGTGTTCTGGCTGTTTCTCGCGGGCCTCATGATCCCGGCGCAGCTCGCGGTCATCCCGCTGTTTTTCGAGATGCGCGCGCTCGGCCTGCTCAACTCGCGGCTCGGCCTGATCCTGGTCTACACGGCCAACGGCCTGCCGTTCGCGATCTTCATCCTGGCGGGCTTCTTCCGCTCGCTGCCGCGCTCGCTCTACGAGGCGGCGGTGATCGACGGCTGCGGGGAGTTCGCGGCGTTCTGGCGCGTGCTGCTGCCATTGGCTCGGCCCGGGCTGGTGACGGTTGCCATCTTCCAGTTCATCGGCGTGTGGAAGGAATACTTCTTTGCCTTCATGCTCACCGGCGGCGACGTCACCCGCGCCTCGCGCACGCTGCCGCTCGGCCTGGCCAACCTGTCCATCACCGCGCAATTCCACACCGACTACGGCATGCTCTTCGCCGGGCTGGTGCTGGTCATCCTCCCGATCCTTGCCATCTACCTGCTGCTCCAGCGCCAGATCGTGAAGGGCGTGGCCGTCGGCGCGCTGAAGGGCTGAGCGGATAAGCATCCCAATAATGACCCCCCGCGAACGTTTCCTGGCCACGGTGGGCGGCCAGCCCACGGATCGGCCGCCCTTCTGGCTGTACTGGGATGTGTGGGGCAGCACCTGGACGCGCTGGCAGCACGAGGGACTGCCCAAGGAGTTCGCGTCGTTTGCCGACGTGCGCCGGCATTTCGGCGTCGAGCCGCGGCCGCAGGCCCTGCCCGTACAGTGCGGACCGCAGCCGGACTTCACCGCCACCGTCGGTGAGGACGCGGAGTCCATCACGTTCATCGACAGCTGGGGCATCCGGCGCCGCAACCTCAAGGCCGTGGAGAGCATGTCGGAATTCATCGAATGGCCGGTGAAGACCCGCGACGACTGGGACCGCTACCGGGCGGAGCGACTGAATCCGCGGGACATGGGGCGTCTCAGCGGCGAGTGGCGCGAGCGCGCCCGCGAGTGGACCGCCGCGGGGATCCCGGTCCAGCTGGGCAGCTTTCCCGACACCGGGGTCTTCGGCTCGCTGCGGTGGCTGCTCGGCGACGAGGAATGCCTCGCGGCGTTCTGCACGGACCCGGACTGGGTGCACGAGATCATGGACCACATGACCGGGCTGTACCTGGAGGTCTTCAGCGCCGTCGTGCGCGAAGTGCGGGTGGACATGATCCATCTCTGGGAGGACATGTGCGGCAAGCAGGGGCCGCTCATCTCGCCGGCCCACTGGCGCGAGTTCATGGCGCCGTGCTACCGGCGCATTGCGGCGTTTGCCCACGAGCACCACATCCCGGTGATCTCCGTCGACACCGACGGCCAGCCCGACCTCATCGTGCCGCCGATGCTGGAGGCCGGCGTGAATTTTTTGTTTCCGATGGAGGTCGCGGCCGGCGCCGACGTGAACGAGTACCGCAGAAAATATCCCGGGCTGGCGCTGATGGGCGGGATCGACAAGCGCGCGCTGGCGCTGGGACCGGCCGCGATTGATGCGGAGCTGGAGCGTATCCGGCCCGCGTTGGAAAGTGGGCGATACATTCCCGATCTCGACCACCACGTGCCGGATGACGTCTCGTGGCCGAATTTTCGCCACTACGCCACCCGGCTTCGCGCACTGGTGGTCGGCTGAACGAATGAAGCGCTTAGGACGCCGGGGCGGACGAGGCCTGGAAGGTCTCCGTGCGGCTCTCGGTGGTGCCGTCGGGCTTCGTGACCTGGATCACCCGCGTGCCGGAGCCGTCGGGGTTAACCTGCCGGGAAACCTCGCGCTCCGTCGTCTGGCCCTTCGGACCGGTCAGCGTGGAGGTGCGTGTCACCGCGCCGGGGGCGGTGTGATCCACGTCGTTGGTGAAAGTGCTGCTCTGGCCCTTAGGCCCCGTGATCGTGCCAGTCGTGGCGCGGCCGGTGTCGGTTTTGACCGTGTTGTCGGCGTAGGTGGATGTCTGGCCCTTGGGTCCGGTGAGGGTGCCTTGGCCGGAGACGGAGCCATCGGCGTTCTTCGTCAGCGTGCCCTGCCGCGAGGTCGAACGCCCGTTGAAGCCGGTCGTTGAGGTGGAGACCGTGCCGGTACCCGTGGATTTGTCCCAGGTGCGGTCCGCCGCATGCGTGGCGGTCTGGCCGGACTGGTTGGTCAGCGTTGTGTTCCGGGTCCGCTCGCCGCCGCCCTGGGTGACGGTCGAGTTGACGGTGCCGCTGCCGCCGTTGCTGTCCTGATAGGTGCCCGAGCGGGTCTTGGTGTGTTTCGGTTTCGTCGTGGCCTCCGCGGCGTGGCTGGCGGGGGCGAACAGCGAGACGGCAACGCCCGTCAGGATGACGGCGGCAATGATCTTGTAAGCGGGGTCATGTTTCATGGCGCGTGGGATGGGTAGTAGGCAGGATGACGCGGCCAGGGCCGGACCGTTTCAATCCACGCACCGGAAAAAACGCGCAATTTCGCGCCGGCCTGTAACCGGAAAACCCGCGCCGTCGTCGCGCCGGACCGCCTAACCCAGCCGCTGCCATGACCCCGACTTCATGGAGTCGAGGAGGGCGCCGAGCACACGCTGCGCCTTGAGGCCGTCGGCAAAAGTCGGGAAATCAATCTTTTCACCGCGGATGGCGGGCACGATGGCGCCCGGAGAGGGCGGGGTGCCGCGGCTGACGAAATCCGTGGGCAGGCGCTGCAGCGGCAGGTCCGTGTGCCAGGTCGCGTAGCGGGTCAGGGTCGCGCCCGCCCGGAGCCAGATTTCCTCGGGATGATCCGAATGCACCGCCAGCGTCCCGCGCTCGCCGGAAACCTCGATCCGGAAAAAATTCCCGTAGCCCGGGGCGACCTGCGTGGTCTCGAACACCCCGACGACACCCCCGGTCAGCTCGGCGAGAAACGCGGCGTTGGTGTCGGTGGTGACCGGGTGGCGCCCGCCGGTCGCGTCGGTCTTTTCCGGTATCAGCGTCTGCGCCAGTCCGACCACCCGCTGGTAGTCGAGGCCCGTGACAAACCGCACGCCGTCGATCATGTGCACGCCGAGGTCGCCCAGCGCGCCGAAGCCGGCAAGCGTGAGGTCATTGCGCCACGAATAGGGCGTGGCCTCAGCGCCAAGGAAGCTCTGCAGGTAGACCGTGTTCACGCGCAGGACCCGGCCCAGCTCGCCGGCGGCGATCAGCTCGCGCGCGAAGCGGAAGGCGGCGTTGTTGCGATAGGAAAAATTGATGCCGCCCAGCCGGCCCGCGGCGGCGCGCGCGGCCTCCATCGCCTCGGCCTCGGCCACGGTCATGGCCATCGGCTTCTCGCAGGCGACGTGGGCCCCGTGCCGGAGCGCGAGCAGCGTCAGGGCGTGGTGAAACTTGTTCGGCGTGCAGATCGAGACCAGGTCCGGCTTGGTTTCCCGGAGCATCTTTTCCGCGTCCTGGAACCGCGGCACGCCGGCCTGCGCCGCGGGCACGCGCCAACCCTTGGGGTCGGTGGGGTCGCAGAGTCCGACGACGGCCACGCCGGGCAGCACGGAAATCTGATTCAGGTGAAAATGGGCGACGCCGCCCATTCCGATGACCGCGTAGCGGAGTTCGGAGGCACTCATGAACCGCCAGCATGCCGGATCACACCCGGGGTGTAACGCGAAATGTAGGGCGGGGTCGCCGATCCCGCCTTGTTTGGTTCGAACGCCGAAGTTAGGCGGGGTCAGCGACCCCGCCCTACAAGGTGACCTACTTGGACTTCGGGGCCTGGGCCGACTCCACCCAGCGGCACAGCGCCGCGATCTGCGCCTCGGTCAGGCGGGCGTCGGCGTGCACCAGCGTGTAGGAGGACAGCGGCATGCCGTGGTCCTTCACCTCGTCCACGATCTCGTCGAGCTTCTTGGCCTGGCGCTTGGCGTTGTAGGTGCCGAACTCGGAGAAATTCAGGTGCCGCTTGCCGTCCCGGATGTGATTCGCGAGCCACCAGCTGACCGGCTGCACCTCCGCGTACCACGGGTAGCGCGTGCGGTTCGAATGACAATCGTAGCAGGCCACCGCGAGGATCTGCTTCACCTCGGGCGAGGCTGGGTGCAGCACCGTGATCTCGTTCGGCCCGGTGAAGGGCTCCGCGGCGGCCAGGTTCTTGGCGGGCCGGAAGACCTGGATCACGAGCAGCAGGGCGGCGAGGGCGAGCAGGAGCTTGATTTTCATCAGGGTGGAGCAACGGGTTGTCAGTCCGGCGCGCAGCCGCGGCAATTTCTTTTTGCGGCCGTCCTATTGCGCCCCGGCCCCGGCGGCGGCAAGATGCCGCGGCCCGCCCCTCCCGTGAACCCGCCCCCGGAATGCCTGCGCTGCGGCGCCTGCTGCCGCTCTCCCGCCACGGCATTCGTGCGCGTGACCGGCGACGATTGGTCGCGGCTCGGCGTGGACGCGCCTCGGCTGGCGCACTTCCTTGGGAACCGCGCGTTCATGCGGATGAAGGCCGGGAGCTGCGCCGCGCTGGAGATCCGCGCGGCTCCGGATGGCGGCGCGGAGTTCTTCTGCACGGTCTACGACCGGCGGCCGCAGGTCTGCCGGGACCTGGCCCGCGGCTCGCCGGCCTGCGAGGGGGAGCGGGCCCGGCCCGCCCCGGCCGAATGAATTATCTCACGGTTCTCCTTGGCGGGGCCCGTCCCGCACCCTACAAGCGAACCTCGATATCCCTGCCGTGACTTCCCCCACCTCCCGCCCCGCCACTCCGGAAATTCGTCCCCTGCAGAAGCTGATGGCGGCCAACCGCGGCGAGATCGCGGTCCGGATCTTCCGCGCCGGCACCGAGCTCGGGCTCCGCACCGTGGCGGTCTACGCCGAGGAGGACCGCTTCTGCATTCACCGCTACAAGGCCGACGAGGCTTACCAGATCGGCCATGGCAAGGGCCCGGTGGCGGCGTACCTCGACATCGAGAGCATCGTCGGGGTCGCGAAGGAGAAGGGCGTGCAGGCGATCCATCCCGGCTATGGTTTCCTCTCGGAAAACGCCGCCTTCGCGCGCGCCTGCGAGGCCGCCGGCATCATCTGGGTCGGGCCCCGGCCCGAGCTGCTGGAGATGATGGGCGACAAGACCGCGGCCCGGGCGCTGGCCAAGAAGCTCCGCGTGCCCGTGCTGCCCGGCACCGAGGAGCCGGTCACCGACCGCGCCGCGGCGCTCAAGATCGCGAAGGAGATCGGCTTTCCCCTCATCATTAAGGCGGCGTTCGGCGGCGGCGGTCGCGGCATGCGCGTGGTGCACAAGGCCGGCGACCTTGCTGCGCTGCTCGACGAGGCGCAGGCGGAGGCCGAGCGCGCGTTCGGCAATCCGGCGGTCTTCCTCGAGAAATACATCGCCAATGCCAAGCACATCGAGGTGCAGATCCTCGGTGACCAGCATGGCAACGTCATCCACCTGCACGAGCGCGACTGCTCCGTGCAGCGCCGCCACCAGAAGGTCGTCGAGGTCGCGCCCAGCTTCGGCCTGCCCAAGGGCGTGATCACGGAGCTGTGCGAGGCCGCGGCGCGCATGGCGCGCGCGGTGCGCTACGATAACGCCGGCACGATCGAATTTCTCTACGACCTCGACCGGCACGAGTGGTTCTTCATCGAGATGAACCCGCGCATCCAGGTGGAACACACGGTAACGGAGGTCGTCACCGGGCTCGATCTCGTCCGCGCGCAGATCCTGATCGCGCAGGGCCATGCGCTGCACTCGGACGCGGTCGGCATGCCAACACAGGAAAACGTCCCGTGCAACGGCTTCGCGATCCAGTGCCGCATCACGACGGAGGACCCGGAGAACAAGTTCGTGCCCGACTACGGCCGCATCATCGCCTATCGCTCGCCGGGCGGCTTCGGCGTGCGCCTTGACGGCGGCATGGGTTACTCCGGCGCCGTCATCACGCCGTTCTACGACTCGCTGCTCGTGAAGTGCATCACCAGCGGCCAGACCTACGAGATCGCGATGGCCCGCGCGCGGCGCGTGCTGAGCGAATTCCGCATCCGCGGGGTGAAGACCAACATCCCGTTCCTCGAGAACGTCATCGCGCACCCGCTCTTCCGCTCCGGCGCGGCCACTACGACGCTGATCGACACCTCGCCGGAACTGTTCGCCTTCAAGCCCCGCCGCGACCGCGCGTCGAAGCTGCTCAATTTCCTCGGCAACGTCGTCGTCAACGGCAACCCGCACGCCAAGGGCTACCGCCCGTCCAAGCCGCCGGCTCACGCCGTCGCCCCGGGCCAGGACGACCGCAGTGCGCCGCCGCCCGGCACGCGGCAGCGGCTGCTCGAGCTGGGCCCGAAGAAGTTTTCGGCGTGGACGCTCGCGCAGAAGCAGCTGCTCGTGACGGACACGACGTTTCGTGACGCGCACCAGTCGCTCATGGCCACGCGCGTGCGCAGCTACGACCTGCTGGCCTGCGCGGGCTTCCTCGCGCGGCGCGCGCCGGAGCTTTACTCGCTCGAGATGTGGGGCGGCGCGACCTTCGACACCGCGATGCGCTTCCTCAATGAGGACCCGTGGGAACGCCTGCGCCACCTGCGGGCGCGCGTGCCGAACATCTGCTTCCAGATGCTGTTCCGCGGCGCGAACGCCGTGGGCTACACCAATTATCCTGACGCGGTCGTTGCCGGTTTCGTCCGTCACGCCGCGGCGGAGGGCATGGACATCTTCCGGATCTTCGACTCGCTGAACTATCTCCCCAACCTGCGCGTGGCGATGGAGGCGGTCCAGGACACGCACGCCGTCTGCGAGGCCGCGCTCTGTTACTCGGGCGACATTCTCGACGGGCAACGGGACAAATTTACGCTGAAGTATTACGTGAAGATGGCGCGCGAGCTTGAGCGCATGGGCGCACATGTGCTCGCCATCAAGGACATGGCCGGTCTCTGCCGGCCCTACGCCGCGCACAAGCTGGTGAAGGCATTGAAGGAGGAAGTGGGGCTGCCGATTCATTTCCACACCCACGACACGAGCGGCATCGCGTCGTCGTCCATCCTGCGGGCCGCCGACGCCGGCGTGGACATCGTCGACCTCGCCACGGCGTCCATGTCGGGCAGCACGGCGCAGCCCAACCTCAACTCGCTCGTGGCTGCGCTGCAGCACACGCCGCGCGACACCGGGCTCGACCTCGACGCGCTGAACAAATTTTCGGACTACTGGGAGTTGGTGCGGGAATATTACCGGCCGTTCGACACTGCGCCAAAGACCGGCAGCGCCGAGGTCTACCTGCACGAAATGCCGGGCGGGCAATACACCAACCTCAAGGAGCAGGCCGTTTCCATGGGCGTCGCCCACCGCTGGCCGGAAATCGCGCGCACCTACGCCGAGGTGAACCAGCTCTTCGGTGACATCATTAAGGTCACGCCCTCGTCAAAGGTCGTTGGCGACATGGCGCTGTTCCTGTTCTCGCGCGGCATCAAGCCCGCCGACGTCGTCAACCTCGAGCCCGGCGCCACGCCGTTCCCGGAGAGCGTGATCGACATGCTGAGCGGCGGGCTAGGCTGGCCGGATGGCGGCTGGCCTGTCGGGATGTGGCGCGCCGTGCTCGGCGAAAGGAAATTCAAGGAAGCCCAGGCGAAATACAAAGCGGCTCTCGCCGCCGAAAAGAAGCGCAAGGCCGGAAAGGGCCCTCACGCCGCGAAGACATTGGTCGCCGCAGGCGCCGCCGAACTGGCCGCGCTGAAAAAGCCGCTGGCCGACAAGCTCCGCCGCGAACCGACGGATGACGAGTTTTACTCGCACCTGATGTATCCGCAGGTGTTCGCCGACTTTGCGAAACACCAGCGCGACTTTGGCGACGTGAGCGTGCTCCCGACGCCGGCGTTTTTCTACGGCTTGCGCCCGCGCGAGGAAATCTCCGTCGAGATCGAGGAGGGCAAGGTCCTCATCATCCGCCTCGTCAGCGTCGGCGACCCCGACAAGGACGGCCGCCGCCCGGTCACCTACGAGCTGAACGGCATCACGCGCGAGGTGTTCATCGCGGACAAATCCGTCACGGCCACGGCGAAGTCCCGCCCGAAGGCGGATCTCGCCGACCCGCTGCAGGTCGCGGCGCCCATCCCTGGGTTGATCGTGGTCCTCTCCGCGTCGGTCGGCGCCAAAGTTGCGAAGGGCGACAAGCTCTTCATGATGGAAGCGATGAAGATGCAGACGACGATCTACGCGCCAGCCGATGGCGTGATTGCCGAACTCCATGCGGGTGTTGGCGACACGGTGGAGTCGAAGGACCTGATTGTGAAGCTGAGGCCCGCCGGGTGAGCGTTGGGTAGGTCGGGCTTTACGCCCGATATCCGCCTAAGCATATCGGGGATAAACCCCGACCTACGCTCCGCGCAAATAGTGGAGGACGTCTTCCGCGCGGTAGTAATCCTCGCCGTCGCGGGCGAGGCGAGCGACCGTGGCCACTTCATTACCTGCGGTCACAAGGGCGGGCTCCGATCCCGTGGCCCGCAACTGACCCAAGTCCACGGTCGCCATGAGTCCGTTGCAGAGGCATTTCCGGCCGACGGTGTCGGCGAGGTTGCCACCCTTGCGCAGGTAGGCGTCGAGCGGCTCGCCGCCGCAGCGATAACCGACGCTGCCATCGGATCTCCGATAGGCCTGCCGAAGGTAGCCAAGATCGCAGTTCTTTTCCCGGGCCGCGTAGGTCGCGGCTTCCGACAGCGTCCCGGAGAGTTCCGCGATCTTGAACGGAAAGCCGGTCGGTGATGCGGCGGGATCGGTGAAGACCCGGGCGGTGCCGGCGCGGCTGGCCTGAATGATGCGGCGCTTGAGGTCGGCGGCGATGCCGGACTCATCACAAAATGCGAATGCGGTGCCGACCTGGATGCCCGCCGCGCCGAGGGCCAGCGACTCAGCCAGCTTGTCGGGACGCGCTTGGCTGCCAGCGAGCCAGAACGGCAGGCCCAGCTCGCGAATCTTGGCCAGGTCGGGCGTGTCGCGGGGACCGTAGACCGGCTCGCCACGCGCATCGAGCTGCAGCGGGCCGCGCGGAGGTGCGTTGTGGCCGCCGGCCAAATCGCTCTCGACGATGAAGCCGTCCACCCGGCCGCTGGACTTGCGGGCGAGGGTCAGCGCCAGCGTTGCCGAGGCCACGATGGCGAAAAAATACGGCCGCCGCAGCTGCGGCGGCGGACCGCCCCAGAAGGCGGACGGGTCAAAGCGGATCGTGAATTCGTCACCGGGCAGCGCACCTTCGACGTCGACTTTTTGCTCCGCCAATTCGCCTGCCGCCAGTTGGTCGATCAGGCCGGGGATGGCGCGCGGAATGCCCGCGCCCATCAGCACGT
>Ga0118677_10011468_pt1 | contig 13265 bp, 17 predicted proteins | sample AliMusrvi5mmetaG_FD_86154 | JGI IMG/M metagenome (GOLD analysis project Ga0118677, IMG submission 86154)
GGATCCGGAAGCTGAAACGGGGGGGGAGGTGAGGGGGGGGGGATAGGGGATGAATCATCCATAATCAGTCGTATTTTGATCCCTGATGTTTAGGTGAGTGAACCGGCTGCCGAGGGTTTGATTTCCTCAAGAAGCCGTTGGACAATCTGATCGGTGGAGATGCCGGAGGCGTCGGCATTGAAGGTGGGAACAATACGATGCCGCAAGACGCACACCGCCATTTCCCTCACGTCTTCCGTGGTTGCATGATAGCGGCCATGCAGAATGGCGCGGGCCTTGGCGGCCATCATCATATTGATGGTGGCGCGCGGACCGGCGCCCCACTGGACGAGTTCTTTCACGAAGGCCGGTGAGGCGGGACCCGGACGGGTGGCGCGCGCCAAGTCACGGGCGTATTCGAACACGTGATCAGCGGCCGGAACGCGGCGTACGATCTCCTGCAGTTTAAGGATATCTTCGCCGGACAATACGGGTTCGAGGATGGCCTTGTAGGTACCGGTTACTTTCTTGGCAATTTCCAGTTCCTCTGCTGCGGAGGGGTAGTCTACCTTGATCATGAACATGAAGCGGTCCAACTGGGCCTCAGGCAGGGGGTAGGTGCCTTCCTGTTCAATGGGGTTTTGAGTGGCGAGCACGAAGAAGGGGTCGGGTAGTTTGAAATCGGCGCCGCCCACGGTAACGATGCGTTCCTGCATGGCTTCCAGCAGGGCCGCCTGGGTCTTGGGCGGTGTGCGGTTGATCTCGTCGGCCAGGACCATGTTGGCAAACAAAGGCCCGTGGACAAAGCGGAAGGCGCGTTTGCCAGTGGTGCGATCTTCCTCGAGTACATCGGTCCCGGTGATATCGGCCGGCATGAGATCGGGGGTGAACTGGACGCGTTTGAACGACAGATCCATGACTTTGGAGAGGGTACTCACGAGCAGGGTTTTGGCGAGGCCGGGAACGCCTACCAGCAACGCATGGCTACGGCAGAAAATGGCCACGAGAACCTGTTCTACAACCGCCTCTTGACCCACAATGGCCTGACGCACCTGATGTGTCATTTTTTTATAGGCGGTATTCAGTGCTTTGACGGTTTCGATGTCGCCCTGCAACGCCGGTGGTTGGATGGTTTTCACTTCTTCAATCATGTCTGACATAACTGCTCCTTTTGATGAACAAAGTAGATAGCACAAGTTGTGCCATATCGAAATCCCTAACATAGATAAACTGGGTAAACAGGATAATCCGGGGAAGGAAACCTGTATACTATCGGGATTGTGTTGCTTAGTATGCAGATGAGAGGTTGAAGGTGTGTTCACTTGTATGCAGATTCCCGTTGACGGTGTCTGGCGGGAGGAATAGTCTTTAAGCCATGAGTAACACATCCATTGCGCATTCAGGTAGGGGCGGCTCTCATACGGTCATGTTGAATCGAAAAAGTGTGCCGCGTGCCTTGCAGTTAAAAAAAGCAAAACTGCTGATTATCAGTAGTACCGAGCGGGGGCGCGAAGTGCCCGTTGACAAGGATGTGTTTACGATTGGCGCAGGCGCGCAGAATGATTTGATTGTATCGGACGAGTCGGCCTCACGCCGGCATTGTGAAATTCACCAGCGCGAAAATGGATTCCTTTTACGCGATCTTGGCAGTACCAATGGAACGATGGTGCAGGGCGTTCGGGTGTGCGAAGTTTATCTGACCCAAGGGGTGGAATTTCAGGTGGGGACGACCCGCATGGTGTTTTGTCCACTGCAGGAAACGATGTCCTATCCCTTGAGTTCCCAAGACCATTTCGGGCGTTTGAATGGGGCGAGTGCGGCGATGCGCCGGGTGTTTCATCTAGGGGAGACTTATGCCCGGACCGATGCCGCTGTTCTGATTCAGGGGGAAACCGGAACTGGTAAGGAGTTGATGGCGGAGGCTTTGCATGCCCACAGTTCCCGCAGTAAGAAGCCGTTTGTGGTGATTGATTGCGGAGCACTCGCCACAGGGGTGATTGAGAGTGAGTTATTTGGTCATGCGAAAGGTTCTTTTACGGGGGCCGGTACCGAGCGGGTGGGCGCCTTTGAGTCTGCCCATGGCGGGACAGTGTTCCTTGATGAAATTGGCGAGATGGATTTATCGTTGCAACCGAAACTCCTGCGTGTATTGGAGAAAAAGGAAGTGCGACGACTGGGAGCGAATACGGTTCGGCCGGTGGATGTACGGATCATTGCGGCGACGAACAGGAATCTGGAGCGAGAGGTGCGTGAGGGACGGTTCCGCGAAGATCTTTATTACCGGTTGTCGATTGTGAAGATTGAGATGCCGCCGCTTCGGCAACGGAAGGACGACATTCCTCTTTTGGTACGGTGTCTCCTCAAAGATCTTACCGGTTCCGATGATGTGTCCGTCTGGTCGGAATTTGAAAAAAGTATGGCTCTATTCTGTCAGCATGACTGGCCGGGCAATGCGCGGGAACTGCGCAATGTGGTGGAGATGGGAGTGCGCGGTTCGGCAGGTTCGATTGATCTGGGGGCCTGTCTTACGATGGGGCGTATGGGTGTGACGGAATCGGGTGAGGGGCTGGCGAATGCGGATGACATGCCTTTCAAGCAAGCCAAGAACCAGTTGGTTGACCATTTTGAGAAAGACTACATTGTCAAACTATTGGAGCGGAACGGGGGCAATATCTCCCGTGGAGCCCGTGAAGCGCAAATCGAGCGCGCCTATTTACAACGGCTGGTACGTAAACATGACCTGAATTCCGGCATGAAAAAATGAGGTGAGTCTCGGGGGTGACTAACCGCGTCAGGGTGCTGACGGTAAGATTATGTGATGGCTGTGCCATGGGGCGCATATAATCGATTCATCTTACAAACTTGGAACAGGACTGTATGAAATTCCCCCAGATGCCCGGCGACGGTATTATCTTCAGATTCCCCATGTCGCCATCGAAATCGGGAGACGGTTGAACAGGGATGTCAATAATCCAATAATTGTTGACGAAGGTGGCCATCAATCGTGGGGAGTAATTCCAGTTGCCCGCCCCGTTTCGCATGTGCCAGTCCTTCATGAAACCGGGATCAATCACACTCTGGCAGTCCATCAAAGCTGTTTCATAAAGATGGAAATGGATATTCCGGGAACACAAGGGGAATGTTGCATCCTGTTGTCCGGGCACTCTAACAAAAATGGAATTGTCGGCCGTGAAGGTGATGCTGCCATTACGTCCGATGAAGGTAACGGTACCTTTTCGGACAACGACTCCTTCCAGCAACACGTCAGATTCCCACAACCCCCTCGTTGCCGCAAAACGCAGGATGTTCGTGTTGGAAGGATACTCAAGCTGGGTATCCAAGATTCTTGGATGGTTACGTATGACCGTGTATCCATCCGGTGCCGTACAGCATCCTATCATGATAATACAGCCTGATATTGCCGCCGCCAGCGAAAACAGGGGCTTGAGCTTGAATTTGGTGATCATTTTCATAAGTGCCTACAGTATCTCCTCAAGGATTTCGACCGCATCCCTCACCAATTGGGGACATAGGGTGGTGAAGAGACCCTTTTGTTTGGCTTCCTCAAGCCCGTCGGGTGTACTGATGTCGCAGTTCAATAATTTCCGGCAGGTGATGGTTTTATTGCGTGCCGCGAACCTCTCATTGAATTCCCGTATGAGTTGATAGGTGTGTTCCTTGGAGGGTTTGTCTTGAGCTGATATAGCCCCATGTTTCAAGCCGAGCACCATGTAGGCACCGGTCACGGCCCCACACCGGTGTCCCGTTCTTCCCATCCCGCCCCCAAAACCTGACGCCAGTTTCAATGCGACGTTTTTATCGAGTCCGAAGTCATCGGTAAAACTCGATAGGACAGCTTGTGAACAGGCAAACCCTTCTTTGAAACAGGCCACTGCGTTATCAGCACGGTCGGTGTTTTTCATTTTCCATACTCCGATAATATCTTCATGTTTTTAAGTAATCCAGGGTTATGGCTGATTTCCGGTGGGCTTCACCCGCCACATCTTTTAAGGCGTGATGCCCGGCATCGGGATTGATCAGTTGTTCCCACCAGACAGGCACATCGAAGTAGATACGGGGGAAAATCAAGGCTTCCGGCTCATGCTCAATAATGCGGGAATAATCGTCCCGCACCATAGAAAAGTCGTATTCACCCTCGGCCTTCCAAAAACCCGGACGAAAGGACCGTATGCCGCTCACCGAATTGATGCCCTGGTCGCCCATGTATACCGCGACACTGAAAAGCTTCACATCGTTGTGACCAAACTGCCCATAACGTCCTCCGGCCGGGTTATAGGTCACATAGGCCAAGGGTGCAATGGGCTTTCCGTTAACCGTGAACACGAGTGCGTTATTAATACGTTCCACTTTAGTTTCCAACATAATGGAAGATTCCCTCTAATAGATTAAATATTACTGAACGCATCGAGGGAAGGAATGATAGGGGATAAAGAGTACATAAATCAATGGGATAAAGGCGTACTGTACCCTGGGTCAAATAGCACGCGACAGAATGTCGTGTCGGTGGAATTATGTTCGGATTAGGCAACAATAGGAGTTTTATAGATTTAATTATTTGTCAGAAAAAATTAATGCGTTATCGCCTGCATTATTAACCGTGTTATTGATGGTAAAAAAGTAGAAACTTACCTCGACACGCGTGATGAACGTGATAAGAACGGGGTGAGAGTTCGTGAATACCTAAGCAAATTGCTAGAGCGGCGCGGTGTTCGAGAACGCCTTTTCATGCGGGTTGGAGGACTCGAACTCCATGAGCGTATCAAAGTAACACTTGCAGACTTTGCTCAAATGCTCAAAAAGTACGGCCAAGACGTTCTGGATGACTCCCCAGCAGCGTTGACGTAGGTCGTATCGTTGATTTGAACAGGCATCATTATTTTCCTTTTGAACAAGCACGGTCTTTAAGCCGGTAACTTTTGCCCGTGATATGGATGATTTCTGCGTGATGGAGGAAGCGATTCAGAATGGCGGTGGCGGACGGGACATCGCCGATGAGTTTCCCCCATTCCTCTAATCGCCGCGTCGCCAACGCGAACTATCCGCGTATCCCCTTTAAAATAAGGGCGTTGCGCTTACCATATCCAACCATATCCAACCAAATCCGACCGTCTCAAACATTTCGCTCGGTCTGTATCGTAAGCTGTCCCCGTATGGGGGCATCAGGGATTCCCTGATAGGCTTTTCAGGGTTTCCCCGATGTCTTTTATTGAGTATCCCCACTAGCATCCCCCGCTCACAAATGTTGGGTCAACTGCCTGAAGTACTATTGTCCTCGGAAAAATGGACTGGAGAATGGGATGACGGTTAAACATATACAACGCACGATACGCTTTCTCGTTTCTAACGAGTTGGGTTTGCATGCTCGTCCTGCGGCAAAAATTGCACAATTGGCCCAGACCTTTGATGCTGAGATTTTTATTGGAACCAAATACAAAAAGGTAAAAGCCAAAAGCATTCTGGGTATTTTGTCATTGGATGCTGCCGAGGGAACAGAAGTAACGGTGATGGCCGATGGCCGGGATGCGGAGGAGGCGATTCTGGCGTTTGAAGAACTGTTTGCCCGTTCTTTCAATTAACCGTTGATGGAGGTGGGGAACTTAGGGCGCTGGGTAGGTGTCCGTTATGGCGGTTGAAAAGGCAACCAGATCCGAGTAGCAGCGTATCGCTTTGCGGTCGAGTGGGGTAGGCTGGGCGTTAATGATGATCAGGTCGCCGCCTGCCCGCAGGGTTTGTAGGGGCAGCGAGGCGGCGGGATGAACGGTTAGCGACGTGCCCAACACGATCATCAGATCGGCCTCTTTTGACCATTGGATGGCCTCTTCCAGTGCCGCTTCGGGAAGCATTTCGCCGAAGAAAGTGATATCCGGCTTGTAGGCACCCCGACAACGTTCGCAACGGGCGACAATGTTTTGGTCAAGCATCCCGCAGACCGTCTCGAAACTGGCTGCATGTCCACAGTCAAAACAGTGGTGCCAGAGCGGGGAGCCATGAATCTCGATCAATTTCCGGGAACCGGACTTCTGGTGCAGCATGTCAATATTTTGAGTGATGATGCCCTTGAGAAGCCCCTGGTGCTCCAATCTGGCGAGCGCTTGGTGAACCGGGCCAGGCTGGCATTGTCGCAGTCCGTAAACCAGGGTTCGACAACCCTGGTAATAAATGGCGGGGTCACGCCGGAACCAATCGATGTCGAAGATGCGCTCCGCGTCGGGTTGCTGATAGAGTCCCTGGGGCCCCCGGAAATCGGGAATACCACACAGGGTTGATATGCCTGCGCCTGTTAGAGCCACCGCATAGTGCGCCCGTGAAATCATCTCGAGCAAGTCATTCACATCCCTACTTCAGGCCTTTGCTTCCTGATTCTTTTTCAAATTCGTCAGAGGCTTCTTTTCCCATTTTTTCGCCCCATTGATGACCGATAGTCAGGCTCTCTTGAAAGAGTTGTGGCGAAGTCGATAAAACTTTCTGACCGGTTGGCCCCTGATAGAAAGCATTGATGGCCTTCAGGTCTGCCAGTGTGTAGTACTTATCATAGAGGGGGATTATCTGTTCGATCAAAGTTCCCATGTCCATCTTACTTTGGAATTTTGCCCAAAAAGCATCCGGAATATGAGGCATAGATGTTTTTAAACCATTGATCATCTGTGATTTTATCCCCTCCAGGATTCTTTCTGTACCGGTGATCTGAAGCATCTTCACAATTTCCTGGTGTTTTTCTGCTGAGATTTCGGCCTGTGCGATGGAAATGCATGAAACGATGGTCATTACCGCGAGTAGAATGATTTTTTTCATATTTGACTAACCTTTCTCTTTATTTGTCCAATATTCATAATACTTTACTCCACACCACCTCTGTCTGTCCACAGAGCTATTTGCCATTTCGGAAGAAGGGATAGGGGAAATCCATCCAACCATTTTGTTACCCGTGGAGAGGGATTTTAATCGCGCCGTGATAAAGAAATCACTTCCTGGAAGCCGTCGGGCGATCTCCATACATTGCACTCCACCCCGAAGTTTCTGGTAAGTAATATACGGTCACAGAGGAACCGTCGAATACATGTGCGCCAAGACGCGGAGCGTTACCTTTGAAATAGACTCCTGTCAGGCTTTTACAGCCCAGAAAAGCATCGTATTGGATGCTCGTGATTTTATTGGGGAGCGTGATGTTGGTGAGATGGGTGCAGTACTGAAACGTTCCGCATCTAATGCTTGTGACGCTTCCAGGAATCACGACGTTGGTTAGACCCGTACAATAAGAAAACGCACTGTCGCCGATATATGTGACGCTTTGGGGGATGATGACGTTGGCCAGACCGATGCAGCAAGAGAATGCCAAATCACCAATGCTGGCGACGTTGGTGGGGATCATAATGTCGGTCAGGCCGGTACAGGAACGAAACGCATCGTTCCCGATGTTGGTGACACTGTTGGCGATCTTAACTTTGGACAATCTGTTGCAGGAATAAAATGCGCTATTTCCGATACTGGTGACGGGCAGCGTATTGATTGTGCCGGGGATGATCACGTTACCTCCGAGGCCGGTGTACTCGGTGATCGTGATGGTCCCGTTATTGGTCGTGTAATGGTAATCTTGATTGATCGTGCGCTCTTGGGGATGCGCAGTCGCAACGCCATGTAAACGGCCTTTAGCCTTTACCGTTGTTGTGGTTACCATTAAAAAAAATACTGGTATCCACCATGCCATTCCGAGAGCCCATCGTTTATGAGACCGAAAAGGTATGCGCCCGTTAAAACCCACCTTAAGAATTGCTTTCATGAGGTTATGGTGCTAGAGGGAAGTCGAATCGTCAAGTGTGGTGTTGAATTTGCTGGAAGTCTCTCCGGTTATGTTTTGGCCGGGACTTTGTTTGGGGCAAAGAGCCGTGTCAACATCCACTCGACATCGGCGTGGGTGATGAGTTTGGAATTCGCCTTGGTGGAGCCGGAGGCGAGTGTTTCCTTGACAATCATGTCGGCTTCACGCAGAGGTTTTCCAGGAAAAGGGGACTGTATGTTAATCCGCCTCATCAACGTCAGGATGGTTTTCAGGAGATCGCCATCTACGGCCGAACTGAGCGTGTCATATTTGGTTTGATAAGTTTCTCGATTGAGTTCAATCGCATGGGGCAGGCAGGCGGCACAGACCACCCCGTGGGGTAGGTGGTAGAGTGAGCCGAGAGGATGGGCCATGCCATGCACGATGCCGAGGCGGGCAAGGGAAAGCGCCACTCCTGCCAAATAACTTCCGACAAGCAGAGGCTCGGCATTGGGTGAGGAAGGGGCTTGATAAACCGGTTCGAGATGGGTGGCGATCAGTTTGGCCGCCTGCAAGGCGAGCGTGTCGCTCAGCCAGGTGGCATTGCGGCTGGTATAGGCCTCGATGGCCTGGGTCAAGGCGTCCATTCCGGAGGCGGCTATCACGGGTTGGGGGCAGGAGGCCAGCAAAGCGGGATCAAGAATCACGATGCGGGCCATCATCCCCTCTGCGCGGATGGATTTTTTGGCGCCGTTGATTTCATTGGTCAGTACCGAGTTCAGTGTGGCCTCTGCGCCTGTTCCCGCGGTTGTGGGCATGGCAATGAACTTCAGGCCTTTATCTGGGAGCGTGCCGCCATCATGGTAATAGGTGGGGGGGTGGGGGGCGTACGCCAGGGCGGCGGCTGCTTTAGCCAGGTCGATAATGCTTCCCCCGCCGATTCCTGCGATCCAGTCGGCATGGTGATTCCGGGCCGTTTTGACCAGTGCGGCAACCTGTTGCAGAGTGGGCTCGTCGCCATGGTGGCGGATAGATTGAATGTCCATGCCGGACGGGGGTTGAGAGAGTAGGGTGGTCAGTTCTCCGTTTTGTTCCATGGCGGCGCCATAAAGCACTAGTCCGTGCAGGCCGAAACGTTGGCATTCCTTAAATAAAGAGGAGCGCATGCCACGCCCTGTAATGGTTTTCTGGGGAAACACCAGAGTGTTGGGGAGAATAGGCGGACGTTCAAGCATAGCACATGATGACAGCAATGATTTCAAGGTCAGTGGTGCCGGCATTGGCGATGGAGTGTGACTCACCATTTCCCGTCAGGATGGCGTCCCCGACCGTAACAGGCGTTTTGGCTTTTCCATCATCCAGCAGTCCTGTTCCCCGGGTGACGACATAAACCTCGTCTTCGCCCTCGTGCTGATGCGGACCGATGCTTGCGCCGGGGGGGATGGTAAGGGAGGCGCAGAGCCGCGTTTTGGCTGTCATTTCCTCCTTATTAAAAAAATGATTGATCGTTACCGTGCCTGTCCCCCCGCGCATGGCGGAACGACTCTCCATTTTTCTATCTGCGGACTTTTGAATCATGACCACTCCTGTGTATCAGTGTTTGAGCTTTGGTTCCTGAATCTGCCAGTGTTTGAGCTGTTTTACATAGGCGTCCGAGAACATGATCAGGCTAACTCCGTTATCGGCGGCATAGATTGTTGGTGATATCCAGCAATGGATCGAACGCCATCCCGTTACGGTCGTAAAGGTTGCTTGTGTCTCGGCAATATATTCATTGTGGATTTTAGCGAGTTCCACCATTTGGGGATCCATAGCCTGGGTAATTTTAGTTTCTTCCACGGGAGTCCAGGAACTGGCGGCCGCCTCCCTGATTCGATTTCGTTCAACCAAGTTGCTTTTAGTACTACTGGAAGATGGGGTATAGGAAATCCATCCGACTACTTTTGTGCCTGTGGAGAGGGTTATGAATCGTACCGTGATAGAGCAGTCATTCTTGGTATATTCTCTTGAAAACGTCCAGTTCCCATCGGCACTTTGGGGGGTATGGTTCGTTCCATACCGTTGGTCACATTGATCAGGTGTTTCCCCAAGCTGACCCCAGGATGTCGTCACTGTAATCCCAAATAAAAAAAACGAAAGTAGTTTCAATGGCATATTATTCCTCACTTTGAAAGGCCTCCTGCGTTTGGCATGGATTGACTGGTTGTAGACCATCCCCCGTGTTTGATACAAGGATATTGCGCAAAGTGTGAGTAAAAAGCAATTGACGGTGGTGGCATCGCCGTATAGATTACGCAACTTCTGTTTGAGCCGAGTGCCCCCTTCGTCTATCGGTTAGGACAGCAGGTTCTCAACCTGTTAAGAGGAGTTCGACTCTCCTAGGGGGCGCACTTTCCGGTTTTAAAACCCTTTAAATTCAGGCGTGTTTTTGGGGAGGGTATTATTCTTGTCCCCGGTATTCGTTTCCGCCCCTTTTTCATGTTGCTGCAAATATTCGCAGGTAAAAATAACAACCCGCTGCGGGCTGCTGCCTGCATAGGCAGTGGGAATCGTCCAGATACTAAGAGCTTCGCTGGAGTGGGGGTCATACCATTCCACCGCGCTTCTCACCCGGTCTTTTGTCTCGTTGATGATTTTGTTCTTGGCGGCGAGGGTTGTCAGATAATTTTGACGCTCCTTCTCCTCCATTTCTTTTTTTCTCTTGTCTGAGCCGCTGCTTGCTTCGATGGTTTGGAATTTTTTAGTGTTTTGAAGTTTCTTGTTTTTCCCCGCCTCTAGTGCCGTTTTAGTTTCGATTTTCTTTTCATCGCGGAGTTCCGTCAAGGGGGTCCATTCCTTGGCTACGGTTTCAAGCAAAGTTTGAATCTGAACCTCGGACATTTTCCCCCGGACAGGTTTGTAGTCAATATAGGCGGCTTTGGTGGTGCCATCCGGGGCGGGGAGAAAACGGAGGGTCAGTCGAATTCCGTTAATTTCATAAATTCGTTCGGCTGTCCAGAATCCCTCGCCGCCTTTTTCTGTATATTTCGCCCCGTACCGTTGGTTGCACTGTTCCGGTGTGTCGCCCAGCCGGGCGAATGCCGGGGTGGTGAGGATGACGGATAAAGTGAGTATCGCTAGTGCGGCTTTGATCATAGTTCGAATACCTTTGCGTCACAGGGTTTAATCGTGATGGGAAAAACAGGTTTCTCAAGGGTGAGTGACTCACCTGTAAATACCTCCTTGATCGTCAGAGGAAAGGTCAGGCCACAACCAGAGAGGTCGGCAATGAGAGTCTGGTCATGATAGATGTCGAGGTTGGAGAAGAGCAACACCCCGGGTTGCTGATGGGTCAGATCCCGGCGATAAGCCCCAAGAATGGCCTCATGTCCATTGTCCACAAACAGAAGATTGCCCGTTTGCTTGAAGACATGGCGATCTGTTAGGAGTCCGTTGATTCGGGTAATGAAATCCCGGATTTCGGGAATGGGGAGAAACTCCATTTTTCGGGCGGGCCCGATGAACGGGATTCGTTCTTTCACGCCGGCTTCGACCCCTTGCACCATGCCGGTCTGTCCGAGCGTATAGAGGGCGCAGATGGCGTAACGGGGGATGGCGGAACGTTCGGCACCAAAAAGCTGGGCGGGGACGCCGGTGTCATGGGTGGTAATGGCGCAGAGGTGGCGCAGGCGTCCGGCGACCTTGTGCAGGTAACTGATGTAATGGCGGAGTTGGGGCCCGAACGGATATTCCCAACTATTGGCCAGCAGCATATTAATGCCCCATTCCGGTACCGTTCGTTCGAGGGTACCCTCGTCGGTGAAATATTCACCTAAAATGGAAAGATTCGGGAAGGCCGCGTGAAGGGTGGAACTGAGATCGGCCACAAAATCGTTGTTGCTACTGTGGAGATTATCGAAGCGAACCATGCCTCCGGTATAGGCGGCATAGTTGGACCAGAACTGGGCGTATTGTTTCATGTAGTCACGGATGTCGTGGCGGATGAACGTGTTGGGATGGTCATAGTTAATCAGGACGAGATCTTCCCAGCGGATCCAACTCTGCATATGCCAGCAACCGGCGCGTTTAAAGCCGTCCTGTTCAGAATCATCGGCAATGATCCAGTCAGGGCAGGAGGCGACCATCCGGCTATCGACGCAAATATGATTCAGCACGAGGTCAAGGCACAGGCGGAGGCCTTGGACCCGGCAGGTTTGAACAAAATCCTCAAACTGTTCCAGTGTGCTCCGGGGGTCGGCTGGATCACGATAGCGTGAGTCCACATCAAAGAGATCATTGGCGGCATAAGGACTATGGGAGAACCCCATCTGGGTGATGGGGAGCAGGTGGATGGAATCGAAGCCCATGGCGCGGATGGAGGGGATGAGCTGTTTCCAGTCGGAAATATTGCCGGAGGCGCTGGGGATGAGGGTATAGAGCCGAACCGTGCGGATGGAGGGGGGATCTACCATGACATAGGAATGGGGCACCCGATCCCAGAACCACTGATCTCCGCCATCCAGTGAATATTTGATACGAAAACGGAAAAGGCCACAGCGGGGGAAAGTGACCGAGAGATGGAATTCTTTTTCATCCGTGGTAGAAAAAGGAATGTCCAACCATTCGCCTAGAGCTGTGGCTCCGATATCGCTATGTAGGAGCACCTGAGGCGGGTGTGAATTACGTTGTTTCAGGGTAATCGTCAAATTGAGGGGTTCATCATGAAAAAGTCGAAAAAAGTTTTTTTGACCGAAGGGAAATGAACGCTGAATGATGCCGGCCTCGCCTTTGGGGAGAGAGCGCGGGGTAAGCGGCGGGATGGGTTGGCGTTTCAGCGTCATTGGTTATCCTTTATACATGAGATCATGCGCGGATTATGGAGAGGGGTCGGGGGCGTGTCCAGTTTTCTTCTTTGTGGAAAGGCCTGTAGACAGGGTGATAAAAAATAGTCTTTGCGGGGATGACGTCTTCTGTTCAGATGGCGGGGTGGTGGCACCGCTGTCTGGAGACAAGGAGTTTCATGACGACAAAATTGGATATTGCACGGTATCGGGATAATCTTAAGGAGGAGCGTAATGCGGTTACGCTCTATGAACATTTGGCAAAAATCGAAATCAATCCGGATCTTGCCAGCCTCTATCGTAAGCTGGCGGAATCCGAACGCCAACATGTGGTGGTTTGGGAGCGGCGTCTGGAGGAGGCGGGCGTGCCTCTTCCTCCTTGGAGCGTGGACTGGCGGACACGGGTACTGGGGTGGCTGGCTAAAAAAATTGGTATTAAATTTGTCCTTCCCACAATTGCCGGGATCGAACAAGGGGCGGGATCCCGATATGATCACCAACCGGAAGTGAATCATACGGCGATGCCGGGCGATGAACGATCGCATGCCCGAATTTTTAAAATGCTGGCTGGCCAGGGGACTGGATTGGCGGGCCACTGCGTGGCCCGTCATTCAAGTCCCCTCGCCAGCCAGCATTTTACAAAATCGGGTGTGCTATCGTTCATCCTCCGGCATCGCGCCATTATTTAC
>Ga0118677_10011469_pt1 | contig 13265 bp, 12 predicted proteins | sample AliMusrvi5mmetaG_FD_86154 | JGI IMG/M metagenome (GOLD analysis project Ga0118677, IMG submission 86154)
CGGTAACAGGCTGGATCCTGGGCATTTAAATAACGGGTGTGAACGTCTTGCCCCATGCGGGCCCGGCGCGGGCTGAACACGGCGTCGGTCTCATCAAAGGGCCAGACGGCGGCGTGCACCAGGTCGTTGACGCTCAAGCGCAACTGCCGTTCCCCTTGATTAAATAGAATCATGATCCGGCCTTTTTATCATTTTTCACCCACCACATAAACTTATTTCCGCTCAGTGCACGCCGCAAGGGGTTTTGCACAAGGTTTAAGAGAGAAACGAGTGGAGGGAGACTTTACAATAACTCTGGAGTGCCGAGGCACCGCACTCCACATTATCAACGCTTGTGTCCGCCTCAGTTTGTGCCCCCTGGATGTTGTAAGCCGGTAGGCATTCGTGCCTTGCTTCCGCTATCCCCGCATATTATTCTCGGTCAGAGAAGAACCACACCTTCATCGTCATCCAGAAAGAAAACCGATTATGGATCCCACAGCAATTCGTTGTGTTGTTCCCTCACGCATCGCGGTGGGGGAACCTTTTGCAATCAAAGTCAAACTACTGGGCCCGGTCCGAAAAATAGAGTGCAGCGGAAATTATTGCGATCGCAAGCCCGCCTTGCATGGTCCTTTCAATCTCAATGTGTCCCGGCAGATCCAGTACCATGACAACTGCCTGCCGGAATGGGCGGGGCAACTTCGAGTAGATGCCGGGAATGGGTTATCGGGGCCGACGACACTCCTCTTTGACGGTCACCGGCAGGGCGTCTTTCCGGGCGATACCCGGCCGATCCAGGTATTCAATGGGTATACTCTCAAGTCCCCGGGAATTCATTTCATCCGGGTGGTCGACCCGGCATCCGGTGTGGAAGGGGTTTCCAATCCGATCTGTGTCACGGAGCAGGAACCGAAGTATCGAATCTTTTGGGGTGACCCGCACTGGCAGACCTTTTTCAGCGATGGGATCCGGTGTCCGGAAGAGCTCTATTCCTTTGCCCGCGATGAAGGATTTCTCGACTTTGGCGCGATCTCCGATCACATGGAAGCCGTCACGGAGCGTCAGTGGGAATACTTTCAAGCCGTGACGAATGACTTCAACGAACCGGGCCGGTTCGCGACCCTGATCGGGCAGGAATGGACCCACCACAATCCGGCCGGTGGTGCACCCGGACACCGCAACATCTACTATAGCGGGAATGGAGGGCCGGTTCTTCGCAGCACCGATCACGATTGCGACACTCTCGCGAAGCTTTGGCAGAAGCTGGACACTATCCGAAATCAAGAGGCGATTGCCATTCCCCACCACATCGCCAACGTGATCATGGGGATTGATTGGCAACAAGGCTGGAACCCGAAATACGAGAAGGCCGTGGAGATTCATTCGGTATGGGGAAGCAGTGAGAAACACAAGGAGGATGGCAACCTCATGCCCATTGAGCACTGCAACGGCGAGCGACGGGGCCGACATGTTATCGATGGGCTCAAATTGGGCTATAAGTTCGGCTTCGTGGGAGGCGGAGACATCCACGATGGCCGGCCGGGGGACCAATTGCATACCGAAAGCTATCCACCCCTACCCGACCGATTCTGGCCATCCGGCTATACGGCCATCCTCGGTGATACTCTTTCGCGCAACACGGTCTTTGATGCGATTAAAAGCCGAAAGACCTATGCGACGACCGCGAGCCGAATTTTCCTGGATGTCCATATTGGGGGCAGGAAAAATGATCACCGGCTTGAGATAGAGACCGCTTCCGAAGAATGCATTTCGGAAGTGGCCATTGTCCTGAACGGGATCGATGTGCAAAAGCTGCAGCCTGGCAAGGACCGGCGAATCTTTACACATAAAGACCTGAAGCTTCCCATAGCCCCGGGTGATTTCTGTTATGTAAGAGTCACGACCGACAGGAACAATATGGCGTGGTCGAGTCCCCACTGGGCGTAGTATTCAACCTTTGCAGAAAAAGATATGACCCTTCCAAACAAAAAACTGCCCATCCCCGGCGACGTATTCACAGTGAAAGGCCGGACCGCTTTTCTCATCCGGCCGGCAGTACTTGAGTCGTCCACCGACGTCCCATGGGTTTGGTATGCGCCGACGCTTCCCGGACTTCCAGGCGATGAAGAAATATGGATGTTCCAAAAATTCCTGGATGCCGGCCTGGCGATCGCCGGGATCGACATTGGTGAATCTTACGGCAACCCCACCGGGCGAACCGTCTACACGGCGTTGTACGAGGGACTCACTCAAAATCGCGGCTTAGCCTCAAAGGCCTGCCTCCTGGCGCGAAGCCGGGGCGGCCTGATGCTTTATAACTGGGCCGTCGAACACCCTCACGCGGTAGCAGGTATCGCCGGAATTTATCCCGTCTGCGATCTTCGCAGTTATCCCGGCCTCGATAAAGCCTGTGCCGCTTATGGTTTGTCCGAAAAGGAACTCGGATCCCTCATGGCTGAACATAATCCCATTGACCGTCTGGCCCCCCTGGCCAGTGCCCAGGTTCCCATCTTCCATATTCATGGCGACTGCGACACCGTGGTTCCCCTGGAAAGCAATTCCGGCGAATTAGCCGCGCGATACCGGGCATTAGGGGGGGAAATCACCCTGAAAATCATCGAGGGACAGGGGCACAACATGTGGCCCGGCTGGTTCCAGTGCAAAGAACTGGTCGCCTTCGTCATTGCCCAAGCGAAAAACCAATAGCCACTTCTATTCTTTGGGAATTACGATGGCACTGGTGAGTACCGGACTGGGTTGAGCCGAATCGGTCTGGGTGAGACGGGCTCGTAATTGAGTAAAACCCTTGGATTCAACAGACTGCTGATCTTGAACGACCTGCCAGCCGGACCATTCAGCGTCAGGCTGTCCGGTCGCGCCGGTCCGGTATTCCACGGCGATGGACGCCGTCGGTTTGGCCGAGGCGTATCCGACCGAGCCATAGCCATTTCCACAGAACCAAAGGCGCCATGTATTGTCGACGAACTGGACTTCCGGGTATTCGACGATGTCGTCATCCCAGGCTGGCGCGGGGGACACTTCCAGCACCGGTGCGGGTTCGTATTGTTCCCAGTGAATCCCGTCGAGACTTTCGGCGTAGCAGATCCGGTATCCGGGCTTGCCAAATGAGTACCAGATCTGGAACACCCCCCGGTCATAGCGCACGTAGACGCGCGAAGTGACACTGTGGGCGCTCCCATCCAGAAACAGGTCTCCGAGCACCGGGTTGCCGGGATATTTTTCCCAGTGAACACCGTCCTTGGATTGTGCCAGGCACATCGTGACCTGCAGCCGCCCGTTGATGGCAACCATGACCGCGCAATAGTACATGAGCCAGGTATCCCCGAAGCGCAGGAAGCTCGGAACAAAGACGCCTCCGTCATCACAACTGGGTTCGGCACCCCGCTCCAGAAGGGGATCGTCTTGAACCCGCTTCCACGTGATGCCGGAGTCGAAGGATTCCGCCAGCCCAAAGGTCCAGTTACTGCCTTTCCCCGGAAAGCCCCAGCCGGTGTAATACATGCGCCAATGGGTCTCTGTGACCTTGACCACCCGCGGCTGATTGATTTGACCGCCCTCCCAATTATCGGTGCGGGGTTTGAGGACGGGACTGGCCGGATGCTCTTTCCATGTGACGGGGTCATTTAGGGATGCCTCGGCAAATCCAATCCCGTTGCTTTTTGAGCAAAAATACATTCGGTAGCGGGTATTGTTCTCACAGGGAATAATGGAGACGCCATTGGTCCAGTCATCCCAGCCGGAGGAATGTTGAGGCCCATAGACGGGATTGCCAGCATGCTTGGTGAAGATGACCGGCGTAGTCCATTGGGATATCCAGCCCACCGTGGCCGAACCCGCGGCAACCGGATTGATCGGGCTGGTCCACACGCCGGTGGAGCGCCCCGGCGCCAGTCGCGCGCGGCCACGGGCATCGATCCGGATGCCCTCTTTTTCGCCAGACTGAATATCAATCCCGTTCACCGTTGCCGGGGGACGCCGCCCAAAATACCAGTGGTCTGGAAGTCGACCGATCATACGTTGCTCCAGGATGTAGAATGAGTCACTCGATCAAAAATCCTTCACTAGTTATTAGTCAAAACGATTAAGGGAGGCAAGTCCAGTTTCACATCTCTTATCCCGACTCTTATCCCGACTAATAACCTGTCCCTGTTCACCTTCAAGTCCACCGGCTTGATTTCCAACCTAAATGCGGCTCAAACAAATCAGGTGCGAGCCGCCCGTCGCGAGTGGTGAATAGGCACGAAGCCGAGGTTGACAACATCTGTTCTATCTTCTTACGTTCGTCACAATTACCAGAAACGAAAGTCCAACGAGCACGACCGTCGCGATTCCTACTCGGAAGAATTGCGTTGCCCTACGACGACCGATAAACATCCCCAAGTATGAGTGAGCTAGAAAGACCCCTAGAATGAAGGCGAACACTCCTCCCATCACTAGGAAGGCCGCCCGATATCCGATGCCCAAGAGAACACGAAAATTCTTCTCCTCATATAATGCTTTCAAACACAACCAAAGGATTGTTCCGACTGCACCCGCGCCAGATATGCAGATCCCCGTATTGCGTAGGCCTTCACGCAACGGATGCCTCACGATATCATCATCGTTTTCAATCATTTCCATATCATTGAGGGCCAACGACATGATTTTCGGTTTTTCCGGTCCGCAGGAACGAAAAATACCGAGAATTCATTTGTTGGCGCTTTTCTTAATCTCTATATTATCCCTGTTCTCGTACTTTCCAAAACACATTCGCACGGCACTAAATCCGAGCCAAATCCCGAAACAGGAAATGACAAATCCAGCACCGGCAACGCCGACGGTTAATAGTTGTTTCACAACCTGAATTCCGGAACAGACCATTCCAAATCTGAAGACAACATTTATTGCGCAGACAAGTCCGACAGCCAAAGCACCGATGAAAAGAGCGCCGCCGCCAATAAGACAGACAGGTCTCGATAACGCAACAAGTATATGATCAATTTTCATTTCATCTCTGACCAACGCTCAGTCTGAGGGGCGCGAGTTTGTCTTGCGTCCCTCTCCAGGCTCTGGCTGGATTGTTTTGTTCTGTCCTATCTTACGATTCTTTGCACGATGTGCGAGCCAAATCCCTAAACCGATGGCACATACTCCGAGTGCAAGATGAATCAGTGGTGGCACTCTGAAATAGTAGAAAAAGACAAGGCTATGCACGAAAGACTCAGATGGGCGCAATCCGACAATGTTGATGAATGTGAGGGAATTGAATATCTGAATGAGGCCTAGAAACCACAGTATTGTCACCCATCGTTCTATTATTGAAAGGCGGAAAAGAAAACGATATACGACGCATAGCACCCCGGGGATTGCCACAAGAGCGCATGCGATAATCACAACACGCATCCAAATGTAGTCTCCTGTTTCCATCTTCTTCTATACAACCCAACGTTACTTCTCTGGAGCGGCCTTTGGTACGTCGCCAGTAGAAGTTGGCTGGGCATTCCGCTTGTACTCTGTCATAACGTCGCCGCGGGGTCTCCAACGCTTCCAATCACCACTACTGTGTACAATCGCTCCATCCCCGAACCCCCAAAGCACATCTTCTGTATGCCGCTTTGATATCACCAAGGCATTATAGAAATCCATCATCACAGCATTAGTGGTGGCCATAAGGATCACGCGGAAGTTCTTGTCTATCGCTTTAGAGTCTGAGAGGTACTGATCGAGTTCTCCGAAAGGTATGATGCCATCTTTTGTTCGAAAACTCTTTTCGTCAACGGTTATTAGCTCTTCTAGTACCGCTGTGTAATCTCCGTGACGAATGTACACTTGTATGGGCTTCTCGCTACCAACAGAGAGACTATAATCGGACACCGTATTAAGAGCCTGAACATTCACACATGACATCACTCTTCCATAGCGAACATCGGCTTTTACGTAGATGGATACCCGCCGATTAAACGAGAATATACCGTATTCCCCGACCTCCTGTCTAAAATGCTGTTCAATATCGGCGGGTGTCATTCGTTTCCCATCGCAGATGATCCTGTCAGGCCTGTCTGGCATGATTGATACCGAGTAGTTGTAGATGGGCGTGGTCCTTCTTGTGCAGGAAACCAAGGCCGGGGCCAGCAGGACCGCGCATATTAGAAGGACGTCTCTCATCATTCCATATCCCAACGTTTTATCTGTTGCTGACCACATTTACTGCTTTTTGAGGAAATCAACAACAATATAAGATGAAATTCAATCATTTATATACAAAAACCTTGAGGCAATAAATGGATGCCCCCTGTTTTCGTTCTTGATCAGATGCCGTGCGAGGGACCGCCCGGCCCACCCTAGAATTCGTCATATTGTTGTTTACAGTTTCATCATCGAAAAGATCTCGGGCATCAAAACGAGGAGACGACGATGATTTATACCCATGGGGTCAAGGATTATTGCCACCGAGTGACCCGTCCCTTGGATTTATTGTAGCTCCAGGCGCTCCGCACTACGCCCCTTCGCTTGCCACCGCAACAACAGCCAGCAGTTCGGCCAGAGTCACGCGGCCGTCATAGAGGGCTTTGCCCACGATGGCGCCTATTAAATTGTTACATTTCAAGGCTATCAATTGACGGATATGTTCGGCGGTAACCACACCCCCCGAGGCGATTACCCGGACCTCTGATCCGGCCGCGCGGCAGACCGCGCGCACCGCCTCAAGGTTCGGTCCGCCCAGCATCCCATCGGTGGCCGTATCGGTGTAGATCAAAGTTCGAACCCCGGCAGCAGCAATGCGCCGCACCAGATCCTCGGCCTTTAAGGCCGAGGTTTCAACCCAGCCGCGGGTCTGAACCCAGCCGCCCCGCGCATCCACGCCCACCGCCAATCGCGTTCCGAAACGGGAGGCCAATCGGGCCAGATCCTCCGGGTGCTCACAGGCCCGGGTTCCCAATATAACCCGGTCAACTCCCGCCTCGATCGCCGCTTGAATATCGGTATCGGTCCTCAATCCGCCGCCGAGATCGACGGGGATTTTCAAAGCCAGGGCAATCGCCCGAATCTGGGGCAAATGCACCGGATGTCCGGCAAACGCGCCGTCGAGATCGACCAAATGCAAATAGGGCGCCCCACCCTGCTCCCATTGTCGGGCCATGCCCACCGGATCATCGGAATATACCGTCTCCGCGTCCGCCCGACCCTGGGTCAATCGAACACAACGGCCGTTTCGTAAATCGATGGCCGGAATGATTTGAAATGCGCTCATGACCACGATCCGCCCTTTAAATCCGACCCTTGCTCGAGGGCACCCCTTTGACTCGCGGATCGCGGGTACAGGCCATGCGCAAGGCGCGGGCCAGAGCCTTAAAGACCGCCTCGTAGGCATGATGCGCGTCTTTCCCATACAATTGCTGAATATGCAGATTCATCCGCGCCTGGACTGAAAACGCCTGGAAGAACTCCCGGATCAGGCCCAGATCGAAATCAATGATTTTTTTCTGCCGGTGTGCCATTTCAAAGACCAGGTAAGGCCGCCCGCCCAAGTCGATCACGGCCCGCGCCAAAGCATCGTCCATCGGAATGCAACTTGAGCCATACCGCCCAATCCCCTTACGGTCGCCCAAGGCCTGATCCAGCGCCGTGCCCAGCACCAGTCCAATGTCTTCCACCGTGTGATGATAATCGACCTTCAAATCGCCCCGGGCCTTAAGACGCAAATCGATCAGGGAATGTTTGCCCAGCAATTCCAGCATGTGATCCAAAAACGGCAGGCCGGTATCGATTTCGGTCCGACCCGAACCATCCAGGTTAACAGCTGCGACAATGTCGGTTTCCCGGGTTTTGCGGGTAACAGTTGCGGTTCGGTTTTTGCTCATGATATTTCGGTGCTCCCTTCCTTCCAAATCGAGCGCAGTGTATATCGGCCTCAAGCGCGCGTCACGCCTTTTCACAATTGCGGAGCGAACAGATTCCAGAAATTCTCGATCACGCGCCGGCGACGGGGACGCTTCCGCCAAACCTCCAATTGGATTTCGTCGCTGGACGCGAGATCCTCCAGCACGATCCGCTTGAGATCGTCGATGAACGGCGCGCCAAACACAACCAGATTGGTTTCGTAGTTCACCCGCAAACTGCGCACATCCAGATTGGTGGTGCCCACCAGCGCGGCGGTATCGTCCACCACCAGCGCCTTGGCATGGATAAACGGTGGGCGGCGTTCGTAGATGCGCACCCCGGCCTGCATCAGCTCCTCATAAAGCGCGCGACCCGCCCATCCGGCAAAAAAATGATTGCTGACCGCCGGCACAACCAACCGGGTATCCACACCCCGTAAGGCCGCCAGCCGGATCGCTCGAAGGATATCCGACGTCGGCACAAAATAAGGCGTTACTATCAACAACTGTCGGCGCGCCGCCGTAATCAGAGCGAAGACGGTGTCAATGCCCGTTTCCGACGGATGCGTCGGTCCGCTGTTGATCACCCGGGCCTGAGTGCGGCCCGCCTCCCGCGCTTTAGGGAAATGGGCGGATTGCATCAGCACCTCCGGATCCTCATCCGTCATGCAATACCAATCCTGAAGGAAGGTGTATTGCAGTTCCAAAACCACCGGTCCGTGCAATTCGAAGTGATAATCGCGGATCGGCGGACGATTACGGCAGGTGACATGATCCTCCGCCAGATTGATTCCACCCATGAAGGCTTTCTCGCCGTCCACCACCAAGGTCTTGCGATGATTGCGCAAATTGAACTGGACCTGCTGCTTTAAGGGATTGGCCAGAGACCAATCGGCGATTTGGAAATTGGGAATATTCTCATATTTCGAAAAAAAACGTCGTAACACGGCTGGAGTTGAACCAAACCGGTCGTACAAAAAACGGACCCGCACCCCGGCCCGGGCCTTTTCAGCCAACGCATTCATAAACATCCGGCCCACCGAGTCACTCACGACAATAAAACTCTGAAAATGGATATGATGCCGGGCCGACCGGATTGCCGCTAGCATCCGGGGGAAGGCTTCGTCCCCGGTTACCAAGGGTTCAATTCGATTTCCCCCCAGCAGGGGAAGATCCGGGAGAATTCTATTCAGGGCGTGATTCAGATCCCCCGCCCAGGGATGCACCGGTTCCGCGATCCCCGCGTGATCCAATGCCTGCCAATACGCAAGCGGGAGCTGTGCCTCTGCTGTATCGGGCCGATAGCGGTCTCCTTTCCGGGGCGCCCGCGCCGGAGCCTTCCGCCAAATCTTCGCTGGAATTCGAGTAATGCCAAACATCAAATAAAGGATGGCCCCCAGGATCGGCACCAACCATGTCAGAAGCAACCAGAACCAGGCCGAAGTCGCTTCCCGGCGCCGGCGTAGTAAATGGCAAAAAATCAGAAACACCACCGTCAAATGAAGAGAATATAAAAAGATCAGCCAGCCCTGACTGCCAAAGCTGAACCAGCGCTGGGTCAGAATGACAATATAATCGATCATGGCTTTGTTCGGATCAGAGTTTCAACGGTAAGGCTGACTTGGCTGACCTGCCCCGTTTGCGGTCCGCCCCGAATATTCAGTGCGACCACTTTCCAGGGGGGACGCTGCAACTCCAGGGCTCCGACCAGCCGGATCAGATCCCGGTCGGAAATCGTTTTGAGGATCAGGCTCGTGCGCTCCCAACGCCATCCGTCTGCCGCCGAACCCTGTCCCAAATCGCTCAGATCGAATCGAAGTCCTGGCACGGCCGCATGTAAGATCGTATCCAGAGGAGCCGGCTGGGACGCCTCCAGCCTATCAAACACGGCCTGCAGGGCCGTTTGTTCATTCACAATGCGCCGGATTTCCGCCAACCGGTCGAGATCCTGCCGTTTACGTTCCAAACGGCGCTGTCCATCCGCCAGCGAAGCCGGCATCAGCACCGTTAAAACCCCTGCGGTCAACAGGAGTAATCCCACAACGGTCAGCATCAGTTTCTGCAGAGGGAAGTTGTTCATCCTCCACCCTCCGGTTTAAGAAGGAATCCGACCCGACCCGCTGGGGCGGCATCCCGCCGTTCGATGTGGTTCCGGTATCCCGCCTCAACCAACCGCTGGGCAAATTTTTCGCAGGTTTCCCAATCCGGCCCGGAACCGGTCAGGGTCACCACCTTCCCTTCCAAGTTCAACTCTTCAATCTGGATCGATTGCGCACCGGCCAGTTGGAGTAGCGTCGACAAGGAACCCAGAATCGGAGGTGCCAGGGCTCGTTCGAAAGGAAGATAGGCGGGGCCACGGGCTTGAACCGCCCGTTCCGCCATGCGGACTTCCATCCCTTTTTCCCGTGTCAGAGGGCGTCCGGCCAGCACGCCGGCCTCGGACGTAATCCGGTGCTGAAGCGCATCGTTGACCCCATTTATCTCATGCCGCCAGACCAGATTCAGTACAACCCACAGAAGGGCCACCACCCCCAACGCCAGCCAAAGTTGTAACCGGCGCCGCTCATGCCGCCGTTGGTGTCGCACCGCCGTCAAGACTCCGGATCTCAGATTGCAGGGCAACGCATCCGGTGCCAAAGCGCGAAACGCATAGGCGCGGGCCAAAAAGTATTCAGGACGGTCCACCTCGCGGGAGGGCCCCGGGAACCGCGCTTCCAAATCCGGCCGGCAGGCACCCGTCCCCCCCTGCCCCCGCAAGCCTGACCCGCACCAAATCCATTCGACCGCTTCGTTGGGAACGGGAAGAACCGATTTCAGCCAATTCACCAAGGCTCCGCTTTGAGGTTGCAGGGTTGTATAGGCTGCGACCCAGGCGGTTCCGTGACCCACCACGCAGGTTAACCGATCGTCGCCGGCCTGCGCGACCATGCGCCATGCCGTCGCCGGACCGCATTCCTGCCGGGCTTGAGTCCAAAGGGCCAAGGCCTCGGAATCCAATATATCGGGATCGAAACCAGCCGCCTTCAAATCGTCGATTCGCCGGGTAATATCCTCCCGCCGGGCGGCTAACGCCAACCCCCGACAGGTGATGGGCGTCGCGCGTTCCATCGCGGCAACTCCCCATTCACAGGTTTCAAGGGGAAAAGGAAGATCGACATCAAGCAGGGAAGGAAGAACTCGCCGGGCTTTTCCGCGATCCGCCAGCGGCACCTCGACCCATCGCGCCAGACACTCCCGAGGCGATAACCCGGCGGCCACCGCCGGAGCACCCCGCGCCGCACCGGCTGCCTGGACAGCGGACGAAAGCTCCATCGGCGCCCAAACCCGCCAGGGACCCCGGCGGACCGCGCGCACGACCCGAATCTCACGGCCGCCCGCATCCACCCCCAGGCAGATCCGACTGACCGCCCAAGCCCGTAATATTTCAGGGTTCATTTAGCCCTTGCTCCAGCCAGATTAAAATTCGTGCCGATCCTTTCGCGGATCGGAGCGCATACCCGTCAACCCCAAACTCACTCTGTGCGATCGAGGCCCGGCTCGAAACTTGCCAAACGTCGCCGGTAACTCCGTGCAGGGCCAGGGGTAACAGCGAAGGCACAACTGCCCGCGCTTCACTCTGGATCTCCACGCCGCCAGGGGTCGACATCAACCGGGGTTTCGCATCCGCCGAGGAGGCCAACGCCCGGACCTGGTTACAAAACGCATCGGTCGCCGCTGCCCGCAAAACCAGGCGCGATCTCTGCCTCTCAGCTTGTTTTAAGCGCATCTGAACCAACGTCAGACCATGAACCACGGGCCCCGTCAACAGGGCTAACAGCGCCAGCACCATCAACAACGCAAATCCCGCGCTCTCCGCCCGCCGATCCCTCAAGCGGTTCCGAATCCATTCACTCAGCACCATTAACCCGATCAACAGGCCGGCGATAATTGCGGAGCCAACAAAGCCAATCCCCACCTGAAACAACCGGTCGATCCGTGCCACTCCACCCCACAAGGTCACCGCGGCGCCCGTGCCCGCCGCCAGGAAGAACCAGATGGATAAAATCGTCCGGAAGCGGGTTGAATCCCAGCGACGTCGACGACGATTTCGTCCTGAAAAAAAGGCCATGGTTAAAAGGTATTTAAATCGCTCGCCAATGTCAAACGGCCACACGGCCCTTGATCAGGGTACCGGGGCGATGGTTTCGGGCACGATCACCGGCAAATCGGTCTGATCCAGCCAGTATTCCCATCCCGTCACCTGGACCCGGCGTCCAATAAACGAGGAGAGTTGGGCATCATTGCCTTTCAGATAACAGACCGTAATCGGTTTACCCTCGCCTCCCGCACGAACCAATCGGTAGTTCCCGGGGCGATTGAAAAGGAAATCGATTTGCTGCACCTGTCCTTCCCAGACTTTGCGTACCCCTTGTTGAATTTCGGGCTTCAACCCTTTGGCGGCCAATTCGGGCGGCGCGGGGGTCTTAACCGGCGGAGCCACCACGGGGGAGGCAACCACCGGCGGAGGGATCACCTCGACGGGTGAAGCATTCGACACGGCCACAGGGATCGAGGCCACCGGCGGAGAAGTGGGACTCTCCATCGCTGTCACAAATTCTTTATGCACCCACAGGACGGTCGAGGTCGGCGCTTCGATTTGAAGCCATGCCCCATGGATCGAGCGCACCTTCACCGAATCGCCTTTTTGGAGTACGGCGACACTGCTGAAATTAATGCCCGGTCCACCCCGGACATTCAAACGGGACTTAACCTGTTCATTCGTGACAAAGTCGGCATGCACCCATACCGGCGCCAAGGCGGGCGGACGAACTCCGCGCCAATCCCCCTGCTCAACCACCGGGGACAGAAGATCGCCGGTTTTCACCTGGCAGACCACTTCGCTCTCATACGCGGGACGGGCCCGCAAATTGACGTGGTCGGCGTTCACCTTCAGCGTGCTTTCGCTCGCTCCCGCTACCCCGGCGCACAGAACCCCGATTGCGATTCCCCATCGAATTCCTGACTGCTTCATTCGGTGCCTCCTCATTCCGTCCGGTGGGCGGCCGTGTTTCCGGTCCGCGCCGACCTGCGTCTGTTGTCCTCGTGTCTATCTTCTGAACCGGGGCCTTTAACATGGCAATTTCCCGGTTGGTTAACCGCCGCCATTGTCCAATCCGCAATCCATCCGTGGTCAAGGGTCCGATCGCGACCCGCTTTAAGGCGATCACCTCATGCCCCAAGGCGGCAATCATCCGGCGAATTTGTCGGTTACGACCGGAAAACAGGATGATTTCATATCCGTACCGATGCTCACCCCGTCCGATCAACGCCACTTCAGCCGCCTGCAACAATTCATCTTCATCCCAAATTCCATCGATCAGCCGTCGGCATTCGGGTTCCGGCAACCGGCCATCGATCCAGACC
>Ga0118677_10011470_pt1 | contig 13264 bp, 8 predicted proteins | sample AliMusrvi5mmetaG_FD_86154 | JGI IMG/M metagenome (GOLD analysis project Ga0118677, IMG submission 86154)
GTCTTGCAACGGACCCGTGGCACCCGCGCATGCAGATAGGCTTCATGCTGGAAAAAGTTGAGGTGGCGCCACTTCATCTCGTCGGTGTCATGGGCCGAGCAGTCGGCCGCACCGCATTCGGGGCATACCCACCCGTCGGGGAGATCCTCGAAGAGGGTACCGGCCGGGATGCCGGCCACCGGGTCGCCCTTGGCCGGGTCGTAGGTGAAGCCGCACACGATGCAGACGTGCCTCGTCATGACCGATCCTCCTTCGTTTGGCCGCCTTGCCGGTGCCGCACGGCCCGGCGAGACGCCGTCCCGGTCACAGGAATCTCAACAACCGGACGGCCTCGGGGACCACCCGGAACTCCACGCATTCACGCATGCCCGCCAGGTCCCCGGCCACCTGGAACGGCACGGGCTGCGAATACTCCAGCCGGACCTCGGAGGCGTAGAAATCGAACAGCCCCTCGGCCGCGAACGTCCCGTCCCACACATGGCGGATCTGCAAAAGGCTCCAGGTCAACGGGACGTTGGAAATCCTCAACTGGAAGAACCCGGCGTTGCGATCGGCCCACGGCAGCAGGCGCATCCCGTAGCCATACGTGGGCGTCGTCCCGGCAATCGTCACCAGCGCCGGCCCGTCGTACAGGATCTCCCCGGCGTGATACAGGCGCCCTCGCGCGCCCTCCGCCCCGATCCGCCAGGCCTCGGCACCCAGGTTGGTGATGCGGACCGTCAGGTTGCGCCCCTCGACGAACCCCTTGATGTGCCGCGGGGCGGTGGCCCCGAAGAACGCCGCGAAGTACCCGCCGACGTTCTGGAACAGGGGCTTCATGCGCCCGGCCCCGAACCTGTTCTTGAAATCCACATAGTCATTCAGGATCTCGGCGTCCGCACCCAGGCTTGCGAACGGGAACAGCCGCCCTTCGACGTCCACCAGCGAGATCGTCCAGGTGTCCAGCGACGGGTTGGTGACGTAGGTCTTCAGATCCTGGATGGGGCTGCCCGACGACACCAGCAGCGATAGCGCGTTGCCGGTGCCCAGCGACAGCACGCCCAGCGCCGGCAGCGGCGGCCGTTCGGGGCGGGCCAGGGACGCGCGCCAGAGGCAGTTGATCAACTGGACGACCGTCCCGTCGCCTCCGCCCGTGAAGACGGTGGGATAGCGTCGATCCAGGATGCTCCGGGCGAACTGGTCGCCGTCCTCGGGCGTGGAGGCGAAGAAGATGTCGTCGGGCGGCACCAGTTCCTCGATCTGCCCAACCACGTCCGGAGACACCCGGCGCGCGTTGGCGTTCAGGTAGATGGCGAACGGCCCGATCGGCACCCTGGTCCATCCCCCCGGCCCATCCAGGGCCGACTTCCGGCGAAAGAAAAGTGTATCACACCCGCCCCGACGCGCCGTCCGCGTGGTTCGCGGGACCCCGCCCCGGGCCATCCTGGAGTGACGATGAGGTCGAAACCGTACCTGCTGCGCGTCCATTCCCGGGCTCCCCGGATGCATCCGAGGTGGCTTCGTCCCGGGCGCCAGGGAATTCCCGGTGCGCTGCATCGTTCTGGTTGTCGGGTTCGAGGCCCCGCGTGGCGGCGGATCGGCACGGGACGGGCGTTTCCTTGAAGTGGCGGATCCCGTGTGCTAGCGTGTTTCATTGGACTCGGAGGTTCTCCGTGAGGTTCCGCACCTTGACAGCAACGGCCCTGGGAGCCCTCTTTGCGACGTTCGCCTGGGGGGGGTGCTCGGAGGCCGCCCCGGCAGCGCCGGTCGAGCCCTCGTCGATCCGCCTGGCCTCCCGGCAGCCCATTGCCGCCACGACCCCCGCGCCGCCCACCGAAAAGATGGGCGACGACGTGGATGACGCCGAGGAGAAGGACTACTGGGAAGGCGTGGACTTCGGTCCCGACGACTTCGCGGAGGTCCGGCGCTTCGTGAAGTTCTTCTACATCGACCCGGGCTACGACAAGCACCTGGCGTGGCTGACGGCCGCCAGCTTCGCGCTGCGGACCATGGACCCGTCCCGCGAGGCGGTCCCCGAGGATTGGTGGCGCCGCAAGCAGGCCGACGCGAAGGAGCACAAGCGCTGGGAAGGCGAGCCTGAACGCCTCCGGAAGGGCGACCTGTTCCTGGTGGCCCGACTGGCCAAGGACGGGCTGGACCTGCCGAAGGGCACCCTGACCCCGAACCAGATCCGTGCCCGGAAGGCCGAGTACCGGCAGCGCCTGGCCGACCTGGACCACGCCTGGGCGCGCGTCCCGTTCACGGAAGCCGACTTCGAACGGGTGATGGACTGGATCAAGGCGCAGCAGGGGTCCAAGCCGGACTTCAAGCCCAGCAAGTTCTACGTGGCCGCGGCCCAGGGCTACCTGGCGTCGCTGGATCCGCACTCGACCATCGTGTCCGCGAAGGCGTGGGACGAAAGCACCCGGACGACCACCGACGGCTCGTTCGAGGGCATCGGCGCGGTGCTGATGAAGCGCGGCGACGACATCCTGGTGGAAAACCCGATGGAGGGCCAGCCGGCCTTCAAGGCGGGCCTGCGGGCCGGCGACGTCGTGGTGTCGGTGGACGGCAAGGCGGTGGGTGGCCTGGAACTGCAGAAGGTCGTCAAGCGCATCCGCGGGTCCAAGGGTTCCACGGTGGTGCTGGCCGTGCGGCGCCTGGGCGAACCGCGCGACCTGACCTTCGAGATCGTCCGCGATCACATCGAAATCAAGAACGTCCAGTCCCACATGCTGGATCGGCATCCCGACGTCGGCTACATCAAGGTCACGGGCTTCGTGCCCTCGACCCGCGAATCGGTCCAGCAGGCCGTCGACAACCTGAAGTCCCAGACGAAGGGCGGTCGCCTGCGCGGGCTGGTGCTGGACATGCGCAACAATTCGGGCGGCCTGCTGCAGGAATCGGTCGACATGGCCGACGATTTCCTGGAGGACGGCGTCATCGTCAGCGTCAAGAACCCCAGCGACCGTGACGAGGTGTTCAAGGCCGAGCCCGGTTCCTGGAAGTTCCCGACCGTGGTGCTGGTCAACGACGGCAGCGCCTCCGCTGCGGAAATCCTGGCCAGCGCGCTGCAGGAAAACCACCGCGCGCTGGTGGTCGGCGACCGGACCTTCGGCAAGGCGTCGGTGCAGACGCTGCTGAACCCGCTGCTGCGTCGCGACTACTACATCAAGCTGACGGTGGCCCGGTATTACGCGCCGTCGGGCCGCACGATCCAGGTCACCGGGGTGGTCCCGGACATCACGGTGCCGCCGGCCCCGGGCGAACAGCCGCCGGTCGGCTTCCGCGAGGAGGACCTGCACCACCACCTGTCGCGCCTGTCCGGCGAGTACAAGTCCCCGAATCTGCTGATGGCGAAGAAGGTGATGGCGTGCGACAAGCACACGGGGGTCGGCGACCAGATCGCGAAGGCCGACCCGCACCCCCAGGTCAAGCCCGACTATCCCCTGCTGAAGGCTGCGGACTACCTGGAATGCGTGGCGTCGTTCGAGGACGGGAACCCGTCGGATACCGCCGGCGCCCGGTAGCGTCGCACCCGGGCGGCAGGCGGACCGCTACGACACCTTCGTCCCCGGGGGGATCGGCCGCGCCGGCGCCAGTACCGCCGGCCCCGCGTCGTCCGACGCCGCCAGGATCATGCCGTTCGACAACTGCCCGAAGACCTTCCTGGGTTCCAGGTTCGCAACGATGACGACCTGGCGTCCGACCAGGTCCCCGGGCGCGTAGGCCTTCCCGATCCCCGCCACCACCTGCCTCGGCTCGGCCTCGCCCAGGTCCACCTGCAAGCGCAGCAGCTTGTCCGCCCCCGTGACGGGCTCCGCCTGCAGGACGGTGCCGATCCGCAGGTCCACCTTCGCGAAGTCGGGGAAGGCGATCCGGGGTTGAGCCTCGGCCGCGGCTGCCGGCACCACCGGAGCAGCCTCGGGCGCAGCCTCCGCCTTCGCCTGGACCGGAGGCTCGACCTTCGCCGCCGCAGGGGCGACGTCGGTCGCCGCGTCGAATTCGGGAACGTCGAACCGCGGGAACGGAGCGGACTCCAGCACCAGCGCGCCGCCCGGCTTCAGCCCGCCCCACGCCAGTTCATCCAGTGTCGCCACGGGCCCGCCGGCGCCGATCGCACCCAGCAGGGCCTCGCATTTGGACGGCATCACGGGCCACAGGCAGTTCAGCGCGAACCGCAGGGCCTCCAGCGCCATCCAGACCGCGCCCGCCGCCTTCGCCGGGTCCGTCTTGATCACCTTGAACGGCTCGGTTTCGGCCACGTAGCGGTTCACCCGGCGCACCAGCGCGATCGTCGCTTCCACCGCCTGCTCGACCCGGATGTCGTCCACCAGGTCCTTCACGCGCCCCGGCAGCGCTTCCGCCATCGCCCGCAGGTCCGCGTCGTGGGGCGTCCCAGAACCCTCGCCCTGCTCCGGCACCACGCCGCCCATCGACCGCTCGGCAAACTTCACCAGCCGGTTCGCCAGGTTGCCCAGGTCGTTGGCCAGGTCGTAGTTGTGGCGCTTCAGGAACGCCGTTTCGGAAAAGTCCGCGTCCAACCCGACCACCATTTCCCGCATCAGGAAGTACCGCAGGCTGTCCGTGCCGTACTTGTCCTTCATCGACAGGGGGTTGACCACGTTGCCCAGCGACTTCGACATCTTGGTCTTGTCGATCAGCCACCAGCCGTGGGCGATGATCTTCGGCAGCGGCAGTTCCAGCGCCATCAGCATCGTGGTCCAGTAGACGCTGTGGGTGGTCAGGATGTCCTTCCCGATCAGGTGCGTCACGTTCGGCCACAGGCGGTCGAACCGTTCCTGGTCGTGGTACAGGCCGATGGCCGAGCAGTAGTTCAGCAGCGCGTCGAACCAGACGTAGGTGACGTAGTCGGCGTCGAACGGCAGCGGGATGCCCCAGGCCAGCCGCGACCTGGGCCGGCTGATGCACAGGTCCTGCAGCGGCTTGCCCAGGAAGCCCAGCACCTCGTTGCGCCGCGACTCGGGCCGGATGCAGTCCGGGTGGTCATGCAGGTGCTGCAGCAGGCGGTCCTGGTACTTCCCCATACGAAAGAAGTAGTTGGCTTCCTTGATCCGGGTCACGTCGCCGCCCGTTTCCGGGCATTTGCCGTCGACCAGTTCCTCCTCGGTGAAGAACTTCTCGACGCGCGGGCTGTAGAAGCCCTCGTACTCGCCCCGATAGATTTCGCCCTTGTCCCACAGGCGCTGCAGGGCTTCCTGGACCACCCGCTCGTGGCGAGGCTCGGTGGTCCGGATGAAGTCGTCGTTCTTCACATCCAGCGTCGGCCACAGGTCCCGGAAGTGCGACTGCATGTCGTCGCAATGCTGCTGCGGGGTCAGGCCCCGCTTCGCCGCCGCCTCCTGCACCTTCTGCCCGTGCTCGTCCACGCCCGTCAGGAACCACGTCTCCAGGCCGAACAGGCGGTGGTAGCGCGCCAGCACGTCAGCCAGCACCGTGCAGTACGCGTGGCCGATGTGGGGCTTGTCGTTCACGTAGTAGATGGGCGTGGTGATGTAGTAGACGCCCTTCTTCGTGTCGCTCACGGGGTCCTCCTGTTGTGGACGGGGCCACGGGCCGGGGGCTACAGCCGCTCGGCCACGCTCTTGCCTTGCAGGAACAGCGCCAGGTAGTCCCGGCCGCCCGCCTTCGAGTCGGTGCCGGACATGTTGAAGCCGCCGAACGGGTGCGCGCCGACCATCGCACCGGTGCACTTGCGGTTCAGGTACAGATTGCCGACGTGGAACTCGTGGCGGGCCCGCTCCAGGCGCTCGCGGCTGCGGCTGTAAAGCGCGCCGGTCAGCCCGTAGATCGTGCCATTGGCGACCTTCAGTGCCTCGTCGAAGGACGCGACCTTCGTGATGGCCAGCACCGGCCCGAAGATCTCCTCCTGCTCGATCCGGGCGCCCGCCGGGATGTCCCCGAAGATCGTCGGCTGCAGGAAGTAGCCCGGCTCGGCCGCGCGCCCGCCGCCGTGCAGCAGCTTCCCTTCGGTCTTGCCGATTTCCATGTAGGCCAGGATGCTCTTCATCGCGGCTTCCGTGATGACCGGGCCCATCGCGTTAGCCCCGTCCTTCGCCGGGCCGACGGTGATCTTCTTCGTGCCTTCCACCACCCTCGCGACCAGGTCGTCGTACACCGCGTCCATCACGATCAGCCGGCTGCAGGCGCTGCACTTCTGGCCCTGGTAGCCGAACGCCGCGGAAACGATGCCCTTCGCCGCGTCCTCGACATCCGCGTCGTCGCACACCACGATGGCGTCCTTGCCGCCCATCTCCGCGACGACCCGCTTCAGCCAGATCTGGCCCGGGTGCACCTTCGCGGCCAGTTCGTTGATGTGGATCCCGACCGCCATGCTGCCCGTGAAGGCGATGATGCGGGTCAGCGGGTGCGCCACCAGCGTGTCGCCCATCGCGCCGCCGGACCCGGGGACGTACTGCAGCACGCCCTCGGGCAGGCCCGCCTCGCGCAGGACGTCGACGAGGTACCATGCGATGACGGGCGTCGGCGACGCGGGCTTCAGCACCACGGTGTTGCCGGCCACCAGCGCCGCCGTGGTCATGCCGCACGCGATCGCCAGCGGGAAGTTCCATGGCGGGATGACCACGGTCACACCGCACGGGATGTAGTAGGCGTTGTCCTCCTCGCCGGGCAGCAGCGTGGTGGGCTGGGCGCCGCCGTACCGCATCGCCTCGCGGGCGTAGAACTCGCAGAAGTCGATCGCCTCGGCGACGTCGCCGTCGGCCTCCAGCCAGGGCTTGCCGGCCTCCAGCACCTCGACCGCGTTCAGCTCGAAGCGGCGACGGCGCATGATCGCCGCCGCACGCAGCAGGATGCGGGCACGGGCTTCCGGTTCCCATCGCGACCAGGCGGCGAACGCCTCGTGGGCCGCGCGGACGGCCTGGTCCGCGATGTCGGGCGTGGCCGACGACACGTACCCGACCACCTGCGACGGGTCCGACGGGTTCAGCGATGCGATTTCCTTGTCGGTCCGGATCTCCTTGCCGCCCACCAGCAACGGGTAGTGCGTCCCGAAACGCCCCTCGACGGCCGCGATGGCAGCCAGCATTCCCTTCCGGTTCGCTTCCACGGAAAAGTCATTGTAGGTCTCGTTGACGAAGGGGGCGAGCATGGTTGGATCCTCCACGGGTTGTGCGCGCCGGACCCCTCCGGGCCGGCGAGGGCCGCAGCATCGCGCAGCCCGGCCTTTTTTTCAACTCGCGCACCGGGGTGGCAGGGCGCGCCGGAAGTCGTGCGCCCCGGGTTGGGCAGGTTCGGGCGCGATTGGGGTGCGCGCGTTGTCCGAGGCCGGGGCTGAGTCCCGTCGGACCGGTGCGACAACATCCCTCTCGAATGCCCCGACGAATGACGGAAGCCGGGCGGAACTTCACGGAACCCGGTCCTTCCGCACCCGAATCGACCGGCCCCCCCCCAGGGCGTGCGAGTGCCTCCGATCCCGACCTGCCGCGAAATCGCCTTTGCACGATCATTTGACCGGTTGCGTGCGGGAACCGGGCGTTGTCCATCGCGGCTTCTTCCCCCTGGGTGCTATGCTGATTGCCGACCTCACAAGAACCGGTGATCGCGATGCGCCGACAGGACCGTCCCTGGGTGTTGACTCGCTCCCCGTGCGGCCCGGTGCTGCTCGGCCTGGCCTGGGCCCTGGGCGGCTGCGGCGGCGCGCGCCTCGCGGACCTGGGGCAGGCCCCCGACGCGGTGGACGTGTTCGAAACGGCCACCTCCGATCAACCGGACACGCCGGTCCAGACGGACGCGTCCGACCTGCCGGACATCCCCGTCCAACCGGACGCGTCCGACCTGCCGCAACCCGACCTGCCCGATGCCCCGGACGCGCAGGACCTCGATCCCACCGGCGAGATCGCATGCCCGCTGTGCGCGTTCACGATGCGCATGGACCAGGACGCTGTGCTGGTCGTGGTTCCCGACGGCGCCCAGATCGCGCCGACGTATGGGGCCGTCGGCCTCCGCTTCACGGACGACTCCTACGTTCCCGCGCTGGGAGCCGCCGGGATCCGGTCCCGCACCTGGGACGTCACCGGTCCGAGCATTGCAACCGCGGCGTTCACCCCGGACCATTCCTCGGCCCAGGTCCAGTTCCTGCCGATGCTCGTTGGCGCCCATACCTTCGCGCTGTCGGTCGAAAACGCCGCCGGTTGTTCCGAATCCTGCCTGCAGACCGTCCACACCGTCCCGCTGCCGGGATGCATGGTCGAGCTGACCTGGAACACCCCCGCCGACCCCGACCAGACCGACACCTGCGGCCAGAGCGGCATCAACAAGGACTGCGGCTCGGACATGGACCTCCACGTGCTGGACCCGCGCGCCACCGGGGCCGTCCTCGATCCCCGGGGGCAGCCCTACGGGTACTTCGACGAGGCCTACGACTGCTACTGGATGAACGCCAACCCCAAGGCCTGGGACGCCGCGCACGTGGGCGACCCCGCCTACCAGCCCCACCTGGTGCGCGACGATACGGACGGCGCGGGCCCGGAGGTCTTCCACTACGCCTTGCCGCCGTCGGGCACCTGCTACCGGGTGGGCGTTCACTACTTTGACGACCATGGATTCGGCAGGTCGTACCCGACGCTCCGGGTGTACCTGGATGATCCCGCGCCGGTCTACGAAAAGACGCTGGCCGTGGCGTTGAACACGTCGGACATGTGGGACGCCGGCACGGTGTGCTGCGGGAACCCGTTGCAGCCGTTCGTGGAGTTCAAGGCGGCAAACGGGCAGGATCCGGTCATCCTCCCGAACTACACGTCGCCCTTCTAGGCCCTGGGGCGATTCCGGCGATTCCTTTCGGCGGGTACAAGGCGCACCGGTCGTCGCTCCTGCCTTCGATCGGCCCGGCTCCGCCCACGTGCAGGAACTAGCGACCGAACCTCAGGCGGTACACGTCCATGTCCACGACGGCATCCTCGGCCATGCAGTCGCCGCAGTGGTCGACCTTCAGCACGATGCCGCGGACATCCTCGAACTCGTAGCCGTTTTCAGCCAGGAAGGCCCGGGCCGTCCCCGGGTTCAGGGTCAGGCGCTTGTGGCAGGTGCGGCAGAAGAGCGTCGTTTCCAGGGGATCACCGCAATCGCTGCAGATGAAGTTGTCCGGCGACTTGCCGGCCTTCCCGCAGACGACGCAGTGTCCCACCTTCACGGTTCCCTCGGCTCGGGAGGCGGCTGGCGTGCGTCCCTTCCCCCCCGTACGGGCCGGCGCAGGCGACGTGTTTCCGCAGGAAACTCGCGCCGGAGCCGTGGCCGACTCGGGGCATCCAACGAAAGCGAGGATACGGCGGCCCGCGTGGGAACGCCAAGTTCCTGCGGATACAGGTATTCGTCACCCGCTTGGTCCCCTTCGTCAGGCCCGCCTACACTCGGGTGGGGCTGCCCGAGCGGGAGGTTCACCATGGCGCCGACGATCGAGGGAGTCCGGAAGGTCCACGTGATGGGCGTGGGCGGCACGGCCATGTCGGCGGTGGCCGGCCTGTTCCGCGAGGCGGGCTGCGAGGTCCGCGGGTCCGAAGGCGCCGCGCCCTACCCGCCGGTCAGCCTGCTTCTGGAGCGCCTGGGCATCCCGGTGATGCACCCCTACGCGCCCGAGAACCTGGCGTGGGACCCGGACCTGGTCATCGTCGGCAACGTGATCCGCCGGGTGAACCCCGAGGCCGTCGCGGTGGTCGAAACCGGGCGGGCGTACCTGTCGTTCCCGCAGGCGATGAACCGGCACTTCCTGGCCGGACGCACGTCGCTGGTCGTCGCGGGCACGCACGGCAAGACCACCACCACCTCGCTGATCTGCCACCTGCTGCACGCGCAGGGCTTCGACCCGTCGTTCCTGGTCGGCGGCGTGCCGCTGGACTTCGGCGTCAACTACCGGCTGGGCGCGGGGCCCCACTTCGTCATCGAGGGCGACGAGTACGACACCGCCTTCTTCGACAAGGGGCCGAAGTTCCTGCACTACGCGCCGAAGGCCGCCATCATCAACAATGTCGAATTCGACCACGCGGACATCTTCAAGGACCTGGACGCGGTGATCGCCGCCTTCGCGAAGTTCGCGGCGCTGGTGCCGGCCGGAGCGCCGCTGTTGGTCCCCGACGGCGACCTCAACGTGCCGCGCGTGCTGGCGGATGCGGGCGCGACCGGCATCACGTTCGGGCTGGACCGGGGCCGCTGGCAGGCCACCGACGTGTCGCGGACCGCGGGCCGGACGCGGTTCACGCTGCGCCGGGACGGGCACGCGGCCGGCGCCTTCGAAACGCCGCTGATCGGCGACCACAACCTGAAGAACACCGTGGCCGCGCTGGCGCTGCTGCACGAGGTGGGCGCGGTGAACGCTGGGCTGCCCGCCGCGCTGGCGTCCTTCCAGGGCATCAAGAAGCGCCAGGAGGTGAAGGGCACCGTCGGCGGCGTCACGGTGATCGACGACTTCGCCCACCATCCCACCGCGGTCCGCGAAACGATGAAGGCGGTGCGGCAGGCCTACCCGGGCGCGCGGCTGATCGCGCTGTTCGAGCCCGAATCCAATACCTCGCGCCGCCGCGTGTTCCAGGCCGAGTACGCCGAGGCGTTCGCCGAGGCCGACGTGATGCTGTTCTACAAGCCGTTCGAAAAGCCCGACAACCTGGCCCCTGAGGAGCGCATCGACATGGACCGGCTGGTGGCGGACATCGCCGCGCGGGGCACGCCGTCGCGGATGATCCCCGACATCGACGCGCTGGCCGCCGAGGCCGCGAGCCTCGCGAAGCCGGGGGACGTCATCCTGGGCATGAGCGGCCGCGACTTCCAGGGCGTGCACGCGCGGGTGCTGGCGGCGCTGACGGCGAAGGCGGAGGGCTGAGGCAAGGCAGGGCGGAAGCGCCAGGGTCCCGACCCGGGCCGGACGTCAGAGTTTGTGATTTTATCGGAAACCGTTGCGAGCGGGTCGGGGCGCCCGTGGGGCAAGGCGCGGGGGGGCACGACAGGTTGAGCCTGTCCGGCGACAGGCGACTACCTGTTGGGGTCCCGGCAACGCCGCCCCACAGGTTGCAGCGGCCCGCGCAGCAGGTTGGAGATTCAATCGCAAACTCTCAGTCGCGGACTCCCCAGAAGAACGCCCGCAGCGGGTAGTCACTTCCATCCCCCGGCGCCACCTCCACGTCCCACACGCACTGCTGGGCGCCGGCCTGCAGGCCCAGTTCGTCGATCTTCATGTCCCCGTTGGCGTCGAGGATCGCGCACGGCTCGTCCGCCAGGATCGTCGAGCCGTCGGCCACGGGCGTGCCGAACCAGAAGGTCGTCGCGGGCGTGTCCAGGCCGGTCATGAGGCCCCGGACAAAGGACCCGCCGTTCGCGACCCACTGGTCACAGGCCCCCTCGACCAGGTTCACGGTGACCGCGCCTCCCGACTGCGCGACCACGTCGGCCGCGAACGCGTGGCAGCAGGACTGGTCGACCAGGCAGGCGTTGCCGGCCAGGGACACCGCGATCATCGCCTCGATCGAATCCACCGCGGGCAGGCCGCCCGTGCCGTCGCCGTACACGTTCGGCAGCAGGACCTTTTCCATCGCGTAGTCGAGCAGGGCCCCGTATTTCAGGCCCACCTCGTGCCGGGTGATCGCCAGCTTCGAGTTCTGTTCCACCCTGCGGACCTCAATGGGGGCGGTGATCGATCCGCCGATGCCGGCGATCGAGGCGAGCGGTACCGGGATCTCGCCGCACGGCGGGATGTTCGGCTGGCAGCCCAGGCTGGGCGTCCACCAGCGGAACACGGCCGTGTCCCACGTTTCCGTGCAGCCCCCCAGCGCGACGAGGCCGGCGGAGTCGGGCTCCTTCAGGCAGGTCATCCTGGACCGCAGCATCGGTTTCCAGAGGGCGTCGCCGGGGCCCGGCGCGTCGATCCAGGAGCACGAATCGGGGTTGGAGGGGTCCGGGCACAGGTTGGTCGCGTGGGTCTGCCAATACCCGTCGAGGATGCCCCGGACGATCGTGCCGATCGTGGTCAAATTGGTGACGTCCGGCTGGTCCGGGTTGTTGAACACGTATCCGCACAGGCTTTCCAACTGGCTGCCGCTGCCGCCCTGGATCGCCGGGTCGCACATCATCTTGAGGATCGCATCGGTCGGCGAGGACACGAGTTCGATCAGGAAGTTGCCGACCACCTCCACCTGGGGCGGCAGGCTGGTCCCCAGGTCCAGCGTCGTCGTGACATTGTACGTGCCGACAAGCCTCGGCGGAATGTCGTTCAGCGGGCACTCGACGTGCTTCGTCGACTGGAACTCGACGTCGACGTCGTCCACGCACCCGTATGCCTTCACCGGGTACTCGGTACCCGTTTCGGTCGCCGTGCAGAATACGGTGTACGACTGTTTCAGCTCGGTTTCGAGGTTCGGCAGCGTTTCGAACTTCGCCGCGGTCTGGAGGTCGATGGGTCCGACTCCGGCCAACGCCGAGGGCAGGGCATCGGCCTTGAGGTCGGCGCACAGGGTTGGGGCGGCGGCGGACTTCTTGAACAGTTTGACCTTGCCCGTGCTGAGGAGCGGGTAGGACCCTGTGTAGGCCGCGAACTGGACGATCAATGGGCTCACGCAGCAGCCCGCGGTCCGCACCTTGACCTCCAGGCAGTCGCCCGGGGCCACGCACGCCTCGATCCTGCCGTCGCCGTCCCGATCCTCCTGGGGGCTGCCGACGCCCAGAAGCACGTCGCCGTCGGGGCCGGTCGTCGAACTGTCGGAAACCAGCGCGAAGACGCCTTTCGGGTCCTCCACGATCGCGAACGTCACCGGCTGGTCCGGCACCGGCACGTAGCAGGCCCGCACGCCGATTCGAATGAACCGCTGGCTGTTGTACGGCACCATCAGGGCGATCCCATTGTCGGGATCGTCCATCGGGTCCCTGAGTTCCAGCGTCAGCGGGCAGGCCGGGCCGTCTGGCGCGTCGAGCCCATCCGTGGCCGCCGGGACGTCACCGACCGGCGGCGAATCGGGCGCGTCGACCGATGCGTCCCCGACCACGCCATCGGCAGCCGACGTGCTGCTGGAACAACCGGATGGGGCGGCGCAGGCAGACGCACCGGCCACCAGGATCGCGACCCGGGTCCACCGTCGCATTCCCATTCCCCCCCGTCGGTTCGGTGCACCGGAATCGTAGCACTTGCTCGGTACGAAAGCGGGTTCCACCCCCGCCCCCCCCGTCAATCGATCGCAAATCGGCAGAATCCGCCACGCCGCCCGTCTACCCCCCCTTCGGCCCCGGGGCGATGCCGCGGCTTTCCCGGTACCGTCGGCGCGCCTGG
>Ga0118677_10008275_pt1 | contig 13262 bp, 11 predicted proteins | sample AliMusrvi5mmetaG_FD_86154 | JGI IMG/M metagenome (GOLD analysis project Ga0118677, IMG submission 86154)
GGCTTTTTTCGTTTATAGACATTGGTGGTTCTTTTTCCTGACTTTGATGGTTCTTTAGAAAATTATACTAATTTCGCTAATAGAAATCATTTATCTATTTTAAAATAATATTCCAAAAAAAACCAAAAATTATGTCACCCCTACGGGGCTAATTTTAATTGACAATTTTTGCTACAATCATGACATCCCTACGGGATTAAAGAAAAACGACGTACGAATCCGACTGGGATTGAAGAAAAACGACTTACGAATCCGTCTGGGATTGAAGAAAAACGACTTACGAATCCGTCTGGGATTGAAGAAAAACGACTTACGAATCCGTCCGGGATTGAAGAATAGTGCCGTAGGCACGTCATGATTGTAGCAAACAACGAATTTAAAAATTTAGCCCCGTAGGGGTGACATAAATTGGATTTTTGGTGTTATATTATAATATAATAGTTCCAAAACCAACAAATATTGGCGTCTTTTAAAATATACACCCGGTTCCGATTCATCTTGCTGATAATCCTCATCAACGGATTTTATATTCCCGTTTATCCACAAACGACAACTAACGCTGTGATCTATGGACTGATAACCGGCGAAGATGGAAAAGGCCTATCCCATGTCAACATCCTGGCAACAACAACTATTTCAGAAAAACCAACCAACTTCAGAACAATCAGCAACTCCGACGGCACCTATGAACTAAAAGTAAATGGCGAATCCGCTATGTCGGTTACTTTTTCCATGATGGGCTACACCTCTCAAACCTCTCAAATCAAATTAAAACCCAACGAACGATTCAATCTGAACATCCGCTTATTACCAGATATAAAACAACTTTCAACTGTCGTCATCAATGAACGTATTGATCGAACCCTCAACGTCACACGCATAGATCCCAAGTCTGCTGACGTCATTCCCAGTGTCTCTGGAAACGTTGAAGCCCTGATAAAATCCCAACCCGGCGTCTCATCCAACAACGAGTTAAGCTCTCAATACTCAGTCCGGGGTGGCAACTATGACGAGAACCTGGTCTATGTCAACGATATTGAAATCTTCCGCCCCTTCCTTGTCCGGGCAGGTCAACAGGAAGGCCTTAGCTTTCTAAACAGCGACCTGATCTCCAACATTTCCTTTTCCGCCGGCGGATTTGAAGCCAAATATGGAGATAAGATGTCTTCGGTTTTAGACATCCGTTACCGCAAACCAACCACTTTTGCAGGTTCCGTGATGATGAGTCTTCTGGGAGGATCGATCCATCTGGAAGGAGCCAGCAAAAACAACAAATTCACATGGCTCACTGGAATCCGTCAAAAATCCAACGGTTACCTCCTGAAAAGCATGGAAACCAAAGGCGATTATAATCCTTCTTTTACCGATATTCAGGGACTCTTCACCTATACTTTTTCTCCAAAATTCGACATCTCATTCCTGGGAAACTACGCCCAAAACATTTATCGACTTGTTCCACAAGACCGGGAGACCTCTTTTGGCACCCTCAACGAGGCATTGCGTTTGCAGGTTTATTTTGGAGGAGCCGAAGCAGATCACTTTAACAATGGCACGGCGGCCCTGAGTTTCAACCTTCACCCGTCCAAAGATTTTAGCCTGAAACTCATCGGTTCATATTTTCGATCTCTTGAAACAGAGTCATTTGACATACTCGGACAATATTGGATTGGTCAGATAGAAACCGATATCAGCAAACCCAACTTTGGCGATGTGCTCTCCACAAAAGGTGTTGGCAGTTTTTTGAATCACTCGCGCGACCACCTCACGGCCGATGTTTTCAATATCGAACAACGCGGTTCCATCTCCAAACCACACAACCAGTTTCAATGGGGAATCAAATTCCAACGCGAATCCATTGCCGACCGTTTGAGCGAATGGACCATGAACGACTCTGTTGGCTACTCATTGCCAAACCCACCCCAGCGACCCGGAGACATTACAACCCAGCCACCCTTCACTTTATCGTCGTCGTTAACGGCACAACACCAACTCACTTCCGACCGCTACAATGGTTTTATCCAGAATTCATTTTTCCTCAGAACAGACAGTGTCAAATTCTGGATCAACGCCGGAATCCGCACCTCTTATTGGGACATCAACAAAGAATTGCTCTTCAGTCCACGTGCAATTATCAATTTCAAACCCAACTGGAAAAGTGATATCACCTTCCGGCTTTCGGGAGGATTGTATCAACAGCCTCCTTTCTACCGCGAACTCCGCGACTTACAGGGCATATTGCATCTCAATACACCCGCCCAAAAATCCACACACATACTGGCCGGGAGCGATTGGCAATTCAAGGCCTGGGGTCGACCATTTAAATTAACATCCGAGGTCTACTACAAGTTTTTAAACGACCTGATACCCTACGAAATCGACAATGTCCGCATTCGTTACCTCAGCGATCAGACCGCCAAAGGTTTTGCCGAAGGGATTGATTTCAAGATCAACGGTGATTTTGTAGAAGGATTAGAATCATGGGCCAGCCTTTCGTTCATGAAAACGATGCAGGACATCAAGGGCGATTTCTATTATAACCGCACAAACAAAGAGGGTCAGGTCATCATTCCGGGCTATACCACCGATGCCATAGCCACCGACAGCACGAGGATCGAGCCGGGATTTATCCCCAGACCAACAGACCAACGTGTCAACTTCAGTCTTTTCTTTCAGGACTACCTCCCCAACAATCCGACTTATAAAGTCCATTTGAGTCTCTTTTATGGCAGCAGTTTGCCATTTGGCCCGCCGGGATCGGCACAATATCAGCATACTTTACGCATACCACCCTACCGCAGGGTCGACATTGGATTTTCAAAACAAATCATCGGTGAAAATGCAACCTATAAACCAAAAGGGAAGTTAGGATTGATTAAATCTCTTTGGGTTTCAGCCGAAATTTTCAACCTTTTTCAGATCAGCAACACCATTTCTTATATCTGGATCAACGATATCAGTAACCGGGAATATGCGATTCCAAATTATCTGACCCCCAGACAACTCAACTTTAAATTGATTGCAAAATTCTTCCATTAATCTCTGATCCGTTCTTGGAGATAAACAGGCGTACGCAATTTTATGATCTCTGTCCAGCACCATACTTCCTGTTCCTTCAAGAAAAATATCTTTTGATTCATAATGACTGAAATCAATGGTAAGTGCTGCAGAAAATTTACTATCAATTATTTCCAACACATGTTTCTTTCTTTCGGTCCTTCGATTTTCTGCGAACATGGGATATAGGCAGATGGTTCCGTCATCATGAAAAGATATCCAGTTATTCGGAAAAACAGAATCAGGTGTATGCGGTGTTAACGTGTCTTGAACAACAGTTACATCCATACCATTCTTTTCAAGCACACCAACAAATGCATCAAATTCCTGCATTGCTTTTTCAGCAACAAGATCATATTTTGATGCAATTTGAAAACTGTTATTCACTGCCGTTTGTGCATTATATTCAAAACGCACAGGTCTAATCATTAATAGGTGTGAAGTATTTTGCATAAAAGTCTTTTTCTTCTATAATGATTCTCTTAGAATCGGCATACTCATACAATGAAATCCGCCACGAGCTCTTGATAATTCAGCAGAAGGCATGAGAATTAGTGTGTCCCTTATTTCCTCAATTTTAGTAATTCCCATTTCCAGATCCTGTAATAATTGTTTCACATGGATGATGGAAAAGCCTGCATTGGCAAATGCTTCAATGGTTTTGTCATTCCGGTCATATCCCAATACAACCCCTTCTTTAATCGCCAGCAGGTTGCAGGAATCGGTCCATTGCTCTCTGGCACTGAAAGGAAATTCGTTATTACCCGAAAAAATGATCTTTATGTCGCCCTTACAATGCAAATCCTTTTTGCTGATATCGATCAACAGGTCTTCCAGACTTTCAAATGATATGGGGTTTTCCGGGTCATGTTTATGAAACTGCAGGATTTTGATCTTTTCTTCTTTTTTAATTTCCAGGATTCTCTCAATAGGGTTTTCATCTTCATGCTTGACTGCCTTTCTGGAGAAATTGCCCAGCATCACCCATACATCTCTTTTTACTTGCGTGAAGATGGTATCTATATGCATATAATCCCTTTTTTTAGGAATTTTCACGATACTCACTTTTTTCATCAGTCCTTTTTCAAATACCATATTCGTAATCCGCACAGCTGCTTCCGGTGTGGTTCTTTCACTAACACCCACCAGTAGATGATCTTCACTTACCACCATAATATCTCCGCCTTCCAGAGTTATTTTCCTCTCTTCATCTTCTTTGGGCAATAAAAATCCATGATGAGAATCGGCCAGTTCAATGATATTATTCCGGTAATCCGCAAATAAAGGGTGATGAAAGAAAATATATTTTACCAATAAAGCTTCTCTTGTACGGGCTTTCTTAGCCGGCTTATTCAATAATACATGGTCTTTGATGGTAATGCCGATATCACGGGTGAATATAAAATTAGGGATAGGGGCAAACAATAATTCCTTATTACTGGAACTCCCTGAAATAAAGGTTTTGGCCAATTCTATGGGAGAATAATTCTGTAATTTTTTCTGCGTTGCATAAGTACAACTTTCAATGGCTGAAACAGAGGCCACCAGTTTGGCATGAACCTCTTTATCTGCCAATACCTGGGCCAGTAACCATTCCAGTTCAATCACTTTATCAGAGGCAAAGAATTCTGGACTTTCGGGTTTATAGAAATTTCGTTTCGACTCCTCTGAATCAATCTGGGCCAGTTTTCCCTGAATAATCGTTGGATCCAGAAAGTAGAGCAGGATTTTGGTATAATAATCGTATTCATTTTTCCGGATCGTTTCCAGATGCACAATATCTTCAAATAGCCAGTCCTGCGCTTTTGAAGGAACCACTTTTCCCAAACCACTGTCCGGACTATGCACCAATAAACGTTGTAAAGTTCCAATTTCGGAGCTTACAGATAATTTGTTATCCATACAAAATATTTTGTAGTAAAAGTTGAGGTAAATTGAATTATAGATTGACTGTCAATCGTTAACACTATACCAACGTCAATGATCAGGCATTGAATTCAGGCCACGGTAAATCCAGGCAAAATGACTTTGGTTCGGCAATATGGTAGAACAGGGATTCATAAATCAACCGTAAATTACAACTTTCCGGGTAAAGGGCTTTTCCCCCGTAAGGTTCCGGTTGCTGACAGTATTCGAAACCGTACAAACATTTCTTCACTATACCACTTTTCTGCATGTGTTTTTCTGATCACTTCGGCATGCTCCTGCATCTGGTAAGCAAATTTTTTCATAGCCGCTTTGTTCTCCCAGATACTGAATGTGGCTTGTTTGATCCAGGGTATTTCGCCAATTCCGAATGAATGAATCAGTCCCTTCGCATGTTCCATTTGTCTGGCTACCACTGGAACATGTTTCCAGAAAGAAGTAAATCCGGAAAATCGAATAGTAGCCCTGGTAAGTATTCCGATCATTCCATCATACTCAGATGATCGGGGTAATGGCCCAAAACAGGGTTTCCCATCCCAGACACCATGCCCTTCTATCGGTTCCAGAACCAGGGTAAATATTTCACAGCCAAAAAAATGCCACCATTTTTGGATAAAGTAAGGAATTACCAGACCCTTTTCATCAGCACTCACTAATAATAGTGCCCATTGCTGCCAGTCCGGAACCTTATCAAATGTTCCATTTTTTCCGCTGCCCATCAGTTTCCAGAAACTAAATCGTTTACTTATGATTAAAGGCAACCTAAAAATCGCCATTGAAAGCACACCAGCCCAACCCAGCCATTTGGGATATCGTGTTATCGTTAACGAACAAACCATGCCCGAAAATACTGTCTTAGAATCGATTATTGCCATAGCGTGATCAGGTTGCACAGAAATACGGATATCATTCAACAACTGATCTGTTTTGTTTCTGATTCAGAATCTCCTAATTTTCCTGTATGAACCTGCTGATTACAAACATAGACCAACTGATAAATGTTCGGGCAGTTAGTAAAGTATTGAGGGGTAAGGAGATGGCCGGACTTCCTGTAATCAGGGATGCGTATCTGTGGATTGAACATGGACTTATCCGTGAATATGGAGAAATGTCAGCACTAAAACCCCATGATGCCACAGAAGTATTCGATGCCGCTGGAGCAAGTATCCTCCCATCATGGTGTGATAGTCATACACACCTGGTTTTTGCAGCTGGAAGGGAAGATGAATTTGTAGATAAGATCAAAGGATTGAGCTACGCTGAAATTGCTGCCAAAGGAGGGGGCATTCTTAACTCCGCAAGAAAATTGAATGCCATGACAGAAGATGCCTTGTTTGAACTGGCCTGGGATAGGCTTTCCGCCCTCATCAAACTGGGTACAGGAGCTATTGAAATCAAAAGCGGGTATGGACTTTCTACCGAAGGGGAATTAAAAATGCTTCGGGTAATTCAACGTTTAAAAAAGGAATCACCCATACCCATAAAAGTTAGCTTTTTAGGCGCGCATACCTATCCGGCTATTTATAAAGATAATCACCAGGGATATGTCAACGAGATCATTGACCAAATGCTTCCTGCAATAAAAGCAGAGGGTCTGGCTGATTATATTGATGTATTCTGTGAAAAAGGTTTTTTTAGTCCCGAAGAAACCGAAACCATCTGTTTGGCCGGTATTAAACAAGGACTACAACCAAAAATTCATGCCAATCAGTTATCTCTTTCAAAAGGAACCCAAACCGGTGTAAAACTCGGTGCCATTTCTGTTGACCACCTCGAAACCATGGATCAGGAAGCCATTCAATCATTGGCCAATTCCTCCACCATTGGTACTTTATTACCCACGGCCGCATTTTTTCTGGGTATGCCCTTCCAACCTGCACGGGCTTTACTAAATGCGGGTTGCGCTCTGGCGCTCGCTTCTGATTATAATCCGGGTTCAAGTCCCAGTGGCAATATGAACCTTGTAGTATCCATGAGTTGTATTCAGATGAAAATGTTACCCGAAGAAGCCATCAATGCGGCTACTTTAAATGGTGCTTATGCCATGGGCCTTGGTAATGAACTGGGTAGTATTACCCCGGGCAAAAGGGCCAACCTGATTTTCACCAAACCCATTTCTTCCCCTGCCTATCTTCCCTATGCATTTGGCACCAACCTGATCGATAAAGTGATGGTGAATGGTGTGTTTATTTGAAGTATATTTAGTATGCAGTGCCGATAAAAGCAATTTAGCCATTGAACAATGCAACCATTGCTTAATGGCTAAATTGTTGAATTGTTGGTGTATAGTTTTCTTCGATTTCTAAACTTCTACCCATGAGCCATTTCAAGTTTTACCACAAACAGGATATCTTATCGGTTACACGAATCAGGCGTTATGAAACCAAACTGGGGGAGCGGGTTCAGGTATTGGCTGATCCGTCATCTCTGGAAAAATCTTTACAGGAATCTTCTGCAAGTTTTGTATTACTCGGTATTCCGGAAGATATTGGCGTGAAAGCCAATATGGGTATTGGTGGAACCGATTCTGCCTGGCTTGCTTTTCTGCATTCTTTTTTAAATATCCAGAGTAATGATTTTCTCGAAGGCGGAGATATTTTATTATTGGGTCATTTTGATTTTTCTTCGATCGAACAATTGATTGATAAAAATGCTTACGATTTTGATGAGCAATTAGCGGCATACCGGCATGCCGTAAATATGATTGATGATGAAGTGGAGCAGTTGATTCATATCATTACACAGAATAAAAAAATTCCGATTGTTATTGGGGGCGGACATAATAATTCTTATCCCTGTATCAAAGGGGCTGCTAAAGGATTTTATAAAGCCGGATTGATTCCCATTGCCCAAATCAATGCCATTAACCTGGATGCCCATGCAGATTTCAGACCCATGGAGGGCCGACACAGTGGCAATGGATTTACCTATGCAGAAGCAGATGGATACCTGGAAAAATATTGTGTGGTGGGATTACATGAGAATTATCTTCCCCAGAATGTTTGGATGGATATGGTAAACAATCCTTTTATTGATTGTATTACTTACGAAGATATTTTTCTGCATGAAAAAAGAAATTTCCTGCAGGCCATTGGTCATGCTACCGCTTTTACCGACGATACTTTATGTGGTATTGAACTGGATCTGGATTGTATTGAAAACGCATTAAGCAGCGCGACCAGTCCTGTGGGTATCAGCATTAACCACGCACGTCAATATATCAACCTCGTATCTGCTGATAGTAAAGTGGCTTACCTGCATATATCAGAAGGAGCCATACAATTATCTGATGGAAGATCCAATGCCAGCACCGGTAAGCTGATCAGCTACCTGGTGAGTGATTTTGTAAAAGGGATGCTGATTGAATAAGCTAAACGTAATTCATTATCCCAGTTTTTCTTCCAGTTCCATTAGCTTTTCAAAAACGAGATCATATTGTTTTTGCAATTCTTCCCATTTCTGTTTGGCCTGATTATAATCTGATTCGAGTGTTACAAACTTAGCTTTATCCGCATAATTGGCCGGATCGCCCATACTGGCTTCTAATTTCTCTTTTGCTGTTTTCGCTTTCGCCAATTCAGGCTCCAGGTTTTCCAGTCTGCGTTTTTCTTTCTGGTATTCTTTTTGCTTTTCCTTAATCAGGTTGTTATCCTGTGGGGATGGTTTATTAGCCGTTGCGTTGCCATTTTTATTCACCGGTTCCTGTTTTGGAGAAACCAGGGTTTCGGTTTTTGGGGTACTGGTAATACCCAATTTTTGTTTTTCTGCAGCAATCTTGGCCATTCTTTCGTTCCAATCTACCCATTCCTGGTAAGTACCTTTGAATTCTTTGATTTTATGATCTACGATCTCCCAGATTTTATTGGCTGTTTTCGAAATAAAGAAACGATCGTGACTTACAAGAATATAACTTCCTTCATATTTATTCAGTGCCTCGGCCAATAATTCGACTGAATGCATATCCAAGTGGTTGGTAGGCTCATCCAATATCAGGAAATTGGCTTTGCTCACAATCGTTTTAGCCAATGCAACCCTTGCTTTTTCTCCTCCGCTCAATACTTTAATTTTCTTATCTACATCCTCACCGCTAAACAGGAATGCACCTAACAAACTTCTCAGCTCTACATCTGTTTTTTTACTACCGCATTGTTGTAACTCTTCGAGGATATTATTATTGAGGGATAAGGCTTCTAACTGATGCTGTGCATAAAAACTCTCTTCTACATTATGTCCCCAAACCCTTTCACCCGTAAAATTTTCAGTACCGGCAATCATTCGTAATACGGTTGATTTTCCTTTACCATTGGCACCGATCAGGGCAATTTTATCGCCTCTTTCTATTTCAGCAACGGCATCTTCAACAATTTTGAGTTTGCCAAAATGTTTGCTGACTTCTTTTAATTCCACCAATACTTTGCCCGGCACTTTTTCTAACTGAAAATTGATCCGCAGATCGGGTCTTTCTAATTTAACATCCTCAATCTTATCTATTTTATCCAGTCTTTTCTGTACACTTTGCGCCTGGGCAGCTTTACTGGCTTTGGCTTTAAACCTTTCAATGAATCTTTCCTGCTGACGAATATAATCCTGCTGATTTTCGAAAGCTTTCTGTTGCATATCAATCCGGATCATTTTCTCCTGCTCATAAAAAGCATAATCGCCTGTATAAATATGCAATTGTTGCTGGTACAGTTCAACGATCTTATTGACCATTCGGTTAAGGAAAAATTTATCATGACTCACAATCACCACACTACCCTTATAATGCAACAGGTATTTTTCCAGCCATTCGATAGAAGGCAAATCAAGGTGGTTGGTAGGCTCATCCATCAACAATACATCCGGTTGTTGCAGTATCATTTTAGCCAGCAAAACCCGCATACGCCAGCCTCCGCTGAATTCTTTATAGGGACGAACCAGGTCTTCATTGCTAAAGCCCAGTCCATGCAATACTTCTTCTGCTTTGTGGTGAATATTGTAGCCATCCAATACATCCATTTCATGCAGACTATCCGTGTATTGGATCAATAATGCTTCATTCTCGGGATCTTTTTCCAAAGCAATACCGAGTTCTTCGATTTCTTTCTCCACCTGCATAACCCTTTCAAAAGCACTCAGGGCTACCTGGGTAATGGTATCATTGGTATCGAAACTGAGCAAATCCTGGTGCAGGTAACCAATCGTAGTTTCTTTACTTTTTTCAACGGAACCTTTGGAAGGAGTATATTCTCCCACCAGCACTTTCAGTAAAGTGGATTTCCCGGTACCGTTATAACCGATCAAACCTATCCTGTCGCCGGGTTGAATATGCCATGTGGCGTCTTCTACAATCACACGGGCACCAAACTCAAACGTAACATTTTGAAATCCTATCAGCATCTCTTAACAAGTATTTAAGGGCGCAAAGGTAAATGCAAACTGCTCCCAATTCAATTTGCAGTAATTTTGGGTAGAACTTTTTTTATGAAAAGATATATTTCCTTCCTTTTTCTGCTTTTACTGGCTGCTTGTGGAAATAAGGATCAAAAAGCCCAATCTGCTAATACACCAGACGTAGCACTGACCAAAAGCGCCAATTCTGCAGCATTTAACCAGTCTTTTTCCAAAATATTGGTTGATTATTATTCGATGAAAGACCATTTTGTAGCCGAAAGCGACTCAGCATCACTTAACCAATCGGCCAAAACCCTGAAAATATCCATCGATAGTTTACCTCTTGCAGAATTAAAAGCGGATTCCATGCTTGTTTCTACAGCCAAATCCTTTACCGAAGGTATTTCCGCTGAATTAATTGGTTTAATAGGAGAGCCCACGATAGACGCCAAACGCAGATCCTTTCAAATGGTCAGCGATCAACTATACGACCTGATCAGAACCGTTCAATACGACCAGGCAGTTATATTTCACCCTTATTGCCCTATGGCCTTCAACGACCAGGGTGCTTACTGGCTCAGCAATTCCCGCGAAATCAAAAATCCCTATGTCCCCAAGAAAATGATTACCTGCGGAGATATTAAGGACTCTATTGATTTAAGGAAACGGGGAGAGTAATTAATTGTTAATTGCTTTTCTATATTCTATGATGACTTTCGCATTTCTCTCTTCTGTGGAAGCGAGGAAAACTTCTTTGCGGAATCTGCCGCCATTGGCAGTAATGACCATCAGGGCCGTATTGGGTGGGATATCTCCGAGATTTTCGGCTACTACGATGATTTCGTGGTGACTATCGGTTTTGCTGCATTTTATGTTGACCCTGATAGGGGAATAGGTTAACCGGCCATTGTTAACTACCAGTTTATTATTATGATATACAGAAATGGTATCATTATCAATGGTTCCGTTATCAAAGAAATCAATCTGAATATCTTCCTGATCAACTATAACGGTTGCTACCAGGTTATTTTCCCTTTCCATAAGCACTTTTGGTAAAGGCATTTTTTGAATAGGAATCTGATTTTTCTGAATGACTGCTGCGGTATCCATTTTGGGTGAATTCACAGAAGGTTCAGGAATCCGATCTACCGGCTGCTGTATAGGGTTGGGTTTAGTATTTTTTACAGTCGGGTTAGCATCTGTAGTATTTGTCTTCGGTGCTGGTTTTACTACAGGTTTCTGCGTGATAACTGGCAGCTGCTTTGGTTTTTGCTTAGCAGTATCTGTTTTTTTGGGCAGATTGGGTATCACAGCTTTTGGTTTTGGAACAGCTGTAATATCATTTTTCTTAAATGCCGTATCCAACCCATTCTTCTTTAGTAGAAAATCTTCTTTTTTAAAGTCTGATTTGGTTACTTTCTCCAGGTATATTTTTCCGCTGCCGCAATCACTCTTATCATTGGAACTGACAGATATAAATGTACCCTGCAGGAACTCCATTTTACCCATTTTCGAATAATCGAGATAACAGGTCATAACACAAGCCTGTCCATCACCCGCAATCTTCATTTCAACCAGTTTATTTTCTTTGATGATCAGGCTTTTGGATGGCACGGAATAAATTCCCTGCATGGTGGCTTTACCATAAAATTCTGTGCTTTTATAAGAGTAGGTAACCCCGCTGATTCCATTATTGGGTTTCTGCGCTATTTGTACCTCATATTTATACATCTCCTCTTTTGCGCCGGGGTACATGTTGGATGACGAGCTGAAATACCCTCTCCAGATCCCCGTTAAATCCTGGGCTTTGGCGAACTGACTAAGCAATAAAATAGAGAAAATTGTAAAAATCAATCTCATTTTACAAAACTACGCCCCTCAAAGGGTCTTGTTTACTAAAGAAGCGTTAAGGTTTTATCGGTAAATACTCGGTTTTCATCGATTTATCTGGCTTTGATTTGTTAGTTTTGCATTCCTTACAAAAAAGGTTGATTACCAGAATATGATTAGTATCAGTTTCCCGGATGGAGCAGTAAGAGAATACGATAATGGAGTTACTGCCTTAGATATTGCCAAATCGATTAGTGAAGGATTGGCAAAAAAAGTATTAGCAGCTAAAGTAAATGGAGAAGTATGGGATGCCACACGACCTATTAACACCAATGCTACCCTTAATTTATTAACCTGGAATGATCCGGAAGGTCAGAATACGTTCTGGCATTCTTCTGCCCACCTGTTAGCAGAAGCCGTTGAATCGGTTTTTCCTGGCGTGAAATTCTGGGTAGGCCCTGCACTTGAAAAAGGGTTCTATTATGATATGGATCTGGGCGATCGGAAAATGAATGAAGAGGATCTGTTATTGCTGGAAAAGAAAATGAATGAGCTGGCCAAACAATCCAATCTGTATATCCGCAAAGAGATATCCAAGAAAGATGCCATTGCATATTTTGCCGAGAAAGGAGATGAATATAAACTCGATCTTCTGAGTAATCTGACTGATGGAGAAATTACTTTTTATTCGCAAGGTGGTTTTACCGATCTCTGTCGCGGCCCGCATATTCCCGATACCGGTTTTATCAAAGCCATTAAATTAACCAGTATTGCCGGTGCTTACTGGAAGGGTAATGAGAAAAATAAAATGCTTACCCGTGTATATGGTGTCACTTTTCCTAACCAGAAAGAGTTAGATCAATACCTGTTAATGCTGGAGGAAGCGAAAAAACGCGATCACCGCAAGCTGGGTAAAGAACTGAGTATTTTTACGATGCATGAAGATATCGGTCCGGGTTTAATCTTATGGATGCCCAACGGAACGGTTATTATCGAAGAGTTGGAAAAATTAGCCAAGGAAACAGAATCGGATGCCGGTTATAAAAGAGTGGTTACCCCGCATATTGCGAAAGAAAACC
>Ga0118677_10011472_pt1 | contig 13262 bp, 11 predicted proteins | sample AliMusrvi5mmetaG_FD_86154 | JGI IMG/M metagenome (GOLD analysis project Ga0118677, IMG submission 86154)
GATGCGGATGCACGCAGCCCGAGGTCCTCCACGGCCGGACCCGGAATGCGCAGCATGGCGACGGGCTCCCGTATCTTGGCGGCACTCACGAACGCGCGGATCTCGCTGCCGCCCCGGAGCCGCGCGAGGGCTTCCGCGGTAGCGAGGTTCAGCTCGAAGACGTCGAGAGTCTGCGAGGGGTCGAGCGTGATTTCGAGCCGGCCGGCCGGGAGCTTGGTGGGCGGGCCCTCGTAGTCGTAGTTCGAATCAAAGACATCGTTGAACTCGGCCATGCGGTTCTCCGCGACGAAGCGCTGCATGGTTGCCCAGTTGAAACGGTCGCGGACTTCGAGAAAGCGTTTGGACGGGCGCTCGTCCCAGAGGTCGCCGCGGTCGAGCGAAAGCCGCAGGGTGTGGTCCTCGCCCCAGAGCAAGCCGCCCAGCAATCCGTTGCCGAGCGGGATGGCTTCGTCCCAGGTCTTGATGGGCGCCTGGAGCTTTGGGTTGAGGGATGGGGTGGGGAGGCTCGCCGCGGACAGCGAGAGCGGCAGGAGGGCCGCCAGCAAAAGGAGTGTACGATTCATTAGTCAGGTCCGGTTCCTGGCCAACCGCTTGGCCAGTCGGATAGCGGCCAGCATGCTGGAAGGATTGGCTATGCCCTGGCCGGCGATGTTGTAGGCCGTGCCGTGATCGGGCGAGGTGCGAATGAACGGCAGGCCCAGCGTCCAGTTCACGCCGGTCTCGAAGCCGATCATCTTGAGCGGCACCAGCCCTTGATCGTGATACATGGCCACCACGGCGTCATACTCGCCTTTGAAGGCATGATAGAACAAGGCATCGGCGCTAAGCGGGCCGACCACGTCGATCTGACGGCGCCGGGCGGCGCCCACCGCCGGGCCGATGATGGTCTGTTCTTCGGTGCCCATTTCGCCGCCCTCGCCGGCGTGCGGGTTCAGGCCGCAGACCGCGACGCGGGCGCGCGGGAGGGCAAGGTCACGACAAGCCTGGGCGGCCAGCTCAATGACCATCTCGATCTTGGATTGCGTCAGGTGGTCCGAGACAAGCTTGAGGGGCAGATGCGTCGTCGCCAGCGCGACGCGCAGCCAGCGGCCACGGTCATCCTGGCCGAGCAACATCATGGCCGTGCGGCTGGTGCCCGCGAGCTGGGAAAGAAACTCCGTCTGGCCGACGAATGCCTGGCCGGCGCGCACGATGGCTTCCTTGTTGACTGGCGCAGTCACGACTGCATCGAGTTCTTGACGCAGACAGCGCTCGGCCCCTTCGCGCACCCAGGTAACGGCTGCGCGCGCCGCGGCGGGCGATCCCGCCATCAGGTGTTCAGGCAAGGAGTCCGGCAGCGGCTGGCAGAGGAAGATCTGCCCGGGCGCATCCTTCGTGGTGTAGTTTTGCAGGGGCAGTTTCAGGCCGAGTTGCTCGTTGAGGCGGCGCGCGTGCGCGGCGTCGCCAATCACGAGGTAACGCGTGTCGTCAGTCTGCGCCTCGGCGGCAACCGCCTTCAGGGTAACTTCCGGGCCGATACCCGTGACGTCGCCCAATGAAATGCCAATCCAGTTAGTCATAGTTGGTCGCGGGTTGAAGGCTGATGGTTGAGGGCTCGGATTGCTGAGTCCTCAAATCGCAACCATCGACTTTGAACCGCTCAAAAGACCCGGACGAAGGTCTTCTTCTTCAGCTTTTCAATCCACTGCTTCTCCAGGCGGTTGCGTTCCTGCGCCAGCAAGTCCCTCTCAATTTGGTCCCGCACGTCGGTAAGCGACTTGAAACGTTCGGGGCGTTTGTCTTCGACCAACATCAGGGAGAACTCGATCGGCGGCGGGAGATTAGTGATCGCGGCGGCATCCTCGAAGCGGCGCTCCTCCACCACAACCTCTTTCTTCAACGTCGTATCAGCCCGGTAATGACGGCCGAAGATGGGCACGCTGTTGCTATACTGGCAGACCCAGTAGTCATCGCCGGCTGAGCGGCTCATCACCCCGCTGTGTTGCCCCGCTTGCAGCGAGACCGCGGTGTCCGCCAGGCCCCGGTTCAAACGGGAGGGCTCCCACCAACCCAAATCTCCGCCCTGGTTGCGCTGCGATCCCTCGGAATGAATGGTGGCCATCTCGGCGAAAGTGGCGCCGTCCTTGAGCGCTCGGAGAATATCCTCGGCCAGCTTCTCCGTCTTTGTCACCTCATTTTCTCCCGGACACTTCAGCACGACCATCCGCAGCTTAACTTCTTCCTGCACTTTGAACTCCTCACGATGAGCCAGGTAGTACACCTCCACGCGGTGCGGCGAGACGATGAGCTCGGAAGAAATGTTCTTCTGCCGCAGCCAGGTGATGATAATCCGATCGCGGATCTGCTGGCGGTGCCGTTCCAGGGTGAATCCCTCGGCCTGCAGTGTCTGCATGAAGGTCATGCGGTTGCCGCCGGTGCGCGTGCGGATTTCGGCGTCGAGCTCCTGATCCACTTCCTTGTTGATCTCCTTTTCGATGATGACTTGCCTTTCGGGTTGGCCGAACGTCGTCCTGAAATCGCGCAGGATCAACTGGCGCTCGATCAACTGCTCGAGGCTGTCGTTCCGTGCGTCGGATCGTTTCTTCAGAAACAGTTCCCGTTGAGCGCGGTAACGGTCGTAGAGCACTTTCTCCGCGGGCATGGTCATGAGCTCGACGTCGGAGAACGTAACAACGGAATCATGCACCACCGCCTGGACGCCGTTCACCAGTTCCGGTTCCGCGAGGACCTGTGGGGCCGAACTTATGACGGCCCACACGACAAGCATAGCACAGAATGCTCTCATCAGAATTAGGCGTAGTCTAGGCGTTGCGCCGTCAGTGGTCAAGGGCGACGCGAGGGGCAAACTTTATCGCAATTCAGCCGGCGGGAGATGGGATATTGGCACTGCCTCGCTTTAACCAGACCGACAAGATCCCAATGTCTGCCGGCGACACTCCGGAGATGCGAGAAGCCTGGCCGAGAGTCGCTGGACGTATTTTTATCAGTTTCTGCCGCGCCTCGATTCGCAAACTCGGCACATCCGCATAATCGAATCCCGGCGGGATCTGCTTGTCCTCCAGGTTCTTCATTCGGGCAACCTCGGTCTCCTGGCGGGCAATGTAGCCAGCATACTTGATAGTATTCTCGACCTGGAGAATAACATCCTCTGATAGCGCTGGATTAGTGTAGATTATGGCATTATAACCGACCCCCGGTCGGCGGAGCAAGTGAGCCAGCGTTTGGGATCCACAGCGGGTTTCCTCGAGACGCTGGATTTCCGTATCTACGGCTTTTTGTTTAGCCTCAAATAGGATATAATGACGCTGGGGAAGGAGGCCGATTTCGTAGCCCAATTTACACAACCTGGTATCGGCGTTGTCCTGACGCAGAAGGAGCCGATACTCCGCTCGGGAGGTGAACATCCTGTATGGCTCAGTTGTTCCCTTGGTAACCAAGTCATCAATGAGAACTCCAATATAGGCTTGGTTCCTTTTCAGAACGACTGGTTCGAGATCACGGACCCTGCGGGCGGCGTTTATGCCAGCCATTAGACCTTGTGCAGCAGCCTCCTCGTATCCGGAGCTCCCATTGATCTGGCCTGCTAGATAGAGATTCCTGCAAACCTTAGTTTCGAGTGATGGATACAGTTGGGTTGGGAAGCAGTAATCGTATTCTATCGCGTAAGCCGGACGCAGGATTTCAGCATTCTCGCAACCAACTATCGTCTTCACCAGTTCGATCTGGACGTCGAATGGCAGCGAGGTAGAGAAGCCGTTTACGTAGATTTCATCCGTGCTGATTCCTTCAGGTTCGAGGAATATCTGGTGCTCCTCCTTGTGCGAAAACCGCACGATCTTATCTTCAATGGATGGACAATAGCGCGGCCCGATACCTTGGATTGTTCCGGAGTACAGGGGAGACTTGTGTAGGTTTGAGCGGATGATCCGAGCCGTCTCCGCAGTCGTATGGGTTATGTAACATGGAAGTTGACCGCTTAGCCGTTCGAGGATTGATCCTGGAGGATAGCCGACCGGATGTTCCACGTGGAACTTTCCGGCAGGTGTTGGTTGCGCAGTTTGACCACCAAGGTCCAGATCAGAATGTTCCACGTGGAACAATTCATCCCGCCAGTAGCTAAAGTATGGTATAGGATCATCCCCGGGCTGTGCCTCCGTCTTGGAGAAGTCAATAGACCGCCGCAGGAGGCGCGGCGGGGTTCCAGTCTTGAGCCGGCCAAGCTCTAGTCCAATCTCTATCAGAGAGGCCGAAACACCCAGGGCGGCTGCCTCGCCAGAGCGGCCTCCCGATTGCTGGTTCTGACCTATATGTATCAAGCCCTTCAGGAAGGTGCCCGTGGTCATGATAACCGTCTTGCCGTGGTATTCGACTTCCAGTGTGGTCTCCACTCCAAAGACATGACCATCCCTATGCAGCAACCGTGAGCATTGTGCCTGTCTGAGGTCCAAGTTAGGCTGCCTTTCACAAACCCATTTCATCCTGAACTGATAGGCCTTCTTGTCGCACTGTGCCCGAGGAGCCCAGACAGCCGGACCCTTTTTGCGGTTAAGCATCCTGAACTGCAGTCCAGTGAGATCGGTGGTTCTAGCCATCTCACCACCTAGCGCATCGATTTCACGAGTCAAATGACCCTTTGCTAAGCCGCCAATTGCCGGATTACAGGACATCTGACCTACCGTGTCTGCATTAATTGTAAGCAAGAGAGTCTGACATCCCATTCTAGCCGCAGCAAGAGCGGCCTCTATACCGGCATGGCCAGCACCAACTACTATGACATCATAAACTTTGGGATAGACGAACATATACTCTCTTGCAGCCTAGTCGATTATGCCACAGCCGTTGTTGAAGCTGACATGAACCAGGATATCCCAGCAATTCTCATTAGGGCCATGTCACCCCCCGCCGGGTGAGGATACCCGGGCTACGTCGCCCACAAAACCGCCATCCTGTAGGCCGGGTGCCCTCACCCGGCGTTCCCATCTCACCCATAATGAGAATTGCTGCGGATATTCTATTGGACACTTTCATGATCAGGTAAATAAGTATTGGCGTGCGTGTGGATGCATAAGCACTAGTTATGCTAGCTAGTATAGCATGATAGCATTGCCTTGTGATGTGGGACGTCGAGTATCAAGGAATGGACCATTCATAAGGCAGGTGAAAAGGCATTCAAACGGGCAATATATCGAAATAAGCACGGCATTCCTGGCTACGGTATCGTTACCGTAGTCAATAAATGCCCACAACAGGAGTTAACCGCAATTCGGAGTTACCGATGAGTAATAAGTGAAAGTAGCCCCAAGTGAAGTCACAGTTCATGGCGGTGAAAGGCATCATGTGTAACACTCCGTCGGGGCGACCCAGATTCGATTTCGAGTAAGTCATACAGATGACGGAAAGCCTACTACATGATCGCGGTGTATGAAACAACAAGAATAGGGCGATGAGAGAAGGGCCGCACGACAGATTTCTTCGGGGTGGCCGGCCGACTCTCATTAACACCCCGATTCATGGGGGTGTCAGGCTGGCACTCGGAGGAGGAAACCGTTTTCAACAGGTTTCTTCTCGGGGTAGTTGATTAGACACTCAAACGCTACCGGAAGCGGAAATCCAATTTGAAATTGTAGAGCCAGGGAATCCGCGGATCGACCTTCTCCTGTTCGAGTTGCTTGGGCAGGTTTTCGAAATGCCGCTTCCACTCGGCAGCCCCGGGAGCGTTATAGTAGGTTACGATGATTGTGTCGGCCTCGACTCGGAGGTCGCCTTCCAAGCCGGCAAAGAAATCGCGGGCAAAATGGGGCGAATCCCATTGCTGGCAGGGTGCGCCCAAGCGCTGGCGTAATTGGTGGATGAGGGCCTGGGCAAGCAAGGCCAGGCTCATCTGAGCCAAACGGATGTGGAGGTTGAGCGTGCCGGCGCGTTTCCAGCCCAGGTCTTGGTCGAACCGGAAGAACTCTTCAATATGCCAGCGATCTGGAAAGTCGCAGGTCAAGGCGGGCACTTCGGCGCGTTGGGCCGTGCAAGCGAACCCTTTGAAATGATAATGGTCAGGGTCTTCGCCCGTGCGTTGCACGAAACGGTAACAAGGCTCAGCGAGCGTGCTGCCTACGGGTTGGAAGGTTTCAACGGTCGTAGCAAAACCGGCCCAGTGCCGGGTAAAAAGCTCGGGCGCAATCTTGCCGTAATGCTGGCGGAGAGCTTTGGTGGAGCGCAGAGGAACCAACAGATCAAAAGGAGTGTCGCGGCGAACCAGGTCCAGCAGTTCGGTGCTAAAGTGCTCGACATCGGCGACGATGAGCGGGGCGGAGCCAGCGGTGGAGCCGAGGATGGCTTGCGCCATTTGCAGCAGTTGCGCGGTGGCCGTGGCAATGGTTTGAGCGCTGCTGGCGTGGGTTAGGCAAAGCGGCTGAGAGGTTTGGGCGTCCAGCAGGAAAAAGCTCTGCGCTTGTTTACTGGCCGGCTGGCTGGCCGAGGGGCGTCGGGCCACCATTTCGCGTTTGGAATAGCTGATTTGACGATGGGGATCCAACGCCAGCACTTGAGCGGGGAAAGCGCCGCTGGCGCGGCGCAATTGGCCCAAGCGGATTTGCAATTGATGGGCTTGCTCCATCGTATGGGCTTGCAGCAGCTCGTGAATGGCGCGGTCGGTCGGCAGAAACGGCAGCCCGGTCGCCAACTCAAAGCCCTTATGCCGCAGGGAGCGGCTATAGCGCAGAGAGGGGCGGCAGAGGGCCGCTTCGTGAACCAAGTGCAAACCCAAACGCGGAGCCAGCGTCTGGCCCGTCAGATCACCCGACCAGGTGCGCAGCAGATCCCATGTGCCCAGGCGCAGGTGTTCCGGCACCAGGAGAAAAATCCCCAGCAAGGTGCCGGAGACCTTATCGGCCAGCAGTTGACGCCCCCCCCGCTCGACGCTGAGCGGGTCGCCGTGAGCCAGGCGCTCGTGCTTTCGGGTGCTTTGAACGGATAGTTTGGGAACGGGCTCTTTCCGGGTCGGGTTGAAGGCGTAGAGTTTTTTTTTGCAGGCCGTAATCGGCGATGATACGGCGAACGGAGCGAAGGCTGATGGAGAAGTGGGTTTGTCGCAGCTTCTGCGCCACGACCTGGGCCGAAGCATCGGTATCCAAGAAGATATAGCGTAAGACCTGCCGCACCACCTGCTCGGTGCGGCGGTAGTTGGATTTGGGTCCGGTTTTCTTGGGCTGCAGGGCGGCCAGGCCGTCGTGTTGGAAGGCCGCCAGCAATTGATAATAGCGCTGGCGGCAGTAGCCATATTTTTGGACCACGGTGACAATATTCTCCTGGAGGCATTGGCCTTCAAGGAGCATGAGGAAACGGCGGGCCAATTTATCGTCGGGAGCGATGGCGAGGGAGCCGGCAGGGCCGGTGAGCTGGTGGGCGGCAGGGTTGAACTGAAGAGTAGAGTTCATGGGGCAAAGATAGGGGAATGGAGCCGGAGTGTCTATTAGAATAGGGCACTCCTAATCTCTGATACTGACACCCCTGGCCGCATATCAGGCTTATAGTGCCATAATTCGTTAGTCATATCAAAACAGGAGAAGCTACGCCTCCGCCCAGTCCGTAAATCGAGATTCTAATCAACTACCCCGAGAAGAAACCTGTTTCAACGGTTTCCCCTGACTTTTGCCCATAGTGAGAATTGCTGTCGCTGAACACTACGGCGGTGCCCAGTTTCACGGTGGAGTTGGACCGCCTCTTTACGCCCTGACAAGCGATTGAGCGCCCAGCCACCAAACCTCTTATGCCGTGGGCCAATGCGAAAAAGGAACCCGGTCTTGCCTGAGCCCTGAACTGAGGCTTCCCCGGCCTCCGCCTGCCCGTCGCGCCGCGGTTGACCGGCGACACCGCCAAAGTCCTGGACGCACTGGCGCAGAACGAAGTGCCGATGGGCAAGCAGTCTGAGAATAGTGTCGCGTGCAGGAAAACCCGTTCACGACCGGAAAATCAACTTGCGCGACAACGCCACGAAGGATTACTTTTGCCCCATGACGGCCATTGAAGCACCGAAACCAGGCGTCCGCAGTCCGCAAATCTGGCCGCTCGGCGTCAAAGCCTATCATGCACTGGGCGACTTGGGCCTCATCCCAGAGAAGACCGAACTGCTCTACGGCCAAATCTTCCACAAAATGTCCAAGCCACCCTTCCACAGTGGCCTGATGATGCGCCTCATGCGCTGCCTCCAAGCAGTCATTCCCCAGGGCTGGCACATTCGCCCAGAGCAACCACTCACGTGTGCTGATTCCGAACCTGAACCGGACTTGGCCGTGGTGCAGGGGCGCGAGGAGGACTTCTGGCATGAACACCCCCACACCGCCGAACTGGTGATCGAGATTTGCGTGAGCAGCCACGATTACGACCGCTCCAAACTCCGGGCCTATGCCGCCGCCGGCGTGAAGGAATGTTGGCTGGTGCTGGGACCGGAGAAACAGATCGAAGTCCACCGCCAACCGCAGGGCGAGCAGTTTGCCGAGCACACGCTCCACGGGCCCGGCAGCTCGCTGAACACTACGGCGGTGCCCCGTTTCACGGTGGAGTTGGACCGCCTCTTTACGCCCTGACAAGCGATTGAGCGCCCAGCCACCAAACCTCTTGTGCCGCGGGCCAATGCGAAAAAGGAACCCGGTCTTGCCTGAGCCCTGAACTGAGGCTTCCCCGGCCTCCGCCTGCCCGTCCTGTCGCGGTTGACCGGCGACACGTAGCAGCCGACGTCAGTCGGCTCTAACCTTCCCCTGCCGCCTGCCCGTCCCGCCGCGGTTGACCGGCGACACCGCCAAAGTTCTGGCGACATTGACGGGGGACGAGCCGCTGAACTAATGTCTCCGCTTTGACTACAGAACAGAGGAAAACGTCCGAGATACTTTGTGCCTGCACCTTCACGACCAATTTGCCGCCTGGATTCTTGAGCAGGGAAATCCAGACGTTCGTGTCGGGCAGAAAGGGCACTACCACTCCTCACGCTTCTCGAATTCGCCTTGCGGAGGCCGCTCGAACGGCTCACCACCAAACTCCCGGGCAATCCGGCTGAAAAAATCCAACGGCAGACGATCGGACCGGCTGATGCCGTTCGAGGACTCGACCATCTCCAAGGCGTCGCGAACCAACTTCTCCAACGACGACGCGGCTTTGGCGTCCAGCGAATTCAGCTTCGCATCCAATTGTTCGGCAATCGCCCTCATAGCGACAAGCTACTGCCGCAGCGTTCCTTTGGCAACTCTGAGTTTCGGGCCTGAGTTTGGGGCCAGCTTGGCTTCGCGTCTTCGCGCCTTCGCTGTTAATTTCAGGATCTACGCCTTGCGGATCGCCTCCTCCTCATCCTTCTCGGAAGCGCCCATCGTGTAGTGAGTGAGGTCAGCGTCAGCCAGCAACTCGCCCAGCGTGCCCGCTACTTCTTGAACGCAGGCAACAACCCCGAACGCGCCAAACCCCGCCCAAGCACCAACCCCTCTTGGGGCAAATCTACGGTTTCCTTCCCGCTCTCGGCGCTTGGGCCTTCCCCCGTGACTGCTCGTCCTGAAATTTGGACCTGCCGCCCTTTATCCCCTGCATACGCACAAACCGTTTCGCCTCTTTCTTGAAGCAGGCACAAACTGAGCGGATATCCCGAACCAGCGGCGCCAGCCGTTGTGGATCGAGATCGAAGCCGTAGGCGTGCGTGAAGAAGTGCCGAAACGCCATATAGGGCACCAGCCGGTCCCGGAGATCAGTCGAGACCAACCCGCGCTCGCAGGCCAACTGCAGCAGGTCGCGATGCCACGCAGCCCCGCTCGGCAACGCCAGCTCGCGCGCGAGCAACCCCTGCTTCAGAATGTTCTCCACTCCGTGATACAGGGAACTCAGCAGCGAGGCGGTGCCTCCCAATTCCAACACCGAGAGCTGGCCGACCCGGCGCGCGCCCGGCAATTCCCGTAGCGCCCGGTCCATCTGCTCCAGTTCCGCCTCAACCTTCTCGCGCAGGCTGGCCATAGATCGGTATCCCATCCCGCCGGATCAGCGCGCTAAGCTTGGATCGCTTCTCCAAAGCCACCACATCCACCGGCTGGGAGAGCGACAGCATCAGCTCGCCCATGAACTGGAAGAACCGCCCGGGCGCCACGCCCTCCACGGCAAGGTCTAGATCCCGGCCCCGCTGCAAAGGGGTCCGCCCATAGCTTGGGTCATTTTGGCAACTCCGCAGTTCAGGCCGATCGTCGAAACGGGGTGCGCCTCTGCCTCACTCGGAAAGGGGGCAACCAATAGCCTGGGCTGGTGTGGGCTGGTGTGCGGTGACAAAATGTCCCAAGCTATGGTTGCCCCCATTCCATGAGACTTACCGCCCTCCTCGGGCAAAATGCGCGGCCAGTTTAACGGGCTTGCCAGTCCATTCGCCGGGTGTAGAGGGACTTCCATAGTTCCGGGGCAGCGCGAAAATTGGTCTTGCGCAGAAGGTCCAGGGCGGCAGGCAGTTTCAGGAGTCCGGCTTGGGCGGCGTCACACAAAACGCCCAAGGTACCTGAAACGTGACTATTCAGTTAGTGGGGCAGACGTCCGGTCTGCCAGTTCAGGGAGGCTTTGGATTAGGGGCGGGGACGGACTCGTCCCCGCAGGCCAGAGCGTGTGGATGAAGCGCCGGGGACGAGGCCGTGCCCGCTCCTGTGGTGCTACTGACAAGAAGCGACCGCACGCACTATTAGCGCCATTGGAAGCCAGCGTCGGCCCGCGCGAGGGCAAGAGCAAATCATAAAGCGGATGCGCCGCGCGCGGCGTTTCAAAGCTGCCACATTAGAGTAGCGTGAACTCAGCGTGAGTCTTCTATAAGATGGACCGTTTGTCGGGCAAACGCACAACAAAAAGAATTGTTGACACTTTTGTTCTTCCTGAATAAGGTGGCGTCATGTTTGGTGAGCTCAGAAACCGAGTTTCCCTCGCCCGCGCAGCGCTGAGTACCGGCTGGCGCGCCAAGAGCAAATTCCTACCAGCCTGACTCTCTGTCAGGCGAACAACCACAAGCACAAGCAAACAAAGACAAGCAATGAAAAATAAGTTCAACCCAACAATCAACGGCCCAGCGCTGAGCATTGGCTGGAGAGCAAAAGGCAAGTTCCTATCAGTCGCTGCCTTATTTCTCGGACTATGCCTGCCGGCGAGCGCCCAGGTTCCTCAGGGCTGGCAGAAGCTGACCGGGCAGGCCAAGAACTACTCAGGAGTCACTGACGGCATTACGGGAGATCGGGAGAACTCCTACGCTTGGTCCATGGCGTTCCATGGCGGCTACCTCTACGTTGGCACGTCGCGTGACATCGTCGGCCAAGTATTAGTCCGCATGCCTACCCCGCCTAACCCTTGGCCAGTAGATGTGCCAGTTCCCACCGATTTAAGAGGCCGCATCTGTCGGATGAAGCTGGACAAGAGCGTACCGACCTGGGAACTCTTCTACCTGCCTCCCCAGCTTCAGAACCAAATGGACCTCGGCTACCGAATGATGAAGGAATTCACCTCCACTTCCGGCAAGCCGGTGCTCTATGTTGGCGGCGCGGGGCGCCCATACTGCCAGATGCTGGCGATCGACTCGCAGCAGAAAACCGCCGTGCCCATCTTTACGGCGACAGCGCTGTCGGTTCGAGCGATGGCCGAGTACAAGAACCAATTCTTCTGGGCCTCCGAGATCAACAAGCAGCCTACCATCTGGTACTCGAGCGATCCGCTCAAGGAATACACTCTTAACCCCGCGACCCAGTATGACAAAATCACGGTACCCAATGACTGGTTCACAGGAGCAGACGGCGCCGAGATTCTGGATATCGTCCCGTTCAACAATGTCATGTACGTCTTCTTCTTCAACCACGACTGGGATCACGCTGGTTTCTGGTGCGCCGAGCTATCCAAAGTCAAAGGGAACTGGCATTGGGAGCTCATCGTTGGAGATCAGACCAAGGGAGCGAAGTACCCCGCCGGGATGGGCCGGCCCGAGAACGGTGGCGCAACACCTTTTATCTTCAAAGACAAGATGTATGTCGGAACGATCAGCACCACGATGTGGAGATTCCTGCTGACCGGCTATATGGACCCTAACAACATTCCGCCAACCGGCACCCAGCTCTTCCGGTTCGATAAGAAGGATAAATGGGAGCGCGTCATGCCGCCCAGCTCGGTGACGGACGAGACCTGGGTCGAGGCCATCAACGGCTTCGCCAATCCGCTGAACCTCTATCTCTGGCGCTTCGCGGAGCAGAGCGGCAAGCTGTATGCCGGCACGTTTGACGCACGGATAGCGCTGGAAGAAGTCGGCATGGACTTGTCCTCTTTAACCCTCTGGAACCCCAAAGGCTTCGATTTGTACTCGACCACCGACGGCAACTTCTGGATGCCTGAGGCGCTGGACGGATTCCAAGACCAGTTTAACTACGGCGCGCGAACCCTGCTCACCGATCCGAGCAGCGGCGATCTCTATCTTGGCACCGCCAACCCGTTCTACGGCTGCCAGGTATGGAGGAAGAAGGCGAAGTAGGCTCGCGGAACCAGCGCTACTGCCTAGAATCCTAAGCCATCCCTCCAGGCCACCTGCCTGGAGGGATTGACCTTGGAGCAGTTAGCCTTGGGACCGCAGGTGGCCCTCGATAACCAGTGCTTCCGCCGACTACAGTCTGAAATCTCGCCTTCCCTGAAGCGCCTTTTGCAGCGCTTCCTTTACCGCGTCCAGTCGCGCCGGCAATTCGATCGGTTCGTTGGCGTGCCGGCTTGGGAACTCCAACTCGCGCTGGTGATACTTCACCTTCATCTCCACGAACTTCAGCCCGTGCGCCGTCGAGATCACCACCACCCGGTCGGACTTGCTGATCTTGCCCGCCTTAAGCAGCTTGATCAGCACCGCCAGCGCCACACCAGTATGCGGGCAGTTGAACATCCCCGTGCGATCACCCAGCGCCACGGCATCCGCCAGTTCTTCCTCGCTCGCCTGCTCGACGATCCCATTGGATGTCCGCGACGCATTCGGAAAAGACCGGTGCTCGGGCGATAGATCTCCTTCACGTCGCTTGCGCCTTGTTGCTCGAAAGCGAGGTGTTTCTGACAATAGCGAGCATCCCACGCGCGGAGCGGCTGTAAGGGGCGAGTGACAGACCTGAGTTCGATTGATACGACTGATACTTGTTCGGAAGTGCCAACGCCGTCCGGCCGCCAGCCCCTTTTGGGACCAATCTACGGTTTCCTTCGAGCTCTCCGCGCTTGGGCCTTTCGCCGTGACTGCTCGTCTTGAAATCTGGGCC
>Ga0118677_10011473_pt1 | contig 13261 bp, 9 predicted proteins | sample AliMusrvi5mmetaG_FD_86154 | JGI IMG/M metagenome (GOLD analysis project Ga0118677, IMG submission 86154)
CCTCAGAATTATGCTCAGCATGGCGTTGGAATTGCAACTGCAAGAGCAGGAAATGTTATTGGAGGAGGAGATTGGGCAGAAGATAGATTAATTCCTGATTTTATCCGTTCGATAACAAAAGGTGAAAAGTTGAAAATCAGAAGTCCTTATGCCATTCGTCCATGGCAGCATGTATTAGAACCTTTATCCGGTTATTTGAATGGCTCAATAATTCATGCATACGGTACAGGACCAGTAGAAGGCGGCTTTCTTCCTCCTGATAGTTCTACTACTCCATTCGATCTTGACCATGACCTTCGTCTTACTTCAGTTATAGGAGCAAATTATCAGACTGGAAACTGGTTCCTTAATGGAAACGCTACTTATACTTCAGGCCTTACAAATGGAAATAGTGATTACATATTTAAGACCGGCCTATTTGATTTCAACACAGGTGCGCACACAGCACCTGCCTGGATATTAAATTTGTCAGCAGGATATACTTTTTATGTTAATGACGGACATACATTAGAACCATCAGTATATATTAACAACGTTCTAGATCATGCTCATCTAATTAAAGGTGCATTTTTCAGCGGAGCCAGTTATGAGGACAGAAGGAACTTTATGGTAAAAGTAGCTTATCACTTTTAATAGTGCATATTGTATTTTAGGGGTAAGTGAGTGACAATTTAATAATTTAACCAGAGGATTCCCCGGTTCATGTAGGTTTAACGGAAGATTTAAAGTGTTTAAGCTCACTTGATAATATTTTTAAGCCTACTTAAATTGGGCGAAAGGATATATTAAAAATGCAAAATATCTCAAAAGAAGATTATTTAAGTATCATTTACAAAAATAAAGACGTCAATGGTGAGATTAGGCCTAATCTTATCGCTGAAAAACTTTCAATCTCAGCGGCGGCTGTTACTGATATGTTTAAGAAAATGTCGAAAGATGGTTTGATTAAGTATAAAAAATATAGGGGTATTACTCTAACAGAATCTGGTGAAACTTATGCCAGACTAATAGTCCGCAGACATCGATTGTGGGAAATGTTCCTCTATCAGATAGTAGGATTACCATGGGATAAAATTCATGATGAAGCAAATAATTTGGAGCATTCTTCCTCAGATTACCTGATTGACAGGTTAGAAGAATTATTGAGTTTCCCTGAATATGACCCTCATGGAGATCCAATACCATCCAGGAAAGGAAAAATTCCAAAGGTTAAAAAAAATATTCCGCTCTCTGAAATGAATGAAGGTGAAATTGCAAACGTAGTAAGAGTAAATGATTTTGATGGAAATTTTTTAACTTATATTTCTCAACTCGGAATAAAATTATCTGTCCCAATAACTATGAAACAAAAAAGAACCTTTGACAAATCAATGGAAATTGAAATTAACGGAAAATCATGGAACATCAGTTACAACTTGGGTCAAAATGTTTTTGTGGAGATAAAATGATTTTATGAAATGCAGAATAATGATAAGTTCCATAAGTATTGCAAAAAACACTCTTCCCATTTTATGGATGCTGTCAATACCGGTTATGGGTTCTTCTGTTGACACAACTGATATCAAGTCTGAAGGGGGCAGTTACTCTCTGTTCAATCCTGTTCCGGATAATTCTTTAAGAGAATTAAATGCCGACAGACCTGATAAAACAGATTGTCCGTTTACTGTGGATGCGGGTCATTTTCAGGTTGAAATGGATTTAATAAATATGACTAATAATCAACCCGACTCTAAACACAATTATGTCGGGTATAGGTCAACTGAACTAGCGCCAATGAACTTTAAAATCGGTCTTCTTGGTAATCTTGATTTTCAATTAGTTTTCACATCATATAGATGGGATAAAACCAATGACCTGAACAACAGCACTACTTACAGAAAAGACGGGTTCAACGGCATTACACCACGATTTAAGATTAATCTTATAGGTAACGATGGTGGGTTCTTTGCCCTTGCACTTATACCTTTTCTATCTTTACCGGTTTCTCAATATCCATTTGGGACTAGTTCTGTTGAAGGAGGTTTGGGTGTACCTTTTGCTTTTGATATTCCGGGTTGGGATGTTGGGTTTCAATCCACAATACACATAAACCGAAACGATGCCGGGAGTAAATACCATTCAGAATTTGACAACTCTGTAAGTATTGGGCATTCGGTTTTTGGCAAATTATCATTCTCAGGAGAGTTTTTTAGTAACATAAGTACTGAAACGAATATGACTTGGATCGGCACTTTTGATACTTGGCTGACATACCAGGTCAATGAAAATTTTCGGATTGATGGAGGTGTATATATTGGCTTAACTCAAGCTGCGGATGAATGGCATCCATGGGGGGGACTCACTTTTCGATATTGACTGGAGAATATTATAATACCAATGAAAGTGAATATAAATTATGAATAAAAAGCAGAATGATAATAAATTAGAAACCAACGCTGAACAACACACTAATCTTTCATTGGAAGGGATGCATGGAAGTGTTGATGTGCCATCTTCTAAATCCGGGTTTTGGCTGCAATGGAAGGCTTTTGTGGGGCCGGCCTTACTTATCAGTGTTGGTTATATGGATCCTGGAAATTGGGGAACCGATCTGCAGGCAGGTGCTCAGTTTAAGTACGGACTTTTATGGGTGGTTGGGCTTGCAAGCTTAATGGCAATTTTTATGCAGGTTATTTCAGCTCGGTTGGGTGTTGTTACAGGAAAGGATCTTGCGCAATGCTGCCGCGATTGGTACCCCCGTTGGACCCGTTGGCCTAACTGGATTTTAAGTGAACTGGCTATCGGTGCATGCGACCTCGCCGAGGTGCTTGGAAGTGCTGTTGCCTTAAACTTATTGTTTCATATCCCGATACTTTTAGCTGTAATTATAACAGGGCTCGATGTTTTGGTTTTACTCGCCCTGCAAAGGTATGGCATGCGAACTATTGAGGCTATTGTCTTGCTGCTGGTCTCTACTATTGCCGTTTGCTATTTTATTGAAATATTTATTCTACCCGCGACACAACCCAGTTTCCTGGAAATGAGTCGTGCTTTTATGAATCCGGGTTTTCGTAAAACAGGGATGTTATTTGTTACTATTGGTATTATTGGAGCAACAGTAATGCCCCATAATTTATATTTGCATTCTGCTCTTGTTCAAAGCAGAAAACTTCAGAAAGATGAAGCGTCAATGAAACAAGCAGTCAGGTTTAATACAATTGATTCAACTGTTGCTCTTACTATTGCATTTTTTGTTAATGCAGCTATTTTAGTTTTAGCAGCAATGGTATTCTTCGGAAAGGACAGTATTCAGATAACTGGAGGCAAATTGGTTTCATTTAACGGAGACACTGACTGGATAAGAGTTGCATATCTTACTCTTGCTCCATTATTGGGTACTGTAGCTGCAAGCACGTTATTTGCTATTGCACTTCTGGCAAGCGGGCAAAGCAGTACTATTACAGGTACTCTGGCAGGGCAGGTTGTAATGGAAGGGTTCATGAACTGGAGACTACAACCCTGGGTACGCCGGCTTATTACCCGGGCTTTAGCTATCACCCCGGCTGTCTTAGTTATTGGCATTCGCGGAAGCAGCAGTGTTAATGACTTGCTTACCCTAAGCCAGGTAGTTCTTGCTATGCAGCTTCCATTTGCAATGCTTCCGCTTTTGCAATTCACTAGTTCAAAAAAACGTATGGGCAAATGGAAAAATGGATGGTTTCTGTTAATTGCCGGTTGGGGCACTGGGATATTAATTACCTTACTGGATATTTATGGTCTGCCTGATTCCTTGGTAACTGCCTGGCATATTATCACTGGCGGCTAATTCTTCTGATTAGAAAGTTTAATTATCTTTTTATTTCTTTTATAATTATGAATTTACTGGTAATTTTATTGAACAAGAAAATATATGGAACATCCAATGTATAATACGATCCTTGTTACCCTGGATATTACTCCGACTGACAGAGCAATAATTGAGCATGTAAAAGTACTTGCGAAGTTAGCAAATAGTAAAGTCGTTCTGCTGCACGTAGCAGATGGTTGGGCCGCCCGTATATTTGGCAGAGATGCAATCAGCCCCGAAATTACAGAGGATACCGCATATTTGAAGAATGTTTGCAATGAATATCAATCTATTGCAATTCCTGCGGAATTCAGGTTAGAGTATGGCGACCCCGTTAAGGAAATTGTTAAATGGGTTCAGAACGAGGGCTGTGATCTGGTGGCTATGAGTACTCATGGCCATAAATTTCTGGCAGACATTTTTCTTGGCACAACAGCAAGCAGGGTTCAACATAGTGTTAATGTTCCGGTATTACTCCTTAAAGCTAATAAATGAGTTATAAGGCATGCAAAAATCAAAACTATGTCAAAAACTATGGCAGAGAAAGTTAATTCCTTATCCTACAATACGTAACACAGACAAAAAATCTGACTCTTAATCAGCAGGTACCTCTTTATATCCGGCTCAACTGTTTATGCCATCATCCCCTCATACAAGGCCTGAAATGGCAAGAAATTTCCATTTTTGGTATTAATAAGTAGGGGCCTTCTTTTTTTCAACCCCTTCAATATGCACAAAATGAATGCCCTGTATATTATACATTAACCTTTTATTTTTTGCCATCCCCCGTATCTTTTGGCAAAAAACTGGTTCTCAATTTATTAATATGTAGAGGCCTTCTTTTTTTTCTGCCTCTATCATATACCTCTCTTCCCCCGTTTTCATGCACTAAACATAAGATGCATGAAAACGAATATCTTTATGGTTTAAAGATAGAGGGGAACATTTCCGGGAATTTCTTAAACGGTTCATTAACGATGGGGTGGAGCCGAACACCTTAGTAACACCTTTGTAACGGCTTTTTAACGGCTTTTAATAAATGCATGAGTATGAGGTAAGACCATTATGGTAATTACATTATAATACAATCAGAATAAAAAACCTCCGGAGTTTTAAACCACTCCGGAGGCCAGTGGAGAGGAACATATAATTTTTCAGATAGTTATCGTCTCTATTTCTGCAGTATCATCTTTATCGAGGAATTATTTCCTCCCGACTGCATTCTGCAAATATAAATTCCGCTCGGCAATTTGCTTCCGTTGAACTCCACTTCATATTTCCCGGCTTTCATATCCTTATTTACCAAACCCGAAACCTTTTCACCAAGAATATTGTATACATCCATTGCAACAAATCCATCCTTCGGGACTGAATACCCGATAATTGTCGAAGGATTAAACGGATTCGGATAATTCTGCTTCAACGAAAAACCTATAGGCATATTTTCCTGATCCTTTACACCTACAGGGTTCATGGTCAATAAAAATGTTGCGTTAACAGGATCAAAATTATTCGAGATATTCCCGCCTGCAATAAATATTCTTTTATCTTTCAAAATCATCCTTGGCGTATCCCAGAAATAATATGCAATCTGAATTAACCCTGATGAAATATTCAGGTCATGCGTTGTCAAATCAAGTGTACTTATCTTTATCATCCCGCCGCCGTTACCCCCTTTTATCGAAACCATGTACAGCATATTATTCGCCTTATCAAGTATCGGTGATAAAAACATTGTGGAATCACCTGACACGCCATCATAGAATGGCAATGGCTGGCTTGTTGCAAATGTATCAATCATTTTCGCAGCGGGATCAACAGTAATCAATTTATATGTTTCCGTTCCGGCCACATTCTTACCGGCAAGCATAATGTACCTGCCGTCCTGCATTTTGAATTTCTGGGGAAAGTCACTCATTTCATAAATTGGAAACCATAGCGTGTCATTCGGTATTAAATTATTTGAATACAGGGTAAAATTCTTAGTGTCCGGATTAAAAATGTCAATCTGCGAATAGGTCGAACCTCCATAAGGATCATTTCCTCCTAACACCAATGCCGTTCCGTCATTCATTGGAAGCACCATCGCATCTGACCGCGGAATTAATAATCCTCCTGTTTCTGCACAGGTATTGCTCGCAGGATCATATAAATCCCCGATTACCGAACTCGTACTTTCCCACCAGCTCCCAACAATCAACACCTTTCCCGAACTTAACTGCGCCCCCCTTGCCCATGTCCTTATATGCGTCATGCTTGCAACAGGTGTAAATGAATTATTTGTTTGATCAAATATTTCCATCGATGCAATCTGTCCCACACCCAAATCGCTTCCGCTTCCACCCGCTAAAAGCGCTCTCCCATCATTCAACGGAATCACCGCGCAATAATCTCTGTAATCGTTCATAGTATATTTTGTAAAAGTAGTTCCCGATGGATCCCATATTTCAGCCGTGTTCAGTCTTACAAATCCCGTCCCGTGTCCTCCAAATATCATTACTCGTCCGTCCTTCAGCACTCCGCCTGCAGCCCCCGTACGGGCATCATTTAAGTAAGGACCCTGCGAAAATGTTACACCCTGGGGCAATATATCGAATTGAAAAATGAATACTGATAACAATAGAACAAAGAATAGTCTTTTCATCATTAGCTCCATTTTGTTTGTGACAAAATGAAGATTGAGGTTCACATTATCAATGACTTGTTTGCGTCATTATCAAATTATCCCTTGTTTAATTGCCTTTATTACCGCCTGCGACTTTGAATGGACATGCAGCTTTTCGTAGATATGCCGAATATGGTTCCTTACAGTCTGTATGCTGATAAATAACAGATTTGAAATCTCCTCGTTTGAGCTCCCGTTTACCAAATGCCCTAGTATCTCAACTTCCCTTTCTGTCAAACCAAAATCTTCTTCCTGGTGAGGCGCAAATTGTTTAAATAAATCAAGCGTCCTTTTCGCTACCGAAGGAGTCATCGGCGATCCGCCCATCGCTACATCTTCAATATATTGTATCAAACGCAAAGGAGGTGTTTTCTTCAGTATGTAGCCGTCAGCCCCATTCAGTATTGACTTAAATATATTATTATCATCTTCATAAACTGTCAGTATAACAATCTTTGTTCTTTGAAATTTCTTCTTTAATGGGACTATCCCTTCAATCCCTGACATTCCCGGTAAATTAATATCCAGCAGAATCACATCCGGATTCCGTAATTCTTCAAGCCCGTCTTCAACTGTCGGGTAAGCGCCATTGAATTCAAATCCTTCCGTTGATGATAATATATAAGTTAGACTTTCCCGGAAAGGTTTGTGGTCTTCAATTACTGCTACTTTTACTGGCATTACTTTACTTGGTTTATTTTGCATCAGTATATCCAATAATTATGCTAAACACACAATGACCTGTTTAGGTTATTTTTAACAATAGTGATACTTTCGTTCCTTCCTGTGGGATACTCTTTATCACCAGTTTTCCGTCAATTTCCCTGGCTCTCTGAAAAAGGTTCCTGATTCCGTTCCTGTAATAATTAAATTCATTCTGGAACCTCCCCTTGAGCATCTCATAACTGTCAAATGTAAATTCATCTTTTACTATTCCTTTGCCGAAATCCTCAATTACTATCAATAGTTGTTTATCAGCCAGACTAAGTTCAATATTCAATCTCTCAGTCGCCGCATGTTTTATTACATTATTAAAAGCTTCCTTGAATATCAGAAAAACATTTCTCTTTATATCATCAGGTAAAATCATGTTCCTGTTATCAGCTTTATCGCTTATCGTCAGCTTTATAGAATTAGCCCTGCAGTCATCTATTGCCAGCGATTTAAGCTTCATGAATAGAAGATCAATATTATCATGCGCCGGTGATATGTTCCATATAATATCCGTTATCGCCTCAGTTGAATCTTTAAGCTGCATTGATATTTTGTTCAGAAGTTCTGACTGTTTCAGAGTCACCGGTTCAGAATGTTTTAATACTTCCGTATATATTTGTGTGGAACTTAAAGTAGAAGCCAGATCATCATGCAGATCCCTCGCTATGCGGTCCCTTATCGCCTGCCTCTCTATCTTCACATTCTTTACTAATTTTAACCGCTCATAAATTAAATGTACAAGACTTAATATTACAACGCAGCTCGCTACAGGCAACACCTGTGAAACTAAAACATTCTGATTCTTAAATACCAACACCTGAAAAATATAGACCCCGAGTATTATTGAGTGGATAATAAACTGTTGTTTAATTGTCCACGGATATCTCTTTTCTCCGAATCTTATCGAGAAAAACAATGCCGCCAGTATAACAAGCAATTCCAGAATCATTCTCTGATTCTTCTCATTGTAAATAAAACTGATGAGCAGTTTCTCATTGATACTCAAAAAAGCCGCCATCCCTTCTTCTTCAGTTACATTAATATGCTGCCCCGGTGTAAGCCCTATAAGCGTCTTTTTAATTCCGCTCTTTGGAAACACAATCACAATATCATACTGATTATTTATATCCGCTCCGAAATGAACCTCCTTGGTTGAATGACTGCAGTACCCTGTCCCGCTGTTTATTTCCCTATAACCACGCAGATAATTTTTATCATTAATATGCCCGTGTTCATAAAGCCAAAGCTTTGTTCCAATTGCATCCCTGTTTGAAATTGTCCCCTTAACGGTTAAAGTAAAGAAATTCTTGTTGTTAATATTGTTCAGGAATAGAACGCTCTCGCCGTTCGTATAACTTGACACATAAATATCTTCATCGCCGTCATTATCAATATCCCCTACTGCCGTGCCCGTGCAGTACCCATTCATATTTGCATTAAAATCATCAGTCACCTTAACAAACTTCCTTCCGTCAATATTCCTGTAAAGAACATTGCCTCCCACATTCGCAACATACAGATCCAGATAGCCGTCATTATCAAAATCAAAAAAACTTGCGCCATAACTCAACATTGTATCATTACCGAAATATTCCTCTGTTGCATCCCTGAAATGCCCTGTGCCGTCATTTAGGAATAATTTGTTCTGACTCTTCCTCTTGGTAATAAACAGATCGGGATAACCATCATTATTCACATCCGCAAAGCAGACTGCATTACTTTTTTCCCACGGTTCTCCCTTAATTCCTGATTCTTTTGTTATATCCGTAAATTTTATAATTCCATCATGGGAATCATTTCTGTAAAGCACATTTTGATTAGTCCAGTTTGTTACAAACAAATCGGGCTTCCCGTCATTATTTATGTCGCAAAAGGCAGCGCACATTCCGCCCCCCAACGTTTCTAATCCTGCCTCCCTGGTTACTTCAGTAAAAATTCCTGAACCATTATTGATAAACAGCCTGTTTGTGGATTCTTCGTTAGTAATAAACATGTCCAGATAACCGTCATTGTTAACATCTGCGAATGCCACTGAGTTAGTTCTTTCATTTTCACCGACCCCCCGGTTATCTTCGCCTGACACATCATTAAAATATCCTTTCCCGTCATTTATATATAATTTATTCTTTCCTAAAAGATTGCAGATATATACATCTTCGCAGCCGTCATTATCAATATCAGCTATCCCCACACCAATATAAATCGGGTTTGTTGAATCTTTATTTAATCCGTTATAACCTGTAATATTTCTCATCGCTGATTCTTCATCAAACTTTAATCCTGTAACTTTGTTACCGGATATAGCAGGATGATTTATATACAACCGGTTCTGTGAAAACATGCATGCCGTGAGCACGTCTTTGTATCCGTCGTTATTTAAATCTTCAATCCCCACTCCGTATTCATCATCTATATTTTTTGCGCCGCTGAATATTTTCACAGGGTTAAACCCTCCCGGCTTTCTTAAACCCGCAGGTTCAATTTTTCCCGCATAATGAAATACCGTACCGTTTTCGCCGACAGCCCACCCTTCATTATCATCACTAAATTTAATGTCCGATAAATTCTCCTCAGTGGCTAATTTATTCCTAAGCCATTTATTTCCATTATAATGGTAAACTATCCCTGCATTCCCTGCTGCCCATATATTTTTATCATTAATAACACATAGTGAACTGATTCCCTTACTCTCCGGCAGTACAGAATAAAGAACCGGATAATCATTCTCGAACTTGTACAGGTTTCTCCCCTGCAAAGCATATTTTACTTTTTGCGGGGATTCAATAAAGCAGACCGCATCCTTCAAGAGAAGATGCCATTCACCATTATAATAGTGGTAAACATTATAATTTGCATTCATCCAGAAATCATTTTCGCTTATGCCTGTTATACTTATAACCCAGCCGCGCAATAATGGGAATGGATACATTTTCCACTTTTCCCCGTTAAAATATGCAACCTCCCTGTCGCCGCCTACCCAGCCGTGCTTTTCATCAATGAAATACATTGATATTATCTGATTTGATAATGGACTATGGATTGATGTCCAGACATTTCCGTTGAAGTAATAAAAAAGTGATTCGTTGGTAGACAAAACCTGCGATGCCCAGAATTTCTTTTTATTTAAAGCAAAGAAGGCATCAATTGATATGGTGGGAGGCTGCTGTTTAAGTAGATTTAAAGATTTGTTTGTAATATCCAGTATGTATTTCCCGGTAATGAACCCTTCCCCATTCCCGGTTAAAAATATGTTCTTATAATCAATTTTAAATGGAACATCTACCTGCTCCCACTTATATTCTATATCGGTTTTGGAATTATCTTTTGCGGAAACCCCTGAGGTAATAATTACAAGTACAATTAACACTGCCCGTGAAACCAGTCTCATAGACTCTATAATTTATTATTCTCAAAATAAATAAAATAATCCTCAAATTCCCCCTCCCCCAATCTCCTTAATAAACAAAAAGGGGTTCTTTCGAACCCCCTATTGCATAAAACATAAATCTTAATTCTTATGCTTTAACAAACTTGCTGGCAAGTGTTCCGCAGATTTCACATTTTTCTGTGGGTTCGCCGAACTCTATGTTTCCGCATACCGGACAAAGATAAATATTCACGTCAAGATCCTTTCCCTGCTTTGCGGCTTCAAGCGCCAGCGCATATAATTTTGCATGGACTGCCTCTGCCTTTACAGCATAGCCGAACATTCTTTTTGCTTTATGATTCTCTGCTTCCGCTAAAGCAAGCATTGGGGGATACATTTCTGTAAACTCATAAGTTTCGCCGTCAATTGCTGATTGAAGATTTTCAGCAGTTGAACCAACTCCATCCAATGAATTAAAATGACCTTCTGCATGAATCCTCTCGGCTTCAGCAGCAGTTAAAAATAATTTAGCAATATTGGTAAATCCATCCTTCTCAGCTTTCTTGGCAAACGCACGATATTTCTGATTGGCCTGGCTCTCTCCTGCAAAGGCAGTACTTAGGTTTTCTTTTGTTGAAGACATTTGTTTTTCCTTAATAATTGTTATTTATAAAACTGTATGTGTAAAAATACCAAATTAAGTCCAAATTTGAACAGAGTTATTTTATCCATTCAGCCAAAATTCTAGCTTATCTGAAGATTTATTCCCCTCCTCCTTAAATAGTTAACGATATCAAAATAACACCCCTCATCCTGACTTATATATTCAGGTGGAATTATCCCCTTCCGGATGTACTTCCTCTCGATTATTAACTTTGCCGCTGCCGCACATGTAAATCCCGTTGTCCTCGACATGGAAGTATATCCCGTTGATTCATCAAACTGGTCGAACAGATTTACAGTAACAGTTTTGTTATTCCCCTTCAGATTAATTCTCATTACAGTATATTCTTTTTCCCCTCTTTTCAGTTCCCAATGTTTAAGCAGTATTCCCGATGTTAATTCAATGGGCAAAACTTTGATTCCATTAACCGTGATCTGCTTATCAGAAAAAAATCCTGCATCATGAAGAAATTTTATTTTATCAATATGCCCCGGATAGCGGATAGTTTTCTCTTTCATGTTTGGAATCTTCATTGTTTTCAGAAGCGTCCTTAGCCCGTCTGTATTGAATGCTTCAAGCGATCCTGTTTCAGCGAACTCAATAATTTCAGGTTCAGACATTGCCGGTTTAATTACTATCCTGCCATTCTCAACAATTCTTGCCGGACGTGTGTATTCTTCAATTACATCCATGGGCGCAAAGGGAGCTTTATATTCAAAAGGAAGAATTCTCTTGAACGGGAGCCCTCCCACATAACATTCAAATGAATCAAGCTGCATCCTCATGTTGAAATAACCAAGAATAATATTGCTAAGGCCCGGAGCTACTCCGCAGTCAACTACCGCTGTTACATTATTTCTTTTTGCAATATCATCAAGCAGGAAAGGATCTTCTCCTGAAAAAGCAATATCAACAACATCTTTCCCCAATTCAATTACATTCTTCAGCGTACTGTGCCCAATAGTACTGGATACGGCAGAAACAACAAGATCACATTTACCTATTTCTCCGGAAAATGCTCTCTGATCCCCAAAATCAAGTTGCCTGCATTTAAGATTCTTGTTTTCCGGAATATTGTTTAATCTCTCCCGATCCCGGTCATAAACTGACACATTAAAATCCACAGCTAAATCGCGCGCAATAACTCCCCCGATCATTCCTGCCCCGAGTACAGCAATATTTTTCATACAAAATCCTTCTTTTGTTGGTTCAGTCATGGTTTATAGACAACAAAAAATGTTCTTTTGAACGGTAAAAGTATTTTATTGTTCTTCTGAAAACGGTAACTCTCACGGCATTCATCCAGAACTTGCTGCCTGAATAATGCTTTTTCTTTAATATCAGATAATCTTTCCAGGTAATGTTTCATCCCGGTAGATGAATACCATTCAATTATTCCGTTATGATTGTCAAGTACATGATAATAGATTGTCTGCCATACGGAAAATTTCCCCGAGATTTCTGAAAGAAGATCATAATAAAATTCGGGAGTGTAATAATTTAATGCCTCCCGGCATCCGGCCATCTTTTCTTTCCATTCCCGGCTCTCCGATACTTTTGCCAATGCCTTATGCAGAGGAGAATCAAAGTTTGCCGGAACCTGAACAGCCAGAACCCCCTTGCTGTGTACTATTTCAAATAATTGTCTTACTAAATTCTCATGATCCGGCAGCCATTGAAGTACTGCGTTTGAAAAGACAATATCAAATTTACCTTCAGGTTTCCATTTTCTGATATCAGCAACTATCCACTTTTCATCCGGGTCGGCTTTTCTAGCGCTCTCAATCATTTCCTCTGAACTGTCGACCCCGGTTATTTCTGCAGTCGGATACTTTTCCCTAAGTACAAATGTGCTGTTCCCCGGACCGCACCCAATATCCACAATTTGAGCAGGTCTCGAAATATTTATACTGGCAGCCAGATCATGAGCCGCCTGTGTCCGCTCATCTTTGAATTTTAAGTATTGTACCGGGTCCCATTTAGGAAGATTATCTTTTTCCATTTCGGCTGCCTTAAGTATTATTT
>Ga0118677_10011474_pt1 | contig 13259 bp, 12 predicted proteins | sample AliMusrvi5mmetaG_FD_86154 | JGI IMG/M metagenome (GOLD analysis project Ga0118677, IMG submission 86154)
GTAAAAAACTGCACTGCGGATAAATAAAATTATAATAAATTATCATGATTATTGTATACTGATAATGAATAATTGTCAAGAATCGGGAAGACTGCTTAAAGATTTTAAGGATGGGAAAGTTTGAAAAATATGGCTGAATTAAAGGGCTATGCAGGCAAAGTTTTAAAAATTGATTTGAGCAGTGAAACCTTTGAGGATTTTCCCTGGAGCGATGCCGACAGGGAGCGTACACTCGGCGGCAAAATTATGGCGGCTGATATCCTGTTTCATCATATAAAGCCAAATATGAAAGCCTTTGATGAGGATAACTGGCTGGTTGTGACAACCGGTCCGCTTACCGGCTGCGGCTGCCCGAGCACCTCAAGGTTTAATATATCCACAATTTCGCCGCTGACCAATATTGTCACCTCCTCAAACTGCGGGGGAAATTTCGGTCTATCGCTTAAAAAAACAGGTTTTGACGCGGTTATAATCACCGGCAAAGCGAAAAAGCCGACTTATGTCGAAATCACCGAGGATAATGTTCTTTTCCATGACGCTTCCGACCTTTGGGGACTGCACATTACACCAACGCAGGATAAACTGCCCCCCAAAGCGGGTAAAATGGTTATCGGGCCCGCAGGTGAGCATAAGGTTCTTTACGCCGGCGTGTTCAGCGGCGAAAGAACCGCCGGCAGGGGCGGCGTCGGCGCTGTCTTCGGCGACAAAAATTTAAAAGCAGTTACAGCGGACGGCTCGATTAAGAATGAAATTTTCGACAAAGAAGCGCTTAAAGAAACCAACAAAAAGTGGATTGAGCAGCTTCGCTCGCATCCGCTTACAGGCAGGCAAATGCCGCGCCTTGGCACGGCGGGCTTAATATCCCCGATGCAGGCGCACAAATCCCTCGCAACCAAGAATTTCAGCAGAGGCAGGTTTGACGATTTTGAAATGGTCAACGGCGAAGAACTGGCAGAAAAGTATCTGGTTAAAAACTCAGGCTGCACCACTTGCGTTATCCAATGCACAAGGCGTGTGAATGTGGGCGGCAAGGTTGTAAAAGGTCCGGAGCTTGAAACACTCGGGCTCCTGGGCGCGAATATCATGAACAATAGCCTCGAACTGATCAATAAATGGAACTATGAGCTTGATGAGCTGGGGATGGACACCATATCAAGCGCGGGAACCATCGCCTTCGCGATGGAGCTGAATGAAAAAGGACTTTGGGATAACGGACTTAAATTCGGCGAAACCGAAAAGCTTTCCGAAGTTTTTGACGACATAGCCTACCGCAGGGGAATAGGCGATATCCTTGCCGACGGCACGAAGCGTGTCGCGGAAAGATTCGGCGGCAAGGAATACGCTATCAATGTAAAGGGTATGGAACTGGCTGCGTATGAACCGAGAGGCGCAGTCGGGCAGGGCTTGGGTTATGCCACTTCAAACAGAGGCGGCTGTCATCTTAATGCAGGGTATACGATTGTGCTTGAAGGGCTGGGGCTGAATGTGAACCCCTATACGTCGAAAAGCAAGGCGGCAATCAATATATTTTTTCAAAACTTCATGGAAACAATATCGGCCGCGGGCTGCTGCCTTTTCACCTCCTATGTTGTTTTACCTGCACCGGTTATTAATAAACCCAACAGCAAACTTGCAAAAGTTGTTAATGTGGGTTTCATTGCTGTCGGTCCGGTAATTGCTTTAATGGATAAACACCCCGCAATCGCAAGCATGAATATGCCTCTTATTATGTACCCGTATGCCATCAAAAACGCGACAGGTATGAAAATGGACATCGGTAAAATGCTTAAAATAGGCGAGCGCGGTTATAACATCGAAAGGCAATGCAACATTATTCTGGGGCAGGGCCCCGGGGCGGATACATTGCCGAAACGCCTGACAAACGAACTGCAGGTCGCCGGCGACAAAAGAACCAAGGTGCCCCTTGATAAGATGCTGAAGAGTTATTACCGGATTCGCGGCTGGAAAGACGGAATGCCGAAAGAATCCAAACTTAAGAAGTTGGGAATAAAATAAAAACAAACTATTCGGAGGTGCGGCTATGGCAAAGGTGGATGTAAAATGTTTCGGCGTTTTAAGGCTTGATTCCAAAATCGATAAAGCAAGCATTGAAGCGGACAACATCGAGGAGGTCTTCGAAAAAGTGAACAAACTCATCGAAGGTGATATGCGTATCAGCTACGGCGACGCGCTTGTTTACCTCAACAGCGAACGCTGTGAATCAAAGCGGAAAAAGCTGAATGACGGCGACCAGGTGTGGCTGCTCTCACCGGCTTCGGGCGGTTGAGCAAAAAAATAGCATAAAAGAGGCGGGCAGAAATCTTTCGATTTTGCCCGCTTAAACTTTATGTTTGCTTTGAACTGTGAAAATTATGATGTCGTGACATTAATCGTGAAAATAGTGGCAACCATACTTATTTCGATTTTTAACCCGGCACTGTTCGTAGCTGAATATGAAACGACGCCGAATGCGTTGACGGTATCAGGATTAATCGTGAAACCGGCGCTTTCAACCTTGCTGACATAATCATTGAAATTGGCTGTTGTTACAGCTGTCATCATTATATCAGCCTTGCCTGTTTCAATATCGGTTGTTGAAATCTTTCCGAAAGTCGGTTTCGGAACATCTTTCAGCAAAGGACTGTCCGGCCATGTACCGCTGAATATATCAACAGTTCCGCCGGTATCGGTTTTAAATGTGATACCGTTATCGGTAATTTCAACATCCTGGCCAAGTGTTTTGTAGTAATTCTGAATTGCTGTTTTTTGCGCGTCTGTCAGACTGCTCCAGTTGCCGTCCCACCCTGTAATTCCGGCATTGCTGAGTATGCCCAGAACATCATTGACGGAAGGCTGGCTGACAGCTTCGGTAGTAGTCTCTGCCGCAGTAGTCGTTTCCTGCTCGGTTTGAACAACTGTCGTTTGAGCGGTTGTAGTCGTCTCATCTTTGGTAAAATGTTTGGAGAGTGCCGACCAGGCAAAAAAGCCGCCGACCGCAACGATAACAATTAAGAATAATACAACAATCAGGATAATAATGCCTGCATGGCCTTTTTTCTTCTTGACGGGTTGAGGTTGCTGATAATATACCGGCGGAGCAGGTGCATTTTGGGGCGGTGTTACAGCAGCGGCCGGTTCTGAAAGCAAAGCACCGCAGCTAAGGCAAAACTTTGAGCTGTCTTCATTAGTCGCGCCGCATTTTGGACATAACATACAAAATTCAACTCCTTATCAAATAATTGGTTTTTTACTGAGGCGGGTTAATCGGCTGACCGGTTTCGGTATCAAACATAGGCTGCGCGGGTGGTGCGGGAGGTGTTATGGGCAAGCCGGTTTCCGTATCAAATTGCTGCGCAACAGGCGGTGCCGGAGGAGTATAGGGCTGTGCCGGGGGTGTATAAGGCTGCGCGGGAGGAGTCCATTGCTGAGCGGGCGGTGTGTAGCCTTGCGCCGGAGGAGCGGCGTTGTTTGTGCCGCCGAAATCGACTTTGCTGAGCTTTTCGGAAACCTTGTTCGCAATACCGCCGATAATGGGAATTTTGTATTCGGAATATTTATATGCGCTCAGAGCCGCCAGAATTTCCATAACCATTATCAAGACAGCAACAGCCAAAGCTATAAGCCCAAACAAAGTGCCTACAAAAGTATACGTCTTTAGTTTACTATAATAATCGGTATAGCCGGTAAGACTGTTATAATCGTAGACCGGTTTGATGATTCCCCTAATAATTGCGCCGACAATGGCTAAAATGATGGTTAAAACGGCGCCGACCGCGTTAAGTATCAGTGCCTGAACCGCGTGGAATTTAACAAGTACGCTTTTTTTCTCAAGGAAATAAATCACCAAAGGAGCAAGCCATGCGAGGTATTTCAATAAGGGGATATAGCTGAATACAACTGCTGCGCCGTAGCAGGCTACCGCGACATAATTTGCGTCGATATCGCCAATGGATGATTTGTGGGGTTGGTAAGTCGTGTTGTTTGCCATTGTTAAAACCTCCTAATTAAAATATTTCAGATGAACGGGTTCCGGCTAAATTACCAATTAAGGTAAACGGGACAAACTTTTCGGTAACAATCTGTATGAAGTATACGCGATGCCAGGGGAACCGATGATTTTACAAAAGAACAAATTGCACCTCCAATTCAAACTTTTTCATATAATGAAAAAAATTTACCAACTATATTAAACTACAATATTTTTAAAATGTCAATCGAAATTCTTTTCACTTTGAAAGGTGGGTATTTCCGCGATGACTTCAAATTTCTGACCCCGCATCCATACGGATGGTGTAATACGAATAGTATAACCACAACCGCTTGGGGTAAGCCATTCATGCATCGGCGCTTTGGGTAAACCGAACGCGGCAAGCAGCGCCATAATGACACCGCCGTGGGTGATAACAGCCGATTTGGTTGTTCCTGTTTTCATTAAACCCTCTATAATCAAAGATAAGCTGCGGCATATTCTGGACGCAAAGGCGCTGCTGCTTTCACCGAACGGCGGCTCGGCATCGGGCTCGCCCGCGAGCCAGCCGGGGAACATCGGGTAAGCCTGAAGCTCATCGGCTGTTTTCCCCTCAAACTCGCCGAAATCATATTCAATCAAATCGTTGATAATAATGGGCTCCTTGTCCGGGTACAAGGCTTTGGCAGTCTGTGTGCAGCGCAGAAGCGGGCTGCTGAACAAAGCGTCAATTTCAGGGTAAAAAGCATCCCGTTTCAGCTGTTCCAACTGCATGAATCCCTCTTCGCACAACGGCACATCCGTATGCCCGACATAGCGGCCGTCAAGGTTCGCTTCGGTAAAACCGTTTCGAATGAAATGAATTGTGTAAGATTTCATCGTTGCCTCCAAAAAAACAGTGTAAAGTTTGTGCAATATTGACATATACAACTCGTAATAATAATGATATAATGAAAAATACAATATACAATCGGTATAGAGGGGTGTTGGAATTTGGACAGAACATTTGCGGTGCGGTTGACCGATCTTCGCAAGGATACGGGCCTGAGCCAAAAGGATGCCGCTGCTGCGTTAGGGGTATCCCAAGCGTTGCTTTCCCATTATGAGAAGGGTATCAGGGAGTGCGGACTCAGTTTTATCACAAGAGCTTCCAAATATTACGGGGTAACCTGCGATTATCTCTTGGGCAGCAGCTCCTGCAAACGCGGGCTTGGCGAAGGGGTTTTCGCTTCCGGGGATACGCCTGAGGATAATGAGTTGAGTTCTTTAACGATATTCCGTATTTCTTCACTGATGAGAGAAAGACTGTTGAAACTGGAAAAAACACCGGTTTACGGTGACCGTTTTATAACATTTTACGCGCTGAGTATGTACAGGCTGCTGGTTACGGCAATAAATACCGGCGATTTGCCGAGAAGTTGGCTCGGCGAAAACCCGATGAATGATAATCCCGTTTATCTGGAATGCCTCACAGGTCTTTCAAATATTTTATTGGATATTGAAAAGAGCCAGCCAAAAGAGGGCAATGCTGAAACAACACCGCTCTGCATAAAAACGCTGGTGGATGAAATGGAAAAATTCATTGATTCCCAGGTGAAACCGTTGTGCCAATGCTGAAATAAAAATGACGATAGGGTGAGATGGAGTTGGATAAAGAATTTGCCGTACGGCTGACGGAACTTCGAAAGAACACGGGCATGAGCCAAAAGGATGTCGCTGCAGTGCTTGGCGTGTCCCAGGCTTTGCTTTCCCATTATGAAAAGGGCATCCGGGAGTGCGGCCTTGAATTTTTGAAAAGAGCAGCCGACTTTTATGAAGTGAGCTGTGATTATCTATTGGGCAAGAGTTCATTCAAAAACTGGCTAAGTGAAGAAAATTTATTTGAAAGAGAAATGCATGAGGATGAAAACTTCAACATTCAGACGGTAACCCGCGTTGCTTCCCTAATGAGAGAAACAATGAAAACGGACAGTATGGTTAATTCGGATCAGTTATTCAAGTTTTATACATTAAGTTTATATAGGATGATTATCACCGCGGTTAAAGCGGGTTATCTGCCAAAAAACTGGCTGGGTGAAAACAGCTTGATCAGCAGTTCATTGTATACGTCATACCTTTCGGCTATTTCGGACTGGCAGCTGCAGATTGAAAAATCTCCTGAGGCTGTACCTGAGAAGGAAGCGCCTCTTTATGTGAAAACCTTTATTGCCGAGATGGATAGTTATGTGCATTCTCAGATTGCGTCTATTTATCTGAAGTTTGATAACTAAGAATTCGTCAGCATTATTAATATAAAATTCCCCGCCGCCGTCCGTCCGGCGGCTATATTTTTGTCAAGTCCTTATACATCTTTATGTATTCGTTTGCCGACTGTCCCCAGCTGTTGTCGCACATCAAAGCTCTTTTGACCAGCACCGGCCAGCCTTTTTTATTGCCGTAGCCGTCAATTGCGCGCAGGCAGGTTTGCAGCAATTCCTGAGCGTTGTAGCCTTTAAAGGTGAAGCCGTTGCCCTGTCCGTCGCCGCTGTCTGTCACAGAATCTTTCGGCCCGCCCGTCTCGCGCACAATGGGGATCGTGCCGTAGCGAAGGGCGACCATTTGCGCCAGCCCGCAAGGTTCGCTTTTGGAAGGCATAATAAACATATCACACCCGGCATATATTTTTCTGGCAAGGTCGGGCACAAAGCCTATCCGAACCGCGACTCTTTCGGGATATTCCGCTGCCATTCCGGTAAAAAAGTCTTCATATTCAATATCGCCGGTGCCGAGGATAACAAGCTGCATTTTTGAGTTGTCAATGAGTTCCTGCAGAATGGCTTTCACCAAATCAAAACCCTTGTGGGAAACAAGCCGTGAAACAATGCCGAACAGCGGAACATCCGCTTTGACAGTCAGACCGAAAAGCTCCAGCAAAGCAGCCTTGTTTTTAGCTTTGCCGGCGGGTTTTTCAGCCGAGTAATTAAAGAAAATATCCTTGTCATCCGCCGGATTGTAGCTTGCGTCATCAATGCCGTTGAGAATACCGCGGAGTTTAAAACTGCGCTCCCGGATAATCGAATCCAGCCCGTGGCTGTACCAGGGGTCCATGATTTCCTTCGCATAAGTCGGGCTGACAGTTGTCACAATATCTGCGCACTCAATACCGCCTTTCATGAGGTTTATGGCGTTGTTGTATTCAAGCAGCGACGCCTTATTATCGGGCAAACCCAGCACATCGCCCAAAAGACCGCGCCCGTAGATACCCTGATACTGAATGTTATGAATGGTGAAAACTGTTTTGATGTTTTCGTAACCCGCGGACGCCGTGTAAAGAGTGGAATAATAGACGGGTATCATGGCCGTCTGCCAATCGTTGCAGTGAATAACATCCGGTTTAAAGTCAATGTGCGGAATAATTTCCAAAACAGCACGGGAAAAAAAGGCGAAGCGCTCCGCGTCGTCATAGTGCCCGTACAACCCGTCACGGTTAAAATAGTATTCATTATCAAGCAGGTAATATATAACGCCGCCCGCTCTTGCTTCAAAAATGCCGCAGTATTGTTTGCGCCACGCCACGGGCACAATAATGCTGGTTATAAACTTCATTTGCTCCCGCAGTTCCGGCGAAATGCCTTTGTAAAGGGGCATAACAATGCGGCAGCCGATGAGCCGTTTGCGCAATGCCTGCGGGAGAGAACCGGCCACATCGCCCAAGCCTCCGCTTGACATAAACGGCAGCGCCTCGCTGGCGGCATATAATACTTTCATGATTGTTTCCTCCTGCTATATTATCTCCAAATAATCCTTGTTTGGCAAAGCGGGGAACGGAACCGTCGGCAGCGTCTGGTACCAATAGGCTACGCTTGCGATATCGTCCTGCAATGGCAGATAACGTCCGCCGTCGCGCCAGCCGAGCGCCTGAATGGTGACCTTGAGATTTTCTTCAAAGCGGATGGGGTCTGTGATATGCCAGCGGTAGAGCCCGAACCGCTGCTGTGATTGATAAACACCGTCCGGGCAGATGACCTGCGACAGCCCTGCGTACGGGGTGGTGAAACACTCATAACGGTGCGTTTCAGAGTTTTCAAAGTTATAGGAACCGCAGAAATAGTCCTCGGTGCCGGTGCCGCAGATGGTCGGATACTCTTTGTCGCCGTCCATATAAAACTTGATTTCACCCTCACCCCACCAGCCGCGGTTGTTGACGCCCCAGGCAAGGTAGGTGCCGACATATTGGCCTTTACCCTTAATGCCTTCAACAATGGTATAAACTTCTTTGTAAGGCAGGGGATTGACGCGGCGGAACTGCGCGTGAAAATACGCCATGTCTGCCGGCACTTCGGTTAAACAATAATCGATTTGATAATAAAGCGAATTGGTTTTGCCGCTGATGTTTTCAATTGTCACTTTGCAGTGCTTTGCGAAGGGCATCTGCCAATAGCAGTTAAAAGCCCGCCCGGGATTAACACATACCGCAAGGGAGGAAAGCGGGGCGTATGTTCCCCAGCCGCTCGCGAAGAAGTCACCTAACGGGCATTCGACGGAAGGCTGCTCCTGCCCGTCCCAGTAAATCCGTAAAATATAAAACCGCCAGTTGTCGCCGGGGGTGCACCAAATGTGGTTGATAACGCCGGGACCTTCGATATCCGCCAAAATTCTGGTTTCTCTGCCACCCACAGCAATGCAGGGGTTTACCTTCCAGCCTTTCCCCAAATCTCTCGCGCAGCCGGCCGAAATGCCGTCATCCATTTCGCACCTTGCGCCGCCGCCGGCTTCGCCTGTAAAATTTTCCGCGCAGATAGAGCGGGTTTTCGCGTTGGAAAGCTGCCAAAGATTGCCGAGTGAATTGTTCAGTCCGTCGTACATAAATAACAATCCTTCCAAAATTAGATTTTAAATAACAATCCCTTTACCGACAAAGACCGGGAAATTTTCGGCGCCGGAAAGTGTTTTGCCGGGTTTAATCACCGCGCTCTTGTCTGTTATAACGCAGTTCAATTCGGTATTTTCGCCGATAAACGAATCCTGCATAATGATGGAATTTTTTACCTTGGCGCCTTTGGCAATCCGGACCCTGCGGAAAAGAACACAGTTTTCAACTTCGCCGTCAATGATGCAGCCGTCAGCGACCAAACAGTTTTTAACATTCGAGCCCAGCCCATATATTGCCGGCATATCATCCCTGAGCTTTGTATATATGGGGCGTTCGGGTGTGAAGAGCGCATTTCGGTTCACGCTGTTCAGCAGTTCCATGCTGATATCATAGTAGCTTTGAAGGCCGTCAATGGTTCGCGCGACCCCCTGCGGTTTGTAGCCGAAGATTTTGAGGCTGTCAACATTTCTGCGAATGATATCCTGTTCAAAATCATTTCTGCTTAATCCAACGGCTTCGTTGATCAGTCTTTCTAAAAGCGCTTTTCTCATCACATAGATGTTCAGAGAATAGTCAACATCAATTGCGCCGTGCTGATGAAGCGCGGCGGCGGTAATTCTGCCCGAGTCGTCGGTGGTGAAGGTCATCATATCATTGAGTTTAGGCGCGTTGCCGTGTTTGTAAGCAATTGTTATATCAGCGCCTGTCTGGTCATGCGCGTCCAGCAGTTTGTCAAAATCAAGGTTGCATATAACATTGCTGTCGCAAATAACCACATATTCCTCGTTGGAACGGCTTATAAAACCAAGGCTGCCGTGAAGCGCCTCAATCCGGTTATGGTAAACACCGCCTGAACCGGCGCTTAAAAACGGCGGCAGGATAAACATGCCCGCGCGTTTCCTGGATAAATCCCACGGTTTGCCGGTGCCCAAATGGTCCATCAGGGAGCGGTAGTTGCTCTTTGTGATAACGCCGACGGTTGAAATGCCGCAGTTAACCATATTTGAGAGCGCGAAGTCAATCAAACGGTAGCGGCCGCCGAACGGGACGGAACCCATCGTGCGCAGATTGGTCAGTTCGGAAAGCGCGGAGTCATACGAATTGGAATAGACCAGGCCAAAAACATTATTTGCTCTCATTATTCTGCCCCCTCTATATCCGAGTCAATCATGGCCGTCGGCGGAACCTTTGCGCCTCTGCCGATTCTGACGCCGGAGCCTACCACCGCAACACCCCAGTCCGCAAGGTTTTCCATCGCTTCCGGGCGTTCGCCGATGACAGCGTTTTCCTCAACCACGGCGTTTTCCGCAACGATGGCATACTGGACAACCGCGCCGGCTTTTATTACGGTGCCGGGCATAACAATCGAATCCCTGATAACGGCGTTCTTTTCAACTTTGACATTGGCAAACAGCACAGAAAAATCAACCTGCCCTTCAATTTCGCATCCGCCCGCAATCATAGAGTTCTGAACGTCCGCATCGGCCGAAATATAATGCGGGGGAGCGGCGGGGCTGTTTGAGAAAATACGCCAGGAGTTGTCGCTGAGGTCCAGGTCAACTTTCGGGTTTAACAGGTCAAGGTTGGCTTCCCAAAGGCTGTCAATGGTGCCGACATCCTTCCAGTAACCGTCAAACGGATAAGCGAAGAGCCGCTCGCCGTTTTTATGCATAGAGGGGATTAAATCCTTGCCGAAATCATTACTCGAACCCTGCGTTGCCTCGTCGGCCAACAGGTATTCTTTCAGCTTGCTCCAGGTAAAGGTGTAAACGCCCATGGACGCTTTATTGCTGCGTGGATTTTTCGGTTTTTCCTCAAACTCGGTGATTGCGCCGTCGTCATTCACGAGCATCAGCCCGAAGCGTGACGCCTCATCCCAGGGCACTTCGAGCATCGCTATCGTGCAGTCCGCCTTCTTCTCTTTGTGGAAGGCGAGCATTTTGGAATAATCCATCTTATAGATATGGTCGCCCGAGAGAATAATGACATATTCGGGGTCATAACGGTCAATGAAATTAATGTTTTGATAAATCGCGTTCGCTGTGCCCTTGTACCATTCAGAACCTTTTATCTGCTGGTAAGGCGAAAGCATATGAACACCGCCGCTCATGCGGTCAAGGTCCCACGGCTGGCCGTTGCCGATATAGTCGTTTAACTCCAGCGGCTGGTACTGGGTGAGAACGCCGACTGTATAGATGCCGGAGTTCACGCAGTTCGAGAGCGGGAAGTCGATTATCCGGTATTTGCCGCCGTAAGGCACAGCGGGCTTGGCAATGTACTTTGTCAGCACACCCAGCCGGCTGCCTTGCCCGCCGGCAAGCAGCATGGCGACACATTCATTTTTTTTGTACATATTTTTGCCTCCTTTTGGTTTGAGTTATATCCGGAATCAATAGATTGTTAAAATGCGGGGGTTTCGTGTTTTGCTCTTGGCTTAACGGGTTTCTTTCTGAGATAAAGAGCCGAATAGCCTGCTAAATTAAGCTCAATGCTGTTTTTAAAGCCGAGTGTGGCGAGCGGTTTTGATTTTACGCCGGTGCTTGTTCCAACGCCGTATCCGCCGAACTCGGGCGCGTCGGAATTCAAAACCACTTCATAATTGCCCGCGCGGGGCACACCGATAACATATTTTTCACGCGAAACCTTTGTGAAATTGAAAACGGCTATTATTTCTTCTCCCTTTTTATCTTTGCGGATGAAGGCAATAACGGAATTGTCCGAGTCATCGCTGGTTATCCATTGAAACCCGTCCCAGCTGTAATCAATTTCCCAGAGCGCGGGGTTGTTTTTATAAAAGTGATTAAGCGCTGCTGAATATGCTTTCAGTTGGCGGTGCTTTTCGTAATCCAGAAGTAGCCAATCCAGTTCTTTTTGATAGTTCCACTCAATAAACTGCCCGAATTCCTGCCCCATAAATAAAAGTTTTTTGCCGGGCTGCGCCGTCATATAACCGAAAAAGGAACGGACGCCTGCGAATTTTTCCTCATAGCTGCCGGGCATTTTATCAATCAGTGAATGCTTGCCGTGAACCACCTCGTCATGGGATATCGGCAAAACAAAATTTTCGGAGAACGCATAGACCAGCGAAAAGGTCAGTAAATTTTGATGGTATTTTCTCGCGATGCCGTCAAGCGCGAAGTATTTGAGGCAGTCGTTCATCCAGCCCATATTCCACTTAAAATTAAAACCCAGACCGCCCGAGTACACCGGTTTTGAAACCAACGGCCAGGCGGTGCTTTCCTCCGCAATCATCATCACATCGGGGAAGTTCTTAAAAACAGCCTCATTCAGTTTTTGAAGGAATGCGACAGCCTCTAAATTCTCCCTGCCGCTGCTGCTGTTAGGCTGCCACTTTCCGTTTTCTCTGCCGTAATCAAGGTAGAGCATGGACGCGACCGCGTCCACCCGAAGGCCGTCCAGGTGATATTTTTCGAACCAATACATCGCGCTGGAAACAAGAAAGCTTTGCACTTCGGTGCGGCCGAAATCGAACACCTTCGTGCCCCACTGCAGATGCTCGCCTTTGACCGGGTCGGCATATTCATAACAGGCAGCGCCGTCAAAATTGCTGAGCCCGTGGTCGTCCTTCACAAAATGGGCGGGCACCCAGTCCAAAATCACGCCGATGCCGTTTTCGTGGCATTTATTAACAAAACCCATAAAGTCCTTGGGTTCCCCGTAACGGGAGGTGGGGGAGAAGTAGCCCGTTGCCTGGTAACCCCAGGAACCGTCGAAAGGATATTCCCCCAAAGGCATCAGCTCGATATGTGTATAGCCCATTTCGGCAACATAAGGCACAAGCTGTTCAGCCAGCGCGCTGTAAGGCAGCTTTGAACCGTTTTCATACTGCCGCCAGGAACCCGCGTGAACCTCATAAATGTTAACGGGGCTTTCATATACCGACGTGTTTTTTCTCTTGTTCAGCCACTCCCCGTCGTTCCATTCAAAACCTTCCAGGTCATAGAATTTTGAGGCAGTGCCGGGGCGGGTTTCGGCATGGAAACAGTAAGGGTCGCTTTTAAGAAGCTTTTTCCCTTTAGCGGTAACGACGTGATATTTATAAATGTCAAACTGCTTAATACCTGTTGCAAAGCCTTCCCAAATTCCCTGGGTGCTTAGCCTTGTGAGCGGATTTGCGGTAGTATTCCACGCATTAAAATCGCCGACAACGCTCACGGCTGACGCGTGGGGAGCCCAAACCCTGAAAACGGTCATTCCATTATCAATCCGGTGGGCACCCATATATTCATAGGATTTAAAGTTATTTCCCTGATGAAACAGGTAGGACGGGACAGGGTCGTTTTGCAAAGAGACACCCTCTTTCCGAAAAAGCGCAACGTGGTGAACAATATTTCGGCTATTCTATTATATGTTTAAAGATTATATCAAAATAAAAGTTGAATTTCAAGTATTTTTGACTATTTTATTCAAAGTGCTGTG
>Ga0118677_10011475_pt1 | contig 13259 bp, 12 predicted proteins | sample AliMusrvi5mmetaG_FD_86154 | JGI IMG/M metagenome (GOLD analysis project Ga0118677, IMG submission 86154)
ATTGTGGGAATTTTTTGCTTCCTTTTATTTACCTATGCAATTAAAACAATGAAACCTATCATGTTTTTGTCTCTTATTCTTGCTCTTCCTGTTATTGTCACTGCACAGGATTCAATAAAATTCTACGATTTCAAAGCACTGACAATTGATGGAAAAGAATTTGACTTCAATACTTTGAAAGGGAAAAAAGTTCTGATAGTCAACACTGCTTCAAAGTGTGGCAATACTCCTCAGTATAAAGATCTGGAAGATCTTTATAAAAAATACGGAGGTGACAAATTTGTCATCATTGGCTTTCCGGCAAACAACTTTCTGTGGCAGGAACCCGGAAGTAACGATACTATCAAAGCATTTTGCACAAAGAACTATGGAGTAACTTTTCAGATGATGGCAAAAATTTCCGTCAAAGGCGATTCCATGCATCCCCTTTATAAATGGCTTACATCGAAAAAAGAAAATGGCGTAATGGATGCTCCCGTAACATGGAATTTTCAGAAGTTCATGGTTGACGAAAATGGCAAACTTGTCGGAATGGTGAAGCCAAAGGAAAACCCAAAATGCGATAAAATTGTAAACTGGATAGAGGGGAAATGATTTGTGATTTTGATCAGAGATTCAAGAACTAATTCTCTAATGATTATCAATACCAATCTTAAATTAGCAATTTGGCTGCTGTCCTATTAGGTAACTTTTAAAACTATGCACGGATACGATAAAGAGGAATTAAGAATATTTAACTAATTTTGTCAAGTTAAAACAATTGACATCATAAAAAAACAATAAACAAATAACAACAAACAATTATGAGTATAGCAGGTACACAAACAGAAAAAAATTTACTAAAAGCATTTGCCGGTGAATCACAGGCAAAAAACCGTTACACATTCTTCGCAAAAAAAGCAAAGGACGAGGGTTATGAACAAATTGCAGCTTTGTTTGCTGAAACAGCATTGAATGAAGAACAGCATGCCAAAATATTTTTCAAACACATGGAAGGTAATACTGTTGAAATTACGGCAAGTTATCCTGCAGGAAAAATTGGAACAACTGCTGAGAATCTGAAAGCCGCTGCTGCAGGAGAAAATGAAGAATGGACATCCTTGTATAAAGATTTTGGTGAAATAGCAACAAAAGAAGGCTTTCCTAAAATTGCCAGTTCATTTAAACTGATTGCAAAAATTGAAGCTGAACACGAAAAACGATATCTAAAGCTTCTGAAAAACATAGAAGATAATAAAGTGTTCGAATCAGAAGAAGAAGTTGAATGGATCTGTCGCAAATGTGGCCATGTACACAAAGGCAAGAAAGCTTTGGAAATGTGCCCTGCCTGCAATCATCCCAAAGCTTACTTCGAAAGAAAAGTTGTAAATTATTAGGACTCGTTTATTACCATCTTGCACAGGTAAACTGTTCAATCGTTATTGTCTTGCCGCAAATTAAAAGATTCAAACATCTTTTAATTTGCGGCTTTTTTTTCATTTTAATTCCGGAGTTTTACTTTTCATTATCTAATCAATTTGTAATTTCACACTTATCCCTAACTACTGTTAGAAATTCTATTACGCTTAACACCTTTTTAATTTTCATTTAATCACAAGTTAATACAATCCTTTGTCACTATAGATAATTTTGTAAACTTTTAATAATAAAATTTAAAAAACAATAACATGAAGACTTATTTGGAAAAAGCAAAGGACATGTATGATATACTGGCAAATGGTAAAATTATAGAAGCATTTGACAAATTTTATCATCAGGATGTAGTAATGATAGAGGCTACAGGCGAAACACGAAAAGGGAAAGTTGCAAACCGTGAATTTCAGCAAAAATTCATGGAAGGCATCAAAGAATTCCATGGCATGGGTGTCAGATGTATCACATCGAATGAAAATGAAAAAATCACTTGCGTAGAATCGTGGATGGATTGTACTATGCAGGACGGAAACCGTATGAAAATGGAAGAAGTGGCAATTCAACATTGGTTAGGTGACCAGATCATTCATGAAAGATTTTATTATAATGCTCAAAAGCCATAAGCATTATTTTGATTAGTAAAATAACCCGTCAGCAATCTGGCGGGTTTTTTTTATTCCCTCCCCTGCTCTGATATGGCTCTTGAAAGTTTGTTCATTTCTTTAAACTTTATCAAAACACCACCCAAAACTATTAACATAAGCATAATAGCAAACACCAATCATCAGGTGAAATAAAATTTTAACAATTTTTAGTACTTTGTATTGCATAATACTAAAATTAAACAATATCTTTGCATCGCACTATACAATTCATAACATACAACTAAATGAACACTGAAAATTCGCAAGCGCAAATGAGGAAGGGAGTGCTTGAACTATGCATTCTTGCTATTCTTGCAAAAGAAGACTCGTATGTTCCAAACATCATTGACAAATTAAAAACATCCAGTCTCATTGTTGTCGAAGGTACGATATATCCGCTTATGACAAGGCTGAAGAATGATGGATTCCTGACCTATAACTGGGCTGAATCAACATCCGGACCTCCGCGTAAATATTATAAACTTACTGCCCGCGGTAAAACTTTGCTCAAAGATCTGAAAAAATCATGGGAAGAACTGGTGGACTCTGTTGGCAATATTATTCAATCATAATTCAAAATTTAAAATCAACCTTAACCAATAATAAAATGAAAAAGACATTTACAATTAATATCAGTGGGATTATCTTCCATATTGATGAGGATGCATTTGAAAAACTTAGCATTTACCTTGAAACAATCAAGAGTTATTTCACTAATTCCGAAGGTCGGGATGAGATCATGAATGATATTGAATCAAGGATAGCAGAATTGCTGCAGATTAAAATATCGGGGGGAAAACAGGTAATTACTATTGAGGATATAAACGAAGTAATTAATGTAATGGGAGAACCCGAACAAATAGGCGCTGCTAATGGTGCTGATCCCAAAATCCCGGGGGCTAAAAACAGACCAAGACCAGGAAAAAGGTTCTATCGTGATCCGGACAACAAAGTACTGGGCGGAGTATGCGGCGGGATTGGCGCTTATTTCAACATTGATCCGGTATGGATAAGGGTAGCTTTTGTAGTTGCATTATTTATTTTCGGTTCCGGTCCATTATTGTACATTATCCTTTGGATGATAATTCCCGAAGCAGTCACTACTGCAGAAAAGCTTGAAATGCGCGGGGAACCGGTGAATGTTTCCAATATTGAAAAAACAATACAGGAAGAGTTAAGCGGATTAAAGGAACGTTTGAAAAATATCAAGGAAGATGCAAAAGCTGCTTATTCGAAAAACTTCAGAAAACATCCGCGTCATACCGCTGCTGAAAAAACCGTTGACTTTTTTCTGAGATTGGGTTACATTTTAATCAGGGCAGTTGCTGTGTTCATTGGGATCGTGTTTATCATGGTTGGGATATTTCTGATCATTGGTTTCATTTCATCTTTCGTAAAATCAAATGAGGTTTTTTGGGTGTCTTCTATCGGAATATCCAACTTTTCATTTCCACTGTTCTTAAAAATATTCTTAGGTTCATCATCACAGATCACTCTTGCACTGATCGGCCTTTCTCTCTTCATCGGAATCCCGCTGCTGATGCTTGTTTATAATGGTATCAAAATGATCTTTGGATACAAATCAAAAAAACGATTCATTGGTATTTCTTCATTCACACTTTGGTTTGCAGGTCTTATTCTTTGTCTGATTGTAGGATTAAGTATTGCAAGCGGTTTGTCACATAAATCAGTTATCACCAAAAATGCAATCGTAAAACAACCCGTTAATGGCGTAATAAATATTTACATCAAAAAAGACAACATTGCAGATTCCTTAACAGGATATGAATCAAAATTGGTTATCGGACAATGGAATCTTGTCTCGGCAAACGGAAAAAGCCTTAGATTTGGATTACCTGAATTAAAAATTGTAAGCAGTGAAGATCAAAAATTTCAAATACTCGCATACTACAGTGCAAAGGGAACAGATAAGAATGATGCTGATATGCACGTAAAAAACATTGCGTACAAATTTATCCAAAACGACACAGCAGTCATTCTTGACCCTTTCTACTTGCTGTCAGAAAATGAAACCTGGAGAGATCAAAATGTCAAAGTAGTTATTAAAGTTCCAATGTGGAAATCAATTTATCTGAGTCCCGAAACATCAAAAATACTTAATAACTCATCTGAATCTAATGAATTCACCCAAAATCTTGCCGGCAAAAAATGGGTCATGACTGAAAATGGTTTGAAAGAATCATTGACATACCCCATCATTATTGGCAGCGATACTTTAAGGAAAGCTCACGTTGATTCATTAAAGGGAAAAGCAAAATAATGCTTGATTAAAAGACGACAGTCTTTAGTCGGCAGTTTACAGTTTTAAAACCAATATGCTCTCATCACAGTGTATTGACAAAAAGTTGTTGACTGCCGATTTAATTTTTCTAAAAACCCTAAAATTTGTTTTAAATCTTTTCGCCTTGCATTCTCGCAAAATAACTACTTTTGTTTTGCAATCTACTTTAACAAATTATGACATTTACTGAAAAAGAATCAAACTATCACCACCTGGAACAAATGAGCGTGAAGGAACTTCTTTCAAACATAAACAAAGAGGATAAAACAGTAGCCGACGCTGTTGAAAAAGCAATCCCGCAAATTGAAAAACTTGTTGAGCTTATAGTCTCCAAAATGAAGTCAGGTGGCAGGTTATTTTATGTAGGATCCGGCACCAGCGGAAGACTTGGAATTATTGATGCTGCTGAATGTCCTCCTACATTTGGAATTGATGACAACACAATCATTGGGCTTATCGCAGGCGGTGACAAAGCCATTCATAAAGCGCTTGAACATGCCGAAGATAAATTTGAAGCCGGATGGGAAGATCTTTTGATACACGACCTGAATGAAAATGATATTGTAATTGGAATTTCTGCTTCTGGAATGACTCCGTATGTTGTAGGCGCTTTGCAAAAATGCAGTCAGTATAACATTGCTACTGCAGCCATCACCAACAATTATGATACTCCTCTTGCCAAAGAAGCGCTTATTGCTATTGAAGTGATCACCGGACCGGAATTCGTAACCGGCAGCACACGTATGAAAGCTGGCACTTCAACAAAAATGATACTGAATATGATCTCGACATCGGTCATGATCAAACTTGAAAAAGTTAAGGACAATAAAATGATAGATATGCAGATCCTTAGCGAAAAGCTTATTGAAAGAGGAACCCGCATCATCATGGAAATGACATCCACCTCGCACGATATAGCCAAAACATTGCTCCTTGAGAATGGCAGTGTAAGAAAAGCCATAGAGAGTGTGGAAAATAATTTCTGATAATTTTGCAACTTGTTGCAATTTGCGTAACTTTGATAAAAATTCAAACATGAAACAGTATTTCAAATTGTATTTTATTCTTTTCAGCCTCTTGCTTTTTATCGGAATATTTACTTCCTGCAAAAAGGACAAACAAAAGATCACAATAAATGGAACGGTCTATGATCCGAACACGAAGACTTATGTAAGTAATGCGCATGTCACTTTATCCGCAAGCATGGTTTCATCCGGATTCTATAATTCAAATTATACTGAAGTTGCAAGTACAACAACTGATGGCAGCGGCGCATTTTCCTTCAACTTTGACAAATTAAAATCGGCAGGATACCGCATCTACATTTCTAAGGAAAATTATTTTGACAACACCATTGATATTGATGATGCCAGTGTGGTGGCAGGTACTCCTTACACTGCAAAATACGATCTTTACCAAATTGCCTGGATGAAACTTCATGTTACACATACAACACCTCACGACTCTTCTGATTATATTGCCTATGATTATTCCTCCACAGGATTACCCACCTGCTTTGGATGCTGTTCAAATAACATTTTCAAAGCTTACGGAATGACTTATGATACCACATTAAGATGCAAAACTTATGGCAGCAGGTATATGAAAATTAACTGGCATGTGATCATGTTTGGCTGGGATGCGCTGCAATCAGATTCTGTATTTTGTACTCCCTTCGATACGACTTTATATACCATCAATTATTAGCATTTCGTATGCACGACATCGAACCTCACTGGCTATGGAGGGATTACTACATTGCCGCAGAAGATGAACGTTCGCCACTGTATCAAACGGAATACAGCGAGTTTGAATTCACACACGCCATTTACAACTACGTCATCCACCCCCAATGGGATTACATTGGCTCCCCTACTCTTTACATTAAAATTCTTTATGTTGACTATGATCAATCATTCTGCATCATTGAATTCATAGGCGAGTGGAATGATCTTCTTTATAATAACATCATGTTCTTGAAAAGAAATATTGTCGAAAGCCTGGAAGCTGAAGGCATCAAAAAGTTCATACTGCTTGGTGATAATATCCTGAATTTTCATTCTTCTGATGATTGTTATTACCAGGAATGGAGTGAGGATATTGAAGATGGATGGATTGCCGCCATCAACTTCAGGCAATTTATCATCAAAGAATTCAAGTCACAGCATATTGATTATTACATTACTTTTGGTGGCGAACTTGATGACCTGAACTGGCGCACTTATACGCCAATGCTGCTATTTGAGAAAGTAGAAAGCTTGATGACAAAAAGGATTGGAAGTAATAATTTTTGATCTAAGAATGACTATTGACTATTGACTACTGACCATTGACTATTGACATGAAAACAACCCGTACTCTTTTATTATTTTTACTTCTTTCAATCACCCTTAGTTCTTGCTATGTCGGGAGGTTTTTTTATTGGAATTTTGCAGACATCAATGATTACAAAAAATTCAAATACACAAAGGTTCAAAAACCCGAAATCCCTTTTACTTTTAAAAAAAGTTCAAAAGGTTTCTCAATGGATTCTATAAGCTACAATAATGTAAAATACAAATTCGACAACTTTATTGCAGACAATCATAGTGTAGCTTTTCTGATCATCAGAAATGACTCTATCCTTTACGAAAAATATTTTGAAGGCCGCAATGAGCAATCCTATGTTCCTTCTTTTTCTGCAGCAAAATCTTTTATTTCAGCATTGGCGGGCGCAGCTATTGCTGACGGAGCTATTAAAAGTGTGAATCAACCCATCACTGATTACCTTCCCGAACTATTGAAGAACGACCCTCGCTTTTCCAAAATTACCATCAGGCATCTGCTCAATATGCGGTCAGGAATTCTTTTTAAAGAAAGTTATTTTAACCCATTTGGTAATGTTGCACGAAGTTATTATGGAAGAGATCTATTGTCGCAGTTAAAAAAGCTTAAGATCAAAAAAGACCCTGATAAGGAATTTGAATATGTAAGTGAGAACACCCAACTGCTTTCGTTCATTATTGAGAGGGCAACAGGGAAGAAACTTCCCGAATATCTGCAGGAAAAAATCTGGAAGCCAATAGGCATGGAATATGATGCAACATGGAGCATAGACAGCAAGAGACATAAAGAAGCAAAGGCTTTCTGCTGCCTGAATGCTGCCGCCCGCGATTTTGCAAAGTTTGGAAGGCTTTATCTTCATAAAGGAAACTGGAACGGGCAACAGGTAATCCCTGCATCATGGGTCAAGGAATCAACAGTGATCAACGACAGTACAAGAGATAATTTCTACACTTATCAATGGTGGCATTATGATAGCTGGTCGGATCAATCTGATGCAACATCAGAAAATTCTACAGGGTCGGCGGACTCAATTACGAATAAAAACAGTAAAGAAAAGATGATCAAATCCCTTGAAAAACCTGAGACAGCCAAGGATTTCTTTGCAGCCGGACTATTGGGGCAATACATTTATGTTTACCCTGAAAAAAATATTATCATTGTTCGTTTAGGGAAACAAGCAAAAGTTAATTGGGCTTATATTTTTAATACGATCGCGAAACAACTGTAATAAATTATCGGAGGATGTGAATAATCATTAAATCCGGCAAAGAGGTATAAATTACAAGAGTGTCAAAAATAGCTTTATTTGACTTTGTCAATTTAACTTTACACTCTATAAGAGAGAGTTTTTCACATCTTCAACAAGGTCACAAAACAAAAAAAAATCACTTCTGTTGAAACTAAATAATTTGTAAAAAGAATTTTTGTGTAGTTTTGTGCAATATTGCTTGTAAGAAAGAATTCAGACTTAACTGAGTTTACCGAAAATTCAAAAAATAACTATATGGAAAACAGATGTCCCTGGCCAAAAAATGACAATCTCATGATCAAATATCATGACAACGAATGGGGAGTGCCTCTGCATGAAGATAAAAAACTTTTCGAATTCATGGTTCTCGATGCTTTTCAAGCCGGTCTTAGCTGGCAAATAGTGATCAAGAAAAGAGAAAACTTCAGAAAAGCCTTTGCCAATTTCAATGTGAAAAAAATTGCAAATTTCGATAATGAAAAAATTGAAAAGTTGCTTTATGATGATGGCATTATCCGCAACAGACTGAAAATTGAAAGCGCAGTTGAGAATGCTAAAGCGTTTATAAAAGTTCAGAAAGAATTCGGAAGTTTTGATAAGTATATCTGGCAATTTGTAAAAAACAAACCAAAGGTGAACAGATGGCTTAAAATTTCTGATGTGCCTGTTTCTTCAATCGAATCTGACAATATGAGTAAGGACTTAAAAAAACGAGGTTTCAAATTTGTGGGCAGCACCATTTGTTATTCTTTCATGCAGGCTGCCGGCCTGGTAAACGATCACATCGTGACTTGCCCCAGGTATGATGAACTGGTGGACATGTGTGAAGAGGATTAAAACAATAGTCAACGGTCATTGGTCAATTGTCATTGGTCATTAGAGAGTAGTGTTTTGGATAACTACTGACTACTGACTATTGACTATTGACTAATGACTAATGACGATTGACAATTGACCATTATTTCTTTGCATGCTTTCATCCTCTTCCGGTCGGTTAGTGCGTTTTTTGAATTTCATGCTTTGTGGAATTCTTCTTCTGACATATTGCAGCCTTTATTCACAAAATAATTTCGGCAAATTAAAGCGCGATGATGCCGCCAAATTGCTTGCAAAATACATCAGTTTTCAATCTGTGCAAGGCAACGAAGGTGATGCCGGACGTTTCCTGTCAAAAATCTGCAGCGACAACGGGCTTAATGTAAAAGTATTTTCAGAAGTTGATTCTGCCTACAATTTCGCAGCTTCTCTTTATCCCCTGAGCTCAAAAAAGCCCAATATTATTTTCCTGAATCATATTGATGTTGTTCCTGCCAATGATTCGGCCGATTGGAAATATCCGCCATTTTCAGGCAGCATCGTCAACAATGAGATTTGGGGCCGCGGATCTGTTGATATGAAGGGGCAGGCGATCATGCAACTCATGGCCCTCCTCGACTATGCTGACTCAGCCAAAACAAAAGATTATCTTTATAACATCACACTGCTTTCGGTTTCGGGCGAAGAAACCAATCCTGAAAATGGCTCGCAAATGATAGCCGATAAATTTATTACTGATTTGAATCCTGTGGCAGTGTTTGGTGAGGGAGGATCAGGTGTGAAAAACTTTCTGACACCTGATACAGCAAAGTCAATTTTCGGGATATCTGTTGCCGAGAAAAGTGTGCTATGGCTGAAGCTTGATGTGTATTCCGAATCATTTGGACATGGCGCTGCACCCTCGGAACTTTATGCCAATAAAAAACTCCTGAGAGCATTGATAAAATTATTGAACGAAAAAAAGTACTCAAGTTTCGGAAAGCTTCAGATGAGTATGTTTCATCAACTGGGAGATTTGCAGGGCGGCCTGAAAGGCTTCATAATAAAGCATATCAATTGGGCGATTTTCTGGCCATTCGTAAAAAAACAATTTGCGGAAGGACAACCCCTGAATTTACTTGTCTATAACACCTTTTCAATTACAAATATTTCGAACCCAAAAGGCGCTTCCAACCAGATAGCCGAAAAAGCATCGGCAGTGCTTGACTACAGGCTGCTGCCGGGAATTGATACGGCAAAATTTATTCATAAAATAAAAAATACTGTCGGACCCAAAGTAAAGATTTCGGTTATTTCATCCAGCCCCGATGCCTTGCCCACTCCGCAGGATAAGTTCTATGATGCACTGAGTGCTGCTTTGAAAGAAAAATACAGCGACTGCCTTGTAATGCCTATTCTTTTCCCCGCCACCACCGACAACAATTATTTCCGCAACAAAGGCATTCATGTTTTTGGCATCGTACCTGTAATATTGTCGCAGGAAGCATTGCAAAGTATCCACAACAAAAACGAGAAGTTGCCGGTGCAAAGTCTGTATGATGGAATAGAAGTTTTCAGGAATTTTATTGGCAAAGTTTTTTCCGGGAAATTTTGAAAGAACAGGGGAAAATCAGGAAAAAAGTTTAACACTAAGGTCACTCGGAACACTAAGAAACACTATGTAATTTCTATGTGTAGCTTCGTGTGCTCAGTGTGCTTAGTGGTTGTTTTTTGAGTTTTTCGGGATGCCCTTAATTTGAATCAAGAAGACAACGTAGAGAAATGAGTTAAAATTTGAAGGTGCAAAATTAATAATATTTTTTTATTCACAAGGAAAAAATATTTCAAAAAAAAATCAATAAAAGTTTGGAGTTAGAAAAATAATTTATTATTACCTTTACTCCCGATTTCCACAGGAGTTGCTGAAAGGAGCAGAACTACAACAAAATTTAACCGGGAAATCATAAATTAAAAAAAACAAAAACCTTTTAAAAAAAAATAATTATGGATTTAATAAAAGAAATAATAGAAGAATCAATTGCACGCATGCCAATGCCGGAAATTCTCAAAACCAAACTGCAGTCCAGAGATGCTCTCTTGCTTACGGTCATTGTTACCGACTACATACGCCATGCACACGTTAAAATGCTATTCGAACCGGAAAGCCATTATGCTGAAAATATTGCTTATGGGCAGAAGCTTCACGATATGATGGCAGATAGCCCATTTTTGGCAAATGTTCCTCACATTACTGATTTGCTTGAAGCTTATCAAACGGCTATTGATGGCTTTACAGCCGCCGAAGTGAAAGCAAGTATGGGATACAAAACTGATAAAACTGCTCTTAAAACTTATTCGAGCAATTTTATTAAAGTAACAAGCGAGAGATTTCGTGAACTCGTCCAGGGAATTTGTGATGGGAATTCAGTCCAATGTTTGCAAATTGCCGAATCTTGTGGCATGTCACTGAAAGCAATTGGTAAAAAAGATCCTCAGGATTGGTCAGTTGAAAATGGCGAAATTTCAGGAGATGTAATAATGACTGCCGATATCAGTGGATATAACAAAGTCGTCCACAGCATAAATTGGCAGCGTTGTCCGGATCCTTCCGACCCAACAACCTGGTATTTAATGGAGAACGAAATATTAGGAACTACCCAGGCAACCAATACTATTCATGGTTTAAAGAAAGGCGCTACCTATTATTTCAGATATAGGATTATTCACCCTGAAGGTGTAACTGCTTGGAGTGTAACATTAAGTCTGATAATTCTGTAATTTATTGGCTATTTGAAAAGACTGATTGGATGTTGAATATCAAAACATCCAATCGGTTTTAAGTTCTTTCATGGCAGGAATTTAATCATCAGTGATTAAAATTCCTGCCATTGAAGTATGTGCTAAATCAGGCATTTAACAATAAAAGACGATAAATTAATTTACGGAAGCATAAATTAATTTAAGGATGCATAAAATAATTTAAGTAAGCATAAAATAATTTACGGAAGCATAAATTAATTTAAGTAAGCGTAAATTAATTTAAGGAAGCATAAATTAATTTAAGGATACATAAAATAATTTACGGAAGCATAAAATAATTTAAGTAAGCGTAAATTAATTTAAGGATGCATAAAATAATTTAAGGATGCATAAAATAATTTAAGGACGCATAAATTAATTTACGGATGCATAAAATAATTTAAGTAAGCGTAAAATAATTTAAGGAACTATAAAATAATTTATCGTTGTTCCAAAAGGTATTTTCACTTTTCCCTCTTTTTCTCTCCATCTGAGGAATGTTGTTTGTATTTGTAGTCTGAAATGAAAAGAGAAATAAAAGGATTGAAAAATTTTCAGGAAAGAAAATTGAATTACTTTTTTTCAGGAAGATTGTTTCGGATTGGAAAAATGTTTATATATTTGAGGGCTGAAAAATTAATGGAGAGTAAGCATTTGTAAATTTCGAACAATTCTGGATTGGTTTTTTGAATGTTCGGAATGATTTCAGTGACTTTTTTACCAACCACACCTTTGATTCCGGTGATTCGCTCAAACACCGCATTCACTTCTAGGTACACGAAGTCGGTCGGCAGTCCGTTCGTGTACAACATCCGACAGTAGGCAAAGCCGTCCAGCATGTTCTCAAACAAGGCCCGGTAGCGTTCGCGGCTGAGGAACAACTCGTTTTCCGCCCGCTGCCGTTGCGCATCCTTGTCCAAATTCTCCAGAGCCAGGGAGACATCATTGGCAATTTCCAGGAGCAAGGCCTGTTCCCGCTCGCGAAATACATTCGGCATCCCGTCGTACACCGTGACCACACCCACCACCACCCCTTGGATATGCACCGGCATGGAGGCAATCGCCCGAATTCCGTACTCCACCAAAATCTCCCGCCACGGAGCCAGCCGCGGCTCCGCAACCACATCGTTGATGACCGACGGTTGACCCGTCCGAATACAGGTTCCAATGGTCCCCTGCCCTTCGGGCCGGTCATCCGCATAAATGCGAATCTTGTCGAAAAAGTCTTGCTGCGCGCCCGCCCGGGCCACGGGGATGACGGACTGGGTCTCGCGGCTATGCCAGCCAACCATGGCCAGTTTGAAGCCCCCGTTTTCAACGGCAATCCGACAAACCTCCTGGAATAACTCCTTGCGTGAATGGACGTGCGCAATGGTTCGGTCGATTTGACTCAGAGTGTTGTACAGCCGATTCGACCGGAGAATCTCCCGCTCCCGGTCTTTGTCGTGCGTGATATCGCGGGCCACCCGCAAATGGTATCGGCGACCGCCGGTCCGGATCAGGCTCAGGCTGACTTCCACCGGAAAAGTTGAACCATTCTTCCGATGGTTGATGCTTTCATACACAACATGACCCGCGTGTTGGATCTGGCTCACCATCTTCGGAAACTCGGCCAGCATGTCCGGCGTCAGCAGGTCGGTAACTTTCATCTGCCGGAGTTCGGTGATGGAATAGCCATACGTCGCCACCGTCCGTTCGTTGGCATCCAAAATTCGCCAATGATCATCTGCAA
>Ga0118677_10007514_pt1 | contig 13258 bp, 15 predicted proteins | sample AliMusrvi5mmetaG_FD_86154 | JGI IMG/M metagenome (GOLD analysis project Ga0118677, IMG submission 86154)
TACTTCTCCAGACGGGTGATCTCGGAGTTGGTCGCGCGGCGCAGGGAGCGCGAGACGTTCTCGACCCCGCCCAGGTCGGTGCTGAGGGCGCTTCCGTTGCTGGCGCTGTCAGTTTCCACGACCTTTTTCAATTCGGCGTACCCCTCGTTGAAGAGTACCGTCAGCGGTGAACTTGCAAATCGGTCCACCTGCGAGGCAATAGCGTCAAAGCGCTTGGATTTCCAGAAAAAATCCATAAAACGGACAGATTCGCTGTTGGCACGCTGTATCTGGAAGAATTTGAACATGATAATGGCCCAGGAGACCACGGAGAAGAAGGCAAGAATCAGGAGAACAATTTTAACGATGAGGCCGGTGCCGATCAGTAGGGCCACGGATGGTACCTCCATATAAGTTAGAGCATTGCAAAAGCTAGTACGTTCAAACAGTCAAGTCAAGACAAAACAGATACAGTTACTTCTGCTCTTCAGCGTTTAGCCAGCTGTGCGACAATGTGGTCAAGAATTGTTTCGGCCATTTGGTCCTTGGACATCAGTCCGCAGTCAGTGGCGCTGCCATCCTTGAAGAGCAACAACGCCCGGTTAGTATCCACATTGAAACCGGCGTCGGCCTGGCTGACGTCGTTGGCAACAATCATATCCAGATTTTTCACCGACATTTTTTTCGCAGCGTATTCACGGATATTGGTGGTTTCGGCAGCGAATCCGACCAGAAACGGGCGGCGCTCCAATGCACCCAGTTCGGTCAGGATATCGGGATTTTTTATCAGTTCGATCGTCGCAACCTCGCCTTTCTTTTTAATTTTGTCAGGTTTTCGGTCAATCGGGCGGTAATCAGCTACGGCTGCCGCCTTTACGACGGCATGACATTCTTCAACATGTGCCATTACGGCACTCCGCATTTCGCAGGCAGTCCCAACACGTATAAGTTCGACACCGTTCGGGATTGTCAGATTGGTAGGCCCGCTGATCAGGGTCACCCGTGCTCCACGGCGTGCCGCCGCACGCGCCACGGCATAGCCCATCTTGCCGGAGGAATGGTTGCTTAAGTAGCGCACCGGATCGACCTCCTCACGGGTTGGCCCTGCCGTCACCATGATCGTGCGTCCGGCCAGATCTTTGGAGCTTAGAGCCGTCACGGCCGCCTCGAATATGACTTCCGGTGGCGCCAATTTACCCTCTCCCTCCCAACCACATGCCAGGCTGCCGTTGACCGGCGCCACAAACTGGTAGCCGAACCGGCGTAATTTTTCTTCATTCTTCCGGTAGATCGGGTTGGTGAACATGTTGACGTTCATGGCCGGAGCGATCAGTACCGGCGCCTTGGTGGCCATGACTGTTGTGGTCAGCATGTCGTCGGCGATACCGGATGCAATCTTGCCAACAATGTTGGCCGTGGCCGGCGTGATTATGAACAGGTCGGCCCGATCAGCCAGGGAAATATGGCTTATCTCACGTTCAGCGATCAGGTTGAAAAGTTCAGTATGGACCGGATTGCCGGAAAGCGTCTGGAAGGTGAGCGGTGTCACGAACTCCTGAGCTGCGCGGGTCATGATAACGTGCACTTCAGCCCCGGCTTTGGACAAAAGGCGTAACAACTCTACCGCCTTATAGACCGCGATGCCACCGCTAACACCCAGAATGATTATTTTATTCTTAAGCATATTATGGCCCGCCTCAGAAATAGGGATTACAACGTCTTTCGTGCCCAATTGTCGTGTGTGGGCCATGTCCAGGATAGGAGGTAACATTGTCCGGCAAGGTGAAGAGTTTGGTGCGAATCGACTCCAGCAGCTGTTCGTGCGAGCCGCCCGGCAGGTCGGTGCGACCGATGGAATCAGCGAAAAGCGTATCGCCGGTAATAATTTTGCTTTCATTTTTTATGTAAAGACAGCAGCCACCCTGGGAATGTCCCGGCGTGTGCAGCACCTTCAAAGTATAATCTCCAAAAGTTATTTCCATTTCATCGTAAAGGAATTCGTCCGGTTCCGGGGAGTTTTCCCCCACCATGCCGTACATGCCGGCCACTTCTGCGACTTTGCCAAGCAGGAAAGCATCGGACTGGTGAATAAAAAGACGGGCACCAAAAGACGCTAACGCGCGACGGTTTCCTCCCACATGGTCAAAGTGACCGTGGGTATTGATGATGGAGCTGATCTTCAGGCCATGTTTCCGGACCGCTTGTTCGATCAGATCTACATCTCCACCCGGGTCAACTACAATACCGTCATGCGAGCTTTCGCACCCCAGTACAAAACAGTTGACTGAAAGCGGTCCGACAGCCATCTCCTCAAATATCATATGCTGCTCTCCTTCAGGTTTTCCCGTGATTGACTTCTATACTTAAACTGCTACAATGTCTCCCGAAACATTCTGGAGGAATTACCTGTGGGCAAAAAACCGGTTGTAGACCAAGATAACTGCATCAGCTGCGGTCTTTGTATTTCCGCTTGTCCGACCGTATTCCACTTTAACAGATCCGGCAAATCAGAAGTATATGATTCGACCGGCGCATCCGAAGAGCAGATTCAGCAGGCCATCGACGGGTGTCCGGTCCAGTGCATCAGCTGGGAGAAACACACCAACACAGAAAAGGAGTAAAACATGGAACGTTGGATCTGCACCATCTGTCAGTATGTCTATGATCCCGCCCAGGGCGACCCGGATCGCGGTATTGCTGCCGGCACATCATTTGAGTCATTGCCGGACGACTGGACCTGTCCGCTATGCGGGGCAGGCAAGGACGTATTCGAGAAAGAATAGCATCTATTCACCCGGTCTGCAAAAGAGCAGCAAACAAACAGAACTGGAAGCCCTCCAACAGGAAAGGCTTCTTTTTTTTGCCCGCGTCCTCGGCGGTCAAGCCAATTCGGGCAAGATTGTTGTTATTGCTCCGAAAAGCTCATCAAGGTCGGCTCTTGTCATATCTCCCATATGCGCGATGCGGAAGGTCTGCCCCTTGATTTTACCATAACCGTCGTCAAAGGCAAAACCGGCCTCACCCAGCTTTTTCTTGAGAGCTGCCAGGTCGATGCCCCGGCTGTTACGACTGCAGGTCAGGGTCTGCGAGCAGTAACGCAGTTCGGGAAAGAGTTCGAAACCACGGCTGGTGACCCAGCTCCGCACATAGTCGGCCAGGTTGGCATGGCGGGTCCAGCGTGCCTCAAAGCCTTCGGCAAAGATCCTCTCCAACTGTTTATCCATAGCATAGATCAGCGATATGCAGGGTGTCGAAGGGGTGTTGTTCTTGGCATCGTTGGCGGCAAACTCCAAGTAGTCGAAGTAATAACCGCGCCCCTCCATCCCGGCTGCCCGCTGTAGCGCCTTCTCACTGGCAGTGAAGACAGCTAGTCCCGGCGGCAGTGCGAAAGCCTTCTGCACCCCGAAGATGCAGCTGTCGATTCCTAATTCATCAACCGGCACTTTCAGAGCGCTCATGGACGAGACAGTATCCACGATGAACATTACATCCGGAAATTTCCGCATGACTGCAGCGATCTCCGGCAGGGGTGACATAACCCCGGTAGATGTCTCGTTGTGGATAATTGTCATGCTGTCGTACTTACCGGTGGACAGGGCCTGATCTACCGCTTCGGGAGTGACTGGTTTACCCCAGTCAAAGCGAATGGCGTCGGCTTGTTTGCCGCAGCGCAGCGTAACATCGTGCCATTTGTCGGAAAAGGCACCGTTGCAAAAATTGGCGCAGCGTCTGTCGACCAGGTTGCGGATGGCCCCTTCCATAACGCCGAAGGCGCTGGACGTTGCCAGGAAGACCGGGTCTTCCGTGAACAATACTTTTTTTAGCCCCGCAGTGACTCGGCCATGCAGTTCAGCGTATTCCTTCATGCGGTGGCCGATCATAGGGGTGGACATGGCGGCAAGAATATCGGGGTGTACCGGTACCGGTCCGGGGATAAATAGTTTTTTGAGCATGTTTGCTCCTGGTTTCTTTGGTAGTTATTGGAGTAAAACAGGCTAACAAATGACGCCTTTAAAGTCAAGATGCCGCGCCTTCAGTTTGCTGAAACAAGAACTACAATCGAGCAGTCCGGATTATCGGATTATGCAAACAAAAGAGGGGGCGCCTTTGCAGACGCCCCCCCATGATTAGCGTATTTAAGCTGATATCAGTGTGAATCTGTCTGCCCAAAAACCGGCATTATCTTGTTAAGACCAAAGAATAATACATATGGCGTAACAATAACTGCAATCGTACCAATCAGACCTTCCTTCAATGCGTCAAGACTTACCGGCAAAATCGGCATGTGATACTCCATGAATCCGGAGAAGGAAGAGGAGAACGCCTGGCCACCTATAACAACATTCCAGCGCATCATGAAAACACCGTACAGGACAAGCGCTGAAGCAAGCAAGGCGCGCTTTACCGTCAGGCCCGGGAGAAGAAGCAGTATGAAAGGCAGAATATTACCGATACCATACTGCAGAATGAATACCTTTACAAAATCTCTTTTAAAAATGACTACCTGCAGAATATCCCATGACTTGATACCCGTGTAGACACGGAAGATAAGGTCTATGAACTCAAGGGTAAACGCCAGAATCAGAAACATTACAAGATACTTGGTAGTAATCTTAATCTCAGACAGATCAACGTCCTTGACGCTCTCATCCGTCGGTGAATCCGGATGCTGGGTTCTCTTTCTGATGTAAAGAAGTTTCCTGAGTCCTACAGTAATGACATAGGTTACTATACACAGAGCAACCCCTGATACCACGGCGGAACAAAGAAAAATGACAGGCATAAGCGGTGTGGTCCATAAAGCGTTGGACTTGACCGACCCAAAAATGAAACCGACATATCCGTGAAGAAAACAGGCTACAGGAATACCAATCGCGGCCAACTTCCCAACCGCTTTTTCATCCTTTTCAAGCGCATGTTCGCTTATATCATATGCGCCAAGGGTAAGGGCTGAAAAGAGCAGGTAAAAAATGCTGTCCAGACCGCTACGGTTTGTCTTCTCTTTGAGCTCTAATGACTTGAGAACGAAATGCTTGCGATAAACGAACCAGAGTTCAGACGCCACAATCATGCCATATGTCGAAAAAACGACTCCGAAAGCGGCAATAGCAGAGGTAAAATGAGGCGTCAGCATAACCTCAATTCCACGAAATGGCTGCGAGAGATGGAGCAAAAGCGGCATCATGGCAACCGGCAAAAGTGCGAATGAGAAAACCAGAGAAAAGCGTGCAATGTCTTTTAACTGCTTTACTCCGAATACATGATAAAGGGACGACAGAACAAATGCTCCAGCAACCAATCCGGTTACGAATGGATACATTACAATTGTGATCGGCCAGTATATGTACTCGTTCGGGTAGGTAAAAAATTCCTTAATGGTCCAGAGTTCTCCATGTACCATGGCTATTTTACCTCCTTGGAAAGGCCTAGATAGAATGCTTGCGGTTTGTTTCCGTACTCTTCCTTAAGCACATTTACACGGTCAGTCATTATGATTTTAGTCACAGGATCATTTTGATCCTTCAGGTTTCCGATTTGACGGGCTCCAAACGGACAAGCGTCAACGCAGGCAGTCTTCATTCCCTTGGTAATGCGGTGGTAACAGAAATTACACTTGTCAGTCACATGATACACCGGGTGAAAGAATCTCGCGCCGTAAGGGCAGTTCTGCACACAATATCCGCAGCCAATACACCATTTGCGGTCAATCAGCACTACACCGTCTGCAGTACGATATGTCGCTCCAACCGGACATACCTGTACGCAGGACGGCTTATCGCACTGGTTGCAAAGTTTTGGTACAAAGAATGCTTTGGTGATATCCTCGTTATTGATATCTTTCATACCTTCATGCTGCTGGTCGATCTTTGTAGTAGTGAAGCCGTCTCGTGCACCCTTTGGTGAATCAATATAGGTATTTCCATCTTTGGTGATGACGTAGCGCTCCACCCATGTGCGGGTGACGTTTGCATCGTATGGAACCTCATTCTCTGTTTTGCAGGATTTGACGCAAAAGCCGCAACCAACACACTTGTGAGTATCGACAAGAAATACCCAGCGGGTATTGCTTTTGTCATTTTTCTCGGCGTGAAGCGATTTAGGGTCGAAAAGCTCGAAAGCGCTCAACGGCAACGCAAGGCCACCGGCCATGACCATGGCTTTCTTGCAGAATTCACGGCGGTTCATCATTTTTTCACCTCCGGTTTGGGATTCTCAGAGCCTGGAATCACCGGTTTGTGCGGTGAGTGGCACATTACGCATTCAGAGTCAGTATTGTGCTTCTCAGGGTCAATGCCGGGAATAGAGCCTCTGCCGCTCGCAGAATATGGAAGCTTTGAATGACAGCGGAGACAGAGTGATCGGCTTCTGTCAATGGAAAGTTTCGGAGGGTTTTCAGGATGCTCCATGAGGGCTCCATGGCAATTTTCGCAACCGATGACGGCATGAGCCCCCCCCTTGATATCGGCATACTTGTCTCCATGACAATCCTTGCATGCTTCCGAAGTCTTGTATTTCACCGTTACCGCTTTCCATTCCTCCACGTTCCCTTGACGGTGTGTGCCGTACATGTAGCCCTGCTCATGAGTGCCGTAGTCTTTTGGAACCAAGATGGCTCGCGCAATCAGGACAATTCCCACGATGCATATTGCCACGTACAGCGGTCGCCAGACATGATTTTTCACCGTTTACTTCTCCTTTCTCAAAAAAATTGCTGCATGATTGCAGCATATGATCACAATTAACAGCTATAATTTGAAACTGAAATACGTGCACGCTTCTTTAGATTTGCTCTTCTGACATAGAAGGAATTATTTTGCAAGCAAATATCAGCTCACGTCAGTTTATAACACCTTGTTCAAATCAAAACCGAATCAATTGCAGGTAGAGTTCGATGTTCAATGCATCGCAGGATGTGATTCGATTTGAAAATGGCGTTTATTGGTATCTCACAACTCTTCAAAATCCTCATTTGCTTCACTGCCGCTTATTTCCCTATTTTCTTCTTCAACAACGTAATCATCAGAAAGGGATTTCAAAAATCGCCCATTTTCGAGGATGTTCTTCTTGACTTCGGCAAGCAGATTCTCAAAATCATCAGAAATAGTATGCATTTTCAAGCCTGGTTGTTACGTGTTTCCAGATAGCGTTCGGCGTCCTTTGCCGCCATGCAGCCGCTGCCGGCCGAGGTGATGGCCTGACGGTATGTAAAGTCCTGCACATCGCCGGCGGCGAAGACCCCCTTGACGCTGGTGGCGGTCAGATTGGTATCAAGACCCTCACATCTTGTCCGGATGTAGCCGTCAACCATATCCAGCTGCCCTTCGAAAATTGAGGTGTTGGGTGTGTGTCCGATGGCAATGAATACGCCGTGTAAAGCGATTTCTTTTGAGGAACCGCTACGGTGTCGGATGCGCATACCGGTGACGCCGCCCGTATCGCCAAGCACCTCATCCAGGACATAGTTCCATTCGATGGTGATATTCCCCGCTTTGGTTTTTTCAATCAGGCGCTCGGCAAGGAGTTTCTCGGCCCTGAATTCTTCACGGCGGTGCACTACGGTCACATGACGGGCGATATTGGAAAGGTAGAGCGCTTCCTCGACCGCGGTACTGCCCCCCCCGATCACCGCGACATCCTTGCCACGGTAGAAAAAACCGTCGCAGGTGGCGCAGCCAGAAACCCCCTTGCCCTTGAAAGTCTCTTCGGACGGCAGGCCGAGGTATTTTGCCGATGCGCCTGTAGCAATGATCAGGACGTCGCACGAATATTTTGCCGAGTCACCCTCCAGGAGAAACGGGCGCTGTTTAAGGTTGGTTTCCTTTATATGATCGGAGATCATCAGAGTGTTGAAACGCTCTGCATGAAGCCGCATCCGCTCCATCAGGTCCTGTCCCTGAACCCCTTCATGGTCGCCGGGCCAGTTGTCGACTTCGGTGGTGGTGGTCAGTTGCCCACCTGGCTGCAGGCCGGTGATAAGGACAGGGTTGAGATTGGCCCGCGCTGCGTAGATTGCAGCGGTGTAGCCGGCCGGGCCGGCACCGAGAATAATCAGCGGATGGTGTATGGTATCCATGGTTTCTCCTACGGTTTAATAATACGCCGCACCTGTAGCATCGGCAGAATAGTCAGTAAGGCCGGGCCCGTTTTTCCGGTCGCTCGATCCCGAACTTCTCCAGACGGTACTGCAGGGTCTTGTAGCTCATTTTAAGGAGTGGAGCCGCCTTGCCAATCACCCAGTCAGCCCGTTCCATTGCTTTCATGATCAGCCCTTTTTCCAGCTCTTCGAAGGCGATTCCTTCGGGAGGCAGATCGAAGTATATACCACCGGTCACTGTACCAGTGGCGGTTATTTCTATCGGCAGATCACCCGGTTCGATGTAGTTGCTATCGGCCATCAGCACCGAGCGCTCGATCACGGACTCAAGTTGACGAACATTGCCGGGCCAGGAGTAGTTCATCAATAACTTGAGAGCCGCCCTAGATATGCCGTCCATTGTGATGCCGGATGCTTTGCTGTACTTATCCATAAAAAATTCGGCCAGGATCTTGATGTCACTGCCCCGTTCACGCAGCGGCGGCAGGTTGATACGGATTACGTTAAGGCGGTAGAACAGGTCTTCGCGGAAGGCGTTCTTTCTGATCTCATGCTCCAGCTCCCTGTTAGTTGCCGAGAGAATGCGCACATCCAGCTGGATGTTGACCTTGCCCCCGACCCGACGGATCTCTTTTTCCTGTATGGCCCGCAGCAGTTTGGCCTGCATGGCAACATTCATCTCACCGATTTCATCAAGGAATACCGTGCCGCCGTTAGCTGCCTCAAAGATGCCGATCTCGCGGGCGTTTGCCCCGGTGAAGCTACCCTTTTCGTGGCCGAACAGTTCGCTCTCGATAAGGGTGTCGGGAATGGCAGCGCAGTTGATGGCCATGAACGGTTTTTCTCGGCGCGGGCTGCCTTCGTGTATGGCGCGGGCTATCAGCTCCTTGCCGGTACCGGATTCGCCCACGATAAGGACGGTTGAGGCTGAGGGGGCAATCTTGGCGACGACACGGAAGACCTCTTTGATCTTTGGGTGCTCGCCCTGCATGTTTGGTATGGTCTTGATAGATTCGATCCGTTTCTGCAGGACACGATTTTCTCGCAGCAGGCCGATGCGCTCGAACGCCCGTCGCAGGGTCAGTACCAGGTTATCACGCTCCAGCGGTTTTTCGAGATAATCAAAGGCTCCTTTCCGCATGGCTTCTACCGCCGAATCGACCGAACCGTGTGCGGTCATCATAATGATGCATTGCTGCGGATCATCGGAAAGTACCTTTTCCAGCAGTTCGAGACCGCTCTGCCCCTGCATCTTGAGGTCTGTCATGATCAGATCGAATTCGTGCCCTTCCAGCTGGGCCAGCGCGTCAATGACGCCCGGTACATCCACCACGTCGTAACCCTCTTTACTGAGGATCAGGTTGAGGATATCCCGCTGCCCCTTTTCATCGTCAACAACCAGTATGCTTCCATGTGTTTCAGGTTTAATCATTGTTTCCTCAATCTCCAAGGCTACTCTCCTCAATCCCTCTTTGCAGTTGGGGGGAGGGGGAGGGTAGCTTATCAGATTTCCGATTGTTTAAGCGGCAGCCCTACGGTGAAGAGTGTCCCTTTGTCCGGCGTACTGTCGACACGGATCTCACCGCCATGCTCCTTGATGATCCGTTCGGTAATTGCCAGTCCCAGCCCTATTCCCAGATCCTTGGTGGTAAAATAGGGCTGAAATATCTTGCTGATGTCTTCCGGAGAGATGCCTCCGCCCTGATCGGCGAAGGTCAAATTTACCTGATCCCCCTCCAGTTCAGCCCCAAGAGTCATCGTGCCGCCGTTAGGCATGGCCTGGGCGGCATTGCTGACAAAATTCAGTATGCAGTTTCGCAGAAGTTCCTGGTCGATCCACAGGGGGGGGAGGTCAGTCGGAATCTGCTGCTCCACTGTAATGTGCTGTTCCTGCAGACGAACCTCCAGCACCGGCAGAACCCTGGTCAGAAGTTCCGTATAGGGGATCAGCGTGCGTCGAAGTTTGAGCGGCCGACCATAGTTCATGAAATTCAGCACCATGTAGTTGGCACGGCGTACCTCTTCCTTGATCTTATCGGTCAGTTCTGTCAGCTCGGCGCACCTGTCGCCACAGTCGGGCAGCATCTCGGTTTTGATGTGATCGATAGCCAGGCTGATATAGTTGAGAGGGTTGCGAATCTCGTGAGCAATGCCTGAGGCCAGCTGTCCGACACGCGAGAGGTGTTCGGCTTCATTGAGGCGTTTTTCGAGCATTTCCCTTTCGCGAAGCTTTTCAACCATGTTGTTGAATCCCTCGGCCAATTCACCGATCTCGTCACGGCTAGTGACCGGGATGGTAACCGACAGGTCTCCGGCCGAGACTTTTTTGAAGTCGTTCACCAGGTTATGAATCGGTGATGTATAGCGTTTTGCCAAAAAAATCGTCAGGCCGATGCCAACCGCGAAGATCATGCAGGTTGCGAACAGGCGCCGGATAAAATTGGCATGCTGGATGTCGCGGATATTGTCCAGCAGCATATTGATCTGGACGTACCCGAGCTGTTCGTCTCCGACTATTACAGGCACAAGCACTTCGTAGGGTTTTTGGGAGAGGATAGTGGCCCCCTTGTTCTGCCGCGGCGCAACGTGGACACCTTTTTCCAGTTTTTTGATCTCGCGCTTCTTGCCGATTTTGTCGGGGTCGGAGGAATCGATTATCTCCCCCTCGATATTAATGATGTTAATCTCTTTAATCCCTTTTGCGCTGGCCTCGTTAAGGTATTCATTCAGGCGGGATGTCTCGACATCGGAGGTGAGGTCTGCGATGCTCATCTGTACGGCCTTGGAGATCTCCTGGGAGCTCTCCTGAATTTCATTCACCAGGTCTGTCTGGGCGAACTGGTTGAGGATGAAAAGTGTCAGCATCGCCAGAACCAGCAGAGACAGCATGATGATGATCAGCTTGGCGTTAAGTTTCATGATGCTCCGGGTTACTCGACCATTTCGCCGATCAGATCATAATCTGACGAATCGGTAATCTTGAGCGTAACGATATCCCCGATATCGGCGGTTCCGGAGGTGATATAGACCTGACCGTCGATGTCCGGCGCCTGGCGCGATGAGCGCCCTTTGAGCAACAGTTCGGTTTCCTCGCTGAACCCTTCCACAATAACCTGTTCGGTGGTGCCGATCAGGGTGCGATTGTGGCGGAACGACAGCCGCGCCTGGGCGCGCATCAGCTTGCGATAGCGCTCCCGTTTGACCCGCTCCGACACCTGATCCGGCATCTCTGCCGCCGGAGTTCCCTCTTCCCGTGAGTAGCAGAACACTCCCAGCCGGTCAAACCCGCTCTGTTCGACAAAGGTAGTCAGTTTGGTAAAGTCATCAACAGTCTCGCCAGGGAAGCCGACGATCAGTGACGTACGCAGGGCGATGCCCGGAATCTCTGAACGCAGCTTTGCGATCAGATCGCGAATCTGCTGCTCTGAACTTCTCCGCTTCATGGCCTTCAACACCGGGTCGGAGATATGCTGGATCGGAATATCCAGGTATTTGCAGATTTTCGGTTCATCGCGGATCAGGGCAATCAGGCTGTCGGTAATGCCGTCCGGGTAGGCGTAGAGGAGGCGTATCCAGCGCAATCCGTCAATTGCAGCCAGGCGCCGGACCAGGGTCTCCAGCGTGCTGCCGTCTTCCAGGTCACTGCCGTAACGGGTGATGTCCTGGGAGATGACATTGATCTCCTTGACGCCACGGGCCACCAGCCGCTCAGCCTCGGCGACCAGCGCGTCAAGAGGCCGTGAGCGGTAGGCGCCGCGCAGGGTCGGGATAATGCAGTACGAACAGCTGTTCGAACACCCTTCACCGATTTTCAGATAAGAGTACCATGCCGGTGAAGAGTTCAGGCGTGGCAGGGTTTCGTCATAAATAAAGTCGGGATCGCCGACGTAGCGAAGCTGTCCTTCCACACCGCTCTTTTCGGCCAGAATCTCGGCGATGCGGGGATAGTCTCCGGTACCGATGAAGATATCGACCTCCGGCAGTTCTTTCGCCAGTTCATCCTGATACCGCTGCGGCAGGCAGCCGGAAACGATCAGGGTATGGCATTTGCCGTCATGTTTGCGCTCGGCCAGATCGAGGATCGCGTCGATGCTTTCCTGCTTTGCTTCCTTGATGAAAGAGCAGGTGTTGACGATGATGACATCGGCCTCCTTCTCATCCATGGTGATCTCGTATTCCTGCTTCGAGAGCACACCCAGCATGACTTCGGCATCCACCAGGTTTTTCGGGCAGCCGAGGCTGACCATGCTTACTTTTTGTTTGACGATTTCGCTCACGTTTTCCTCTTCGGGTTGTGTTATTTATTTATGTAGCCGTCGTTTATACGGGAATACGCTCATTGATGACAATCATTTCTTCACGGTGTTGAAGACTGAGGGTAGTGAAAATTAACAAGCCATATTTTACATTCAGGTCGGAAAATAAAATGTAACTCTAGCGCCGAAAAAGCAGGAGCGGTCATTCCTTCCATTTCAAGCGGTTTTTGAGTTCGTTACAATGGGTTACCGGCAGAAGGCTGTCATGCTGGAGTCTGCCAACCACAATGCCAGGAGCTATTCCAAGTTCAGCCGCAAATGCACGAACGGCCTCCTTGCTCAGGCGGGTTGATGCGACAAACGTACTTAGTCTGTGGGTAGGAATCAAAAACTCGGAGGCGAACCGGTTTGCCTCGTTTTCTTTGTCGCTTGAATGGTTGTCCTCGATAAAAACATCCTTTTTTCCATGCAGTAGAATATGCCCCGCTTCGTGAAAAAAGCTGAACCAAAGATGGTCATCACTCTTGTAACGCAGGCTGAGGAGAATCACCGCCTTGGTAGGAGACAGCCACCAGGTTGCTCCGCTGGTACGCATTTTTGGCAGTTCCGGGACAAACGCCACCGCCACACCGGCATCCGCGCACAACCGGACGACCTCATGCTGAAACTCTTCAGGCGGTTTGACAGTAATGCTTCTGATCGCTTTCAATGCGGCTCTGAAAGTCGATTCGTCATACGGTTTGCAGGCTATCTCACGTGCAACCAGCTCCCCTTTTCGCAGCCAAGCGGACACCGCGCCGGGATCGCTCTCGAATGCCTGTGAAGTGCGATATGCCACCTGCGCGCCAAGCCACATCTCCCGCCAGCACTCCGGTGAGGCATCACCGAAATAATTGAGTACTTCCTGAAGCTGATGCACCTTTTCCTT
>Ga0118677_10011477_pt1 | contig 13256 bp, 9 predicted proteins | sample AliMusrvi5mmetaG_FD_86154 | JGI IMG/M metagenome (GOLD analysis project Ga0118677, IMG submission 86154)
GCCGGATGGCTACCTGATTGCCCATCGTTCCGGTGGGGACATACAGTCCTGCCTCGCGGCCAAAGATCTCCGCGGCGCGCGCTTCCAGCCGGTTCACTGTAGGGTCTTCGGCGTACACATCGTCGCCGACCTCGGCCGCCGCCATCGCCGCACGCATTTTCTCGGTAGGCCGCGTTACCGTATCGCTTCTCAGATCAATCATCGCCATTTCCTTTCCCCACTCAAATTACTCCATCATCCCACCGGCGTCTCCACCAGCAACCGGCTGAAGACTTCATTCGACACCATCCGTCCCCGCGCCGTCAGCCGAACCCGGCTTTCCTCGCGCTCCACCAGCCCAGCCTCCTCCAAATCGTCCAGCGCAGCAACCGCGCCGTGTATCAGCTCCTCGCCAAATTCCGAGCGCAGCTCTTCCAGATCGACGCCCTCGTTCATCCGCAGCCCCAGAAACATCGCCTCCTCAAACCCCTGTTCCCTGCCAATCCGCTCCACCTCCGGACTCTCGAACCTCGAATCTTGAACTTCGTACCTGGCAAGCTCATCCGTATTCGCCCAGCGCACCGCGTCGTCGTCACATCGCAGCATCGAGTGCGCGTCCAGCCCAAATCCTATATACGGCTCGCGCCGCCAGTACTTCCTGTTGTGCCGCGATGCATGACCCTTGCGCGCAAAATTGGAGATCTCGTACTGCATCACTCCGCCACTCTCCAGCCACGCGCATGCCTCCGCGTACCGCTCCGCCGTTTCGTCATCCGAGGCCACCGACTCCACGCCATAGCGTGTGCCGTGCGCAAGCAGCTCGCGGCCCAGACGCGAATCCTCATCCACCTCCAGCATGTACACGCTCACATGCGGCACCGCGCTCCCCAATGCCACATCAACCGATTCGCGCCAACTCACCGCGGTCTGCCGCGGCAGACCCGCAATCAGGTCTACATTGATCTCCGCTATTCCCGCCGCGCGCATGCGCGCAATCTCCGCCAGGCACATCGCGCGAGTGTGCAACCGACCTACCGCGCTAGCCTCTGCATCCACAAACGACTGCACGCCGAAGCTGACGCGGTTCATCCCCAGGCGCAACAACTCGTCCAGCGTCTGGTCGCCCAACTGCCCCGGCGCGCACTCCAGGGTGACCTCAGCATCCGCCGTCACCTTGAACTCGCCGCGTAGTGCTGCAAACAGCCGCCGCATCTGTCCGGCGGAGAGAAGGCTCGGAGTGCCTCCACCGAAGAAGACCGTATCCACCTGCTCCGGGAGCTCCGCGCGCATCTCCGTCGTCCGTACGCGCGCCGACCGAATCTCAGCGCACACGCGCTCCACATACCGTTCCATACGGTCTGATCCAGGCCCGCCGAATACCCCAGAAGCAAAGTTGCAGTAGCTGCACTTCGCCTTGCAAAACGGCACCGAGATGTACACCCCCAGCATTCGGTCCAAAGCGCACCCCGCCCCAATTGTTGCACGCCACTGCGACGTTTCCCTGCCAGAGTTATAGTCAGGCAGCTTCGTTGGCGCGCACTGCGCTGATTGCCTTCGACCTCGATCGCATCCGCGCCGTCACCGCGCGCAGCCCCACAACCACCAGAATCACAATCAGCGGCTCAATGGGCTGGCGATAGTCCATCATGGCATGCGAGATGTAATACGTCATGGGAAAGATGAGGATCGAGAGCAGGTAAGGCAGCGCGGAGGCGCGGTCCCTGCGCCACCAATCGCGCAGGCCAATCAACATCAGCAGCGTAAGGCTGCCGCAGAAAAATACGTTGGGCAGTTGGAAGGGCTCTTCCTGTTCGTAAGTGGGGGAGAGGCTCCAGAATCCGGTCCAATAGAAGACCGCGCGGCGCAGCGTAAGCCGCACGAAAAAGCCGGGATGGCGGGTGATATAGCCCACTACCAGAGGCCGCTTGCTGGCGATATAGTCCGTCTCGCCCAGAGACCGGTACAGTCGCATCTCGTCGGGATTACTGGCCGGGTGGGTCGAGGCAATCGTGGGGTTGGTGCTGTCGCCGTTGTTGGACGACCAGAACTCAAACCAGAATCCGTCGCGCACCGGGCACACAACATGCAGCGTGCGATAGTTGCGAATGGTCCACGGCGTGAGAACAAGAATAATTCCCACCCCTGCCAATAGTCCGCTGCGCAGCACATCGCTGGAAAACCAGGAGCCGCTGCGACGCTGCTTCCACAGTTTCCACAACGGAATCAGAAGCAGCACAGGGAAGAGCGAGAAGGTTGCGGGATTGCACAGTCCGGTGAGCCCGTAGAGTGCTCCAAACCACAGCCACCGGACGGGCCGTTGCAGATGCAGGCGCAGCGCAAGCCAGAAACACGTGGTCAGCAGGAGTGAGGTCAGCGAATACTCCCACACGCGCCCCGCCGAAAAGTAGATGGCGAAGGGATAGATGGCCCAACCCCATCCCGCGAACATCGCAACCCGCGCGTTCAGAGAGAGGCGTGTCGCCAGATAGACCGGCAGGCAGGTAAGCGCGGAAAACACGCTGTTCAGCGTCAGGATGGTCAACGCGGACGCTGCCGAATAGACGCCGAAGATCCGGAAGATGACCGAAAGAAGATATGGATACAGCGGAGGCAGCAGCGCCGTGGGCCCGCTGAGCAGGTAGAACGGCGACGAGAAACCCTGGTTCCACGCGATCGATCGGGCCACCCAGCCGACTTCGTTGCCAAAGCTGTCGTAGTGCCGCGCCGGATCGGAAAAATCGCGGAAGATGAGGGCGACCACCACCATGCGTATCGCCCACGCCGCGGCCACCATCAACAAAAGACGCATCCTAGCCTGTCGAGAAAGTCGACCGTCCGTACAGTCCATCTCTGGTTCGGAATTGGGCCGAAGTGTCACTGTTGCCATCAATGCTGTTTCTTTCGGGGGGTTCACGAGCTGGTACTGGTGCGCCCAGCGAAGCACTCAGTCTGTGTCCGGTGGCGAAGAGGCGTGCATAAGTTGCAGGAAACATGCAGTAGAATCCAACGCACTTAATTTTACCCTGTTCGTCAAGCAGTATGGAAGGCGGGAATGGATATTGAGCAATCAAAGTATCATGGATACCAGTAGGGGTTTCGCTGCTGAATAACCACTCGAAACACCTATACTCATAGGCGAATCGCACATCTTGACATGCTTCGGCGACGTAGATTGACTTGAGAAATAACTTGCAACTCAGGCTTTGACTCACAACGGAGAACCATGGCGCGAGTCGTTCGATGTTCGTTGATTCAGGCTGCAAATGCCGTCCCCGCGGACCTCGAGGGCACAGCAGCGTCGCTGGACGGAATCAAGCAGGCGATGGTGCAGAAGCATGTCGCGATGGTTCGCGCTGCAGCGGCCGATGGCGCGCAGATCGTCTGCCTGCAAGAGGTCTTCAATGGGCCATACTTCTGCGCTGAGCAGACCACGCGCTGGCAGCACTTTGCTGAGCCCATCCCCGACGGGCCCACCGTTCAACTCATGATGTCCCTGGCCCGTGAGCTTGGCATCGCGCTCATCGTCCCCATCTATGAAGTGGAGGACACGGACGGCGAGGGCGAGAAAAACTTCTACAACTCTGCCGCCGTCATCGGGCGCGACGGTGCCTTCCTCGGCAAGTACCGCAAGGCGCACATCCCGCACGCAGCTCCGGGCTTCTGGGAAAAGTATTATTTCCGCCCCGGCAACCTCGGCTTTCCAGTCTTCGACCTCGGCTTCTGTAGGATCGGCGTCTATCTCTGCTACGACCGTCACTTCCCCGAGGGCGCGCGCGTAATGGGCCTGAACGGCGCGGAGATCGTCTTCAATCCCTCGGCCGTCATCGCCGGCCCCAACGACTTTCTGTGGAAGATTGAGCCGCCTGCACTGGCTGTGGCCAATGGATACTTTGTCGCCGCCATCAACCGCGTAGGGGCGGAAGCACCGTGGAATCTCGGCCAGTTCTTCGGCCAGAGTTACTTCTGCAATCCTCGCGGCAAAATTCTTGCGGAAGGTCCGCGCGACAAGGACGAGATCGTCACCACCGACCTCGACCTCGATCTAATCGCCGAGGTCCGCCGCGCTTGGCCCTTTTATCGCGACCGCAGACCGGAGTTGTATGGAGACCTAGTGAAGCCATAAAGACAGTGGTTAGTGAATAGTGGATAGTGGATAGCAACAGCAAGAACCTGGCATTGGGAGACTGAATGGCAACCGTTGAGTCATTTCGAGATCTATTGGTGTGGCAACGATCCATTCAATTGGCACTTGCTGTCTATAAGCTAACTTTTATGTTTCCAAGAGAAGAAATATATGGATTGTCCAGCCAGATACGACGTGCTTCTGTTTCCGTGGCCAGCAATATTGCTGAAGGACAAGGCCGGGCGTCCACAGGTGAGTTTCGTCAGTTTCTTGGGATTGCTCGCGGATCGAATCTTGAGGTGCAAACTCAGCTGGTAATTGTGCGTGAACTTGGATACGGGACACAAACTGAAGTACAGAAATGTGATGAGTTATCTGTGGAAGTTGGAAAGATGATCAATGGCCTACTGAAATCCTTGTGAAGATCCTGATTGTTTACTACCCACTATCCACTACTCACTACTCACTGTTTTTGGAGAGTTCATGGAGTTTGCAACAAGTCCCGAAATCGCGCAGTGCTTTCCAGACCTGCATCCGGCGATGGATGCGCGGGCCGCAGTGGTGGAGGCGAACCGCTGCCTCAACTGCTTCGACGCACCTTGCATGGGCGCCTGTCCCACTCACATCGACGTGCCCGGATTCATCCGCAAAATTGCCGCGGGCAACGTGTCGGGCTCGGCCCGAACGATTCTCGACGCCAATGTTCTGGGGGCAAGTTGCTCGCGCGTCTGCCCCGTGGAAGTGCTCTGCGAAGGAGCATGCGTGCTGCACGGCAAGCACCAGAAGCCGATTGAGATTGGCCGCCTGCAGCGCTTTGCCACGGAGACGTTTTACGATGCGGGTGGAAGGCTTGCGCTACGCCAGCGTGACGAGCGCACCCAGCGCATCGCCTGCATCGGCGCGGGTCCGGCCAGTCTGGCCTGCGCGGCGGAGTTACGCCAACAAGGCTTTCAAGTTCACGTGATCGACCGGCGCCCACTGCCCGGTGGCCTGAATACCTACGGCGTGGCGGAGTACAAACTGCGCGCCGCGGACAGCCTGCGCGAGGTTGAGATGGTGCGCGGACTGGGAGTGGAGTTCGAGACTCGCGACGTGGATGCAGCGTCACTGGAGGAACTGGAACGTGAGTACGATGCGGTCTTCCTGGGAGGGGGACTGGGCGCTATGCATCGTCTCGAGGTCGCAGACGCGCACACCGCAGGCGCGGGAATTATCGATGCGCTGAAGTTTATCGCCGCCTACAAAACCGGCACTCCTCTCAGCATTGGCCGCCGCGTGGTGGTCATCGGCGCGGGCAATACCGCAATTGACGCAGCCTGCGCGGCCAAACGGCTAGGCGCGGAGACAGTGACCCTTGTGTATCGCCGCCAGCGGGAGAACATTCCGGCATTCGACTTTGAGTACGACCACGCCCTGCGCGAGGGGGTTGAGTTTCTATGGGCAACCCTGCCGACGGCGATCACAGCCAATGACACCGGGCTTGTACTCACCTGCGTGGCCGTAACTCAGGACGCAAATGGACATCTAACGTCTCAGCCAGGATCTGAGTTTACGATAGAGTGCGATGCAGTCGTTCCAGCCATTGGGCAGTCGCCGCTGCTGGAGCTGCTGTCGCAAGTGCGCGGAGTAACCATGCAGCGCGGGCGCGTAGCGATCGACCGCGCAACTGGGCAGACAGCAAACCCAAAATACTTCGCCGGCGGAGATTGCGTGAACGACGGACGCGAAGTGGTCGATGCGGTGGCCGACGGAAAGCGCGCTGCGCTTGGGATCGCAGACTGGTTGCTCGCGCGAATGGAGGAACACAGTGGCTGATCTCACCACAAACTTCGCGGGCATCCACTCTCCCAATCCGTTCTGGCTGGCCAGCGCGCCGCCCACCAACACCGGCGAGCAGGTGATGCGCGCCTTCGATGCGGGCTGGGGCGGCGCCGTCTGGAAAACCATCGGCGAGCCCATCACCAACGTCAGTTCGCGCTACTCCTCCATCGATTGGAATGCGCAACGAATGATGGGCCTCAACAACATTGAACTCATCACCGACCGGCCCATTGAGACCAATCTGCGTGAGATCGCCGAGGTGAAGCGGCGCTATCCCAGGCACGCGGTGATCGCCTCATTGATGGTGGAGTCGACGCGCGAGGCATGGCACGAGATGGTAAAGCGCACCGAGGATGCTGGCGCGGACGGGCTGGAGCTGAACTTCGGCTGTCCCCATGGAATGAGCGAGCGCGGCATGGGCGCTGCCGTCGGACAGGTTCCGGAGTACACCCAGCGAATCACGGAGTGGGTGAAGGAAGTGGCGCGCACGCCCGTGCTGGTCAAGCTCACGCCCAACGTAACGGACATCCGCGTCATCGCGCGCGCGGCCAGGCGTGCCGGGGCCGACGGACTCAGCGCCATCAACACAATCAACTCCATCACCGGCATTGACCTCGAATCTTTTTCGCCGCGCCCCAATGTGGATGGCAAGAGTTCCCACGGCGGATACTGCGGGCCCGCGGTGAAGCCCATTGCGTTGAATATGGTGCAGCAGGTCATGGCGGACATCATCGATGGCCCATCGATTCCCCTCTCCGGAATCGGCGGCATCGGAAACTGGCAAGATGCGGCGGAGTTTCTTCTGCTGGGCTGCACCTCGGTGCAGGTATGCACGGCCGTCATGCACTATGGCTACCGCATCGTCCAGGAGATGATCGATGGATTGTCGAATTGGATGGACGCGAATGGATTCGCAACCCTCAACGATCTCCGCGGCAAGAGCCTCTCAAAAGTTACCGAGTGGAAGAATCTGAACCTGAACTACAAGATCGTCGCGCGTATCGACGAGGCTCTCTGCATCGGCTGCCAACTCTGCCACATCGCATGCTGGGATGGCGCGCACCAGTGCATCCACGTCGATCGCGTCAGTGGCCCGGTGGACGGACATGTCGAACTTCACGCCCAGCCGCGAGAGTTTGGTCGCGAAAGAATTGTGGTGACGCCAATCCCCAGACTCGATCCGCCGAAGGCGCACGTCGGCCCCTACGCAACATCGCTGGAAAGAATCCCGCGCGTCGACGAGACGGAGTGTGTCGGTTGCAACCTCTGCTCGCTGGTCTGTCCGGTCGATGAATGCATCACAATGGTCGAGATCCCGACCGGCCTTGCGCCGGAGAGTTGGGCGGAGCGAAGCGCGGCAGCGGAATGTACCACGCCGCGAGTGTCAGAATGATTGGGTAGCACGACGGTCGTTAGCATGCTCTACATGATGAGCGCAGGATCGAGGAGTGAACTTATGGGAACTTTGATCAAGGGCGGCAAAGTGGTGAGCGCGGCGGCGACGACGCTGGCCGATGTGTTGATCGAAGGCGAAAAGATTGCGCGGGTTGCGCCCGCAATCGACGCGGCAGGACATACCGTTGTCGATGCGGCCGGAATGCTTGTGCTTCCCGGAGGCATCGATGTGCATACCCATCTCGACATGCCCTTCGGCGGCACGGTCAGCGCGGACGATTACGAGTGGGGAACGCGCGCGGCGGCCATCGGCGGAACTACAACTGTCATTGATTTTGCTCTTCAATCCATGGGCCATCCCATGATGAAGGCTTTCAAGACATGGCGCGCCAAGTCCGAGGGCAAGGCATGCATCGACTACGCCCTGCACATGGCCGTCACCGACCTCGGCCCCAACGATGTGTGGCTGGACGATGTGGATGCCATGGTGGCTGAAGGTATCTCCAGCTTCAAGATCTTCATGGCCTATCCCAATGTTCTGATGGTGAACGACGCCACCATCTTCAAGCTGATGCAGCGCACCGCCAAGCTGGGGGCGCTGGTGTGCGTCCATGCCGAAAATGGCACGGTGATCGATGTCGTGGTGCAGCAGGCGTTGGCGGCGGGCAACACTGGCCCGCTCCATCACGCGTTGACGCGGCCTGTGGTGGCCGAGGCAGAGGCCGTGCATCGCGTGGTTGCGCTCAGCGAGATCGCCGGCGGCGCAAGCGTCTATATTGTCCACGTCTCCTGCGAGGAGTCGATGCGCGAGGTCGCCGCGGCGCGTGCGCGCGGTCTGCCCATGATGGGCGAGACATGCACACAGTATCTCGGCCTGTCACTCGAAGAAAGCATGGGTAAGCCTGGATTCGAGGACGCAAAGTTCGTCTTTACGCCTCCGCTGCGTCAGAAGAAGAATCAGGCACCGTTGTGGCAGGCGCTCAAGGACAACGTGTTGCAGGTCGTCTCCACCGACCACTGTCCGTTCCGTTTCGCCGATCAGAAGACGCTGGGGCTGGACAATTTCACCAAAATCCCCAACGGTGGCCCTGGCATCGAGAACCGCATGCAGCTTGCCTATCACCATGGCGTGAATGCAGGCCGCATCTCGCTGGAGCGGTTTGTCGAGATCACCGCGGAAGCCCCCGCGAAAATCTTCGGCATGTTCCCGAAGAAGGGAATTGTGGCCGCTGGTTCCGATGCCGATCTTCTGCTGTGGGATCCCGCGGCAAAGTATACGATTACGGCAGCAACCCAAAGCATGCACACCGACTACTCCATCTTCGAAGGCTTCACGGTCAAGGGAAATGCGCGCCAGGTCTACTCGCGCGGCCAACTGATCGTCGACGGCGGAAGATTTGTCGGTACCGTGGGCCGTGGACGATACCTGCATCGTGAGGTTGCCGCGCGATGAGCCTTTACGTCGAAGGGCCGACCAGCCTGACCGATGCCTACGGCCTGCGCGCCGACCCGACGCTCTATAACGCGGACCTCGCCCCTACCACGCCGGAGCAGCGCACCTGGGGTACCTATAACTACATCGCGCTGTGGTTCTCCATGTCCATGGAGGTCACCACCTATATGCTCGCCTCCAGCCTCATCGCCGGAGGCATGAACTGGAAGCAGGCAATTGCCACCGTCCTTCTTGGCAATCTCATCGTTCTCATTCCCATGCTGCTGAATGCGCATGCCGGCACCAAGTACGGCATTCCCTTCCCTGTCTTTGTGCGCTCCTCGTTTGGCGTGCGCGGCGCCAACGTCCCTGCGATGCTGCGCGCTTTCGTGGCCTGCGGATGGTTTGGAATCCAGTCCTGGATCGGGGGGCAGTCGATTGCCGCCATGGTGAATGTGTTGTGGCCTGTGACCTCCACAATGCCCTGGGTGTTGTGGACCTGCTTCCTGGGTTTCTGGTTGCTCAACATGGCCGTGGTCTGGCGCGGAGTGGAGTCGATCCGATTCCTACAGAGTTTTTCCGCTCCATTTCTTCTCGTCATGTCGCTTGTTCTGCTCGGCTTCATGACGCAAAAAGCCGGCGGATTCGGCCCCATGCTCAATGCGCCCAGCCAGTTTCATACCAATTCCAGCTTCCTGCACTTCTTCTTTCTATCGCTCACAGGCATGGTCGGATACTGGGCCACGCTCTCGCTTAATATTCCGGACTTCACCCGCTACGCCAGGTCGCAGGAGTCGCAGATCGTTGGCCAGGCATTTGGCCTGCCGGTAGCCATGACCATGTACACCTTTATCGGGATTGCCTGCACCTCGGCCTCCACCGTCGTCTTCGGCCATCCAATCTGGAATCCCATCACGCTCCTTGGCCTCTTCCATCAGCCCCTGATTGCCTTCCTGGCGCTCATCAGCATTCTGATTGCCACGCTCAACGTCAACATTGGGGCCAATGTGGTCGGTCCATCCAACGACTTCTCTCATCTCGCTCCCAAGCACATCAGCTTCCGCACCGGCGGCATCATCACCGGCTTGATCGGCATTGCTGTAATGCCCTGGAAATTGATGGCAAGCCACACCGACTACATTCAGTGGCTGGTCAGCTACTCCGGTCTGCTCGGCCCGGTGGCGGGAATTATGATCGCCGACTACTTCTTTATCCGCCGCACCCGCCTCGATACGGAGTCGCTCTACCGTCGCGAGGGGCCGTATGAGTATTGCAAGGGATTCAATCTGCGGGCGCTCATCGCCCTGGCTGCCGGAGTTTTTGCCGCGCTCATCGGCCTGATCGTTCCCGACTTGCGATTCCTCTACAGCTACGCGTGGTTCATCGGCTTCGGCGTGGCAGCGATGCTGTATTTGCTCCTGATGGGAACAGCACCCAGGGTGGGAGGAGCAACGCCTCTGGCACAACGAATTAAAGTGAATGGTTTGGACAAGGTGCTCGATCCCGCACTCGGCAATAGCGCCGGAGCCAAAGCCCGCAGCGTTACCGCATCGGACTAAGAAGGCTGAACAGAACCATGCGGCGAACGAGCGCGTATCCTTATCGGTGCGAATAACGCTGAAGCACGGGGCCCTTCCAGCTCCGCCGAGGAGCACTATGAATCGATTTGTATGCATCGCCATTCTGTTGCTATCGCCAGGACTATTGCTTGCGGCACCAGCGCCAACGCCTACGGCAGACGGGCCAGCCATTACCGGCCTGTGGAAGACGGATGGCAGCATCGCGGGCCAGCAGGTAAGGATGATGTGCGCGCTCACAGAGACCAAACACAATTTGAGCGGAGTATGTTCGGGTGCGCAGGACGGCTACGCCGTACACAAGATCGCTGGCTCCGTAAAGGGGCTGAAGGTCCAGTTCTACTTTCAGGCAGCGTTTGGCGGCAATTCGCTCACCCTCATTGTTAACGGCATGCTCAACGAGGATCGCACCCAAATGGACGGCGACATGGAAGTGGCACCAATGGGCGGCGGCATGGATGCGCAACAAATGAACCTTAGCGGCACCCTTACTGCGGTCAAAGAGCAGGAGCACGACCCGGCATCGGCGCAGGCCTTGGCAGCAGCAGCACAAACCGACGCGGCGTCTGCACAGGCCTGGGCAGCGGAGGCACAGGCTGAAATGGCTGTAGGAAACGTCTCGGCAGCCAAGGCAGACGCGGCGCAAGCAGGTGCCATTGCGGCCAGAGCAGGAGTCGTTGCGGCGCAAGCAGGCGCGGAAGCGGCGGATGCCAGTGCTGCAACCTCGTCTGCGCAACCGATTGCCACAGGCACATGGAGCATCAACGCCCAGGTCCAGCAAACACAGGTCCAAATGACCTGTGTGCTTACCGAGGCGGCACACAAGCTGGCCGGGTCCTGCACCGCGGGCGAAGACACTACACCGCATTCCTTGACCGGCGTGACCACCGCTAAGGGCATTGGCTGGCACTTCGACACGGCCTATCAGGGCCAGCCGATTACCATCTCCATGAACGCCACCATCGCCGCGGACGGCGCAAAGATGAATGGCACCATGTCCGTCGCGCCCATGGGTGTGGAGGGTACCTTCGCCGCCGCAAAGCAGTAGCGGCAAATAGGCAGATGACAACCCTGGCTTCTAGTGTAGAAAGGCGCCCAGCTCCGTAGCCGCATTGCGCAGATGCGGCAGAAACCGCGTCTGCATCTCGTACAGCGACATCCGTGGCGCGCTTCCACTCAGGTTCACCGTCGCTACCGCGCGGCCCGTGGGCGCGTATACAGGCACTGCCAGCGAACGCAAGCCAACCTCGTACTCCTGGTCCACCACCGCATAACCGTGGCGGCGAACGTTGCGCAGCGCCAGGCGCAGCTTATCCACGCTGCTGACCGTGCGCGACGTGTGCGGCGTCAGCACCACGCGCGCCAGATACTGCTCCAGCTGTTCCAGTGGCATAAAGGCCAGTAGCACGCGGCCAATGCTGGTGCAGTACGCAGGCAGGCGGCTGCCGATGTGCAGGTCGTCACTCATCACGCGCGATACGGTGGAGCGCGCGATGTAGACAATCTCGTCGCCATCCAGCGTGGCCACCGAAAAGCTCTCATGCAGCGCTGCCGACATGCGTTCCAGGATGGGCTGGGCTGCGGTGGAGAGCGAGTTGGAGGACGAATAGCTGTTCGACAGCGCCAGCATATGCGGTCGCAGCGCGTAGCGCGATCCCTCTTCCGCGCCGGCAAAACCCAGCTTGGCCAGCGTGTACAGGCAGCGACGAACCGCGGCGCGAGAGATGCCCGTCTTCGCCGCAAGCTGTGCGATGCTCATCTGCGGGGTCTGCGGCGTGAACGACTGGATCACCAGCAACCCGCGCGCCAGCGAGGTCATGAAATTAGGATCGCCAATGAAGGGTTCCAGGCTGGAGGCGGGAGTCGACTTGGCTGCATACGCGGGTGCGGCGGCTAACGGGGCTGTGCGCGTCGATGCAAAACTCGTCCTCAGCTCCCTGGTTACCGCCGCGGGACTGATCGAATGCGATGCGGTTGCGGAGCGGCGGGGCGAATTGCTCATCGATGTACCTTCTTCTCCGGCAAGATTAGCCAGACAGCTCGCCCAGTGTGTTGCGGTTTAACTTGAAGCTGAGAACAACGGGCCCGGTAGGTTCTCAGTAGTGCGATAGTCGATCTAATACTACGATAAACGCACACCGTCTCCGCAGCAAGATAGCGGCAGGCCAATCTCCTCGCTGTGAGAAAATTGACCCCTATGAATCCTTCCGATCTTCCTCCTCTGCCGCTCGATCAGCGCCCCGCATGGAAGGCGCTGCAAAGCCACTTCCAGTCGATCGGCACAGCCCATCTGCGCGAACTCTTCGCCGAAGATCCTGAGCGCGGAGAGCGCTTCACCGCCCAGGCTGCGGGTATATTCCTCGATTACTCCAAGAACCGCATCACCCATGAGACGATTACGCTGCTGGTGGAATTGGCCGAGCAGTCGGGCCTGCGCTCCAGGATCGACGCCATGTTTCGCGGCGACAAGATCAACCTCACCGAGAACCGCGCCGTTCTGCACGTCGCTCTGCGCGCGCCCAAGTCCGAGAGCATCCTGGTCGATGGCGAAGACGTCATCCCCGGCGTCCACGCGGTGCTGGACAAGATGGCCTCCTTCGCCGACCGCGTCCGCTCGGGCCAGTGGAAGGGCCACACCGGCAAGCCGATTCGCAACGTCGTCAACATCGGCATCGGCGGCTCCGACCTCGGCCCCGTCATGGCCTACGAGGCGCTCAAGTTCTACTCGCAGCGTAACCTCACCTTCCGGTTTGTGTCGAATGTAGACGGCACAGACTTCTCCGAAGCGGTCCACGACCTCAACCCCGACGAGACGCTCTTCCTGGTCGCCTCCAAGACCTTCACAACGCAGGAGACGATGACCAATGCCCACTCGGCGAGGGAGTGGTCGCTGGCCGGTTTGGGCGGCGATGAGTCCGCCGTCGCCAAA